>Ga0256836_1000359_pt1 | contig 25433 bp, 35 predicted proteins | sample 4561380metaG_FD_185974 | JGI IMG/M metagenome (GOLD analysis project Ga0256836, IMG submission 185974) | Hydrothermal vent microbial communities from Guaymas Basin, Mexico - 4561-380 | ecosystem: Environmental > Aquatic > Marine > Hydrothermal vents | place: Mexico: Guaymas Basin | collected...
TGGAGTGAAAGAAAGTGAAAAGATGTAAACTTTAAAACTGGTTTTGATACAATATTTATAAGGTGTCTGGCACTTTATATTTAATGGTGGAGATGTCGTTCATCACAAAGTTCCGAATTTGCGGGATTTTTCGGTGCATAAAAAATTGTAGGGCAAATTATGGGACATATTACAATAAGTAACAATGTGTATCAAAATTGGCTATAATTTTGGTAGAAAATAGGAGAGAAAAAGAAGATAGTTAGAGAGAAGTTTGTAGGTTCTGTTATAGGAATAAAATAAAAAAAATGTAAAACAGTTAATCTTCTAGGAAAGCGTATATAAAACTTAATTTAACACCTTCTGCAAACATTTTCACACGGGTAAAAAAGCTTTTGTTATTTTCCTTTTCCGGGTCGTAGTAGTTTGGAAATTCTCTTTCTTCTTCTACCGGTTTATTTTTTTTACTTAAAAATTTTGGAAGTAATGTAAAAAGCAGAAGAAAAACGGGCGTGTAAGTGATTATAAAGTTTATAAGCATAAAAGCTCCTGTGAATCCGTGCATATCTTCCGGCAAAAGTTCGAAATGTGGTGTATTGAATAAAAAAGAAGTTAAAGGATTTGTTGCTAAATTATAAAAAAATTCTGCGATGTTTTGCATTTGTTGAGTTTGTGCGTTTGCTATTGCGCCTTGTAGATATTCTGGTGTTATTCCGTTCAATTTTGAAAGCCCCATGCTACTTAAAATTGCTAAACCTAGTTTAAATTGAAATCCGTCCAGTTTTTTATCTTTCATAGCTTATCCTTTTTTATTTGTTTTTATGTTAAACGTTATAAGAACAAATAGAAAAAGACAAAAAAAGAAGAGAGATTATTGAGCGGGACAGTGATTGAATAAATAAATTGAGAAGGCTGTTTTGTCTTTATTTGTGTAAATAAACATTGCAATATTTTTTTTGTAGTTAACAAAATTTCGGAAGCTTTTGTTTTTGCATAGGTTTTTTATATCTTTTTGCAACACTTCCTGACTGCTTACAACTACTCTTCCGAGTTGTGGAATGATTTGGTAGTAAACCATTATCGTTTTTCCTGTAGAGATTTCGTTATTGTTTACAATAACATAATCGTTTTTGCTTAAATCTGTGCAGCTTGCGTAATAAATAACGCCGATTTGTGAAGCGTTGTAATTTGTAACAATGTCAAAAACCGCTTTGTTTTTGATGTCTTTTGCATATTCAGGAATGTTACAAGAATTTAAAACATCCGTGTTTAAATCTTCTTGCGAATATTTAATCGAACGTAAATCTTCTACTTTTATCGGTCTTTTGAAGTTTGCAACAAGTTCGTCTGTCACTATGCTGTTATTTGCTAAAATTGGCAAAATTGCGGTTGAGTTTGCGAATAAAAGTCCGGTAAAAAGAAGAAAAAAGGATACTAATCTTTTCATCTTTTCTCCTTTAATTTTTTTTGGATTTTGGCAACTATGTGAGTAAGACCGCTTCTGCACGGTTATGTGTTGTTTTACGTTTTTGTTATAGGAAAAAAAATGTAAAACTGTTAATTGTCTACAAAATGTTTAATTAGTTTTTTAAGTACTTCTATTTTTTTTCTGTCGTGATTTGTAACTTGTTTTTTTGTTATAAGCTCTTGAGCTGCTGCATAATTATCTAGCAATAATTGTTTAATCGTATTGCTTTTGTCAAAATTTTTTACATATTGAACTGCTTTGTCGTAATCTTGTAAAGCAATATAGTATGCAAGTTTGCTTAACCTTTCGTTTTTAAAATTTGCAAAGTTTCTATCGTGAGCTAGAAATTGTGCAAAATAAGTTAGAAAATCACTTGACAAACTGTCTCTACTTAACATTTCATCTAGAGGAATGTTATAAAGAGGGAAATAAGGCTTACTGCTTACATCTACATTGTAAAAATAAAAAATTAGAGAAAGGTTTTGTAAATCTTTGTTAAATTCTTTTTCGTTTTTTGCGTTTTGTTTTAGTTTTATCATAAATTTTTGGAAATTTGTAAGCATTGTAGACAAATCTCTTACAATTGTAACTGCTGTTTTGTTAACTCTTTTTATAACCTGGTATTTTACATCAGTTGTATCCCCTCTGTAGCTTCGAGCTTTTAAAATACCTATAACTTCAGCTTTTTTAAAACTTTCTACATCCATCAAATTTGAGAAATCATCAAAATTATCAAGACTGATTTTTTTTGTATTATTTTGCATTCTTGCAGCAATATTAAGTTCTTTATAATAATCTCTATTGTAAGTTTTTAAGAAATTGTAAAGATTATTAAATCTGTCGTACAAATTAATATGTATGTCTTTTTGTCCTTTTCGATAAGGTTTAATTACATACTTATAAGTATTGTAAGCACATTGTGCTGCAAGTTCTGAATTGTACTTAAACTGTTTAATTATTGCTTGTTTTATATTAGTGGTGTTAGCAACTGCATTTGTTGTAAATAATGTTACTGCTGCGGTTAAACTAAGTAAAAATCTTTTCATAACGACTCCTTTAATTTTTTTTTGGATTTTGGCAACTATGTGAGTAAGACTGCTTCTGCACGGTTATGTGTTTTACGTTTTGTTATAGGAAGAAAAAGAAAAAAGCAAAATTAATGGTTAAATTTAAGCCAATCTCGCATTGAGAATTCTGCTTTGCTTGTTAGCTCTACGTTAGATGTTGCTTTTTTGCTGAATGTAGTATCTAGACTTGTGGTATCTGAATAGCCTTTTTCTTTTGATTTTTGCATTTCTAAAGCAAGTCTTGTACTGTAAGTTATGCTTTTGCGGGTTGTGCTTGTGTAAGCGTAAAATGTGTGCGTGTTTGTGTCTAAAAGTTTTACACCGTTCATTTCTAAAATCGGGTCGTAAGACAATTTGATAAAAATATTTCTGCAGTTTATTGTATCGGTTGAACCTGCGAAGCGACATCTTGCTCTTGCAAGGTTACGCTTGAATCTATTGTATTGTCTTTTTATTTGTCTGTCTGTTATTTTTGTGCTTAATTTACCCGTTTTTAAGGCTTGTGCCGTTACAGCTCCGTAGAAGCCTAAGCAATTTAGGTAATCTTTTAGCCTGTAAATGTTTTGTCTGTCTAAAATTGTGCTTAAAGGTGCGTTGCTTTGTGCTGCTTTGTTAAGCAGTTCTGCGAACGTTGGGTTATAAATACCGTCTTCTTCTTCGCTTGTAATACCGAAGTTTTCTGGTAATTTCGGGTCTGATAAAACTTTGCAAGCTGAAAAAGGATATACTCCTGCAGTTTCTAAATCTTCGAGCTGATAAAGAATGTTTGCAGCTTCGAACGTGCTAAGCTCTACGGTTTTTTGTTTTTCTTTGCTTTTTGTTTTTGTTTTGCTTTTTCTTAAGTTTTTACTTGCTTTGCTTTCCGTTCCTTGCTTTGCATTTACTGATTTTTCTGCTGAATTTCCGAGATTTTGAGAACTCCCCGCACTGTAATCGTTTGCAAAAGCTCCGGTAAAGATAAGAGAAGCGGTTAAAACGATTTTAATAAGTTTCATTTTCGACCCCTAAAATTTGATTAATTTTTTGTTTTAGTTGACGTAATGATTCTTCTGTTAAGCCTTGTACGAACGCTTCTCTTGCAGCTTTTGCAAGTTTTTTGTCTTGTTCGATTTTCTCTTGTTCTTCGATTTTTTTAAGCTCTTCCGCAAGTTTTTTCTTTTCTTCCTCGATTTTACGTAATTCTTCAAGTTTTTTTTCAAGTTTTTCTTTTAGTCTGTCTTTTTTGCTTTTTTTTCTACGTGTTGTGCGTTGCTGTTGTGCATGCACACCACTTACATTTTCTTCTTGTGTGCTTTCTTCAATTCTTACCGGTGTTTCAGTATTTTGAAAGCTGTTGAAATTGTTGAATCCGTCCATATTGCCTCCTTTGTTTTTTTGTTTTTTAATGGAACTTATTGTTATAGGAATATTTGAAAAATATTAAGAGAAGGGGAGAGATTAGAAGTTGAATTGTTTGTCGAAATTGTCGAATTCTTTGTCAAAATTCGGGCGTTGTTGATTGCTTTGTTGTTGCATTTGGAGGGCTTTTTCGTAGTTTTTTAGCAGTTTTTTTGATTTTTCTTCCTGCTCTTTTTGTTTTCTTTTAAGTTCTCTTTGCTTTTTCTTTTCTTCCGCAATTTCTTTCTGTTCTTGGAGAGCGGTTAATCCGTAGGCTCTGCCTGTTGCTTTGTTGCTTAGATAACCGTTTACGTTTGCTTTATCCAGGTGTATGTCCGCCTGCACCTGTTTTATTTGCATATCTACACTGTTGTTAAAAGTTGCCTGTTTTGCGCTGATTTCTTGATTTTGCTGCATAATCAAGTATAGGACAAACGCTCCAATCAGCCCTGTTGCAATGAGAAATTGAATAACTTTTGGATTCATAATTCACCTCCTTTTTTGTGGTATTTATAATAGTGTTTGTTCGTCTTCATCAGCTTCTTCTTCTGCCATGTTGAGCATTTTTTGAAAATCTGCTGCAATTTCCTGGCTGCTGAAATTGATATTGAAAGTATCTACAAGTTGTAGTTTTGGCTGTTTTAGTTCGTGTTTGTCTTGTGCTGGAATAAAGGCATTTGGAACGTATGTCCACTCCTGCAGCTCTAAGGTTTTTAGAAAATAATGTAACGTTGGCAGGCTTGTGATTTGACTTGCTAATACTGCAGGTCTTCTTTGAATTTGTGTAGAATAAGAAACGCTATCTCTATCAAAAGGGCTAACGCTGTGTGATTTATTTACGATTTTTACTTCCTGTTCGCCTATTAACTTGCTTAGATATTCTGCAGTCGAAACGTCTCCAACCCTCAAAATTATTTTGTTTGCTGTGTTAGCGATAATTGTTTCGCTGCCTTCTTTGTCGTAAATTCTTTCAAGTGCTTTTACGTCTTGAAAGCCTAAAAATGCCGCTCCTCCTTTTGAGCGTGCTAGGGTTAGGAAGTCTAGGACTTTGTCAATTTTTAGCAAGTTTGTAAGTTCGTCTAGAAACAAAAACATTCTTCTGTCTAGGTTTTCTTCTAAACTTAATAGCTCTCTTACAAGTGCATTTACAAAAAGACTTAATAAAGGTGCTACAAAGTCTTTTATGTTGTTGTAATTTGCAAGAAAAATCGTTGCTCCGTTGTTTTGTTTTTCGATAAATTCTTTTAAGTCGAGTTCGGGGTTTTTATTTTCTGCTACGACGTCAAATAAGGTCATATAAGATAGAAAGTTTGAAAAGATATTTGCGGGTTGAGAACTTGTTTTATAGGCTTGCAAGTGTGCATAACCTCGACTACATTCTTTTACTTTTTCGAAGTTTTCTACTAAAAAAGCTATACCTTGTTGTATATAATCTTTTATTACAAGATTGTCCAATTTTTCGATTTTATCTGCTTTGTAATTATATATTGCTAGGTAAATTATGCTTTCGAATATGTCTCTTGCAGAATTTACCCAGATTGGTTCTTTTGCTTCTTTTGATTCCGGTATAAGTGCGGCTACAACCGCTTTAACATCCGCTTTTGTCTTTATAAGTTTAAAGATGTTTAAGTTTATACTTCTTGAATCTAACGGATTTAGAATGTAGTCTGTTTTAGGATTGTAAAACTGTTGAATGAAGTCGCCTTTTATGTCGTGTACAACAAACACGCCTGTATTTTGTTGTTTTAGTTGCGTGTAGATTCTTTTTAATAAAACGGATTTACCAACTCCTGATTGTCCGATTATTAAAGTGTGCTGATTTAAACTATTATAGCTTAGCATTATTTTTTTATTTTTACTTAGCATTTTTGACCTCCTCGATTGCTTTTTTGACTTCTTCTACATTCAAATCCGTCAAAACAACACCTTCAATTTTTCTTTTATCTTGAATCTCTGCGTATTCTTCCGCTTCTATTACGTTTGTACCTCTTAAGAATTCCGGTTTTTGGAACTCTTTTGTGTGTTTTGTAACCTTTTTTGCAAGCAGTTTATAGGAAATAATAAACGTTGCAAAAAAGCTAAACATATAAGCTGCAAGTATTTTTGCTACTAAAAATTTTTCCTGTAGAAGTAAGTGTTCGTAGAATTTTCTTGCTTCTTGTGTAGAGACATTTGCGTGTATTTGTTCTATGTAGATTGTTTTACCTGCGAAAATTGTTTTGATAAACATTGTTAAAGCGTGTGCTTTTACAAACCAATCTTCCTTAAAAACTATTAATATTAATGTAAATACAAGTCCTAAGATTGCACTTAAAGTTAAAATGTAAGTGTAGAATTTGAGATTAATTGTGAAGTCTGTTAACCACAAGCTGAAGGATTTTGCGCCTTGTAGGTCTTTGTTATAACTTTTTTCTGTCATTTTTTATCCTTTAGTTTTGGAATAAAAAGGATTAGAATGAGTAGCTAATCCCTAGAAGAAATGTGTTTTCTGTTGTAGATGTAGGCTCTGTTGTAGTAACAGTTGTAGTTGTGGTGTCGCCCCCTCCTAAGTCTATTGTTTCTGTTTTTGTTGTAGTTGTTTTGTCTGTAAGGAAAACTTTTCCGATTTGTGCGTATGCTGATAAGTTGTCTTGAATTGGTACATTTACTTTTACAAAAAGGTTTGCATATTTATGTGTGCTTTTATCGAAAATACTTTTCTCTCCGCCGATTTCAATGTCTGCGATTTTTTCATTTTGGTACTGTAAAACAAGGTTTGTACTTAAACCGATTCCGCCAAAATTTTCTCTATTGTTGGTTTGCACATTGTTGATTCTGTTAACAAAAGGATAAACGTTAACACTTGTGAAATCTAAGAATCCGTTTGCGTTTTTATGTGCAAAATCTTGATAAAAATTGAATGTGATTGGTGCTGAAATTGATTGATAATCTTGTGTTGCTGTAAAATCTAATGAACCTGTCCAGAACCCGTTTTCGTTTCTTTTAAGGAATTTTGAATGTTTTACATCTACACCGATTTGTGCGCTGTTACCTGCAATTTCTCCGACCATAAATGTTGCTGTTGTTCCTAGAACTTGATTACTTACAACTGTTGCTGCGCTTGCTCCTGTTGCTAAAACCGCTGCTGCTGTTAAACCTAAAACTAATTTTCTCATAGTAACTCCTTTGATTTTTTTTGTTTGCAACTATACGAATAAGACCTCTACTATACCTGTCACCCTTTGTTATAGGAACGTTTAAAAAAAACTAAAAAAACGAAAAAGTGGAGAAAAACAGGGGATTAAATTTTTCTGTAGATTCTCAAAATAGATAAGTAATGTATTTCGTTTGTGAGGTCTATTGTTATTTTATCTTCTGCGTTTTTTATGTTTACCGCTTTAATGTTGTTGTAAGTTTCTGCTTGTAAAATTTTGTAAATTTTTAATTCTGCTGTTTCTTTGTAAACATCTATTGCTGCAATTAGGTCATCTTTTTTTACAAAAGGTTTTTTACCTGCTTCTGCAAAATTTTTAATAGTTTGAAATTTTAAAGGTTTATTTATTGTTAAAAGTGTTTCTGTATTTAAGTTATTTTCTTTAATTTTTTTAGCTAACACATTTGCAAAAATTTTAAAGTCTTCGAGAATTTCTTTTTGCATTTCTGCTTTTAAGTGCTCTACTTTTTGCATTAAGTAATCAACTTTGTCTTGTAGTATTTCGAAATTTTCGTTGTTGATTTTTTCAGTTGTTTTTGTAGTGTTATTTTTTTTCTCTAATGCTTTATTGAATAAATCTATTGCTAAAGCATTCAAGCTTGTGTTGTTTTCTTCTGCAAGTTTTTCTAATTTTTCTTTCAAATCTTTGTCTATTCTTATCGGCATTCTTACCACTTCGCTCATTGCTGTTCTCCTTTCATTTCTTGTTTTTCTGCTTGAATTACAAGTAAATTGTCTACAATTTTTTGTTCAATTTTTACACTTTCGTTTGCTTGCAATTCAACATTGTCCGCTATAAAAATTTCTACTATAACTTCTCCGTTTTCGTTTAATGCTTTTTCCGCTTTTAAGTCTTTACCTTTAACTAATAGATACATTCTTGTCTCCTTTTTTAAGATTTTGAAGTTTGTTTTGCATTGTTAAGCGTATAAAATCACTTAAAGATACGCCCATTTTTGTTGCAAACTCTTCAAGCTCTTTTTTAAAATCTGAGCTTACTCTAACACCTACAATCTCTATCTTTTTTGCTTTGTTTTCTACAATTTTAGGCATTGTTACCTCCTTTTATTTTTGTTTTTTTGATAGAGGTTTTGCAACCTCATTTGTGTCTTTTTTACCGATAAAATGAAAAAGTTGAAAAGAGTTGAAAAATTTTTGTGGCACCACTCAAAAACCCCCGAAACTGCGTTACTTTGAGAAAGTAATGGCATCACTTTGGCACCATTGATATTCGGAATGTGGCACCACTTTGGCACCACCGTGGCACCACTTTGGCACCACGCCTGAAACTACCGATTTGTCGGGAAATTAACGTTTTACGAGATTTTGCACGCAGCACACGCAGTGGGCGTGTCGTGCCCCCTCTTTGCAAGGGTTAAAGAAAAGTTATTTTTGTTACAGACGGAGCGGTAGCGGAGACGGGGAAAAATAAGTTTTTAGAGTTCGTGCGATTTATAGGTTTAGATGTTGGTTTTGGGGAAAAAGAAAAAAAGACACAAATCAAGCTGCGATTGTTTTGTTGTTTTTTTTTTAAAAAGCAGGAACAGGGAAAATGGAAAACATTTAGAATGTTTTTTGTTTTTCTTGTTCTCTTATTCTTTTTAGATGTTGTTTGAATTTTATATCTACTATTAAAACAATGTAGCACATGATACAGACAATTGATATAACTTCGTTTAGAGTCATCTTGCCTCCTTTTTTGTTTTTTTTGTTGAAGTGTTAAACGTTCCTGCTTTTTTATTTTTGTGTTTTGTAATTTGTGTAGTACTTAAATACTTTTTCATTTTGCTCCATTTTTGTTTTCAGATTTGTTATAGGAGGAAAATAAAAAAATACAAAAAAATGTAAAACGTTAAAAATTTGGGTAAAAATTTTTTATGTTTTTATTCCGGTAAATAGATAGAGTTGTTAGAGTTGTAGATGTAAAAAAATTGACTGCTGTGTCAAACATTATTGAGATTTTTTTTTAAAGGAAATTTGTTTGCAGGGTTTTTAGGGGATTGTTTTTTTTAAAGGGAGAGACCTTGTTAAACAAAATAGTTATATTGCAAAACGTTCTTTAAGTTCTTTTTTAAATTCTGCGTAAACGTTGGGAAATTCATCTTTGATTGCGTCTCTTTTACTTAAGATTTCTTTCTTTTTTGCTATTATTAATCTTAACTCATCTTCGTCTTTGTATTTTTTATACATAATTTTTTCTTTGCAGTCTTCATGTTCCCAGAAGAGTTCTTCCAAGTTTCTCCTCGCTTGTAATTTTTTAAAATAAGTTAAAATGTTTTCATCTTTGTGTTTTATTGTAACAACTATAAAATTAAATTTGTGTGTATAATTTACAATAACAAATCTGTCATCTTTTTCATTGTTTAGAAAAAATTTATTAACAACATTTTCTAGAATGTGAGTATAATCTTTTATTAAATTATTGTTTGTGTGCAATGTAAGTGTTCCGTCCGTTTTTTTTGTTTTAAATGTTAAAACCATTTTAGCTCCTTTCATTTTTTTTATTTTTTAGATTGTTTTGTTAATTTCTTTTAAATCTTGTTCAGCTATGTCTTCTAGTATAAGAGTTTCAAAATCAAACAAATCTGTCGCGTCTTGTTTTTGTAGATATGCAATAAGTACATCGTTTTCCTTTTTAATTTCAACGGTGTTGCTTTTTACAAGATAAACATCTACAGCAAAATCGTTTACAACACTTTTGGCTCTTACAAGATTACCTAAATTTCTATTCATAAATTTTTCAAAACCTTTTTCATCCATTTTTACTATTACTTTATTGTTAAAATCTATTGCTACATATTCGCTTATAAGTCTTTTATAACTGTTATAAGTTTTTGTTACGTAAATAAATTTGATTTCGTTTAGTCTCATTTTTTCTCCTTTTATTAAGCGTATAACGCTTTTCTTGCAAAATAAGCTAACAACATTACACCTAAAGCTACACCAACTCCTAGTTCACAAAATGCGTAAACTTTTGCGAAGAATAGATTTGCTGCTGCCATTTTAGCTCCTTTTTGTTTTTATGTTTTACATAAATAATTATATTGTAATAATTACAAAATGTCAAGAGTATTTTGTAAAATATTCATAAATCTTCGAGAATTTTATGAACTATTTATAATTTTTATATCGGAATTTGTATTATTTACAAAAAATTGATATAATTACAAAAACAAGGAACTAGGAGCGAAAAAAAATGGAAAAGAAAAAAGAAAATCTGACAAAGATTGCGGAATTTGGGGGTGTAAGTTTTAAGACAATATATAATTATAAAAATGCAAATAACAACAAAAACAACATATACAAAGCCCTCAAACTCGCTTATTTTTTGAATGATGTTGAAATAGAAAAGATTAAAGAAGATTTGGAAGAGCTCGAAGCGATTTTAAAAGTTTGCTGCAGAGGTAAAGATAGCTTAAAAGAAACTGCAGAAAATGATATAAAAAACATTGCTGATTTTGTGCAGCACGTTAACGAATTATTAAAAGAGTTTAAACAATAATAGTACTTCCCTTTTTTCTGTTGTATTTTTTATTTTTACCGGAATTTTTTTTGCACTTTCATTATTTTTTTTACCGGTATAAGGAAGATTCTTTTCCTTTTTTACCGGAAGTTTAACTTTATTAAGTGTTGAACAAAATCTTAAAGTCTTGCACTTATTATTTTTTTACCGGTAAATTGATTTCTATTTTTTTGTTTTTTACTCTTTTTAATACTAGGGGAAGCGCTAAAAGCTTCCCCTATAGTATCTATTTATACTATATATACTATAAGAAAGCTCAAAACCCCCGATATTACGTAGTTTGAAAGGTGTTTTTATACCTGCAATTTCCCTTTTCATACCTGCAATTTCCCTTTTCATACCTGCAATTTCCCTTTAAACATACTTGCAATTTCCCTTTAAACATACTTGCAATTTTCCTTATACCGGTTTTTTAACAACAAGATTATAGGGTATAGAAAATAATTAAAAAAAAGAATAAGTAGTAAATGTAGATTAAGCAAATTTAGAGAGAGAGGAAGGATAGTTATTTTATTTTGTGTTTATTAATGTCTGTTCTTTCCCACGCGTCTTCTATTTTGTTATAAGTATAAAGAGGAATTCCTTTTTCGTTTAGAATTTTGAATGTGTTTTTTATAACTTGTCTAATTTTAAATGCAGGCATATTTGTTAAATCTAGTTTTAGAGCTTTTACAATTTCTTGTGTGTAGTATTTTTCCCGGTATTGCAAAAATTGTCTGCTTTTTATTTCCTTTTTTCTTTTTGTACCTTGTAAATACAAATCTAGCAATATAGCATATTGTTCTTTGTCCGTATATTTTATAATGCGTTCAAGGTTAACCAGTATACCTTTTGTTGTTACAAAATCAATAAATCTTTTATTAGCGGCAATTTTGATTTCTGTTATATCTTTGTCCACTTCTATTTCATATATGTATGTTGTGTAGTTTTTAGCACCTTGTTTATTTGTAAAAACAAGGTCTATTGTTTTTAGTCTTAAAAAACTGTTAAGTAAAGTTAATCTGTTTGCTTTTTTTGTTAACAATCCTCTTTCTTTTAAGAGTTTTTTAACGTTAATTGTTATTCCGGCAATTTCTTTTCCGTTTATTTCTCCCGCCTTGTAACCTGTTTTTAGATATTCTTTTACTGTAAAAAGTAAAGTTACTAAATCATATGTGTTTAAAGTCTCTCTAGCTGTTATTTCTAGTTCTAAGTTTCCCCATTCTCTTTTTACGTAAAATCCTTTTTCTCTTTTTCTCGTAGGTAAAAAAGGTAAAAAATGGAGGGTGTTGTGGTCCATTTTTGTTTCTAAAATTGCACTCATCAGTCCCTCCTTATTGCCAAATTTCTAATTCTTTGTCTGCACTGTCATTATCGTTTTTGTTTTTGTTAGGTTCGATAACTATTTCTTTAACTTGATAAGGCAGAATTTCTCTTTCAAGCTCGCTTTTATTTAATAGTTGTCTTACACCCCAATTATCTTTTTCTATTTTTATTAGGCGGTTCGTAGGGTGTATTTCTTTTTTATTTATTTTTATAGTATTAAGAGTGTAAAGAAGTCTAACAGCGTCTACAAAAGCACTTGCACCTCTTGTTTTACCACCTTCACCTTTCGCATGATGATGTATTAAAACAATGCTTAAAAGTCTTTCCTGTGCAATTCTATTTAATATGTTCATAAATTTTCTTGCTTCGCTGTTACTGTTTTCCTCCCCTGAGAAAAATCCAATGAGAGGGTCTAAAACTACAACGTTATAATCTACAACCAGTTCATCCCCTAATTCTTTTAACTTATCTTCAGCCAGTTCGTTTAGGTAGAAAGTTGGATGTTCTGCACCTATAACATCAATTCTGTCAAGTATTTCTTCTTTTTTGTCTAATAAGTTAGGCAATATGCGATTAAAAATTTTGTCGATTCTGTCTTTTGTGTAAAATAACGGGTCTTCACTCAGCCACAAAAGCACCCTATGATTTGGATTTTCTGCAATTATTCTAATCGCTAGTTGTATAGACAAAAAGCTTTTACCTGTTCCTCCGGGTGCGCTTATCATGCTTAATGTGTTTTTAGGAATTGGTAACCAGTTTTTGCAATAGAAAGTTGGCTCTTTTGCTTGTATTTTGTTTGCTTTTGTAACTAATTCTCTAATCATAATTCTTCCTTTCATTTTTGGATTTTTTTGTTGATTTAAGAGGGGATTTGAATAGGAGAGACGACACACTAAAGCTTGAGTGTTTAGCTTTTTAGTGTTTAACGTTATAGGAACGTTTAAAAAAAACTAAAAAAACTCAAAAAACGCACAAAAGCTCCGTAATCTCAAGGTTTTGAAGAGTTTGTGTTTTAAAGCAAATATACTTTTCCTTTTTAAAAGGAAATAAAGTGATAAATTATTTTTTCTAACTTTTTCCTATAACAGAGATGTAAAAAAAATAATGAAAGGATAAGTATGAAAGCTTTAAAAGTAACTAGTAAAGCAGCAAAGAATTATTATTACGAAAAAGACCCTATCTTTAATGCCGATAGAGAGGGAAAAAATATTGAATATGGCGGTAAATTAGCAGAAGTTTTAGGGCTAAAAGAAGGACAAAAAGTTGATAAAGAAACTTTTGAAAGACTCTTAGAAGGCAAAGACCCTTTGAGCGGAGCAGAATTGGTTAGTACAGGTGTAAACAATAAAAGAGTTGCAGTGGTAGATATGCCTTTTGCCGCTCCTAAGTCGGTTAGCCACGCAGCGCTTGTTTTGGGTGACGAACGTGTTGTGCATGCACACCAGGCGGCTGTGGAGGCAGCATTAAAGTATGTAGAAGATAAAGTGATTCAGGCGAGAGAATATAAAAAAGACGAAAACGGGGAACTTGTAAAAGACGAGGAAGGCAAATATATAAGAGAACGTGTAAACACGGGTAATATGCTTGTTGCAAAAGTGCAACATTCAACCGCTAGGCCCGTTCCCGGAGAAGCGGAAGACCCGCACCTGCATACTCACGCTTTAATTTTTAATATTACTTATAACGAAAATGAAGATAAATTTAAGGCGGTTGAATTTCTAGAATTGTTTAAACAACAAAGCAAGATAGATAAAATTTACAAGTCTGAACTTGCTAAAAATTTAAAAGAATTAGGGTATACAATAGAAGCAAAAGGAAACGGAAAGTTCGAAATTGCCGGATATACGGAAGATGTACTTAACAACTTTAGTAAAAGACATATGCAAATCGAACAGGCAAAAAAAGAGCTAAAAAATGATGTAAATTTTGAAAATTTAACCGAGGAAAAATTAGACGTAGTTGCGCAGCATGGCAGTAAAAGCGATAAAAGCGAACTTACAGGAGAAGAATTAAAACAAGAATGGAAAGCGCAGCACGAATATAAAGGTATTACTTCTATAGAAGAATTACAAAAAAACATACAAGCAGCTGCAAGTAAACAAGAAGAGTTTAAATATAGTGCAAAAGAAGTTTTACAATTAAGTGCAAAAATTCTAACGCAAAACGAATCTACGTTTACAAAAGACGAGCTCTTACAACAAGCAGCAGACTTAAGTTTAGGAAATTACAGTATAGAGGATTTAGAAGAAGAACTAAACAAAGTTAAAAAAACAGGACAAAAACACGAATATGAACTAAAAAAACTTGATGATAAAAATTTTACAACAAAAGAGATGTATGATTTAGAAAAAGAAAACATAAAAATGCTTAAAAATCAAAAAGCTTTTGAAAGCTTAACAGATAAAACAACAGCAGAAAAACTACTAGACAGTTACGAGCAAGAAAAAGGTTTTAACCTAACACAAGAGCAAAGAGACGCAGTTACGGGTATTTTAACAAGCAAAGAGCAATTCGTAACGATTCAAGGTAGTGCCGGTGTTGGTAAAACAACTCTCTTAGACGCACTTAGGGAAAGTTTACAAAAGGAAGGTAAAAGTGCTGAACTGACAGTGCTTACACCTACCGGAAAGGCAGCTTCAGAGGCAATAAAAGCCTCCGGCATACAAAGTAAAACGATAGACAGCTTTTTATTAAGTCTACAAAAAGAAGTGAAAGAAGAAAACGAACATATAGCAAAAAATGAAGACGGACTTGTTGATATAACTAATAAGTATATAGATAAAAAAATTGAAGAACTTGAACAACACGAAAGTGGTGTACATGCACACCAGCAAAAAGAAAACCTCTCTTCCTTACCGGCAAATAAAAAAGAAAAGCCGGTAAAAATAGATGTTAACAAGCTAAAAGACTTAAAACACGATTCAACTACTCCTAAAACAACAACAACAAAAAAAGAAACAAAAGATAACGTTGCACAACAACAGCAAAAACAAAGTGGTGTGCATGCACACCAACCTGCACAACAAAAACAAAATTACAACAAAGATGATTTTGCTCTAAAAAGAACAGATATAAGAAAGTTAGACAGCAAATATTACGTGAAGGCGGAAGACTTTAAAAATAGGACTCCTTTTGCATTTTTAACAAGATTCAGGGATGTAGATTTTGTAGGTAATAATTTTGTAGGATACAGACAAATAGATTTTAAAAAAGGTTATAAAAACAACGCTCTAGGAGTAAAAAGAACGGAATACAGGAACTTTAAAGGGGATACATTTACTTACAAAAGCGTTTCAAAATTTAAAGACGGAACAAAAATCGAATACTGTTTTGAAGAGTTTAGTCCTTTACGCTTTAAATTTTTCGGTAAGAACATAGCTTTAAGCAGTGTTTTAGGTTATAAAACACACACAAATAGCGTTTTAACTGCAGACAAAGAAAAATTATACAGCAAAAACACAAAAGGCAGTGTGTTAGGATTGCTTAATTACAAACAAGAAACACAACAGGATAAATATACAAAACAAAGCAGACACAAATTAAGTGTTGCTGCGATTTTGAGTTTAAGTTACAGCAGCAGAGTTGCACAGACAAAAGCAGGCGGTAAATACAAAAGAAGAGCGTTCGAATTTAACGTGTTAGGATTTAAAATTAGAAGAGAAAGCCTAAAAATTACAGATAAAAAAGGTAACGTACTTAAACATATTACACACACTAGAAAAACTTTTTTCGGAAAAGAGATTAGCAATAATCTAGTAAATAAAACAAGACAAACAGGGCTTATTAAAAACTTAACTAAAAATTTGCTTGTAAAAACAAGCTACGAAAAAGATGTTTATAAAAACAAACAAGATAAAATCCTGCAGACAAAAGCTAAAGATATAAAACATAATGCAATAGAGTTAGACAAAAGACTTAAAACTACAAAAATTTCTTATCGGTTAGAAGAAAATAAATATGTAACCGCAACTGTTACAAGAGAAGAGATTTTTAACAAAAAAACAGGTACCGTTATAGACAGCAAAGTTTTAAAAGCAGATAAAAAAGAACAGACTAAACTAGAATTCTTTTTAAATAACGCAAAACACACAAATCAAGCTCCTAAAAATTATAAGCAACAACAAAAACAAAGTGGTGCGCATGCACACCAGCAAAAAGATTTAAAAGTGGCAGAAACTCTTACAAAAGAAGCAAAAGGCTTAAAAGCTCTTGCAGAGGTTACAAACTCTAAAAATTTGCAAAAAAAAGCAACACAAAAAGAATTACAGGCGTTAGAAAAAACAGCAGATAACTTACTTTTACAGGAAAAATTAAAAAAACAAACTATATTAGAAGAAGTAGAACAAGCCGAAAAAGACAAAAAAGTTATTACAAAACTAAATAGTTATGCACCTGCAAAAGAAAAAAAAGAAGAAAAAGTACAAGATATTACAAACAATGTAAGCAAAAAAATTGAAAAAGAACAAAAACAGACACAAAAAGTGCTGATTGTAGACGAAACAAGCCTCCTGGATGCAAGAAAAGCAAACAAACTGCTTAAATACGCAAAAGAAAACGATATAAAAGTTGTATTCATGGGGGATAGCAAACAGTTAAAATCAATCGGAGCCGGTAACTTCTTTAAAGATTTAAAACAAAATACAAAAACATTAGAAGTAAACGAAAGTGTAAGACAAAGAAACAATAAGCAAATGAAAGAAATTGTAGACACGATTGCAAAAGAAAAAAATGTTAGCGAGGGTTTAGATATGCTAGATAAGTTAGATAAAGTAAAAGAGTTTAAAATTGAAGTAAATGCAACAGACTTTAAAAACGCAGACGAATATAAGCAAGCATACGAAGCAGCACGACAAGAAAGTTTAGAAAAAATGACAACTTCCGCAGCAAAAGAAATTGCAGGAGATGTTAAAAATACGCTTGCAGTTGCAGCGACTCGGGAGATTGTAAGCAAAATAAACAAAAAAGTTAAAGCAAGTTTAAACTTAAAAGAAGACGAAAACACATTTAATATTAAAGTTACTAAAAATTTATCTCCTTCTGCAAAAATGGTTGCAGGGAGTTATGAACCCCTTAAAGATGTCATTATTCCTAATAAAAATATAGGAAATTTAGAAAAATTTAAAGAGTATGAAGTAGCCGGTATAGACGAGATTAACAACAAAATAATTGTAAGAGACAAAGACAACAACAAAGTAAAAATTGACTTAAAAGAAAATGCTTTAGATTTGCAGGTTTACACAAAAGAGGTGCAAACTTTCGCAAAAGGTGACAAAATCGTATTCCTACAAAACAATAAAGATTTAAACGTTTTTAACGGAGAATTAGGCTATATAAAAGGATACGACAAAGAAAAACATATACTAAAAGTAGAAAAAGAGGACGGAAACGTGGTTGAATTTAATCCGAAAGTTTACGACAAATTTGACTTAGGTTATGCTATTACAGCACATAAAAGTCAGGGTACAACAAGCAAAAAAGTAGTTGCTGTCCTGGATACAAAATACAAGGACATGAACACGTTTAACCTTGCTTATGTCGCACTTAGCAGACATAAAGAAGACGTTAAAGTATTTACAACAAACAAACAAGAACTAAAAGAGCAAGTACAAAAAGAACAACAAAAACGCAGTACGTTAGAATACACAGAAGAAGATTATAATAAAGAAACGCTAATAGAAGACTTAAAAGATTTTGAAAACTTAACAAAAACACAAGAAGAAAAAGCTTACGAAATAGCAAAAGCATTTACAAACACAGAAGAACAAAAACAGCAACTGCAAAACACAAGCAGTGTACATGCACACCAGGACAAAGACAATAAAGAGTCCTCAAAAACCGATAAAACCGAGGGTAAACAAATAGAAGAACAGCAAAAACAAGCCGCTTCCCACTAATTTTTTCCTTTTTTTTATTTTTTTTAAAATGTTCCTATAACTATACATCCTCCCCCTAGCCGGGGGAGGTTAAGCATTTAAAATGGTGGGCAAAATGTTTTTTTATCTTTTTTAAAATGTTCCTAAAAATAGAAATAGGGACACGAATTTTAAAGTGGTGTAACATGTTTTTTCCTTTTTTTAACGGTCTCTCCCCTTGTATTTTTCCCCTGTTTATTTACAAAAAAAATCCAAAAAACTAAAAAAATGAAAGGAGTTTTGTATGAAAAGAAGCGGATTTACCATGATTGAACTAATTTTCGTGATTGTTATTTTAGGTATTTTAGCAGCAGTTGCATTACCGAAATTTATCGGGGTTGGAAATCAAGCGCATGACGCAAAAGTAGTTGATTTTACAAGTGCTTTAAACAGAAGTGTAATGCCGCAAATCTGGGGACAGGCAATGAGTGACGGGTTCAATGGAGACATTACAAAAGAAGTTAAAACAAAAACAGATTTGGAAAAATATACACAAATCCCGGAAGAATTAACAGATGTTAATATGACTTACGCAGGTACAGGAAAAGCAGTGGTTTGGGGAGAAATTCCGGCGGGTAGAACTTTTAAAACTGATAGCGGACAAGAAACTCCGGCTGTAACGTATGCAGTTACATGTACAAAAGGAAGCGCAACATCAAGCCCTTACTGTAAAGCGTACATTACAAACCTTAACCCAGACCAGCTCAAATCTTATACGCTTACAAATCCAAACTATGTTAAAACTTTGACTAAATAAAAGGCAAACAAATGAAACCTCTAAAAATCGGGCTTCTTATAGCCCTTATCGGAAGTTTAGCGTTTGCTAATGCAGATAGTTTAGCGCAAAAAATAGCTGTAAAAGTGAAACCTGTAAAAATTGATAATGTTACTTTTGTTGTCGGAGCAAAAGCAGTTAATAATAAAGTTGTAACAAAAGTTTTAGTGAACGATGTAAACAACTATTTAACTTATACGTTTAAACATCCGGAGGCAGTTAATGCTGTAAAAAAAGTGCTAAGAAACAGGCTTATTAAGCAGTTTTGCTCAGATAAGCATATATTAAAAATACTTGAAAAAGGTGTTGAATACGAGGTTGATTATACTAGAAAAAGCAACAACAAAGTGTTTTTGAAAGTTAATGTAACAGAAAATACTTGCAAAATATAAAAAAAGGAGGCGAACATGAGTAAAGATTTGTTAAAAGACGCAATAAACATTGTAAATAAAGATATACAAGAAGCAGAAAGCGAAATTAAAGCAGTAAATGCTGCTGCGGAATATATAACTCTTGCAGAAGAGAAAGGAGAAGAGAAGCTTGATAATAAAGAAGTTGCAGAAGCTTTAAATGCAGAGTATGCAACAGATTTAACAGGACAAGACATAGAAAAAATAGAAAATGTTGTAGAAGCAGAGAGAGACGGGGATATTGAAAACGTGGGCTGGGATAAGCAAGAGAACGATATAGATATGCAAAAAATAAATGAAATCTACGAAGAAAATAAAGAGGCATTTGAAGAAAAAGAGGAGAAGAAAAATATAATCGAAAACATTGCAGAAGACGCTTTTGCGGAAATGACAGACGGTTTAAAAAATTCCGAAAACGTATTTGATTCTGCAATTGGCGAGATGTACGATAGATGGCGAGAAGAGTACCTGGAAGAAAAGGAAGCCGAAAAGGAACAGGAAATCGAAGAAGCTTATAACGAAGGTGAAAAAGAAAACGAACAAGAAAACGATAAAAACATAGAACAAGAAGCTCAAGAATCAGGACAAAAAGAACAAAACGAAGCGGAATTTGCGGAAGCTCAGGCAAAAGAAGCCGCCGAAGCGGTTGCAGAAATGGACGCAGGTATGAGTATGTAATACAAGATTCACTCTTTCCCTTTTAGGGATTACAATTTCAAATTATAAAAAAAATTAGACAGCCCTTAGAGCTACGTATAATTTATCTTTCATTTTTTCAAGTTTTTCAAGTTCTTTTTCCAATTTTTCGGGGGTTTCGCAAAGATTTCTTAAGTTTTTATTTTCCAATTTTAGTTCAAGATTCACTTCCGTTTTTGTTATAATATCAATTAAGTAAATTAGGTCCGCAGAGCTTAATTTACACATCTTGTCTCCTTTTTTTTGTTTTTTATACCGGTAAAAAGAAAAAGAAGACTAAAAGTCTTCGTCTTCATCAGTAATTTCAATTTCGTAAGCGTCAAGAGCCCACATTGTAGGCAATAGGGTCGCATTTTTGTAAAATGAAAGAAGGATAAAATTTAAGGCTGCCGATTTTTATTGTGCCTTGTTCATCTAACATTTCATCATACATTTTGTAAGCTCTTTCTTCAGTAAGTCTCATCATTTTTAACTCCTTTTAATTTTTTTTAAGCTTTCGACAATCAAGAAGGAAACAATCCGCCCAACGAGGCGAGCGATTTGCTTTTGTAAATCAAGAGTCCCTCTCCAATTATCAAAAACTTTTTTTCTCTTTTGCGACCTCAAAATAAATCAAACAAAACTGCGTCAAAAAATTTGTCAAGAATTTTGTGTCTGTCACTAAAACCGTTAGTAAAAATTTTTAAAACTTTTCTGTAAAAAACTTTTAAAAAATTTTACGGGAGGCTTGTTCTTTACAAATTTTTAGCAGTTGTAAAATTTTATTTTGTAGCAAAAGAGGAAAGTTTAAAGATTTCCCTCTTTAATAATTCCTAGAAGTTCTTTATACATTACAGCTTTATTTTCTATTGTTTTTAAGTTTGCTTCACTAAAATCATTTCCCCATTTTATAAATAGTTTTTTAAGTTTTTTATTGTGTTTTAGTATTTCTTTTTCCATTTTAACAATTTCTTCAATTTTCTTTACATCCTCTTCTGTAAAATCTAGGAAGAAGTGTTTATTTATAATATTTGCAATTGTTTTGTGTTCTAATTTTTTTATATCATAGCCCATGTCGCTGTAAATCTCTTTATTTTCATCAAAAGAATAAAAATATATTCCTATTACATGTACAGCTCTTACTTCCTCATCTGCACCCATTTCTCTCGAAAGAGTTATATAATCTTCTAATGTTTCTCTACTATATTTTTCTTCTCTTTTTTGTTTAAAGGTTTTGCTCATAACTTACTCCTTTAATTTTTTTTGTTTTTTTTTACAACTATGCGAATAAAACCTCTACTACACCTGTTTACTGTTTAACACTTTTTGTTATAGGAACATTTCAAAAAAAATAAAAAACCGGAAAAATTATTTAGAAGGAACGTTAAAAGCAAGCGTATCTTCCGCAGTTTCCGCAGTATTTTCTTCTTCTTCTTTTACCGGTTTTTCTTCTTTTTCCTCTTTAATGTTTGTGTTAAAATCAATCGCAATATTCCACTTTTCGTCAAATTTTGCGAATTTTTTGTATTTGTTTCCTGCTTTGCTTGTTAGCTCTACTACAACTTCTTTGTCTTTTAAAAACTTTTTCATCTCCGTTAATGTCAATTTGTTTTTGCCAAACCGCTTAAAAGTGTCCTTAAATACGATAAAATCGCAGCCTTCTACGCTCCATTTTCCAATTTTTTCGTCTTTTGTAGCTTTTCTGTTTTTGCATACGTAGTATTTTTCTTTTTCTATTACATCACCGCCACATTTTATACATTTTCCAATAATTTTCTCATCCATTTTTCGCCTCCTTTTTTAGTAAAATTTCTAAAACTTCCGTAATTTCGTTATAAATCAAGTGTGTTTTAAGACCTAAATTTGCGTTATAAAGCTTGCAAGTTCTGTCTTGCATATTGCAGACTACAAAGCCTTTCATCTTTTTAATCAAAAAAGGCATTGCATATCCGCATTCAAGACAAATTTTTGTGCTTAATTTCAAAAATGCAAACTTAACTGTCTTAAAAAATACAACCTGTTGTGCATTAAAAACAATATCCTGTAAAAATTTTGTAGGTTTGTTGTAAAATAAAACAACTTTTATAAAAGTGTTTTCTTGTTTCAAAAGCTGTAAAATAAGCTCTTGCTGTAATTCTTGTGCATTTAGAATTACCAAATATACGTTACTTTTTGCCTTATACTTAATTAAATGCTGCAAAAATGTATTCATATATTCTTTGCTGTCTGTTACAAAAATTTTGTCTTCTCTACCGGCTAGATTTTTAAACAAGCCGTGTGCGTCAAAAACAACAACATCATTCATTAACCTATAAAAACTAAACACAAAATCTGTTGCAGTTTCCGCTAAAGTTTTTTTATTGTCGCCCAATATTGTTATATTGCGTGTTTCAGGAAAAATAGGGAGATTATAAACAGTTGTACGTGCGTAAGTGTTATTAAACATTTTTAAGCTCCCAAAGCTTACTTAGAGCTTCTCTTAAGTTATTAAATCTCCCAATCTCCCTGTTATTTTTGTCAATTAACACATAATTGTTACTTAAATCCAAAAGAATTTTAGCTTCTATTTCATCTTTTTCTTTGTTAAAAAGTGCTAAATCCAGTTCGCTACAAAAATCAATCATATACTTAAAATTTTCAAAGTTTTTAAGTTCTTTAATACATAACATTACTCACCTCCTTTCGTAGTTTCTCTGTCAAGTTTTTGTTCTGCTTGTTGTGCTTTAAACTGTTGCCATATCGCTGCTTTGTTACCGAAACTGCTTATAATTTGCTTTTTAATTTGCTGTAAGTTTTCTTTTTTCGGCACAGTTACAAGCACATACATATTACCTTTACTGTCAAACCACATATCTTTCAATTTGCTGTTTTTAAGTGTTGTTGTGTAGATAATTTGCTTAGTAAACTGTTCGATAGCTCTGTCGCCGATGTTTTTATTTCCGATTTCACTTAAATAACTTGTAATGTAGTTTTTTATTTGCACGTTTATTTGCCTTGCAATTTGTGTGTTTGCGTCCAAAATTGCGTTGTTACGCATAAATCCAAAACCCCAGTTACTTTTGTTTGCAAAACCGACTGCTACAAAATAGCTTTGCAATTCAGGAGTTTTGCAAACCCAGGAAGGTGCATTTTCCTCGTAAATTTTGCATTCAATTACGCTTTGCTTTTGTTTTACCTGTAAAGGTTTAGGATTTTTTGTGCTACAGCCTGTAAAAAGTAGAAATGTTGCAGCTGTAGTAAATAAGAGTAGTTTGTACATAATAGCTCCTTTGTTCCTGTTTTTTAATTAAGCTATTTGTTATAGGAACAAAGGAAAAAGTTAAAAAAAAAGTGGAAAAATTAGAATGGGAGAGGTAAGATTTAGATAATCACCCTGTCATCTTCTCCTTCCCATATAGACATTCGCAAAACAGCGACAAACATAATACCCCATGATATTAAAACAAAAATCCAATTGCCAATAGACATTTGTTTTATTGCATAAAGCAAAAATTCTACAGAATTATTAATAATAATGTTTTTTTTGTCAATTTTATCCAAACATTCCGAAGAAAATTTTCCCATAAAAAATGAAAATGAAAGAATGAAACTACCTACTAGAGCAATTATTGCTTGTATAGCATTCATTTTTCTATTTTTAGGTTCTCCAAGTACAACATACATTGTTAATCCTTTTTTACTTGTTATAAATTTAGATTGTTTTTATTTTCGTTGTTATAAAAATATCCTGTTGTCCATGTAGGAAACTCCTCATTATTATCAATTTTTTTCTTTTTGTAGGTTTTAGGAGTTTTTTCTGTTAAAAATCCATTAATGTAGTTTTCATTACCATTACGTTGTTCTACTTTAGTTTGAATAGGTTCTTTTTCTTTAGTTTTTTCTTCTTCTATTGTTGTTTCTTGATATGTTTCATCAAATAAATTAATTAAAATTGGAGTCAATATTATAGTAACAATAAAAATAATTCCCCAGGTGCCTCCTTTTGCTAACAAAGGTATTTCGTAATGTTGATAAATATTTACTGGAATTGAATATAATTCGTGCATCTCGTTCCCCCTTTTTTTTTGTTAAACAAATTATAAAATAAAATTAATAAAATGTAAAAGTAGAGGCAAAACAGAATTAAGCCTCTAAAAACTCATACCACCATTTTAGGAGCTCTCTTCTTTCTTCCAAAAAATCGGAACGCATATAAGCTCTTGTTACTGTGTTTCCAATAAGATGTGCAAGCTGCATTTCTATTATTTCGCTGCTAAATCCGTGTTCGTGCTGTTTTTCGTAACAGATACTGCTAAATGAACTTCTGAATCCGTGTGCTGTATGATTTGTGTAATTCATTCTTTTAAGGGCATAATTCAGCGTATTTTCAGACATTTCTTTAGTTGGTGAAATAGGAGAAGGAAAGACGTATTTGCTTTTTTGTTGTGTAATTTCTTGTTGCTGTGTTATAATTTTTAGGAGATTTTCAGTTAAGGGCAGACGAAAATCTCTACGGGCTTTCATAAAGTCGGCTGGGAATGTAATAATCAGGGCGTTAAAATCTATCCATTCCCAGCGCATTTTTCTTATGTTGATAGGTCTCAGGGCGGTTTGGGCTAAAAACAATAGGGCGTTTTTTGTTGTATCATTTAGAAAATAACATTCCTTAATATCGTTGTAAAGTTTTTTAAATTCATCGGCTTTTATGATTGCTTTAAAATGTTCAGCCTGATGTTTTCCAATAATTTCATTTATATCAATTTTATCACAAGGGTTTTCCGCAACATAATCATTATGTAAGCAATATCTAAAAAACTCTTTCAATGCTCCAAAAACAGCTCGGTATGTATAAGTTCTGTCAGTGTTTTTAGTATTATTCATTGTTTTAATGTGTTTCATTTTTTTAACGGCTTCAATAATGTCTTTTTTTGTAATATCTTCAACATATTTATTTCCAAGTAAAGGTACAATATAATTGTTAATTCTTCCCAGTAATTTGTTATAGGTAACGTCAGATATTGTTTTTTCTTTCTTTTCAAGCCATTTAAAAATAATTTTCTCCAGCTTGTGTTTGTTTAAATTTTCTTCGATTTTCAGTTTTTCAGCTTCTTCCATTTCCTTTTTGATTTGCTGTCTTTCTTCAAGAGGGTCAATACCTTGTGCCAGTTTTTCTTTTATTTCCAAGTTCTTTTTTCTTGCCTGTAAAAGTTTTAGTGCAGGATACTCTCCCAGCGTGATTTTTTTGTTTTTACCGTTAAAGGTATAACGTGTAACAAAAAACTTGCGCCCGTTCGGTCTTATTCTTACATACAGACCGTTTCCGTCATTAATCCATTTTTCCTTTTGTTCAGGTTTGAGGGCTTTAAGTTTTGTATCTGTAAGTGTCCCCAATTTAAACTCCTTTCACTTTATTAAAGTTTCGTAATTTCGGGGAGTTCAGCTATTGCTTTGTCCCCGGAAAAATTGTAGCAAGTTATAAAAACAAAAACAATGCGATTTTGGGGACAGAATGTGGGACAGTTTAATCAAAATAACAACGTAGATTTTAAGGGAGTTTTAGTGTTTAATGTTTAACAGAATCTCGTAGTTTCGGTATGTTTAACATTAAAGTGTCTGACACTTAGAAGGTTTAATTTCTTTTTTTGGTGGAGATGTCGGGAATCGAACCCGAGTCCAGAAGCAGATTACCCTAAGCGTCTACACGCTTAGTCCGTTGATTATACTGCTCTTCCGGGCTCAGCGGACAAAGCCTTTGTGGAAGAGAGGGGTG
>Ga0256836_1000360_pt1 | contig 25419 bp, 24 predicted proteins | sample 4561380metaG_FD_185974 | JGI IMG/M metagenome (GOLD analysis project Ga0256836, IMG submission 185974) | Hydrothermal vent microbial communities from Guaymas Basin, Mexico - 4561-380 | ecosystem: Environmental > Aquatic > Marine > Hydrothermal vents | place: Mexico: Guaymas Basin | collected...
CGCCGACTTTCACATAAAGAATACGACCACAGTGAGGACAAGTAGTGATATCTTCACCTTTGATAACGTCAGAGTAAACTTTATCACCAATGACCATATGACAACCCATACAAGCTTGATCCTCTACTGGAACAACTGTTGTATTTTTTGCCCATCTTCTAATCTTTTGGTAAAAAGCAAGACCTTTTTGGTTGATCTCTGCTAAAAGTTTCTCTTTTTTCTTGAAAACTTCCTGACGAGCTTTGTTAATCTCTTCGAGTTTTGCATCTACTTCTGCTTTTACAGTTTCTAGACTTGCTTTTAGCTCTTCAAGTTTTGCTTTTGCAGCTTCGATCTGCTCTTTTTTCGCTTCAATGATTTTCTCTAAACGCTCTATCTCTTCGTTTGCAAAAGTGATCTGCTCTTTGGCAATCTCCTCTTCGAGTTGGAGTGATTTCATCTCACGCTCAGTTTTTACTTCTGCGCTTTTTTTAGAAATCTCTTCTAGTTTTTGAGAAAGTTCGGCAAGGTGAAGCTCATTTTTTGCTTTTTTAAGTTCTTCTTCTTTAATTTCGTTTGTTAAATTCTCAATATCTGCTTCAATACTCTTTGTTTTTGCAAGAGCAGCTTCATATTTATAGTTTGCTTCTTCTATCTGAGGCTCAAACGCATCTATCTCTTTATCTACAATAGAGAGGTCAATTAGTTGCTTTAAGTGCTTGTTCATTGGAGTCCTTTGGGGGTTTTACTGTTTTCCATTTCTGTGTTCATATCATTAAATATAGGTAAATGGATTTTCTGATGATGCAATTATAACTTTTAAACCTAAATTTTTCAAATGCTTTTGTAAAATTTGGGCAAAAAACTTCTCACTTTCATAGTGTCCGATGTCAATTAGTGAGAGATTTATGCTTTTTGCTTCCATAGCATCGTGGTATTTTACATCACCGGTTAAAAAACAATCTGCATCCAAACTTCGCATCAAAGAACATCCACTTCCGGTTGTTAGTGCTACTCTCTTTACAAACTCTCTTGTCTTTACACAGCGTGCGTGAGGCAGACCAAAGGCAGCTGCTACTTTTTTGGCAAAAGCATCGAACTCTTCATTGACATCCAAGTAAGCTACAAAACCATCTTTATCGGCTATCTCATAACCCAACACCTCCGTTGCGACATAGTCATTGAGATGTGTCTGGTCAAAGTTAGTATGCATTGCTATATTTGAGATGTTTTTGCGTATCATCTTATGCAAAAGATTTGCCGGATACTTTGAAAATTCCAACTGCTTAAGCCCTCCAAAGATGATAGGGTGATGGGTAATAAGCAGTGTGCCTTCATCGAGTGAATCAATAAGCGCTTCATCTACATCGATGCTAAGAGCCACAGTAGTGATATCATCTTTAAAATCCCCTACCAAAAGGCCTGAGTTATCCCAAGACTCCTGCAACTCAAATGGCGAGAGTTCATTTAACTTCTCATATATCTCCAATATCTTCATGCCGTCTCCTTAAGTTTTTGTAGTTCCTCTTTTGCAGCTTCAAGTGTTGCATCTAGCTCAAGTGCTTTTTTGTACATCTCTTTTGCCTTCTGCTTCTCACCCATATCCTGTAAGAGGTTTCCATAGTTAAAGTAGGTGATTGGGTTTTTGTCGTCTATCTCCAAAGAGCGTTTTATATGTTCTTGTGCTTTATCATAGGCTTTCATCTTTCTATAGAGTGAAGCGAGTGCTTGATGGATGTAAGTGTTTTGCTCATCAAGTTCAAGTGCCTCTAGGTAATACTCCAAGGCCTCATCATCTCTGTTTTGCTGTGCTAGGACATAGCCCATTTTAAAGAGTGTTTCAGGGTCTTTTGGTGCTTTTATATCTGCTTCTTTATAAATTGCAAGTGCCTTTTGCAGATCCCCTGCCTCCATGGCCTCATCTGCTTTTGCAACAAGTGCTTCTGCATCAAACTCTGGTGAAGAAGAATCTTCTTGTGGATCTTTTAGAGTTTGAATATGTTGATATACCTGATAGGCAAAGAATGCTGATATTCCCAGCATGATAAGTTGAAAAAGTGTCATTTAGTTTCTTTCCTTTAAAAGTTCTTTGTTCGTTAGTTTTATAAACTGGAGAGGATTTACCTGCACGCCGTGTACACGCATCGCAAAATGTAGGTGAGGACCTGTTACACGGCCACTTTTCCCTGAGAGACCTAGAATCTCTCCCCGTTGTATCTTTTGACCTTTTTGAGCTAAAAATTTACTCAAATGAAAATAACAGCTGTAAATTCCTTCACCATGGTCTATGATAATCGTACCGCCCGAGTAAAATCTATCACCCACATAAGCTACAATGCCGTCATTTGCGGCACAGACAGGTGTACCCACAGCAGCACGAAAATCTGTCCCGGAGTGATACCCTTTGAGTGAGCCGTTATAGACTCTTGCTTTTCCAAAGTCACTTGTTATTACACTTTTAAGCGGCAATATAAAAGGCTTATCGATATAAAGCGTTGGTGTAACTCTGTTGTAGAGTGCTATTGCCTCTTTGTACTCACGCGCTGTTCTTCTTTTGACCTCGGGAGACTTTGGATTGACCTTTTTGCTTGAGACATGAATGGACTCTTTTTTATAGTTACCATACTTTAACTTGATAAAAAAAGGCTCTTTTTTCTCTTGGTTCTCTTCTTTGTAGCGTAAAACAAGCTCTTTGTTACCAGCCTTGTCGTAATATGAAAAAGGTATAAGGGCATAGTACTCTTGCTTTGAAGGTGTTAAAAAGACCTCGAAACACTCTTTGTTATAACAGACTTTTTCATACGCTACACCCTTCTCCTTTGCTAAAAGAAGCAGTGTCGTCTCTCCGTTTGCAAGAGTTTTTTTGCTAATATGTAAAGGCAGAGCAACGAGAGAAACAGTAAAAACACTAAAGAGCAAAAAACGAAACATCAGTAATCCTTGAGTGCTCGTGCAATATCTCTTTTTTGATCTCGCTCTTTTAGATCATGGCGTTTATCATGCAACTGTTTTCCTTTTGCAAGTGCGATTTGGAGTTTTGCGATGTTGCGTGAGTTAAAATAGAGTTGCAAAGGTACAATAGTATAACCATCACGCTCTACTGCTTTTTTGAGTTTTGCTATCTCTTTTTTATGTAAAAGCAGCTTTCTTGGAGCTCTCTCTTCATGCCCATAGTAGTGATGCGTAGTCTCTAGGCGTCCGATATGAGCATTGAAAAGATAAGGCTCATCTTTGATAAAGCGGATAAAACTGTCTTTTAGATTTACTCTACCTGCACGCAAACCTTTTACTTCACTTCCAGTAAGAACAAGTCCAGCTTCAAACTTCTCCTCTATAAAATAGTCATGATATGCTTTTTTATTTCTTGCTATTGTCTCACCCATCTCTACTCCTCCTTGAGTCTAAAAAAACTACTGCCACTTCCACTAAAGAACTCTCCATCACTATAGTGCTCTTGCAGCTCATTGTAAAGATCAAGTGCCGGAGCAAAAAGATCATTTGCCTCCATAGCACTCAAACTCTCTAAGGCCTCTTTTGAAGAGAGCTTTTTAAAATGCTCTGCCTCAAAACCGTCTATTGGATTATAAAACTTCTGTGAATAGCACTTATAGACAGCTGGTGTACTGATCTCTATCTTTGGTGTTTTTGTAACTATTGGTAAAATCTCTTCTTCATAGGGCTCTACCACTTCACCTATACCGCTCACGTTGGCACTGCCGTAGTTATAGATAAAAAATGGTACATCTGCACCGACTTTGACACCAATGGAAGCAAGTTCATTTAAGCTCAGTCCAAGATGCAACACTTCATTACACATTTTAAGGTATGTTGCCGCATCACTGCTACCACCGCCAAGCCCCGCAAAGGCAGGTATATTCTTATCTACTTTTACAGCATAACTCTGCATCAAGCGCTCTAAGGCATCACTCTTAGTTGCCTCACGCAAAGCCACATAGGCTTTATAGATGGTATTTTGTTCCGTAGTACAAGAGAAATCACCTAAAATTCCAAACTCTTGCTTTGTAAACCCTGCATCCTCTTTCGAGACAAAAGAGAGTTCGTCATAGAGATCTTCTACACGCATAAAACGAGAAATGATCTCATGATAATCCCCACGCTTACCTGTTACCTTTAAAAAGATATTGACCTTTGCAAACGCTTTATGTACTTTCATGAAACTATTTTTTTCCTAAAAGTTGGCTCAGTGTATCTGCAGCCTCTTTTGCAAGTGGCTCTTGTGCTGCTGCAGCTCTGTTTTGCTCTGTAACTTCTTCGATGAGTTCACTACGAATAATAGAAATATCACGTGGGGCATCGATACCCAACTTTACAACACCATTATCAATAGAGACAACTTTTATGCTGATATTATCACCTATAACGATGGACTCATTCTCTTTTCTTGCCAGTACTAACATGCTATTCTTCCTAGTTCGTATTTTACTCTCTTATCATAGATGGTTACAATAGATATCGTATCACCGTTGTCTATCCAGTATGTACCCTCATCTTGCACTTTAAAATCTTCTAAAGCAAGAACTCTTCCATATTGAATATTTTCCTGATCCCCTAAGTAGTAGTTCTGCTTAATTGCCAAAGATTTTTTAATATCTAAAAAACGCTCCCCTTCATAGACAAACTGTCCCTCACACAAACGCTCAAGCATTGAGAGGCTTCCGTGCTCAACACCTAACTTCTTCGCTATCATAGCACCAAGGGAGCGTATATAGGTCCCCTCGCTGACTTCTGCTTCAAAGGTGATGTAAGGGTGACAGTAATGCAGTAGTTTCATCTCATAGATAGTAGAGTGTATGGTGTTTAGAGTCACCTCTTTACCTGCACGTGCCAAATCATACGCCCGCTGTCCGTTTATGCGCTTTGCAGAGAAGATGGGAGGCGTGTACTCCAACTCTCCCTCAAGTGATGCTACCGCCTTCTCTACTGCTTCTAGTGGTAACTCTTTTGGTATTGTTACCTCATCGACCATCTCTATATCCAAAGAGTCACTTTTGGCACCCAACCATAAAGTTGCACGGTAGCGTTTTGGAGTTTTGTTTAAAAATCGAAAAAGCTTGGTGTGCGTTCCAAAACCAACGAGCAGTACCCCTTTTGCAAAAGGGTCAAGTGTGCCTGCAAAACCTGCTTTTTTCTCACCATATTTACGTTTGAGTTCATAGAGGTATTTGTTTGAGCCTATGCCACTTGGTTTGTAGGCTACTAAAAGCCCGTTCATCTTAGAGTTTCTCCACAAAAGAGGCTAAAATATCTCGCTTTGTTCCTGCAAAGTTTATCTGCAGTTTAAACTCGCGCCCTGCTTTACTCACACCTGTCACCCGACCTGTACCAAAGATCTTATGACGCACAAGGTCACCTTTTTTAAAGTTAGAATTTTTCTCTACTTTAAGTGAACCATCACACAATCCCGCTTCATTGAAAAAGCGACTCTTGTTAAGGTCACTTCTGCGACCTTTATAAAAACGACTTGCTGCGTGAGAGAGTGTGAGTGTCTCTTTTGCACGTGTAAAAGCAACATAACCCAAACGTCGCTCCTCTTCCAAGTCACTCCCTTCACCTATAAGTGGTAAAAAGCCCTCTTCCATACCGATGATAAAGATGTGCTCAAACTCCAGACCTTTTGATGCATGGATACTCATCATATAGATAGACTCACCCTCTACCTCATCTTGATCGCTTTGAAGTGTAAGTTCATTTAAGAACTCATCAAGTGTTGCATCAGGATTGTTCTTGATAAAGTCACGGAAAAGTCCGTAAAACTCATCCATGTTTAAGATGCGTTCTTGTCCATCTTGCATATTGAGATAGATATCTTTAAGATGAAAAGTATCTTCAAGCACATCAATAAACTCATATGTTGACTCTTTTGCAACTTTGGCAACATACTCAATATCTGCAACAAACTGTTTAAGAGTTGCTGCATTTTTCTTCTTTACAAGGGCAATGAGCTCTTCTTCGCTAGCCTCTTTTAAGTACTCAAAAATAGAACTTCCCTTTGCGTGAGCTGCAAGTTCTATCTTATCTACACTTGCTTTTCCAAGACCACGTTTTGGTTTGTTTACTATGCGCTTAAAAGAGAAGTCATCATGATTGTTGGTAATTACACGAATGTAAGAGATAAGATCTTTAATTTCAGCTCTGTCATAAAAGCGAAGACCTCCTACTAGCTTATAGGCAATACCTGCACGATTAAGCCCCTCTTCAATAGAACGTGAAAGAACATTAACACGGTACAAAATAGCTATCTCACTCGCTTTTGTTCCACTATCAAGTAGTTTTTGTACCTTTTGTGCGATCTTTCTTGCTTCTTCATTCTCATCATTTGAGTTAAGTGTTGCTACATCTTCACCCTCACCACGTGTTGCAATAAGCTTTTTACCCAGGCGTGAGCGGTTATGCTCTATTAGTGCATTTGCCACTTTTAAAATCGGAGCGCGTGAGCGATAGTTCTCTTCTAGTTTAAAAACAGCGGCACCCTTGAAGTCATCATCAAACTCAATGATGTTTCGTATGTGTGCCCCACGCCAGCCATAGATACTCTGATCGTCATCACCGACCACACAGATATTTTTATGTGTAGAGCAGAGCTTTTGAATCAGTTTGAGTTGAAGCTCATTTGTATCTTGATACTCATCAATCATAATATACTGATAACGCTCAGATGTCTTTTTGGCAAGCTCTGGATTTTCATCTAAAAGTTTGTAAGTAAGTGCCAAAAGATCATCAAAGTCGACAAGATTATTCTCAACCAAATACTTCTCATACTCTCCATAAACCTCAGCTATCTGTTTATAATTAAAAAGCTCTGCCTGTTTATAGGCATCATCAGGAGTCATAAGAGAGTTCTTATAGCGTGAGATCTCACTGGCAATCAGTGGAGTAGGAAGCTCTGAGTTGATCTTTTTAATGATACGTTTTTTATCATCAGTATCAATGACAACAAAGTTGTTCTCACGTCCCAAAAGATGCATATTAAACTTTAAAAAAAGAAGTCCAAACTTATGGAATGTACAAAGTAGCGGTGGATAAGCTCCGTTTTGTTCCATCATAGACATAGAACGCTCTTTCATCTCACGTGCTGCTTTATTTGTAAAGGTCAGTGTCAGTGTGTTTGATGCAGGAATACCTACAACTTCAATCAAGTAGGCTAAGCGTGATACTATTGTCGTTGTCTTTCCACTTCCTGCTCCTGCCAAAATAAGAACAGGACCTTCAGTCTGTTTAACAGCTGCTGCTTGTGCATCATTTAAATTTTTAAATATTTTTTCCATAAATTGTTCACTATCTTTGTTAAAGTAAAAATATTATAACAAAAAAAGCTAAAATTATTACAAAACTATTGCAATAATTATAATTCTGAGTTATAATTTTATCATTATTATAACTTATAGGAATTATTATGTTAAAAGATTTTGCGAAATTACAAACTTTTTTGATGGTTATCAAAGAGAAGAGTTTCTCTAAAGCTTCTGCAAAATTGGGCATCTCTCAGCCTGCTGTTACGCAACAGATCAAGTTTATTGAAGATTATCTTGACACAAAGATTGTTGAGCGTAAGAAAAACGGAATTGTACTTACTAAAGAAGGTGAAGATCTTTACCGCATAGCACTTCGTCTTGAAAAAGCGATTCAAAACTCTGAAAAAGAGCTCTTAAAAATCATCAACAAAGAGTTCACTTTTGTTATGGGTTCTTCATTTGCTATTGGAAACTATGTTCTTCCTAACTACCTTGGTGAAATCAAAAAACGTATAGACAATGAAGTCTTTATGAATGTTGATATCTCTTCAAATATTATTGAACAATTAGAAGATAAGAAAATTGATGTCGCACTTATTGAATCTCCTGTATTCAAAGAAGGGATTATTTATAGAGAGTGGGTTGAAGACGAACTGGTTCTCTTCTCAAATCAACCTATAAAAAAACATCTCTCAGCAGATGATCTTTTTGAGTTTGACTGGATATGTAGAAATGAAGAGTCACATACAAGAAGACTCACTTCAGAAGTTTTTGAAGAGATGGGCGTACAGTGTAGTAACTTTAACGTAATCGGAGTTCTTGCAAGTCCTACTGCTATTAAAGAGTCGATTTTACATGCAGACAAAAATGCAGAACGCCCTCTTGTCTCTATTATGTCACGTCATGTTATCAAAGCAGAACTTGAAAACGGGCAACTTTTTGAAGCACGTCTGAAAAACCATAAGATTATAAGAAACTTCTATATTGCTTATCTTAAAGAGCGTAAACATGATGCATTTGTTGACAATGTAGTCAACTATCTTCTTTCACTTCACAGAGTCTAAAACTCTGCGAAGTTACTTTTTTAAAAATTTTTGATTTTCAGGGTTTGATAAAAAAGACTCCATCGAGTTTTTCACCCCTGTTTCATCCACTGCCTTTTCTTCAGATATATCATTATCTTCATGCTTATCAATGGCAAGATTAATCATAATAGGTGTCTCATCAACAATTACCTGTAAAATGCTCAGCAGTGGTACAGAGACAACACTTCCAAAATTCTCACTTCCAAAACCGGCTTCAAAGACAAGCATACCATCTTCTATCTTTGCGGTCTCAAAGGTATAACCTGCTAAGAAAAAAAGTGTTAAAGGACGAAACTCTGCAAACATATCTTCTGGCAACTCAGGATGAAATGAGATATCTTCTATTTTACATAATACACCAAAGTTTTGCTCTTTTTCAAACAATAAAATAATTGTCTCTTCTAGATGTTTTTTCATCAATGATGCGAATTTCTTATCTTCTATTAAATTTTCTAACACACGATATCCTCTATACTTTTATTTTGAATTATATCAAAATCTACCATTGCATTCATCAATGCAAGTGATTCATACTCATAAAGCTCATCTACTTTTATCTGTACTTCTTCTATTTTACCATTGTCCAGCAATCTTTGACGTGTTGTTCCTTTAAGCAAGGGAGATTTTGGAGTGTACCATACTCCCTCACGCAGCAGTGCAATATTGGCAATTGTTGTATCTTTTACAAATCCATCTTGCGCCATTAAAACATCATCACAATGCTCTCTTTGTTCAAAAAATGCATCTAGTTCTCTTCTGTTGGCATACTTCTTTGCATACTCAAAAGCAGCAGGAACCTCTATAAGTTTTATTTTTTCAATAGACCTTTTTACATAAGGGTGATAACTTACACACAAAACCCCTTCAGAAGCATAAACTATTCTACAACGAAACAAGCCCTCTTTTGGAGCATCTGTGAGCAACTTCTCTAAAGAGTGATACTTGCTTGCATGAAATTCATCTAACACTGACTCATAACGAGCTTGATGGTACTCAATGTGCAATGCTTTACCATCAACTACTTTGATAGTCTCTAAAAACTCATGCTTCACTAAAAAGCTCTGTAGAGAGATAACGCTCACCCGTATCACACAGTATTGTTACAATCGTTTTGTTTTGAAACTCTGCTCGTTTTGCTACCTGCATCGCTGCATAAACATTCGCTCCCGCAGAAATTCCAACCAAAAGCCCCTCTTTTTTGGCAAGCATCTTGGCTGTCTCAATAGCATCACTGTTGCTAACTGTGATAACTTCACCATAAACAGATCTGTCTAATATATCAGGTACAAATCCAGCACCTATGCCCTGAATCTTATGCGGAGCCGGGCTCTTTCCTGACAATATAGCTGAATCAGCAGGTTCTACAGCAAAGATTGCAATATTTGAGACATTCTCTTTTAAAACCTGGGAAGTACCTGTAAGTGTACCTCCCGTTCCAACAGCAGCAACAAAAGCATCAATATTTCCCTCAGTGTCACGTAAAATCTCTTTTGCAGTTGTAAGCCTGTGTATTTCAGGATTGGCAGGGTTTGCGAACTGTTGCAGAATTACTGCATTTTCATTTGCTTCTTGTAACTCCTCTGCTTTTGCGATAGCACCTTTCATCCCTTGTGCAGCAGGTGTAAGAACCAACTCTGCACCAAAAGCCTTAAGAAGTTTTCTTCTCTCAATACTCATCGAGTCTGGCATAGTTAAAATAAGTTTTAACCCTTTTGCAGCACAAATAGAAGCAAGAGCAATACCTGTGTTGCCACTTGTAGGCTCAATAATAAGACTATCTTTTGTAATAGTGCCCAGTTCTATACCTCTTTTGATCATATTAAAGCCTATACGATCTTTTACTGATGAAGTCGGGTTCATAAACTCACATTTACCTAATATAGTTGCACCACTTAACTCAGAAGGTGTATTCAGCCTTACTAAGGGGGTATTTCCTATTAGCTCTGAAACATCATTTGCTATATTCATTATAAATCCTTATATCCAAATTTTATCTTAAAAAGATTTTTTACACAAATATCTATCATCTTATAAACCTCCTCAAAACCCTCAAAGCCATCAAAAAAATATGGATCAGGAACATCTGCCCCATCATAACCAAACTCTCCAAGCTTTATTACATCTTTTGCACCCATCTGTATAAGCACTTCTTTGTTACTCTCATCAAGTGCGACAATAAGCTCAAAACGCTCTAAATCAGCTTTTGTGACCTGTCTTGCTCGAAGATCACTGATATCTATACCATACATGCGTGCTACTGTTATGGAGTGCTCACAAGGCGGCTCACCTATGTGCCAATCACCTGTTCCTGCGGAATCTGCCTCTATTTTAAGAGCATTTTTACGAATCAATTCTCTGGCAATACCTTCAGCTAAGGGAGATCTACATATATTTCCTAAACATACAAAAAGTACAGAGTGCATAAATATTGCCTTTTTTTGCTAGAATTATACTAAAAAAGTGAGTTTACATGGCAATTTATCAAAGTGACGGGAAAAAACTTCTCGATGTTGAGTATGATGCAGTAGTAGAAGTAGGTGATGTAGTCGATGGTATGCGTGTACTCTCAACACATGCCAAAAGTAGTGATGAGTATTGTGTATTTCTTTTAGAACCTCTTAGCAGAAGAATTGTTTGTTATATTTTTGATGAAATTTTTATTATTGGAAAATCTGATGAGTTCGATACTCTTCAAGAAGCTGTAGAAGCTTGGAATAATGATGAAATTTAGAAGTTTGATTGTTTAAATAAAAAAGAAATGGTGCGCAGAGAGGGACTTGAACCCTCACACCTATTGGCACTACCCCCTCAAGATAGCGTGTCTACCATTCCACCACCTGCGCAGTTTTAAAAAAGTGAGCCCGCTGATGCGGACTCAAGAGAGGAAGTTTACAATTAACCTACGAATGGGTTAGCGTAAAGAGCGATCAATGCAATAACAAGTGCATAGATAACTTGAGCTTCGATCATTGCTAATGCAATGAACATTGTAGTCATAAGTTTAGCACCTAGACCTGGGTTACGTGCAGTACCAGCGATAGTTGCAGCAGCTGTACTACCCATACCGATAGCACCACCAAGAGCAGCAGTACCGATAGCGATACCAGCAGCGATCATTGAGAATGCTGCAACCATTGCACCATTGTCACTTAAAAGAGCGATTTTGTCAGCTCCGCCTTCGTTAGCGAAAGCAGCAGCAGAAAATGCTACTAAAAGAAAAAGAATTTTTTTCATAAATATATCCTTAAAATTATTACAATCCGTTCGGATAGCGTAACCTCACTTTTAATCGTGAAGCAACCTAAACATAAATGCCTAGATTTCCCTACTAGAAATTGATAGCCGAATTTTACTCTAACTCTGCTAAATTAAAAATTAAATTGAATCTTCTGCCATTTCAAGAGAGATTTTATTTCCCTTAAACTCTAAAATTTTAACTTTTATCTTTTGACCCTCATGTAAAACATCTTTTACATTTTCTATTCGATTTTTAGAAATTTTAGAGATATGAAGCAGTCCATCAGTTCCATCAGGAAGCTCAACAAAAGCACCAAAATCAACAATGCGCTTTACTGTACCTTCATAAACACCACCTACTTCATACTTGATTTTCTCTTTTTTAGGAGCATTGACTATAGAGTGAATATGCTCTTTTGCACCTTGTACACCCTCTTTGTTTTTACCTGTGATTTTTACTTTTCCATCTTTTTTGTCGATATCAATCGCTACTTCAAACTTCTCGATAATCTCACGAATAGTTTTCCCAGCCTGACCGATAATCTCACCGATAAATGATGGGTCAATATGAAAATGCTCTGTTGATGGAAGGACTCCGTCATTAAACTCTATCTCTTCTTCAGCTTTTTTCATAATATCGATAATATGTGCACGACCCTCTTTTGCCTGATAGAGTGCCTCTTTTAATACATCTAAAGAGATTCCGCCAAGTTTGATATCCATCTGCATAGCAGTGATACCCTCTTTAGAACCTGTTACTTTAAAGTCCATGTCACCGTCATGATCTTCAAGTCCCATAATATCTGAGAGAATCGCATACTTATCACCGTCACTGACCATTCCCATAGCAATGCCGGCAACGGTATCACTTGTCTCGATATCTGCCGCTTTAAGAGCCAAGTAACCACCACATACCGTAGCCATTGATGATGAACCATTGCTCTCCAAGATCTCAGAAACCAAACGAACTGTTTGACCATCAAGGTTTATAATTGGCTCTAACGCACGTTTGGCCAAGTTACCATGACCGAGTTCACGTCTTTTTGTACCCATAATAGGACTTGCTTCACCGACTGAAAAACCTGGGAAGTTGTAGTGAACCATAAAGTTCTCATTTTGTGTGCCCTGGTCTGTAAGACCTTCAAACATCTGCGCATCTTTTGGTCCACCCATAGTAAGAACTACAAGTGCCTGCGTCTGTCCGCGAGTAAAGAGACATGATGCGTGAGCAGATGGAAGTAGATTTGTATCAATAGTAATTGGACGGATTTCATTCAATGCTCTACCATCAGCACGAACTCTTTGCTCTAATATTTGAGAGCGAACAAACTCGCGTTTTACATATTCTATTGCCTCTTTGAGCTCTAGCTCAAGTTCTACATCATCCCACTCAGGTTTGAGTTCCAAGATCTTTTTACGCAGCTGGCGCAGTGCAGTTGAACGCTCAGATTTTGCCATTTGTGAGAGTGCATCTTTGATTGCGTCAAGATGACACTCTTTTACATATGCTACCATCTCTTCATTGAGTTGGTGTGCTTTTAGCTCAAGTGGTTTTATCTCTTTTTGATATGGTCCAAATGCTACTTCATACTCTACATTTGCTTCAAAAAGTGCCTTTTGCGTTTTATCAAGAACTTCAATAAGTTCTTCTTCTTCAAGTGCGTTTGAGACATGTTTTGAGATTACTACAGTTCCAAGTGTCGGATCCATTATCGGATCGAGTACTGGCTCAGGAATCTCTTCAACTTCTACCTCTTCACTTCCGATTGAGCGCATCTCAATCATTAAAAGCTCCTCTTTTGTACCTGAGAGGTAAAGGTCAAGTGTAGACTCTTTTAACTGCGTGAGTGTTGGGTTGAGTACCAACTCTCCGTCAACTTTTGCAGCGCGAATAGCTGTTACACTTCTGTTAATGTCAATATCTGATGTAAATAGTGCAGCAGAAGCCGCATTAAGTGCCAAAACCTGCAGGTCTGACTCTTGATCAACCGAGAAGACCATGATTGTTACTTGTGTCGGATGTCCAAAACCTTTTGGAAAAAGTGGACGCAGACTTCTGTCAACTATGCGAGAAGTGAGTGTCTCAAAATCGCTTGGTTTTGTCTCACGCTTAAAAAATCCACCAGGAATCTTTCCTGCTGCATATGTTTTTTCTATATACTGCACTGTAAGTGGCAAAAAGTCATCTTTTACTACTTCAGTCTCATCAATAACAACTGTTGCAAGTATAACTGTCTTACCTGACTTTAGCCATGCGCTTCCATTTGCCTGTTTTGCAACATAGCCAAAACTATACTCTTCGGTCTTATTTTCTAAATCTAATTTTACATCATATTTCATCTATTATTTTCCTCTAAAATTTTTTCTATTGCATCATCTTCTATCTCAGTGAGATTTTTATAATAAAGTGACGTCTCCACATAATCATCAATCTCATACAAGAAAAATATATCATCTACAAAAGTCTCTAGCACTTCAAGAACATCTCGTGGCAGCACTGGTACTGCGATATAGACTGCTTTTGGTTTTTGCGTGAGCACAGTTTTAAGTGCTGTCATAAACTTTGTTCCTGTCTCACTTCCTTCATCTACAAGTAAGACTACTTTGTCTTCCATTGAAGGAAAAGGTCGTCCTTTTCTATACTGGTATATATGTGAAAGTATATCCTCTTCATGCTTTCTGTGAGCTTCTCCGTAAATATAATCATATTGTATCTCAAAAGAATCAATAAGTTTCTCATTAAGTACTATCTCTTCTGTCTCACTGACACGTGCTATTTCGCACTCTGCATTGTGTGGTGCATAAATCGCTTCTAAAAAGAGTATCTCTAAAGGATTTTTCAAATTTTCTTTTAGATACTTTCCAAGCTCCAAGCCTCCTTTTGAGACGGCAACTATATACCAGTTCTCTTCTTTTAGCTTATGCATTGGCATAATATCTATAAGTTTTTTAGCAGCATCTTCTCTGTTTTGGAGGGCATGTTTATATCGTTGCATATCTTCTCCTAATTTCCTTCATTTGAAGGTAATTTATATGTAATAAAAGAGCTGTTACCACTTGCTTGCATCAAAGGTTTAAGCACTACTGTTATGTAGATATATCTATCATATATGTATGAAGCTTCGCTCCCTTGTGTAAGTATAGGTCTTCTGTTTTCAGCATACTTGATACCAAAATTCCAACAGCGTTTTTTATACATAAAGCCTATCGAAGCACTCTTTTTAACACTCTTTTGCAAGTCATAATTATATGTTGCATCAAATGAGTAATGGCGATTATACTCATAACTCGCATTTGAAGTCAAATAGCGTGTATAACGAGAAGGTGCCGTCAGTGTTGTCGGATCTTTAAAAGTATCACGATAGAGATGCGAAACACTTAAGCCTACCCCATAATCATGATAAGAAATTTTGTTTAAAATTTTTGAAAAACTGTGCTTGTCATGATTATAGAACATATTGTTATAGTAAGATAATGTATTGTTGAAAAATCTTACATCCAGTTCATTCTCAAGCTCTCCATAACGGTTGGCATGATTGCCTTCATAAGAGATTCGTTGTGCCATTCTATGATATAAAAATTCCTCTGATTTATCATTATAAAGATACTGAATAAACTCTAATTTTGTTGCATTGTCTACATCTGCAATATTGTAAAACTCACATTTTGCTTCATATTCAGGGTCATGGATATTGAGTTCATCTTTACAATACTCAGTATTGTCCAAATAGTATCCAGTCTTTCTCTCACCTGCGGAGTGCGTATAGCTCAAAGAAAAACTCATTACATGGCTAAACTCATCATATGCACGTGTCAATTGTGATGAAGCAACAAAACGATGTGAATTTCTTGCATAGTAACCATTCCTAAATGCTGCTGTTGTCTCCTTGCTCTCTCCGCTAAACTGAGACAACTGTCCATAAATATTTGCAGTATAGGAGAGGTTTAGATATTCATCAAAAAGTGGTGTTTGCAATGTAAGTGGCAAGTTAAAATTTGTCTGTGTTACCTTTTTATTTCTTTGACGCCAGATATTATTACTTTGTACATCTAAAGAGTAAAGCATATGCTCTTTTAAAAATGTATTTAAATAGTAGTGATAATGCAGTGTTGGCAGTTTTTGCAATGTATTTTCATTATTATCAAGTGTAAGATCTTGATAATATTTGAAATAAGCTCCAACATAATGGTTGTCAGTATTATAAAAGATATTTGCACGGGAGAGAACCTGTGTTGCTGTGACGAGGTTATCGTTTGTACCACTGCTTTTTAAGTTGATATAATCCACATCGTTCATATGATTTATATCTATATAAATACCAGACTGTCCCTCAAAGTCCAAGCCAGTCCACTGATTCAAAAAGTCAGGATTGTCATAAAAGAATTTATATCCATAATGTGACTGATTTTGAAGGTTGTTTTTTAAATAATACTCTTCCTTTTCTTTAAAATAACCAAGTTCCAAAAAACCTCTTGAAACTGCAGAATCTGCAAAACGAAATTTTGTATACAGACCTGAACCTCTTTGTGTTCTGATCTGTGGCAAGAACTCTAAATCCCACCAGTTTTGTTCAGCGATATAGATAGGTTGTTGGTAATAAAATCCTTCATCACTAGAGTAACCGACCGATGGCTTTAACAAACCAGTACGTCGTGTTGTATCTAAAGAGTAGCCAAAATAAGGAGTGTAAAGAACAGGAATATCATAGATATATAAACGAGTATTATATAAATTCAACCACATAGAATCCGTATCATAATCAGAAGATGAAAACTCCATTGTCCACAATGGATCAATAGGATCACATCCGCTTACAACACCGCTTGAGATATCAATCTCATCTTCTGTAGCAAGACCTTCATCAGCACTCATCCATACATCAGACTCTTTCTCCAGCATATAAAATGGTTTAAAAAAACGCTCTTTTTTTGCAATATTAAGCTTTGCATATTTTCCAAGAATTTTATATTTTCCTTGATAATTAGCACGAATATTATCAAAAAGCTCCAAAATACCTGTTTTTTTATCATAATGTGCACGTTGTGCTGTTAAGAGATAATCTTTGTAGATGACAGAAACACCACCACCTGCGTCAATAGTATCATTGTGTGATGTTAACTTTGAAGCATAAATCTCTACTTTGTCATCTGCCTCAAGAGTCATTACGGCCAATATAAAAGAAAATATAATAAGTAACTTACGCATCTATCACCAATGTACTTGCTGTTTTGTCATGCCATGTTTGGCGCATTGCATCCATCATTCCCCAAATAAATCCTAAATAAAAGAACATTTCGCTAATTACTCGAAAGATTGCACGATTCAAAGAAGAAAGAAAAGAAGGATTATCCATGGTCTGCGTATCAACAATACGAATATGCATAGCCATTTTCCCTAAAGTGGCACCATACTGCATCACGAAAAAAGTCTGGTAAGCTATTTTTATAAGTAAATATTCAAACAAATACTGATTTGTCAGTAAAATCATCTCCTGCGCATCGGATGCTTTTATAAAAGAATCCCACATCGCTACAATGAGTAAAAAAGAGAGTAAAACTTCATCTATCATAAATGCCATTGCTCTTTTCTTTATAGATGCAAGTGTAATACCTTCACGATGCAGAACTCTCTCTAACTCTTCATTTGTAGCAGACATTTAAATTACTCAGACAGTGCTTGATAAGCAATATCACTTCTAAATTTTTTACCGGCAAAGTGTACTTGCCCACAACGCAGGTATGCACGATCCCGTGCTTCTTTAATAGTGTCTCCAAGACCTACACAAACAAGTACACGACCACCTGTGGCATAGAGTTTACCATCTTCTTTTGAAACACCTGCAAAAGAGATATGTGTATATTTTGCTATCTCTTCATGATGCACATCATCTAAAATAATCTCAGCAGGAGTAGATGAACCATACGGATAGTTTTCACTTGCCATAACCACACCGACAGCATATTGGTCAGAAAACTCTACTTTTATCTCACCAAGACGGTTTGTCGCAGCTTTATAGAACATATCGCTCACGCTTGAAGTCATCAATGGCATTAAAATCTCACACTCAGGATCTCCAAAACGAACATTGAACTCCAATGTAATTGGCTCACCTTTTACAACCATAATACCGATGAAGAGAACACCCTCAAATGGAGCACCTTCAGCCTGCATTCCATCAAGTGTCGGACGAATTATTCTCTCTTTAACCTTTTGATAAAGTGCTTCATCTACAAGTGGTGTTGGAGCATATGCACCCATACCTCCTGTGTTTGGACCAGTGTCACCGTCACCTACACGTTTGTGATCCTGCGCAGCAGGAAGTAAGATATAGTCTTTGCCATCACATACAGCAAACATAGAGAGCTCATAGCCATCTAAAAACTCTTCAACAATTACTTTTTTACCTGCATCTCCAAAGCTCTTACCACTAAGCATTTCTGATATTGCTTTTTTAGCCTCATCATGGCTTTGAGCAATAATAACACCCTTACCCCCACAAAGACCATCTGCTTTGACAACGATTGGAGCTTCTAAAGTATTCGTAAATTTAAAAAGTTCTTCGATTGAATCACTCTCAATATAACGAGCAGTCGGAATGTTATATTTTGCCAAAAAGTTTTTCATATAAACTTTTGAACCTTCAAGACGAGCCGCCTCTTTACTTGGTCCAAAAATTGTAAGTCCGTGAGATTTGAAGATATCTACAACACCATCGACAAGTGGCGCTTCAGGACCAACAATAGTCAAATCAATCGCATTCTCTTTTGCAAAAGCTGCAAGTTCTTCATAATCTTTGATGTTGATGTTGGTGCCTAGATCTTCTGTCGCCCCATTACCAGGCTGAAAGAAAAGTTCATGTCCTTCATTCTCATTTGCTATTGCAAGTCCTATTGAGTACTCACGTCCACCACTACCAAGTATTAAAATCTTCATTGCTGCTCCATAAAATAAAAAAAGTTTACTTTTAGTGCTCAAAAGAGCCTTAAAAGTAAACTTTTTATTATCCGAGTAGCCGTCACACTATTGGCTTGGTTCTAATAAGCCGAATTTGGGTGAAGAGAGGACTGACTAACGGCGACAGTCTCATCGGCAGAGTTAACATACCTCAAGCGAGATCATCGACACACGCCAGCCCTACTGGTTCACTATATGAATATGTAGAACCCTCATATATGTGCTGACACGAACTACTCAGATTAGAAGATAATTATACTAGAAATTTGCTTGAAGTTAATTTATATAGGCTTTTATCTCTTTAAGAAGTGCAATTAGTGAATCTTTATAGAAACGTAACATTTCCAGTGAACTACTGCGTTGTGCTTTTTCTATTTCATACTGTAGTGCAGCGACACTCTCATATAATTTATATGCACCGATATGTAATGATGTCTCTTTTATATCCAATGCTTTTTTTCGAGCTTTTTCAAACTCTTTGTTTTCAATCATTTTTTGCAGCTCCATCGCAGAGTTTGCATAAACATCTTGAAAATCTTTTAATAATGATTTGTATAGAGCTGTGTCATTGTGTGTATGTTCCAATCCTGTTGCTATAGAGAGTTCTCGATATTTCTGTTTTTTGCCATCAGTCTCTTTTTTTACCTGCTTTAGTTCTATAACCGGTTCCTTAGAGAGTAGTCTAAAGAGCTTCTCATAAAAGTTATTGATGATAATCGGCTTGGCAATATGCCCCTGCATACCTGCCTCATAACATTTATTGATAGCATCAGGCATAACATCTGCAGTAAGGGCTACAATAGGTTTTTTTTCATATTTTTTTATCTTTCGAGCCTCCATTGCTGTTTCATATCCATTGAGCTTTGGCATATTTATATCTAAAAGAATCAAATCATATGTCACACTCTCATCATGTAACTTTTCAAGAGCTTCCTGACCATCTTCTACAAATGTCAACTCCAATTGAGTATCTGCTAAAATACCTTGTATGACTTTATGATTTAAACGATTATCCTCGGCAATCAGTATCTTTCTCTGTCCAACTTTTTTTAATTTTTCTTTTGCTGACACTTCTTCTTGTTTAGGTTTATAATCAAGCTTGGAAACAGTGCAGACTTTTTTTAACAACTCTAAGATATCTTCTTGAGTAAAAGGACGACTTAAATGTTCATTTACATCCAAACTCTCTAAAAGTTTTTTATCAAGCTCATAAACAGAATCAGAAAAAAGTACAAATTTCGTACGATACTCTTTTTTCATATCTTTGATAATCTGTTTTGCCTGCTCATCCATAAGTGTTTTATTAACAACTACAATATCAAAATGCAGGTTTGGATCTAAAACCGTATCATGAAAAGAAGGAATAGTATGAACAAAATAATTAAAATATGAGAATGCATTAGTGAGCTTTTTAATATTGCTCTGTGACTTTTCGACTATTAAAATACGACGATTCAAATACTCTGTTGATGGTAATCTATAAAAGCGTTTCTCTTTTTCTTTATATGTATGAAACTTCATATGTAAGACGAAAGTTGTACCATGATGTTTTTTACTCTCAACATGAATATCACCTTTCATAATGTCAACCAAATATTTTACAATTGAGAGTCCAAGTCCGGTTCCGCCATATTCACGTGCAGTCGATTCACTTGCCTGTGTATAGGAGTTAAAAATATTTTTTAGCTGGCTTGGTGTCATGCCAATACCATTGTCTTTTACACAAAACTCAAGTGTTAGCATATCTGCATGCTGCGTTGTTTTTCGAATAGATAAAACAACAACACCATTTTTGGTGAATTTCACGGCATTGCTCAGCAGATTTACCAGCACTTGTGTAAGACGCAGTGAATCTCCAACTATGTAAGGAGGTACATTATTATTAATATCAAGTTCAACCCGTGTACCATTTTCTCTTGCTGCAACTGAGACGATATTGACAACATGACGTAAAACATGATTAATATTAAATTCACGACGCTCAATTTTAAGAGCTCCTGCCTCCATTTTTGAAATATCCAAAATATCATTGACGATATCCAAAAGATATTTTGCAGAACCCTCTATTTTTTTAACATACTCTTTTTGCTTTTGAGACATACTCTCTTCTAAAAGCAGATGTGAAAGTCCAATAATTGCACCCATTGGATTACGCAGTTCATGACTTGTATGAGAAAATACTTTATCTTTGTTTTTGAGTTTTTGTTCAGCCTGCTCCAGTTTTTCTTGCAACATCATCGCTTCAAGCTGCTTCTCTTCTAAACGTTTCTTATAGCGTTGCATCATATACAATGCCATGAGTACCAGCAAAAAGAGTACAAAAAGAGCAATAAAAGCATAGTTTATATGTTGTTCATCTTCTTGTACCATATCCTTTTTTTCAGGCTTATTTACTTGTGCTTGTTTTTGGACTGTTTCAGTTTTTTCTTCACTTTTTTCTTGCTTAGAAACAACTTTTTTCTCTGGCTCTTTTGCGGAGAGTTCAAGAATTTCTTCTTTTATCGGCGTTTGAACCTGTTGTGGTTTCTTTGCTATAAAAGGTTTATAAGATTTTAATCGTGTTACATAAATATCAGGATATTCGAGACGTAAATTATCAAGAACTTCTTGCAAGACCACTCTGTCTCTAAAAGGTTCGGCCAATGTTATAAAATACTTTCCGGACTTTCGTTCTTTAAATTCAAAATTCCACTTTTTTTGCAGTTTTGCTATTGCTGTATTGCTTTTTGCATACTCTTGTAACTTTAACAAAGCTTTTTTTGCTGAGTCTTCATCAGGGAATGTTCCTATGCGAATAGTACGAAGATACTCAGCCTGAAGCAGTGTGACTGTAAGTAAAAAAAAGAGTATGTACTTCAAGCTAAACCTTATTTAATATTTTAAAACATCCGTCAATTGTTTTTTCATCTGATATAGTATATTGAACATTCTTAGGAAGAGCTTTGGCAGTTGTTTTTCCTATAACAATTACTCTGTTCTTCACCCCTATTTCACTATTGCGTAAAAAACACTCTACACTTGAGGGTGATGTAAAGATTAAAACAGCATCTTCTTCTACTTTTGTTTGCAAAATTTCTTTGGAACATTGACTCTCATACACAACTGCTTCATCTATATGATAGCCTTCATTTTTACAAACTTCTACAAAATTTGAAGCAACAACTTTTGCACGAAGATAGAGCCATTTTTTTTCTTTATTAAAAGATTTTATCTTATCAACAAGGGTATCACCATACCCTTCCCCTACAGCCAAGACTTTTCCACCAATCGTTTCATAACTCTTTGCACTCTGCACAGAAATACATAAAGCCGGTAGATGAATATACTCTTCTTTATTATATTGCGTGAGCGCTTTACTCGTTTGCTTGGATGTAATGATAAGATAATCATATTTTGAAAAATCAATGTCAGGTTTAAAAAAAGTAATATCGAGTGAATTGACGCTTATTGCATCGGGATGAGAAGAGATGGAGAAGAGATAAATAGGACGCATGGGATAAGCTCTCGCTTACTCCCATTCTATAGTAGCAGGTGGCTTACTCGAGATATCGTAAACAACCCTGTTGATTCCGTCAACTTCATTGATGATTCTTCTTGAGATTCTCTCTAAAAGATCATGTGGAAGATGTGCAAATGTTGCCGTCATTCCATCAACAGCTTCAACGACTCTCACGCAGACTGTGTTGTCATAGGTACGGTTATCTCCCATAACACCGACAGATTTTACATTTAAAAGTACTGCAAATGCCTGCCATGTTTTTGCATAGTATCCGCTTGCTTTTAACTCATCGAGTAAAATCACATCTGCCTCACGCAAGAGATCCAAATCCGCAGGATTTACATCACCCATAATACGAATCGCAAGACCCGGACCAGGGAATGGGTGACGATTAATCATATCTGCCGGAAGTCCAAGTTCTAGTCCGATTTTACGTACTTCATCTTTAAAGAGCTCACGCAACGGCTCAATCAGTTCAAAATCCATCCAGTCAGGCAGTCCGCCAACATTATGGTGAGACTTGATAACTTCACTTGGTCCATTTACAGAGATTGACTCAATAACATCCGGATAGAGTGTTCCTTGTGCTAAAAATTTAATACCTTCATGTTTTTTTGCCTCTTGTTCAAAAACTTCGATGAAGGTATGTCCAATGATTTTACGTTTCTCTTCAGGATTTTCAACGCCTTTTAAGCGATCTAAAAAGAGATCTTTTGCATCAGCAACAACCAAAGGTACTTTTAGATTTATCTTAAATACCTGCTCAACCTGCTCACGCTCACCTTTACGTAGTAATCCGTTATCAACAAATACTGGTACTAACTGATCGCCAATCGCTTCATAAAGCATTGCTGCAACAACAGAACTGTCAACACCACCACTAAGGCCACAAAGAACTTTACCATCACCCACTTTTTCACGGATGTTTTTAATCTGCTCTTTTAAGAAGTGCTCCATTTTCCACTTTTCAGTAACACCACAAATGTTTTTTGCAAAGTTACGAAGCATCAAGTAACCCTCTTCTGAGTGTTGTACCTCTGGGTGAAACTGCATTGCATAGACACGTTTTTCATCATTTGCAATAGCTGCATATGGAGAGTTGTCTGAAGTTGCAATTACTTTAAAACCTTCAGGAAGCGTTTCAACTCTGTCAGAGTGACTCATCCAAACAATACGGTGATTGTCACAATCTTTAAAGAGTGGAGAAACATTGTCAGGATACCCGACAATCTCCAGTTCTGCTTTACCATACTCATGGTGATCTGAACGGATAACGCTTCCACCAAAATCAACAGCAATTCTTTGCATACCATAGCAAATTCCTAAAACAGGAATACCCATGTCGTAAACACCCTGATCCACTTCGTATGCATCTTCATTATAAACAGAAGATGGACCACCTGAGAGAATGATACCTTTAGGGTTTTTTGCTTTGATATCTTCTACTTTTGTGTGATACGGAAGAATCTCACAGTAGATTTTATCTTCACGCAGACGACGAGCAATAAGTTGTGTATATTGAGAACCAAAATCTAAAACGATGATGCTAACATTTGTCATATAAATGCCTTTGAATTATAAGTAAGTATGAAAGGATAGCAAAAACAAGATTAAGATTTAATTTATGAAGAAAATTCTTAGGGAGAAAACCCTAAGAAAAAAAGTAAATGGTGACTAGTAGAGTCCCATTATTTCAAACTGCACATACCAGATGATGATTGAGACGATATATCCAACCAAAATAGTCCATGCATGTTTCATATGGCTTCCAAATGTATAAATCCCACGAAGACGCCCCATTACTCCAACACCTGCTGCCGAACCAAAAGAGATAAGACTCCCACCAACACCGGCTGTCATTGTAACAAGCATCCACTGATCAATACCCATCTCCGGAGATGATTTTAAAATCGCACTCATTACCGGTACATTATCTACTACAGCAGAGAGGAAACCTACACCAATATTAGCAGCAGTTGAACCTATCATGCCATAGAGATCATGAATGTAATTTAAGAAACCTAAAAAGTGAAGAGCACCTACAGCTGAGAGAATACCAAAGAAGAAAAGAAGAGTATCATTTTCTACTTTTTGCATATTGATATAGATGTTAAATGTATGCTTACCACCTTTTTCAAGTTGTACTGAGTAGAGTTTCAGTAGTGCAAGACCAAACATCATACCCCACATTGCCGGAAAATGGAAGAACTGATGCCCTAAAACTGCAATAACAATCGTACCAACACCAAGATAAACAACACCCATACCACCATCTTGAACTACGGGTTTCTCTTCTGTTGCTGCATTAAAAGCAGGTTCACCGCTTGGTACTGACATTGAAAGTAAAAATGCAGTAATTAACCAACCTAAAAACGATGCCGGGAAAAGATAAAGGAAATCTACAAAAGCACCTTTTCCTGCTGTCCATGCCATAAGTGTTGTAATATCACCAAACGGAGACCATGCACCACCGGCATTTGCAGCAACAACAATGTTGATTGCCCCCGGAACCAAGAAGGCCATATTTTTCTTATCAATTGTAAAAAGAACAGTTGAAAGAATAAGTGCCGTTGTCAAGTTATCTGCTACTGGAGAGATAAAGAACGCCAAAAGACCTGTTAACCAAAAAAGTTTTTTATAACTGTAGCCTTTAGAGACCAGTTTATACTTCATAAGGTCAAATACACCACGCTCGATGAGTGTTTCAATGTATGTCATTGCAACAAGCAAGAAGAAGAAAATCTCTGCAATCTCTAAAATCAGATGCTCTAACTCATGATGCAGTGGATCTGGATCCAGTCCATTTATCGCATAATAGATACCTATAAGCATAAACATAAAAGTACCCGCAAACAGAGCAGGTTTTGCTTTGTTTACCTCATATCTCTCTTCTGTAGCAATAAAATAATATGCTACAACAAATACAGCCAAACTCAGCCAGCCAACCCATGTTGTTGCCAAGTTTATATCAGATGCAGCATGCTGAGCAGCAGCTACTGCGCCTTCTACAACAGTAGAATGTTCCATTTATATCTCCTCTATAGTATGAACCCCTATGGATTCACCTCTTTGTAATGCACTTAGCACTATCTCTCGTGCTGTGAGCAAACGAAATTGTAATAGTTTACCAATTTTTTCATTTAAAAGAGCATTAATCATCTCCAAAGCATCATTCAATCCAGTTTTTGTCCGAATTATTGAAACATTTTCCCACATTATATGACGAAGTTGATTTTTCTTGGCTTTGTCATCTTTAAGACTCATCACCTCATCACTCACATCAAACTCTACAAATTCTTTGTTCTCATTCTCTTGAGATAGAATCGTATCAACTGCCAACTTTCCAAAAACAAGACCTTCAAGCAAAGAGTTCGACGCAAGACGATTGGCACCGTGAACACGTGTTGAGGC
>Ga0256836_1000362_pt1 | contig 25251 bp, 24 predicted proteins | sample 4561380metaG_FD_185974 | JGI IMG/M metagenome (GOLD analysis project Ga0256836, IMG submission 185974) | Hydrothermal vent microbial communities from Guaymas Basin, Mexico - 4561-380 | ecosystem: Environmental > Aquatic > Marine > Hydrothermal vents | place: Mexico: Guaymas Basin | collected...
GTCATTAACCGGTGTTAGGACTATATTGATAGCGCCTCCTTTAACCAGCCTATAGATCTTTTTGATACTAAAATGTTTATTAAAGATCTTATCTATGTCTTTTTTAGTCAGTTTTTTCTTACTACCGTCTTTGTTAATGCTATAGAAAGACCTGTTAAGACCATCCATGATGTCGTATAGTAAATAATACAGAATATCTATATACCTTGTCTTAAGAGAACTACTTCGTTCCTCATAATTTTGAACTAAGGTTTCAAAGTTCTTAACTATATACACTAATAGGTCGTAATAGTTCTCTACTACGATGCCTATCTCTTTTAACTTTTTATCTATGATGGTATCTAGGTAATTGTCTACTAAATTGAGATACTCGTCCATCCTTGCTAACAATTTATCTTTTTCATATTTGTGTCTAAGGATGGTTCTACCTAGTATATATTTCCAAAATCTATGTTCGTTCTTAGTATTGATCACCCTTAAAACCTGTCTAGCAAAATCTGGTAATAAGTCGAACGCATGTATGATACTTCCGAATAAGTTATCTAGTAAGAAGTTCCTCTTACCTTTAGGGATGAGTATCTTAATCTCATGTGGAATATAGTTAGTCTCTTTAAAGACTCTAGGTCGTTTCCCAGTGGACGCATAAACATCATATTTCTCCAGATCCTCTTCAGTTATCTTCTTATCTGTGAATATCACGTCATTAATAGTGATATCGGTATATCTATTTAAGAACTCGCTTAAACCATACTTAGTTAACGGTAGTAATATAACTGGTGTTTTAGGGTTACTTTCAGTGAACTTATAAAGCCTGCTTACTATTAACGGTACTATTTCCTTATTACCGTTGATAATGAAGGTTCTATCATACCTGTTAATCATTACTTTATCTTTTAGTAGTCTTATGAAAATAGAATTATCCTGTTTAGCGCTTATCACATACTCTGTTAGCACAGGATTGACATAATAGACCGCGTCGCTTAGTCTTATGATGCCTCCTTTCTCCGCATATGGCAATACTAGTATCCTCTCTAAAGGTTCTCCGTGTAGTCTAAATTTAAACGCTACTTTATACGTAGTAGATTTTGATATATCTACACTGTTCTTCGTAGTAGACATGCTATAGTTGCTTTTATATGCCTCTTTAGGCGGTAGGATCCTATAACCTAGATATTCTAGTCCTATAGATGGATCTAAAGAACTTACTCCGGTTCTTATTATATTATCTATATAATCGGGAGCCTGTTTCAATATCTGACATGCAAGTCCTTCCATAGCATTCTTGTTAAACGTGTATCCTGCTGTTGGTTTTATTTTCTTAAAATCTACTTTACCCATCAGACCTCCTTTTAATAATGTTCGGTTCATCTATATAAATGATCGTAATATTAACTAAATGATCGTTTTAATTAATTTAAGTAAACTCAAAAATTCTGCTTCATTAGCTAGATTATTTTTGATAATTTGTTCTTCTAATTTTAATAATGCTTGTTTATATTTTACTTCATGTATTTTCTGACTAGAGAGATCATCTAGTCGTTTTAGATACCTATCGATAACGTCAGTAGCATCTACATGATCGTTATCTTCAACATCAACGGGAAAGGATTTCTCCCTTACGTTCCCGTTGGTGTTGCCGTATCTTAGTTTAAGCATCCTAGTATTAGACTTAATAGGTTTAAGTCTGATCTTACTACCTAGTATATCTATCACTAGTTGTTTATCATCTGGACTATAGAAGGATAACGATAAGTTAACTGTATTTTCTTCATATAGTCCATCTAGTACTTTTAGATCTTTGAATAACATAGCATTCTCAACCATGAGGATGCTATGTTTTCTAATTTCTGTTAAAGGCACTATAGTGATCCAACGAAGTTCTACGCTTGTATCAGGTCTTATGTTTTTCATATCTCCGAACTTAGCTTCTAGTTCTACTATCTGTTCTTCTGTATAATAAGTAGTCTTAGTTATATATGCTAGTATATCGCTTAACTTAGTCTCTTTGTCTAGTAAGAATGTATGATACTCTACAATGATCACTGCCGGTTCTTTATCTAATTCTATATCTAGATCTTTTTTATAGATGCATTGATGGATCATAGACCCGTCTTTTACATATACTGTTTCTTTTCTATTTATGAAATAAGACTTAGATACTTGGAATTTTCTATATAACGGGTCGTTCATGGCACTGTTGTTAAAAGCCGTGCTAGACTTATAGATTAAATCATTGATAGGGCTTTCATCGTTAAGTATCTTTTTCATCATTACTCCTTTCTTCTACACATTCGTTCTTCTACTGTATTAATAATATATAGATCATATTTAATAAAATAAAAAAATACATACAGAGAAGGATCATGCTCCTTCTCTGTAGTAACTGATAAAATTACGTTTAACGACTTCTGGTAATCCATCAACTGCTTTACTTAGATCTATTCTTTTAAGTTCGATATGTCTATTACCAGGATTAGCTAACTTACTGATAGCATATACTAATAACTCATATTGTTGTTTAAATTTAACTCCCCATTGCCATAAGTAGTCATATCTTACTAGATTAGTTGGTTTAAAGTAGTTATCCTTACCTAGTAAGAATGCTTTGTTAATGATATCGAATTTCTCTTTGAATTGGTTTCTGTTAGGGGTTTTAAGCACTTCCACGATAAGGTTGTATAAATCATAGTTAGCTGCGAGCTCTTCTTGTTCACTATGCTGTCTTTTAAATAAGTTTATTCTTCTTTCAAGTCTAGATGCTATAGTACCATAGCCTTTAGCTCTAGCTACTTCAAATAGTTCTTCTAACGTTTTAACATTATTGATATTACTAGTAGGTTGTTGGTTAACAGGTCTTTGTGATTCTTGTCTTGTAACCGGTTGTCCTTCTTGTTTATTTTCATTTTTTACCATAGGCTGTTCATCTTTTACTTCAGTTCTGTTTTGTTTAACTTCTTCATGTTCGTTTTTAACTTCATCGTTCACTTGGATATGTTGGTTACTTTTCTTCTTATTAACTTTGATATCTGGTTTAGCCATAATGTCTCCTTTAGTAAAGTGTTATAATCATTTTATAGTCTCGCTAATCTTTAAAATAATAGGAGCCAGTACGGTTAGAACCGTACTGGTCATCCTTATATTATACGTTTTTAAATCTAATAGGTTGTCTACCGATGATTTCTTCGATACCACTAATATTGTAGTTAACCAAGATAGGTAGGTTAACACAATGTAAGTATCTTTGCATAACAGTTGTTTCTAGTCTAGTGCTATTGTTAACTGTTCTAACTGCTGGAATAACTAAGTCAGGAGCGATGAAACATTGTCCAAAGTTCAATGGTTCAGGGATTTGGTTTCTTGTTGGTCCAAAGATACCGAATGTAGCTACGATCTTACCTCTCATCAATGGGTTAACCGTTACGGCTGTCTTATAATCGAATAATCCATCGCTAGGAATACCTCGTTCACCGAACAAGAATTGTCCGATAACTGGATCAGTAACAATGATTACAGTAGGTTTAACACCTGGTTTCATAGCATTCAATGCGATTCCATAATTGCTATTTAAGAATGCGTTAGTCATATGTACTTTGATTTTGTTAATCAATGCATCTCTAACGTCTTCAGCTCTTTCGCTAGATTTAATACTATCTACTAAATCAGGTAAGTAGTAGCTTTCATCGATAAAGTATTTATCTACGAATAGACCACTGATACCTTTAATATCTGCACCATCGATGCTGTTTCTTAGGAAGTTTATGAAATTAGCTAACGTTTTATATGCTGCAGATGTTAGTTTCCATCTAGCAACACCTACATTTTGTTCTAATTGTGTAGCATCACCATCGTCACCGTTATTTACAACTGGTAACATAATAGTGTATGATGTTCTAAATGGTACGTTATATACAGCTGTATACGCATCTGCTGTTAATAACAATCCTTTAACTCTCATGTTGCTGTTAGTTAAATATGCCTCTACGTCGTATCCTACTACTTTAATAGTTTTCATTACTTCCATAATTGCATTGTAGTCATCACCGCTAGTTATTTCTTGTCCAGCTGGGTTATATACAGCTAATACTTCAACTTCGTTAGCATATAGAGAAATATCACCTGCTTGTGTATTTCCGTCACCGTTAAGTTTGATTCTTATTTTTACAGTATAGTTAGCAGGTAAGTTAGATAAAATAGCACTATCAGCACCTGTAGCTGTTTTAGTCGTACTAGTATTAAGAGCTAATGATCTAATGTCAGTATTGATAATGATGTCTTTGTTGTGTGCTGTTGTGCTATATGTATACGCAACACCTAACGCATTGATATCGAATGCGAATGTTTCAGTAACTACATTACCATCACTGTCTTTACCAGTTAAGTTATAGTAAATACTAGTAACTTTAACATGTGGGTCAAGTGCGTCAGTTGTATCCATCGCTCCTTTAGCAAGCATTGTATCAGTTTGTCCTAATTCAAGAATGTTGATTTCTTTACCGATTACTAAAGGAGCTGTTTCAACTTCTTCACCGTCTGGAGTAACCACTTTATGTTTAAGATCTACTACGAATTTATCTTTATTTTCATCTCTAACTACTGGGATAAGTCTGTTTTTATCAACATCGATTTCATCTGGGTTATTAGCGATTTTCACTAATGGTGTCTTTTTCAATTTGTCTCTATTAGGATTACCGCTGATACCTCTTACGAACTCTTTAATTACAGATGTAACATGTGCTGTAATAGTAGCTCCACTATTGAACGCATCAATAGGAATCATAGGGAACAATAACTCAGCACCGTCATCTTGAGCAGCACCTAATGCAGTTAATGCGATTGCAAAATGTACTTTAGGTTTTACATTCGCTCCATCGAATGCTTCAAATCCTGCAACGATAGGGGATACTTCGCTATATTCAGGAATATCAAAGCTAAGTTTTTCACTACCAGCTACAACTTTAGGTTCTCTACTATTTTTAACGATTTCTTTAAGAGCTTCTACTGGGTTAGCTGCTAATACTGCTGCTTGTTTAGCTAATTGAAGTTGGTAATCTTTAATTTCCGCACCTTCGAATGCCATAACGATATTATGGTCAAGTCCAGTTTCTTCAACTTGGTGTACCGCTGATTCAAATCCTGCTACAGTAGTTTTTTGTATTTCACTTGTAGGTAAGAACTCTTGAAGGTTTCTTAAGATTTTTTCAACGTTCATTATTTCTCCTTATTTTTATTTTTGTTCATAATGTTTCGTACTATATCATAAAATAAAATTTATGCGTTTTCTAGGTTCATAAGTGAAGATATCACTAAAGTATGGAAATTACTAGGAATAAGATCATCAATGTCTTTAGGATCTTTATTATAAATGGTATAGCATAGATCATCAATGATAACGTTTACTAATGCTCTTAACTTACTATCCTCTTCTGGATCTAATTTTAAAAACGAATTTCTAATCAAGTTTATATATGTTCTGTTATTTAAAATTAAGATTCTGTAGTTGTCTATATTTTCTATTTTATACTTAGCATTATTCATATACGGTTCATATGTATATGTAGCTAGTATATCAGTTACTAAGTTAACGATCTTAGCAGTACTTTCAGGATCTTTTAGTTTTACGTCTAGTAAGTTATTAACTAAGATAGGATCTGTTTCTCTTATACCGGTATATAGTAGACTAGCTAAAGGCTTTAGTCTCCCGTTTGCTACTGATAATAATACTTGGTTCGCTACTAGTATTTTAAGTTCATCAACGTTATATATATGTTCTAGTTCTTTAAACGTTTTTGTATTAGGTCTATTCATGAACTTTACAAGATGGACATATAGTACCGGGTCATCTTTTTTAAACAAATAGGAAGGTATGATAGCATCTACGACTTGTCCTTTTTTTCTTGTATACATATCAACTCCTTATACCGTAATAATCAAAGTAACATTTACAAATCCCTTCTTATTCCTTTCAATGTCTCATATTTTTTATAACAGGGGTCTTAGTCTGAAATCATAATTATGGAGGAACAGATGAGGGAGTTAGAACTATTGTTAAAAACAGTGTTACTATTACTTCTAGAAAAGAAGACGTTCAATGATATCCAAAGTATACCATTAGCTAAAGACGTATATAACACTCTTAAAGATAAATTCAGTTATTCATACAGTACTAACAATGATCTTGGAACTAAACTATTCATTATGTTGTCAGAGATAATTAATGCAAAAGAGTTAGATGCTGATAGTTTTATAGAATCATTACTGCTATATACGTCTGAAAATCAAAATCTTAACAACCTCATAAGGGAGATAATCAATAAAGAATTTACGTTAGATCAACATGCTATCCGTATTAGAGAAGTGAAACGCATGCTTCTTAAAGATAAACTATATAATATAGGTAAGAACTTATTACTAAAGCTTAAGAACAGTTCAGTTACACCAGAAGAAGCTCTTAACGAGTTTGAAGAGGAGAAAAATAAGATTATAGCATCCGTGGATTATGAGGATGAGGCGTATATAGGAGAACTAGACGTTTCCAATGTAGACCAGATAGAAGAAACAGTTAAAGATACGTTGGACATGTATGATAATAAACATGTGTTAAGAACTGGTTTTAAATGTCTGAATGAAATGACTCAAGGAGGACTTCGTAGAGGCGAGTTAGTAACCATAGCTGCGTTGCCTCATAATTACAAATCAGGTCTAGCTAAGACTCTATTCTTACAACTAGCTAGACTTAACGAACCGGTATTAGACGATCCGAAGAAAAAACCGTTGATGGTGTTCTTATCTTTAGAAGAAGAGTTGCGCGTCGTAGCTATGTTCATATACAGCTATCTTAAGTTTCTAAAAGAAGGAGTAGCTATAGATCCATTAAAAGATAAAGTGGATAAAGAAGATATGTTAAAATATCTTAAAGAAGTATTGCCTAGTGAACTCAAATATGAAATTAAAATAGTAAGGATGGATCCTACTAAAGTTACGTTTACCAAAATAAAAAATTACATAGAAAAACTAGAAAAAGAAGGCTATGAGATACATGCTCTTTTTATAGACTATCTATCACAGATAGACGTGTCCGATATAAAAGGAACGGGACCTAACGGTACGGAATATAAAAACTTATTTAAAGCAGTTCGTAATGAATTCAGTCCTAAAAATATATTAGTAGTAACGCCGCATCAGATCAGTACTGAAGCTAAAAGACTTATTAAGAACGGTATACCTGATTTAGAATTCGTTAAGTATTTGCCTAATAAAGGTTATTATGCACATAGCGGTCAATTAGACCAAGAGATAGATTTAGAGTTATTCGTGCACAAAGCATATATAAACAGGAAACCGGTATTAACCATTCAAAGAGGTAAGCACAGAATTCCAACACAAATAGAGGAAGATAAAAAATACATAATACTAGAATTCCCTAAGAAAGCGCCTATAGTAGAAGATACTGAGGAAAAAACATATTGTAAAGATCTAGGAAGCGATGATGAAGAATTCACATTCTAATCATAGGTAGGATGTTTCCTACCTATGAGGTTATTTATTTAACTTACATTACCACATTCCTGTAAAAAAAATAAAAAGCCTACACGGATACATAACCCGTATAGACTTTATAACAACTTGTTAATCATTTTGTAAACATATTTATCTTCACTGTTTAAATCATCAAGTAGTTTGGCAAGTACCGTTTTAACATATTTCGGTAATGATTCTAACTGTCGTTTCGTAGGTCTATATGTAGTTTTATAACCGCATAAATCACATTTTTCACTACACCATACATAACCATCATATATTTCATAAACTCTCTTGATCTGAGCATTGCACATTTGACAGTTACATGTATCGATTAATGTAGTCTTAGTAGTTCCTCCCATAGGCGATCCTTTTATATATCCTTCTCATATATTAAGAATCTAAAATCTTTAGCTATGTCTCTAAAATAGTCTAACCTAGATAGATGATACCTTCTATGTGATTCTATATTCTCAGACCATGTATAACAGAAAACTACCTCTCTATCTTTAAGTTCTCTTAATCTACCTATGGATTGCTTATTAGCTTGTAAACTATCTATAGCTACTGTCTGTAATACTGATACTAGGTTAGGTATATCTAATGCGGTACCTGCTGATTGTAAAGTACTCACTATTATGTCTGACCTTTTGACTACTTCATAATCTTCTTCTTCCGTATATTTGTTAATGGTTAACCCTTCACATGTTTTACTTTCTTTCAAATAGTCTCTTATAGTTTCACACATAGCAACCGTACCAGCGAATATAAGTAATTTATCGCCTTCTCTTCTATCTTTCTTTTTAATGTATATAATGTTAATCAGGAATTCTAACATCTCTAGATAGTTTTTTAACGTTTCTCTTCTATTAAGGATAGATTGTTCTAATTTAACCTGTGAATAACCAAAACCTGATTGATACTTAATGAGTTTAGGGTATTTGAACCTATACCTAACCGATAAGACGTTGATGTATCTTTTACGTTGTTTAATAATGTCAGGTCTGTTAGATTCTGGAAAGAGTATCTCATACATGTTCATAAGCATTTTATTTTTATTAACTAGAGTGGCTGTTAGACCTATGAACATGTAACTATCTAAGAACAACTGAGTTATGAATACATTGTGGAATTCTTGATGAGTCTCATCGTTAACCATATATCCTATCTTAAGTACTTTGGTGAGATCGTCAGGTATGACTGGATAAGTGAACTCTTCTTCTTCGGATAACCATTCTTTTATATACATCATAACGGTTTTAAGAGAAAACACATATGCTTTTATACCGCTACGTTCTTCATCGTTCATCATCAGTAATCTTCTTAAACTATCGGTTCCTTGTACTACATATATCTCTTCTTTCTTTACCGTAGTGTAATGCGTTATATCCTCTACCCATTTATCTATATATCTAGGTAATACTAATACACCGAATCTTTTCTTAACTTTGGCTAGTCCTGCTAGAACGGTAAATGTTTTACCGTAACCCGTAGGTAAGTTGATAAGTAAGTTATAGGTATTAGCTTTTAAAATATGATCTATATACGCTTCTTGATAGTCTCTAGGCGTATAGTTAGGATTAGGTTCGATATCTATATCTTCATCAGGTAGCTTAGCTTCATCGTTAATGATGTTTAACTTATATCCTTTGTTTTTGAGATAACCTATTACTTTGTTAAAGATACTTATGGGATACCTTATAGAATTATCTCTACCGTCTAATACATAATAATCTCTATCCTTAACGAATTTTCGTTCTCTTTTCTTAGTTTGTTTATTGAACTTAACATCCATCTTATACGTTCTTAACCCTCTGTTAATCATGTATAAGTTATAGTCTAGAGAGAAGAGATCATCTGTCTTAATTTTAAAATATTGTTTACGTTTGATAACGGTTAACGCATTCATTTTACCCTCCTTGTACTCAGACCAAAAAGAGAGAGGAAGAAATATTAGACATCCATGGGTATTATCCCATGGATGTCAGTCTAACGTCTCTTGGATCGATCTGATTATCAACGTAGTGTCTTATGTTAGTGAAGTATTGTTTTATCCTATATTCCATGTTAGTAGTTATAACGGTAGTTATCTTTAACTGTTTTAATAATCTATCACCTCTTCTGATAAGTGATAAATATGTATCGAATACAAGGTAGTTATACCCTACTAACCCTACCGATATAATAATTCCTAATGCCAACAGAACATCGAGTGTTGGGTTCTGTTTGTAATATGCAAATAGCAGGTATGTACAGATACATGCTATTATACCCTCAACAACCATTTTAAAAAGCGTTTTATTCTTTTTAGAACTTAAACTTTCTAATGTTGAGGATAAATACTTAATGACTTCATCCTTAGTCCGGATCATTTCATTCTCCTTAGAAGTTCTTTAAATTCCTCAGGTATATTATCACTGTCTAACAATATCTTAACGTATGAACCGAAGTCTACGGTATTGAACGAGAGTATAAGGTACGCTAAGATAAACGTTTTAACGCCGTCCGTGCTAGTTCTATACTGTTCTACGTACTTAGGTATTTGCCTATAAGCAGTCCATACCGATAGAAGGTCGATGAAAAGATATGTATTAATAGCTGTGAACAAGGTATTAAGCACAGCTAATACGGTGTGTATCTCAGTTGCTTCATGCAAGGCTATCGAAATAATAAATAGCGTGATCACGAACAACCCAAGCATCAAACAAGCGCGCAAGAACATCCGTAATTTATACTTCTGTCTGTTAGCATTGTAAATTTTCTCTATCTTGTCAACTACCAAATCGTCGTTAAGCTCACATTTCATACACATACCCGATCCTTTTATAAACATAATAACGACAATGTCATATTATCGTACAGGTAGGTCATATCCTATCTGTACTATGTTAATCCTCTCCTAAATGTTCTATTACCTCATTCGGTGTAAGTAATACGTCTAACGGATGATCTGGTTTCTTGTCAGGTATATAACTATGTGGGTAATATACTTTTTTAGCATTTTCATCCCAGTTTAACGCCGAACCTAACGATCTACCTGCTATAGCATATTTCAACCCTATCAGATCTCTATACTTACTATTTCTACCTAGATCATAATCTCTGTTATTAAAGTCTTGCGCTATGAATGCGTAAACTAAGATCTCAAGTTTCGCTATGTTAACGTTTAGCTTAGTGTTAACTAGTTCGAATAGTTTTTCTAATAATACCTCTGGCGTATATTCAGGTATATATCTACCTGTTTTTCTATCTTTTAAGAACTTCCTTCTTTCTAGGAGTGATTTAAACTGTTTAGACAATGATGCGAAGTCAAATTCTTTTTCTTCGTATTTGAACATAGGGTCTTTAGGATCCCAGTCATCTAGTGGTACTACATAATGATCATATTCGTTCAACGTTACCTTATCTCTATTCTTAATTAGATAGTTCCACATGTTAATAGTTAATAATGGTTTTCTAGACCCTACTTTCATATTTAACGTTTCAAACTTATGTTCGTTATTTCTCTTATCTTTTATCTCTAGAACTATGTTCTCTACACTACCTTGGTTAAGGTTAATATCTTGTAGTTTCTTTTTAAGAGCGTTATAGAACGACGGTACTTCGCTTTGAGGTATGTGTAGATATAGTTCAACCGTTTTTCTATCTGCTAGCTGCTTATTGATATATAACTTGTTCTTATTACGTAACGTGAAATATTTTTCCACGTCTGGTCTTAGGATCACTTCCCCCGAACTAGCTGAACCAGTTAAGTGTTTTGTACTCAAGATGCTTTGAGTAATATCTCTGGTTATCGTTGTAATAGTTACGTGTCCTAAGTTAAAATGCGGTAGGATACTAAATGCTAAGTCACCTATACAAGCAGCGCATACTTTCTTTTTATCTCTTAGTTTACATCTAGTCGATATCCTTACTTTAACTTCCTTGTTAATAAGTTTACTTTTTATTTCAGGTATTATAGTGGATTCACTTTGCGTATCTTCGTCAAAGTACCTTTTACCTAAGAAGTTTCTGAAATTCTTCTCCGTTATTAGAAACTCTTTATAATCTTTTTGACCACAATCCGTCCATTCGATACGTTCTACATACATGCCTGCTAGTTGCAATTCTCTAGCCATATATTCAGAATCTTGAATGGCTTTAGTAGATAGGTATAATGCTTTAGCACCTGCTCTACTTTCGATGGTTAATTCATATATATTTTTAGCGCCTAACGTAAAGCTATTAGCCATAGGATATTTAAATATACTGTTATCTAACTCTGTTAAATATCCTCTTGAACCAAATAATTGTTTAATCTGGTTGATGCTAACCATGCCCGATAGGTATATAAGTCTGATGATATTTTCTTTATCTAGTTTATTCCTTACTATGGTATCTAACACATCATAGGTTTTTAAGATATTTGCTTGTGATGGATGTACGTGTACTGTTTTGATAGCTTCTAACAACTCTTCTTGAAATTGAACATAGATAATATCTTGTATATCTACACCTATAACATACTTACCTATGACTTCATTAAGATACCTTGGTATATTGTTTATAGATCTATACATACCTTGTAGCAGCGGTTTTAATAACGCTATGTTATATGTTGGTTTAATATGTTTTTCTACATAGCGTCTTAGTATCGTACTATATAGCTTCGTATAGGTAGATTTATTAAAATATCCGTTCTCCAGATAATTATCTATCCAAAGATCCGACGTTATTTCTATCATATCTATTTCATTAACAAAATCAAGAAGGAACCTGAAAACTATGACGTGTTTATAATTCAAGTCCTTAAGCGTTACCCCGTCTTCAAATTTTATATTAAGGTTGGTTTTGAGATTCCTAATCTCTTCTAAACTTATTTTAAATAACGTTCTAACGTTGATAACTGACATAACTCCCTCCTATTCATCATCGTTGACTACGTTAACGTTATTGATGTCGATATTTTGTTCAACAACGTCTTGCGGGTCTATGAACCTTCTTAGGTCTTCACTGAAGACAAGATCTATACCAGCTGTTCTGATAAACGTTTTATATAACTCGAGTGTTTTGTTTTTACCATATGGTATCTTAGTTCTATCTACGGCATATGGTATATTAGTCGGTTGTGGGTGCGTTAACAGGTTCTTATATAGTTCGCCATGTGTTTCTATAGAAGATGCTCTATCCACTAGTTCTGCTATGAACTTTCTACCACCATATGCTGCATATAACCTACCTTCAGTTTCACCTATAGTTCTCACTGGCGCGTTATAATAAGGTAATCTTGTTTTTTCGTTTTTGTTAGGACTGATAGGTACGCCGAAATGATTTAACTTAGCGCTAGCACACGTTGCGGTAGCATCACCTATTTTGTGGTGCAGGATGATATACATAGGCGCTATCATGAACTTCGTTTCAGTAACTATCTCTCTGCCATTTTCTACATATCTGACTCTTGTAGGTTTAGGTTTAAATTCACTGTTCTCTATGTTAGCGATTACCTCCCATGCAGGTAATTCATTTTCTGCATTGAACATTATATAGAACTCTCTAGCCGTTATAACCTTCAATATCTCTTTCATGGTTTCTATATCGTTATTTTCATAGTGTTCTTTATAGAGATAATATTGTGGATTCTTAATTAGACTTAAGAACTCTAATACATAGTCTTTAAAGATGTGTTTGATTTCGTTATCACTGAGCTTATCGATATCTTTACCATGTATAAGATTCCTTACTTTATCTCTAACTATTCTAGAGCTAGCAGCTAGGTATCTGTCATATAGCCTACCTATATTAAGTCTAGATACGGTAGCAGCTGGATCCATAATGATATCAGCTCTGTTACCGTGTTCATCTACTGGCATCCATTCGTCTTTCCATACCCTAACTATAACCCCTTTATCTCCATATATAGAAGAGATTTTATACTTGATCCCTGGTCTCATGACATAACTGATATCAGCTTCTACTCTATAGAGATCAAGTAGATCTTTTTTAAGAGTTTTCTTCACTCTGCTTTTAGGAGCACTTGTTTCCACCATCGTATAAGCCATGTTAAGTAGAGTACCGAATTCATCTCCTACTACTAGATCTTCTTTGTTAAGTGTTTTATATGCTTTATTTCTGCTTTCATATACCTCGATAATTTTCTTGTAGAACGTTATTAGTGCGTTACTATATTTCTCTAATTGTTTCTCTGTACCTTCTGGTAGCTTAGCATTTAGATTATTCTTATAAACCTTAATATCTTCTACATTACCTCCTGGTTTTCTAGCATAGACGCATTTGTCAAAAATGACGTTGTAGGATTTTAAGTTATCTCTCGTATATAGCATAGGAGCAAATCTAACATCATTTTCTCTAGTAACGGCAAATATACTAGTATCATTGATAGGTTCGTCTATATCTGGAAAAGGTTTAAATTCTTCATCATCCCCGTATATGTTTAAGAAACTAGTTTTACTACCTCCTTCTATAGCTCTGTGATCTATAAGAGTGAACTCTAATTTTTTCAATGCAGACTCAGATACTATAACACCATCTTCAGCGATACCTTCTAGAGACATGAATATAACGTTAAGATTAACGCCATAGCTGTATTCTTCAGTTTCAGGGTTATATCCTGGACTCCATGCAAATACTTTTCCTGCTGGTATGATATCACCAGTCATAAGACTGTTGATATATTCTTCGTCTATGATATATTTGAATCCAAAGTAAGTATGGAATCTGTTAAATCTAGGAATACTCATAGCGTCTATAACATCGGTTTCAGTATCCCTATAGATAATTACATACTCTACTATAGGGTTAACACCTGTTCCTAACCCATATCTAGGTATAACCGCTATAACCTCAACATCGTGATCGAATTTCTTCAACATGCTATATTTACCCAACTCATCTTCTAAACCAGTATACACTATCTTAGGTTCTGGGTTATTTAATACTAGAGATTGAGATATATGAGATGCCATCATAACACCTCTAGGACTACTGTTGTATGCTATAAAATTGTTGAGACCAGATATTCCTAACATATCTAGTGAAATCTTTAGATCAGGATCTTGCTCTACTAAATATTTTTTATATTTTTTAATGTTATCTATAAGCGTTACTTCGTTCATAGATTCCCTCCTTCGATGGTTTTGTTTCTCGTATTAATAATATATAGCTATAATAGAATGGTATACAATAACAAAATATTTTTATTAAGGAGGTAAAAAATGGTATCCAAAGATACAGGTATTAGTATAGAACTAGCGATGTCTTTAGGTACGTTCATTGCATTGTTGGTACTAAATATAGGGTTTATAAAATTTAACATAAAGAAGATAGAAGAAGATATATCGGATATAAATGGTTCTATGTTAGATACCATAGAATCCGAAAAGAACAATATGTGGACACATATAGAAGAAAAGATAGATAAGATAAACAGTACGATAAAACAGAACAAGCAACTAGTAGAACAACGAGTAGACCATCTAGAGCGTAAAATACATGAAGTAGACGAGAAACATAGACGCGATATAGAGGATATCAAGAAGAGTAAGAACGGTATAGCTGAAAGGTTATTTAACAAGACAGATGCGATACGTGAAGATCTTAATAAAGCCATGTTAAACATTGAAAAACTACGAGCATTTGCTAATAACGATAACAAACGTATAAGTGAAACTATGAACGACATTAAAGAACGAATCAATAAACTAGAGAATATGATATTTAAACATTTAATCGAAATAAACAAAAAATAACGGTTATAATGATTAAATAACTAGGAAAGGATACGTGATGATAGATTTGAATTTAATATTAGGGTTTGAGAAAAAAGAAAGCAAAAAAGATGAAAAGAAAGATAAAGACTGGATCAAGAAGGCTATAAAACATCCAGGGGCGTTTCATGAATGGTGTGTTGAAAGAGGTTATGATAAGGTAACGCCTGAATGCATAGAAGAAGGACTTAAAGACCCAGATCCAGTTATTAGGAAAAGAGCAGCGTTCGCTAAAGCATTGCTAAAAATGCAACAAAAACGCAAAAAGAAAAACAATGGCTCTAACAGTTCTAAATAACCTAAAACATCGATCTGAGTTACAATTAGACTTTTACATACAGCAAGAGTGGGAGAACTTAGTAGAATTTATCAGATCGCAAACAGATAAAATCAGTATAGAACCGGTTACTGGGAATTACGATATGATGTTTTATGGTAATTTCTATGGATTGTTATCTAATGCATTCAAAATACCGTCAGACTACTGGTACATAACTATGAGAGTTAATGGTTTAAAAAGTCCTATGGACTATAACGGATTCACTAACATTAAAATCATCAACCCAGAGTTCCTATCTACTATCTATGAAAGCATAAAACAGAAAATAGAAAAAATAAAGATGTTAAATGTGACTATATAGGGAATGATCCCTATATAGTCATTCTTCATCTTCATCATCAGGCGCATCGCTGTCTATTTCTTCTAAAATGTTAACCAACTCATCACCGTCTACAAGGATGTTATCATCTACGTCTATTACTCTTTCTTCAACTGTGTCTACCGTTTCTTCATATTTTAATTTTAAGTTATTTGTTATATTATGGAATTTTTCGTTAATGGTAGATTTATCTAAACCAGGTGCTTGTTGCGATAGTTCTAATAACTGTTTGCCTAGTTTTATAGCTTCTTCCTGACTCTCTGCTTCAAATTCTTTAAGTACTACTTCTACTCTCTCTACTTCTACACCTACAGTTAGTGTAGCTTTATCGTCTTTTTCTTGGATAGTTGGTTCTTGAATGTTTTTAATGTTTTCCATAACTCCCTCCTTCTTTATTTTTTTGTTTATTATCACATACCGTATCGACTAAGATAAAACTCATAACTAGAACTATGTCTATTAATCCAACGTATACCATGTACTGGCTAAGTATGTCAACGTTAAATATATTTATATCTAACAGTAATAATAATCCGTGTAATATGAAAGCAAATATTAACAAGATCGTTGGTACTCCTGCTGCTATGAACGCTATGAAGAATATTGCTGCTATGATACTACAAAACATATCGATCCTTTCATTAATGGTCTAGATAGGGACTAGAATAGTCCTCCAGTCCCGAATCCGTTATTACTGTTTCCGAAGAACCCTGATCCAGTGTTAACTTGTGTAACTGTTGGACCAGTTCCAAAACCGGTCGATCCAGTGAATCCAAATCCCATACTAGTGTTCGATCCAAAAGAAGCAGTTCCAAAACCACTGAATCCAGTATTATTGCCAAAACCGAATCCAGTGAAACCAGTACTGTTAGTAGGTTGAGTTAAGTTTGATGTGCCTAGTATCTTTTTCAATACCTCATCCTCAGAACTTGCAGTACTGTTGTTGGCAGTATCTGACGCACTGTTGACCTGAGTTACTTTAGGTTGGTTATCGGTGTTGAAGATTACTGTCTCTTCTTGTTTAGGACCAGTTAACAGTAGTTCCTCTTCACTAGGTACTTCTTTTATTTCGATCTTGAGCTCGTCTATAATTTTTTCTATCTCTTCTACACTCCATGGTAGATCTGGTAGTTTTATTTCGTCTAAGAGATCTACGTCTACATCAGCGGTTTTGACTATGTCTATGGTTGAGTTAATCATTTCTTTAGTCCAGTCATACATGGTTAACAATGTTATACTACCAGGAGCTACTTTATTAGTAGAACCAAATTGTATACCTTCTATAAGTTCATCTGCTCCTTTCTTAAATGTAAATTCATGATAGACTTTTATAGCGTTGATATCTTTGTTTCTGAACTTGATGCCATATGGCTTCTCTTTTTTAACGTTAACCGGTAACAGCGTCTCTAGAACCGGATATGAGATAACCCCTACTCTATTATATCTTTTATCGCCTATTTTCCCTCCTCTTCTTACATAGTAATGTATGAATAGTTCATGGCTATCCATAACCATGATCTTTTTATATAGGTCTACCCAGGCCTTAACAGTATTTTCATCAACTAGCTTCTTAAGACCAGGTGCTTTATACTCGTTAAGCATATCTATAAGTTCTAATAGCGCTACGTCAGTGATTTCTATATCATCATCGGCAAGTATGTTAAATAGTACCTCACCTAGTACGGCAAACGTATAATTAACGTTACGTTCTATGTAATCTTTTAGTTTCATAAATGATCTATTCTCACCTCTTACAGCAGATTCTTGTAGAGGATGGAATAGATGATATTTTAACACAGGTCTACCATCAACTATCTCTACACAATTTTCTATATTCTCTTTAGTTGGCAGATAGACGGGTTTACCGTCTATTAGAAGTGGCAAGTTACCGCTTCTTTCTGAATTAACGAACAACTGTTTCTGCTCATTGAGTTTTAAACCCATGCTTGTTACCAGTTTTTCGTAAAACTCTACAAGTTTCATGATTTCTCCTTTTTTATAAAGTTAAACCAGTAGCATTAACGATTTGTCTTAGATTGCTTTTTAGTTCTTGGAAACCTTGTTTATTAGTTAATAACGGGTTGAATAACCCATCTGCGAACATAGGAAATCTATATACTACCTGAGGGTTATTATTGAACGATAAGGCTACAACGCTATCGCCTATAAGGTTAATATCTGCTAGGATATCAACTGGCGCTTGGTTATTATAGCTGATATTAGGGAATACCTCTGTTTTAAATTTCTCTAAAACCCTGTTACCATATAACGGTAAGTTTATCCCAGGGATAAATGATTCAGCGTGCATAACCGTACCTTCTGGTATACCAGTTAGGTTGTTAATAGTGAATGTTATTCTAGATAGCATATGTTCGGTTAGTAGTGAAGATATTGTTTCTACTATTTCGGTAGCTATCTTATTCTCTTCAGAAACTTTACCTAAGTCTTCAGTATCTTGTGTGTTTAAGATAGATGGTAATTGAGTTTCTTGTCTTTCCATAACTCCTCTTTCTAACACCATAACAACGTTAGGGTTATTAACGTTAGGATCTATCAAACTTAAAACTTTAGGAGTAGTGTAATAATACTCATTAACTCCCTGATGTTCTGTTATGGCTTTAATAAAACTGATCTCATAAGCGCTTCTAACGCCTGCAAGAGATCTAGCCCTAGAGCTAGCCGTATCGAATGGATCTGAATAGTTGTTATTGCTTTCTGCAGCTCCGAATAATACGGAACCTATAGTTTTAGATATGAACCTAGATGGCACGAAATCTGATTTATCTACACTAACAGGCGCTGCTTCTATGTCATTGACTACGGTTTCATATCCAACCGTACCTTGTAAGAAGTTATCTTGGGAAATACTGATAAGCAGATCTTCAGGTTTAGCTACTACTATCTCTTCCTGTAGATTACCGTATTCCCAAGCAGCGGTACCATCTGGTTTATGTACTAACGTTAAGTGAGTAAGTACCTTAACGTTTTTCATACCGTTAGGCGCAACTGTTTCCATAACTTTAACTATATTGTTAAAATATAGTCTCATGTTCGGATCTATAGATCCGTCTCTACCTATACCATAATGACTAGTATAACCTTGGATATAGTAATAATATTTGCTATACCCTCTACCAGGTTCTTCTATAATCATATAGAAAGATGCTCTTTTGCTATTCCAACCATTTTCTATACCAGCTTTAAACAGCGGTACTTTACTCATTTCTATAATGTCAGGAACAGTTGTTCCTATATCAATGGGGTTGAGATCTAATTTACCCATACTAACTCTTCGTTCTATAATATCGGTTAACCTGTTAGCCACATCATGATCATAGTTTAACCTAAACGGTCTTACATACTGATCCTTATAACCTAGCCTTTCTACAAAAATAAGTTTGATTATCTTAAAGTTGAAATTAGGTTTAGCGCTTAATACGTCAAAACCTAATTCATTACTGAAAAGACTGTTGTTGAAATCCATGACTCCCTCCTTATTTGTGTTCTCTGCTTAATAATATATGGATTATTGATCTTCGGATTTATCGATATCCTTATTGATGGTAATGATTAATTCGGCTAACAGGTTTCTTAGATCATAGGTAGACTCTAATACCCTTTCTTTATTCTCTAAACTCTCTAAGACATCATCTGGTAACAACGTTATTAATGTAGTCTTACTTATGCTATCTATGATGCTAGTGATGCTATCTTCTACGAAATCGTAATGATACGGATAAAGCTCTTTAAGTTTCTCTCTTAACTCTGATCTTATCTTAGCTTTAGAACTATAGTTGATCTTGTCTATATTCATGTCTTCAGATACATATGACGTTAAAAATTTAGCAAAATATTCATGTCCATTAACTATACAATACGTGGCAGAAGCAGCTATAGCAGGTAAAAGATCATCTATAGTCACGTACAAGATACTTCTAGGATCTATAACGGAATTGAGAATCCATGATGTAACATATATCTGTTCTGGTAGAATAGTTTTAAATTTCATAGGCTGTATAGAAGACAGTGTCTTCATATACAGGTCAAAATGATCCTGTTCCGTTAATCCTAATTGTTTTAATAGATACTCACCGTTACTATATATCCATTCAAATTCTTTTATGTTGCCTATAGTAACGTCAGTTGGCACTCTATACTGCTCTAACTTACTGTCTATGTCGAACTGATTCTCTACTGCATTGTTGGTAAAGTTTTTAAATTTGATATCATCCACAGTCATTGATTTAAGTTTGATTCTATTCTTGACGAAGTTATATAACTTACTGATGATATTTTTAGATTCGTCATCTGCTACTATCTCAGACGTTACTAACAGTCTATTGAACAGTGTTAATCCAAGTATATATCTAGGATACTCTTCTACGGATAGAAGCGTCTCTATGATACGTTTAGATATCTCAGCGGTATCTAGTTTAACTATATCTATAAGTTTCTGGATATACTGTTCTAGTTTAATGAATGGAGGCGTCTGAGATATAGGATGCGTTGTATAGAAGTTAAGCAGAATATATTCTTTATATTTAGGATCTAGTTTTTGTGTATTTATAGTAGCATATTCAGCAATTATAGGTAGTGTAGATTTGAGTATGGTTAGTAATCCTATAAGTTCATAATACTCATGAACGAGAAACGTCTGTTCCCTACTTCCTTCGTCATTAAGCTCTCTGTTCTGATCATAAACTTCTTTTAACCCAGATATAAGCCTTATAATGTTATTCTCCCTTATAAAGTTAGTTACTTCATTAAGATCGAACATATCTAATACGTCATGTACAAGTGTAAGAGGCATATTTTCTACACTGTTTCTTGCTGATAATAATAGCATATCTTTAGCATATTTAAGTTTATCGAATAGTTCTTTACGGAACTTTTCGCCTTTGTATTCTAAGAATTTGTTAAGAACATAATAGGTATCGTTGGTAAAGTCAGATTTGACTTTACCATTTACTAGTCCTTTCATAAAGAACTCAAGTTTATCCTTATTACATGTCACAATGGTTTTAGTCTCAGGTACGGACGTAACGCTATACATGACTCCCTCCTTATCTAGTTAGATACCTAAGTCATCTAGACTACCGATATCGTCTAAACTATCTGACACATCGACTGTATCTGTGTTGTCGTTAGATGTTTCTTCTTGATTGACAGATTTTTTAGATCCATTGTTAGGTAATGATTTAGCTCTACCTGCATCCGTTTCGTTATATGTGATTTGATCAGCGAAGACTTCTGGGAATAACTCTAAAACAGATTCTAAGGTTTTAATATAACCGTCTAACCAAACATTAGATGCTTCACTACGGCTTAACTCTTTACCATTCTTATATAGTCTAACATAAGGTGATGGTCCTACTAAGAAGACAATTTGTTTACCGGATAACGCATTTTCAACAACTATATAGTTCAATAACTCATCATCTTTTTTCTTTTTAACTATACTGATTTTACCGTTAGGTTTTGTTTCATTAGTCATTTTGTCATTTTCCCACACTGGCGATAGAGATTCCATGGTGAATGATACTTCGTCTTTACTGTTTCTTACTCTTTTCATTTGTTCTATAAAAGCCATGATAGCTTGTCTATTGAAAGGTAAGTAAACAGCCATTTTAGATTTACCTAATTGACCGTTAGCATCGATGTCTCTAATGAACACTTTAAAGTTTAGAAAATTATTATAGACGCCTAGCATAAGTCTAGCTTCTTTAGTTTTACCTATAGCGTAGAGAATTGTTTTCTGTAATAAGCGATCTACTTCTTGCATATTTAACATCTTACTCTCCTTATTTTTGATTTAGTGGATGAATAGCCGGCTATCCACTCGTATTAATAATATATGATTAAAAATAAATGACGATCCATAGGTACAATGAACATAGCTATAAATTAAAATAACAGACCAAGGTAAAAATTACCTTGGTCTATAGAATTTTTTATTTCTGCTCACTAACCTATATATCTCAGGCTCATATAGACGTAGGTCCATACGTACTTTAACCTTACCAGTAGTATAGGTCCAGTTCTTTTTGATAGCAAGTTCGTATAATCGCTCACGTATCTTAACCGGATACGGTTTAACGAAGTGTTTATCTCCTAATATCCAAAATAATTCTTCTACAAAAGGAAATACCGACATATCTTTTTTACCTAATGGATGGTATTTAGTATACCAGTCTCTTTTAAGTTTTAATTTACCTGTAAAAGGTTCTAATAACACGTTATCAGATATACTTGTGAAATTAAGTAAATCCATAGGAGCATGTGTCGTTATTATCGTCTTAGGTACCAAAGGTAAAACATAATCTATTTTATTTACGTTTATATCGGCATAAGATATGATAGCATTCAACATCGTTTTCTCATAGTACCTTACTATATGCTTGAACCCTTTAAAATCATCTATAGTTCTAAAATTAGATACATATTTCTCTATAGTTCTATATGTAGGATAATAGAAAACGATATTTAGATTTTCATAACGTTTGTCATTAAGTATATGAAGAAAATTGTTTATGTCGTCAGCTATTTCTTTAGCTAGTGTTGTCTTATGTAATTTTAATATCCTTGTTTTAACTTCTACGTTACCGTCTAGACAATCCATATAGTGCTCGTACCACGTTCTAATGTTAATGAACCAGTTCATATACTGGTTCTGTAAGTTATTAGATACGAGTGTTTCTAAAACCGATGAGAACGGTATGGATATACCTAACGGACTAATCATATCGGATTTTATATACATAATAACTCCCTTATCAACTATTCATTAAGATTTCCAGTTCTTCTAGTATCATATTTCTCAACTCTACATCATCTATGTGTGATAACTCTTTTTCAATTTCAGATCTTATGGTCTTAGCGTCTAATACACCTAACTCATTAACGTTGGTCCCTAATTTTATTTTAGATTCTTCTTTTTCATCTTTTTTGTTAGTAACCGATATTTTAACGTTAGGATATTTATGCATCAAATCTTTAACCAGAAAATTAAGCTCTGGTTTACCTGCTTTATCTATTATTCTTACGTATTTTAGTCTTCCGTCTTCATTGAGTTTTTTTACCTTAGCGTCTAGTTCGTTTATGTTGTCGTTCTTGTATTCCATAGTTATAAACTCTAAAGCTGTTTTATTTTCTAAAAACTGATACTTAAACGTTTTATTGTCTGTATCTAATGTAATATATAAACCACCTTTTTTAATACCTTCATCAGCATGTGTTAATCTATCAAAACTGCCTGGTACTAATATCTTCTCAAACTGACTGAAATTATGAACATGTCCTGCTAGTATAATATAATTAGTTATATTTAAATAATCGCTTTCGTTATGAAATCGTTCGCTTTCTATGTTAGGTATTTGATAGTTAAAAGCACCATGCATAACAACCATATCAACTTTTTCTAAATTATGTTTCTTCATAGTTCTAATAACTTCTTCATAAACTTTCTTAGCAGTAGGCTTCCATTCATCTGGTATATATAAAATGGACATACCTAGATCATCAACCCTCTCTATATCTAAAATATCTACATATCTATAATCAACGTCTTTTAAGTCTAATGATTTAAGTATCTCGTCTAGAACTTTAACTTGTTTCCAATCATGGCTAGGAGTCCCTTCTAGTATTCTTAGCTTAATACCATACTCCTTGCAAAACTTGACTAACCATGCTAACCAGTTATATGCTAATCTACTATCTCTACTGTTATTACTTAACAGTTTATCAAAAACATCTCCCGGAATAATGATCATATCGGATTTAACTATATGATGGCTGTATGCTTTAAAGAACCTATTAAGGTTCTCTACTATATTTTCCGTTTTATTTTTGTCATGACCAAAATGTATATCCGATATAGCTAAAATGTTTATCTTAGACATAAATACTCCTTATTTTAATTAATCATATCGGTATGTTATGAATTTATATCATAAAGGAGAATAAAAATGGCAAATATGTGTTTACCTACATTAGATACGTATGGTTATTTAACAGATAAGAATGTTATATTGCTTAAGATTTTAGAATATTATTTCACAAGCATGAAAGATCAAAGCTTCTTATTCGATCCTATATATTCATTAAACTACAGACTTAAAGAATATAAAGACGATATGGAAGGTTTAAAAGAAGTTATCATAGATGATTTAACTAACATGTATGAGAATTATTTCACGAATGTAGATGTTAGCATAACGGAAAACGTAGTGAAAACAGACGATAATAAATCCATAACGGAATATGTGATAAACGTAGAGTGTAAAGATGAGAACGGTAACATATACACGTTAACTAGAACATTGTCTTCGCTTAACAATATAACCGACATCAATGATTTATTATCATTTTTAGCTACTACTAAATACTGAAAAGGAGTGAATATGAGTATAACCGATAAATTAAAGAGACAAATGCAAGACGAACATATTAGGATACTTGAGCGTTTAAGCGAAGAAATGGTTAAACTAGACGAACCTGTTGATGAAAATTACATTTATGAATCGGAATTTAAAAAATATTTCTTACCACTTATCAAAGGTGATATACCAGTTAATGAAGAGAATATGAAAAGGTTCTATCATAATTTAGTATCAGTATGTAAGAACCCATACACAGAACTAAAAGTCGTTGACCAAAATAAAAACACACTATTCGTCTTGCCTCCTCTTATGTTACATATTAGTGAGGATAGTTTGTTATTTAAACAATTTAACTTCTATGGTCTTATCCGTGATTATCACGGTAGTAATGAATTACCCGCTGTTAAGGAAAGAAGACTCAAAGATGTAGCTAACGGTCTAATAAAATACATTAAACCAGATAGTGAAGAAGAACGTTATTATCTAGAAAATCTACGTAAAATGTATGAATATTACGGTATAGTGAAAAGAGAAGATCCTATAGATAACGAAGACAAAACTAAGCAAGATGAAGATATATCGGATATATTCGATTACGATTAAAATAGATAGATACTAGGGTAATACACCCTAGTATCTACTTTAATATAATTTCGGTAAAGTAGTTATAGAATAAGACTTACCCTTAACGGTTTCACTGTTAAGTTTACTGTATAGCACATATACTTCTTGACCATTGTTATGTATAGTCAAATGTATTACCTCATTATCATCTACGTCTATGTGATCTTCTATTCTAGAACATACATAGTCTATTAATAAATTTAAAAATGACGTAACAAGGTTCATCTGTTCTACTTCATCCATCTTATGTACAAGCTTGTTTATAATATCGTCAAGTATCTTTCTATCGTTATCTTCTAAAACCACGGT
>Ga0256836_1000366_pt1 | contig 25036 bp, 21 predicted proteins | sample 4561380metaG_FD_185974 | JGI IMG/M metagenome (GOLD analysis project Ga0256836, IMG submission 185974) | Hydrothermal vent microbial communities from Guaymas Basin, Mexico - 4561-380 | ecosystem: Environmental > Aquatic > Marine > Hydrothermal vents | place: Mexico: Guaymas Basin | collected...
TGCATCCTTTTGTTGTTCACCTAGTTTTAGTTCATGCTCTGCTAAAAAAACATCCAAATCTTTTACAAAACCACCACTATCTTTTTTTGCTCTTGTTTTAAAATTATCATACAAAAATTTTTCTGCATCATAAAGTCTAGCAGGTGAAACTCTGTCATTTTTCATAAGCACTATACTTTGTTCTGAAACTCTCTCTATCAAAGTTGCTTCATAGATATGATTTTTCCCACTAAAGTTTAAAAGTTCATTTAACTCAGCAAATAAAACCTCTTTAGCCACACAAGAGTTCCCCTGAGCTTCACAATAGTTCAAAAGTACATAATCCATAGCAGAACCGATGCGATTTTCATCTTCTGCATCTACACCCATTTTCAATGCTAGTTCATCTGCTCTTTTAAAACCTATGGAGTTGATGGAAGTAAGTATATAAGGGTTGTCTTTTATCTTTGTACAAGGCTCATTAACATCTTTCATAGCTGTAGCGATGGTAGTCAATAGTGCTTGTGAAACATCAAAGGGGCTTAAAAATTCTCCAAGTTTTCTCATAGAGCGAAACTTTTTCCAACTTGTTTGAATCTTTTTGAGTCGCTTCTCTTTGATGCCTTTGAACTCTAGTAGTTTTTCAATGTCGTTATCGAGTATATCGATAAGCTTTTCTTCACCAAATTTTTCTATAAGCTCGGCTGATAGTTTTTTAGTAAAACCTTTTACAATCTTGTTTAAAAAGAAAAAAAGTTGATTTTGGTTCACTTTTAGTTGTTCAAACTTAAAAGTTTTACCATACTTTTTATGCTCATCCCAAAAACCACTAAGAGTAACAGCAGAATCTTTTAAAGTTTTTATCTCACTTTCTAAGTAAGTACCACTTACCTTTTCCCCAGTTTTTAAAACAGCTATAAAAAAACCCTCATCTTCAAAAAGAATCCTATCTATCTGACCTATTAATGTTGTACTCAAAGATACCCCTTTTTTTCCTAAACATAATTATATACTCTTATTAAGATAAAATCAAAAATTTGATAAAATACTTTTCATATATAAAAAGTTGGAGAAAAGCATAATGAAAATAGGTGTATTTGATAGTGGTATAGGTGGATTGACTGTTGTCAAATCTCTTTTGCAACACCAACTTTTTGAAGAGATTATCTACTTTGGTGATACTGCTCGTGTACCTTATGGAAGCAAAGACAAAAACACCATCATCCGTTATGCTATAGAAGCTGTAGAGTTTTTCAAAAACTTTGAGTTAGATATGATTATAGTAGCTTGCAATACTGTAAGTGCTTATGCACTATATGAGATGCGAGAATCTGCCGAATGTCCTGTTATAGGGGTAGTAGAAGCTGGTGTTCAAGCTACTATAAACTCTTTAAAAGACAAAGATTCTAACATACTTATACTAGCTACAAAAGCTACTATAAACTCTAAAGCTTATGAAAATAAACTTTTACAAAATGGATATAAAAACCTAGAAGCCAAAGCTACTGGACTTTTTGTACCGATAGTTGAAGAAGAGATTTATAATGGTGAGATTTTAGAAGCTACATTTGAACATTATTTTAAAGATACAAAAACACCTGATGCTATCATACTTGGATGTACACATTTTCCACTAATATCAGATGCCCTACTAAACTACTTTCAAAACAAGACTATGCTTATACACTCGGGAGATGCTATCGTTGAGCAACTAGAAAAAAAGTTTACATTTAAAGAAAAATACACAACTCCCAAATTACAATTTTTTGCATCTGAGAATCCATCTGCATTAAATGCTATTGCTAAACGGTGGCTTTGCCTATAAACATATAAAATGGCATTTTAGATAGTAGCATATTTACCCATACACCATTTTCTTCTAAAATAACATCTTGAACTGTTCTAAGTGATATATATGTTTTTGGTAATTCAAAGATTATGTTTATATCTTCTTTTGATAAAGCTGTTTTTATACTACCCATAATGATGTTACAAAACTCCCCTACCCCATCTTTTAAGACATTGAAATCATTTGGATTTATCTTCTCTCCAAGAAGAGATTCTAAAGTAAGTATAGCTATATCGTTTGAAAAGATTAAAATAAAGCTACCATCAAAATCACCACTAAACTGCATTATAGCTATGATATGTTTACCATCTAAATTTGCATCAAATTTTTTTATCTCATGAGATAGTTTTTTAGTTTCTAAGTTAGTAAAAGATGCCAATGTTTTAACAGCTGACTCCATAAAAATCGGCAGATTTATAATAAGTTTTTTAGAAAGGTGTAATGTTTTTGTTTCATCTATTTTTGCCATAAGTAATTATACAATAAAAAAGTAAAATTATAATTTGATTAACATAGTGTTAAATTCTATTGGAAAAAGAGAGAAAAGAAGAATGGTGAAATCAAGGAAGAATTAAGAAAATGTACAAAAGAGTGACTACCCTTTTTCAGAAGCAGTTATTCAACCATAAAAGTCGTATATGAAAAAGTAGAAATTACAGCAATAACTGCAATTATGATAAAAATATGTTCCATTATAAATCTCCTAACTTTTTTATGTGTATTTCTATCTTTTTAGATATAATTGCTATCCAAATAGAAAAAACGACAACAAGTACTATTCCAGAATAAAATAATATATTTATACTTGTATCTAAATATAATTTCGATACACCTGCAATATCTGTCACTAGTATCGCAACCAGTATTTTAAATAAATCTTTTAACCAATCAATATGTGATTTTACTTCATCTATTTTCGCCATAAATAATTATACAATAAAAAAGTAAAAGATAGGTTTGATTAACATAGTATTACACGGCTGATTCATTCTAAAAGGTAACATAGCCGTTTAATATTACCACCAATCATACGGATAGCTTGAGGAAAGTTTATATATTTTTCTCTTCTTAGTACATTCATAGCTATATTTCTCATAATTAAGTCTTACTTTTTGAAAATTATCTTTTTTTAGAAATTCAATCCAACTTAACTATATAAATGATAAACTACCATTAAAAATATGGAGTGATAAACTTGAAAGCATCTTCTGAAGTATTAGCTAGAAAATATAGACCAAAGAACTTTACTGAACTTATAGGTCAGGAGAGTATTGCTCAAACTTTATCATTGGCACTTGATTCTAACAGACTCTCACATGCTTACCTTTTTTCTGGGCTTAGAGGGAGTGGAAAGACCTCAACTGCTCGTATATTTGCTAAAGCACTTATATGTGAAAAGGGTGTAACTCATGAACCATGTGGTGTTTGTGAACACTGTGTTATGGCTATAGAAAACCGACATATTGACATAATAGAGATGGATGCAGCTAGTTCAAGAAAGATAGATGACATAAGGCATCTTATAGAACAAACTAAGTATAAACCATCTATAGCAAGATATAAGATATTTATCATAGATGAAGTCCATATGCTTACAAAAGAAGCTTTTAATGCACTTTTAAAAACTCTTGAAGAGCCACCTAGTTATGTAAAGTTTATCTTAGCTACTACTGACCCACTTAAACTTCCAGCTACTATCATCAGTCGTACTCAACATTTTAGGTTTAAAAGTATAGCTACTACCAAGATAGTAGACCATCTAACAAACATACTTCATAAAGAGAACATAAACTTTGAACCAAATGCACTTGGCATCTTAGCAAGAAGTGGAAAAGGTAGTCTAAGAGACACTCTTACACTACTAGACCAAGCTATAATCTACTCTAAAAACTTTGTAGATGTAGAAACAGTAACAGATATGCTAGGCTTAGTTGACCCAAACTTTATAGTTGAACTTTTTAATGCTGTGTTTAACAAAGATTATGAAAAACTTGTAGAGTATACAAAAATCTTAGAAGACTATGAACCAGAGATGGTTGTAGATGAGTTGATAGCATTTTTAAAAGAGAAACTTTATAACCAAGATGCAATGTTTTCTACACTTATCATAGAGAGATTTTTTAGGATACTTAGTGATTCAAAGACTCTCTTTAGCATCAATGCTGATGGTTCTTTTGTCCTTTCACTTATCTTTTTTAAAATGGTCGAAGCACTTAAGATAAAAGAGGTCGACCAGATGATAGAATCTCTTCAAAAAGAGATACATATAGAAAAAAAAGTTGAGTTAAAAAGTGAAGAGATAAAACCTAAACCTATAGTAAAAGAGGCTATAAAAAAGATTCAAACTGATGGTAGTACATTGTTTACAAACTTAGTAAGTAAGATAAAAGATAGAAATGCAAAACTAGGTGAAATTTTTGAAAATAGTGTAACTTTTATATCGTATAACAACGATATATTAACTTGGGAAAGTTGTGCAAATGATGATGGTAAGAAAACACTAAAACATGGTTACTCTGCTATAAAGCAACTCGTAAGAGAGATTTATGGATTTAACACCAAAATCAAAGGTGTGGCTTGTTCTAAAATTTTAGAACAAGTAAAATCAGACAACTCATATTCTATGGTTGAAGATGTAGAGATAGGTGGAAGTGCTTCATGTGTCACTCGATGTTCACAAACGGATGAGAGTGCTAAAGAGATAGATTCAGATAACATAAAAGATGAACCTATGGTTAAAAAAGCTATGGAACTTTTTGAAGCTACTAAGATAACTATACAGTCAAAGGTTTAACAGTTTAGAATATCTTAATCAAAAAAAAGATAGGATTATGAATTGTTGATTTTTGATAAAATTTAATTAATTAAATATCAATCATCTAAAAAGGAATCCATAAATGATAACTTCTCTTGCTACCATAATTGTATTATCTCTAATAGAAATATTTTTGATAAATCAACTTATAAAAATATCTCGTTCTAAAAATATCTTACTAGATGTACCAAATGACAGAAGCTCACATAAGTTAGCTACACCAAAGGTTGGAGGGATAGCAATCTTTGCTATATTTTGTTTAAGTGTTTTTATATATCCATCTTTTTTACTTAATCATTATTTGAGTATGCTAGCGATACTCTTAATCTTTATAGTTGGATTTTTTGATGATTTACTAGAACTTACACCCTACCCCAAATTTGCTGTTATTATAGTATCTAGTATTTTAATCATACTTGATGGTTATACTATAAATTCTTTAGGTACTTATTTTTCTGTTACAACTTCTCTTGGAATTTTAAGTATACCTTTTACCATATTTGCTGTAGTTGGGTTTACTAATGCTCTTAACCTTATAGATGGACTTGATGGACTAGCGGGAAGTGTTTCTTTAGTTATATTACTAGGTTTTATCTATCTTGGTGTTATACATGATGACAGTATAATTTTATACTTATCATCTATACTAGCGATAGGTATTTCAATCTTTTTACTGTTTAATCTACATCCTGCAAAAATCTTTTTAGGTGATAATGGTGCTTTATTTATTGGATTTATTATCGCTATGGTAGCTATAAAACTACTTGATTATATTAGTCCAACATCTGTATTTTTCTTGACTGGTATCCCCATATTGGACACATTATTTGTTATGGTGAACCGCATTAAAAATAAAAAGTCACCATTCCTTGCAGATAAAACACATCTACACCACCAAATCTTCAGACATACTCAAGATGGTAAAAAAACTGTTTACATACTTGCTTTAAGTCAAATGATGTTCACACTTATAGGTTTAAGCTTGATTGATAATGCAGACTTTTTAAATCTAAGTATATTTATAACTATATATATGTTATTTTTCATAATGCTTACGAGTTCGAAAAATCAGAAATGATTTTCCCATTCATAAGCACTTTTACAAATTAGTTTTATATCTTCGTATTGAAATAAAGGTGTATTTGCATTAGCAAATTTAGATTTAAATTTAGCATTATCTGCTATTAAAATAGCTGGATCACCTGCTCGTCTTGGAGCGATATCCACTTTAAAATCTTTTGATGTTACATCTTTCATTGTAGTTATAACTTCTTTTACAGAAAAACCTTTTCCATAACCTAGATTAAACACATCACTATCATTTTCATCTAAATAATCTATAGCTTTAATATGTGCAGAAGCTAAATCATCTACATGGATATAGTCTCTTACACCTGTTCCATCATCTGTTTCAAAATCTTCTCCAAAAATAGCCATTTTTTCTCTTTTACCTATAGCACATTCCGAAGCTATTTTTATAAGGTGTGTAGCATTTGGAAAAGCTTGTCCAATTCTTGGTTTAAGTTTAGAATCTTCATAGTAAATATCAGCTCCAGCTACATTAAAGTACCTAAAAATAACAAATTTTAAACTTGGATTTGCTTTAGCAGAGTCTTTTAAAACTGTTTCACTCATAAGTTTACTCATACCATAAGGGTTTATGGGATTTGTTAAAAAAGTTTCATCAATACCTGTTTGTGGAATATCTTTTGGTTCACCATAAACTGCTGCAGTTGAACTAAATATAAACTTTTTTACATCTGTTTGTGTAGCACATTTTATAAGATTTGTTGTGTTTACTGTATTATTCATATAGTATTTTAGTGGATTTTCTACAGATTCTGGTACAACTATACTAGCTGCAAAATGCACAATTACATCAAAATTATTATCTTTTAAAACTTTATTTACTTCATCAAACTCTTTTAAATCTAATTGTATAAAATTAAACTTTCTTATAGTTTTTAAAGTTTCTAGCGTTTTTAAAGAACCCGTACTTAAATTATCTAAAATTGTAATCTCATTATTTGTTGTTTCAAGTAGCTGTTTTGCTAAATGTGAACCAATATAACCAGCTCCACCTGTAATTAATATATTCATTAATATCCTTTTTTTAAATTATATCTAAATTCAATTGAACAATTTTAGTTTTCTCTTAATACAACATCACGATACATCTGAATATCACTTAAAGTTTCATGTATAAGTTGAAGTGTAGGGAATAGTTTTGATATAACCGTATTTATACTACCCATTTTTGACTTTGGTATATAAACAACATCTCCAGCAACAAGTTCAAATGTTACAGCATTTCCTCTAAACATCTCTTCAGCATTTAATTCAAATGTTTCAACTCTATCCATCTCAGTTCTTACAACATAAATCTTTTTTATAGTTCCATGTATATTTTGAACAACAGAAAATCGACTAAGAGATAAAGCTTGCATAAGTGTCAATTTACCATCTACTAATGGAATTTTACTCAATCCAACATCTGAAACTCTACCAAACATATATACAACTTGATCTGCATTGCTTGGTATCATAATCGTGTCTCTATTTCTCATATCTATGTTTTGACTCATATCACCTTTTTTAAGTAATCTATATAGATTTACTGGTAATTTTTTGTTATTTCTAACCACATAAGAATGTCTTAAATCTGCTGTTTTATACTTAATACCTTTACCTAATGCCAATAATTCCATAAGTGTTAATGGGTAGTCTTTTTCAAAAGAACCAGTTTCAATAAATTCACCAAGTAAATAGTATCTTGATTTTTTAATATAAGCAGCACTTACAGTTGCATCAGGATGTAATAAAAAAACTTTTAATTTTTTTATAATAATAGTTCTTAACTCCTCAACTGTTTTTCCATAAGCACGGATAAGACCTAATTTTGGTAGTTGTATATTTCCATTTAGGTTTACAATAGTTTTACTAGCTTCTGTTGGACTAGTGCTTGTAGACAATTCAGGATGCTGATAAACAGATACTATTAGCTTATCTCCGATTTGGATTCTATATACATTTTCTACTTGTTCTATTAATTCTTTTTTTTTCTTTTCGTCCATAACCATTGTTTTTTTATTAACTACGATGTCTACTTTATCTACATCTTTATATAGAACTCTGTGTGAATTAGAATCATTACCACTACAGCCTAATAAACCTAAAAAATATAATGAAATAAATAAAAATCTTAAAAAATAATTCATAAAAGACTCTCCTCAATAATTACCTAATTATATCTATCAATTAAAAAAAGATGCTTAATTTTAAAATAGTTTTATATAAATTTTGGTTAAATAATTTTTTTTTGATATACTACAACTTAGTTTAGTTCAAGGATTAACAATTATGAATAAATTTACAATCTTAGCAGTAGATGATAACAAAAACAATATTTTTACACTAAGATGTTTATTAGAAGATGAATTTAAAGATATTATTTTGGAAGAAGCTCTTAACTATCAAGAAGCATTACAAAAAGTCATCATATCTCCTCCTGATCTTATCTTATTAGATGTCCAAATGCCAGAAGTAGATGGATTTGAACTTGCAAATATGCTAAAGTCTGATAGCCAATCAAAAGATATACCTATAATTTTTTTAACAGCATTTTTTAAAGAAGATGAGTTTGTTCAAAGGGGTTATGATCTAGGTGCTGTTGATTATTTAACAAAACCTATTGAAGAAAAAAGACTATATAATAAAATTCGTTTTCATATTCAAATGTATAATCAAGAACAAAAATTAAAAGAACATAATAAATCACTTAAAAAACAATCAACAACTGATCAATTAACTAAACTATACAATAGAAAATATTTTGATGAAACTATAGAAAATGAAATGCAAAGATCAAGCAGATATAAAACTGCTCTCTCTATGGTCATAGCAGATATTGATTTTTTTAAAAAAGTAAATGATACTTATGGACATATTGCAGGTGACAACATACTAGAAGAGTTTGCATCTATCATCAAAGATAATATTCGTTCAACAGATATGGCATTTAGATATGGTGGTGAAGAGTTTGTTATACTATTACCAAATACAACAGCTCAAGAAGCTAAACAACTTACAAAAAAACTTAGAAAGATTGTCAATAGCCATTCTTTTAAAGAGCCTAAATCTATAACTTGTAGCTATGGTATAAGTGAATACAAAGAGAAAGATACAAAAGAAAAATTCTTTAAAAAAGCAGATGATGCTTTATACTTTGTAAAAAACAACGGAAGAGATAATATTGCTGTTAAGTAAAAATAACTCTATCAAGAAAAGACTTCTTAAAATTATAGGTATAAATATATTTATAATATTTTCTATTACAATATTTGCACATATGTCTCTTATGTATATTGATAAACTACAAATTATCAATAAATACAATGAAGGTCATGAAAAAAACTACCATAGTGCTGTTGAAGAATTTTATCGATATATAGCTACTAAAAATGTAGATGATTATGAAAGTTTTATCTATAATATAGACAACTCCATAAGTGAAGGAAAAAACTTTCTTAACTATCTTGAGAGAAAAAAGAAAACATCAACATCTGTTAGAATTTTAAATACTTTATCTTCAGAAAAACATATATTTAAGATGACATTTACCATCCAGTCTAGTTATAGTTTGGTAAAAGAGTATAAAAGATATGCCGAAGAGTATAAAAATTCTGATGATGAGATTTTTAAACAAAAATTATTAACAAAGATGAGTCGCCAAGAGGGGCAGATTAAAAATATTTTAAAAGAGTTCTACATACTTACAAATAAACTTAAATCTTGGGCAACAGATTTAATAATTAAAATATTTTGGATTTTAACTTTTGCATCAACTATTATATCTTATCGCCTTGGAAAGAATGTTATAGATTCTATTATTGAACCTATTGAGTCTATTAAAGATATACTTACAAAAGCTTCTGTTGGTAATCTACAAGATTTACCATATATAGAAAATAAAGATGAGATAACTGTCTTATATGCTTCTTTAGATAGACTTTTTCAAAATGAAAAAGATATTGTTAAACATGCAAAAAAAATCATGGAAGGTGATTATTCATTTGAGATAAAACCAAGAAGTAAAAAAGATGAACTAAGTAAAGTCCTAGCAAGTATGACTGAAACTTTAAAAATAAGTGAAGATGAGAACAATACTCAAGTATGGTTAAAAAATGGACTTAATGATCTAAATATCAAAATATCTGGTGAACAAACATTAAAAGGTGTCTCAAGAAAAACATTACTCTTTTTAGGGAAATATTTAAGAGCAAGTAGTGGTGCTATTTTTATTTTTAACAAATCAAAACAAAATCTTGAAAGATATGCTTCTTATGCTTTAAGTGATAATCTACAGCAAACTTTTGAATTAAAAGAGGGGTTGATTGGAGAGGTTGCATTTTCTAAACAAGCTATTATCTTAAAAGATTTATCAAGTCAAGAAAAGCATGTAATTAGTGGAACTATTTATGAAAAACCAAGTACACTATACATTGTTCCTTTAGTTTATAAAGATATGCTAATCGGTGTAATAGAGCTAACTTTTCTTAGTGAAATAGATGAGAAAAAAGAACTTTTTATAAATGAAACAACTCTAGTTGTTGCACCAGCACTTTATGTAACATTACAAAGATGGGAATTAAATAAGTTACTTAAAATTACACAAAATACAAATAAAAGACTTAAACTTCAAACAACAAGATTGGAAGAAGCCAATAAATATAAAGATGAATTTTTATCTAATATTACACATGAATTAAAAACACCTCTTAATTCTATTATATTACTATCTAAACTTCTTTTACAAAATAAAACAGCTAATCTCTCAGGTGATGAGATTAAAAAAGCTGAAATTATACATAATTCTGGAAATGAACTACTTAGACTGATAGAAGATCTTCTAAATGTATCAAAAGTTGAAGCTGGTGAATCAGCACTTGATATTTATAGTATAGAATCTGAAAACTTTTTACAAGAGATGAAAGATATTTTTGAACCAATTGCAGAGGAAAAAAATCTTGGATTTTATACTGTAGATAAATATAATGCAACTTTTGATACAGATAGAAATAAGCTATCTCAAATCATTAGAAACTTCATCTCAAATGCTATAAAATTCACTCATAAAGGTCATATTGAACTAACAATACAAAAAGATCAAACATCTTCTGAGAATCGTGTACTATTTAGCGTTAAAGATACTGGTGTAGGAGTTCCAAAAGAGAAACATGCTCTTATATTTGAAGCATTTAAACAAGCAGATGGCTCTATAAATAAAAAATATGGTGGAACAGGTTTAGGACTATCTATAAGTAAAAAGTTTGCTCAGCTACTTGATGGTAAAATTCAGATAAAAAGTGAAGTTGGCATAGGAAGTACATTTTATCTTTCTATACCAATAAATAATACAGATAATAATATTTTTGAAGAAAATATTTTACAAGAAAAAGTTATTGAGAACAGATCATATAAAGAGATACCTCAGGATGAAAAAACAAACTTAAATCTTAATGCTATGGTTATAGATGGAGATGCTAAAAATATTTTTAATATAGCAAATACACTAGAAAATCTAAATTTAACTGTATTTAAAGCATTAAATTCTAGTATGGCTAATGAAATTTTAACAAGCAATAAGATAGATATTAATATCATAGGAATCAATATGTCAAATAAAGATTCGTTAAGATTAATAGAAAAAATTAGAGATAACCAAAAACAAAAAAATACAGCTATTATCGCTATAATTGAAAAAAGTTTACCAAAAGATAAAATAGATTCTATTCAGTCAAAAGTAAATGATATTATTTTTAAACCTATTGATAGTTCATTATTAATAGAAAAAATACAAAAATATATTTAATATGAGATAACATTGAAAGAACAAGAAATTGATGTAAAGGATAAAATCCAATCTGATAGCATTGATATAAATGGTATTTTCTTAATACTAAAACATAAAATCTTTTTTTTTCTTTTAGTTACATTAATCGTAAGCACTTTACTAATAGATAAAACTTTAAAACAAACTGTACTTTTTTCAACACAAGGTTTAGTGTATGTTGAAAAAGAGGGTGATTTCTTAGACTTAAAAGATAAAGTTCTAAAAAAAATATTACCAGATTATGATGATGAAAGTAGAAAAGAACTCATTAATGAGTATTTTACAAGCCCTATAGTTATTCAAAATGCTATTGTAAAATCTGGATACAATGTATTTGTTTCAGAAAAAAGAGATGCAGAATACAAAATAGCTACATTTTTAACATGGAATAGTACATATCATAAAGATGTAAAAAATCTAATCCCAAGTAATGAAAATGGTGATTTATATGTAGATAATGCAACTATTAATAATGTTTATACAGAAAAAATACAATTAGTTATAAAGTTTGTAGATTATAATGAATTTAAAGTTTTTAGTAAAATTGGTAGTAAATATATTACCACCTCACAAGTTGATAAAGTAACTAAAATAAAAGATTTATGTTCATTTACACTTCATAGAAAAGAGAAAAAAGAACAAGATTATTTTGACCCTATATCACCTTTACTTCAACTACCAGAACCAATATATATTACCATTAATAATCCATCACTATATGAAAAAGATATAGAAGATAATTTGGAGATAAGTGGTGCTAGTTCTGCACTTATCTCTTTGGAAACAACAGGTGACAATCCATATATGCTTAGTAAACTTACAAACAATTTAATTGATGAGTTTATCCATTTCAATATCAATATCAAACTAAAAAATATAGATAAAGTATATAACTTTATGCTTGAAGAGAGAAAAAGTTTAGGGGAAAGAAGGGATGCTTATTTAAGTGAATTGAAAGAGATTAGAAAAAAAACACAATCTGTTATTGATTTAAATTTTTTCAAAACTTCTAGTCAAGAAAATAGTACATTAAAAGCAGCAATCAGAAAAAATGAGATAGAGATTAAAAGGTTAGAAGTATATAGAAAACATTTAATAGAGACGAAAGATATTACTAAAATGACCTTATCTGATCGCCCGGTATTTTCATCAATTGCTGCTGTATCTACTAAAGTAGATGATGTATTGGGGAAATTTCTTATTATTCAAACAAAATATACACCAAATTCATTGGTTTATAAGAATGCTAAAAAATTAGTAGAAAAACAAAAAGATCTATTGATACTAGATATTGGATACAAGATAGAAGAATTAAAAATGAAAAATGAAAGGATTATAAAAAGTTATAATAATGCTAAAGATGAAGTGATTCAATCAATAGAGATAAAAGATAAAGTTGATTTTATAAAAAATCATATTAAAATGATAGAAGTAAATTATAAACAATTATATGAAAGTGAAAGAAATTTACTTTACAATAAAGTTTTCATCAAATATAGTAATAGAAAATTAAGAGATGCTATGGTTGCTAAAAAACCAACCAATAAAGTAACAGGAAAGATTGTTGTTAATATCCTAATAGGTATAGTTATAGGTATTATTGCTACAATTATTAAACATCTATTGTTTCCACTTTTCTTATCTCGTGTAGTTGTTAGTAAAATGACAAGTTCAAAAATCATGGGTGGAATACCAAAAATATCAAAAAATTCAATAACACCAGAGGGTTTAATTAACTTTACAAAAGAAGATAAAATAGCTGAATTGTTTACAACCATGCAAACACTTATATTTTTTAATCATCCAGAGATAAAAACTATACAATTCACATCACCATATCCAAAAGACGGAAAAACATTTGCAGCTAGAAATGTAGCACAAAGTTTAGCCTCTAGTAATGCTAAAGTTATACTTGTAAATATGGATTTAGATTTTGAAAAGAAACAAAAACTTAAAAAAATAGACTCAGCAAAAGATTTAAAAAAATCAATTAAAAAAATTAAGCTTTATAATAAAAAAGATTTATATATCTTACCTTTTAATACAACTGAAAAAAATATGCAAATAGATGCAAAACTAGAGAAATACAAACAAATATTTGCATCTTTAAAAAATAGTTTTGATTATATCATACTAGATACTCCTCAATACCCTATGTATAGTGAATCTTTATCTTTATCTACCATTGTAGATTTATCTATAAGTGTAGTTAAACTAAACCATACTCCAGCTAAAGTATCTGGTAAACACTTTAGAGATATATCTAGATTCTCAAAAAAACACATTATACTTATAAACAATGATTTAATAGATATTAACTCTTCTGGTTATTCATTTGTTGATGAAAGTAATATTAAACACAATTTTGAACGATTAAAACAAAAAATATCTCAAATTTAAAAGATTTTAATTATTATAGATGTATAATCATAGTATCTAAAATATATCGTAAAGGATAAATATGAAAAAAGGTTTTACACTAATAGAGCTAATCTTTGTTATTGTTATCATAGGTGTACTTGCAGCTGTTGCAGTTCCAAAATTTACAAATCTTAAAAATAATGCTGAGGTTAACAATATTATTAAAATGATGAAAGATGCTGAGTCTTCAATACCAGGTGCAGCTGTTAATAAAATTGATTTGGAAAACAATACATCTTTTAAACTTAAAGATGTTTTAAACTTATCTGGCGGTACAATCGCTTATGATAATACTGCTGAAGATGGTACTTATGATATAAATGCTACTAAAACAAGTGATGTTGTAGCTTCTATTAGACTATATATAGAAGATAGAAAAATCAGAACTTGGGTTGATTGTGACAACTTTCCAGAAGAAAAATCTAAAGATATTTGTGCAGGAAAATTCAAATCTACAGATAACACAAGTAGTGATAATAGATTTGAATACTATCAAGAAACAAGTTTCTAGTCAGTATCTATGATGAATAAAGCTTTTACACTAATAGAACTTATTTTTAGTATTGTTATTATTGGTGTGTTAGCTTCTGTCGCTATTCCGAAGTTTTCTGGACTTAGCGACAATTCTAAAATAGCTGCAGAACTCTCAACTGCATCATCAGTACAATCTGCACTAGATGCTTGTCATGGTGAATGGATAATAAATGAAGGTGATTTTACTTGTGCTAAGTCTATAAGTAACAATGATTTAAATAGTTATGGTTATCCTGAAGAGAGTAAATTAAAAGGTGATGATGACAACCCTCTAAATAAATTACTAAAAAATACTCTTAGTGGTATATGGTCCGTAACAAATGACAACGAATACAGAGGTCCAGCTTCAAATGATGATGTAAATCCAGTAACTAAATGTAAAGATAACAAACCATGTAAAACTACATATTGGAAATATGATGAAGAAAAAGGAACTTTTAGCCTTACTTCTGAATAGATATTTTTATATATTATTTATCTTATGAATAATCCAAAAAATAAACCCTAAAATCACTGTAGATACAATGGCTATTGGGATAGCACCTGTTCCAGATTCCATATGTTACACTCCTATTCTTTTCTAATACAATAATATCCTAATTTACATAAAAGCATAAATAAATTATGTTAAAATATTAAAAATAGATAGTTTTAAGTAAGGGATAAAGTATAAAAAATAAATTAATTTCAAATGTGATTTTTTCAGTTATAGAAAAGTTTTTTGTTGTTGGTAGTCAATTCATTATGCTGGTATTGTTAGTTAGATTACTTCCACATGATGATTATGGTATTATCGGTATAGTAGCTGGTTATTTTGCTTTTATCCATATACTAAACTTTTCAATGGAATCTATAATACTAAGAGACCATAAGAAATATGATCACCATATTGAAAAATATATATATAATTTTATGTTATTTAACATTGTAAAAGCTATACTGTTAATTATCTTAACTTCTATGGTAGCATATTATTTAACTACTGTATTTCAAAATAACTACTTTGTTTACAGTATCTTTTCTATCGCATTAACATATATAGGTGAATCTTTAGTAGCACCATTAATAACATATAATATATCTAAATTCAATCAAAAATTGGTTACAAAAATTTCTTTTATAAAAGCTGTCTTGAATGTAACACTATTGTTAGGACTATTTTATATACCTACACTTGAGTATGTATTTTATAAAGATTTAGTAGTTAATATTCTTTATATAAGTATTTGGATTTACTTTACATCAAAAATATTTAAATTATCAAATATTGACTTTAAAAAAGATGTTGATTTTGATTTTATAAAAAAATCATTTTTAGGCTATACTTTATGGACACATTTAAATGGTGTTGTTATGAATTTTATCTATAAATCAGATACATTCTTTTTATCTTTATTTATAGGAATATCTATTATAGCTGATTATTCTATTGCTTTAAACAGTGCTGGAGTCGCAAGTATATTACCTACCTTATTAGGGCAACAAAACAGTGTAGCAATCTCAAATGCAAAAGATAAAGAAGAGGAATTTAGAGTAACAAATACTTTTATAAGATTGTCAGCATATATTGGAATTTTTACATTCTTTATTTTTTATTTTTTCGGAGAATTTTATCTTTATCTAATGACTGGTAAAGAGATAAGTCAAGATATGTTTTCTTATCTTATCTATATTGTTGGTGGAATTATAATTGTAAAAAGTTTTTCAGCACCTTTATCTTCGTATATAAATATAAAAGGTTCTGTATTTGAACTATTTAAAAATGTACTTATTCCTGCTTTAGTATTTACTTTTATTGTTTATTTCTTTACGGCTAAATACTATGGTGCTATAGGTGTAGCACAAGCAAATATATTGGTTTCGTTCTTTTGGTTACTTTTACTTGTTAAAGAGGTTAAAAAATATAATTATGATTTTTCAAACCTTTTCGATTTTAAGTATGATTTACTTTTTTTAAAAAGAATACTCAAATAAAATTTATACTATAATCATACTATATAAAATAATTTTCAAAACTAGGAAACATCTTGAAAAAAATAGCTTTTTTAACAAATATTATACCACCATATAGACTTCCTGTTTTCAATGGTATTTCTAAGAAACATAAACTAGATGTTCTTATCTGTAAAGATAAAGAAGCAAATCGACAATGGAAATTAGAGGGTGAAAGATTATTTAATACTATAAAACTTAGAGGTTTTGAACTAAGTTTAAAAAATGACTTGGGTGATTTTAGATTTTTATATCTAAAATTTACTATCATTTTTTATCTATTATTTAAAAGACCTGACTATATTATAATTGGGGATGCTTCTTTTACATCTTATTTAGCTGCATTTGTATGTAAAATGCTAAATATAAAATATATTTGGTGGAATCAACTAATACCTTACACTCCGATAAACAAAGGCTTTGTACATAAATTAAGAAAGTTTTCTTATAAACATGCTTATCATCATCTTGTTGCAGGAACATTAGCAAAAGAGTATATAAAAAGTTTTGGTATTGATGAAAAACTAATTACAATAGCTCCAGATGCTATAGATAATCAAGTTTATATAAATTATTTTAATCAATTTAAAAGTCAAAGAGAAGAACTAAGACAAAAGTACAATATAAATAAAGATGATTTTGTTTTCTTATATATAGGACAATTTATAAAAAGAAAAAATATGTTTTTAATCTTAGAAGGTTTTTTAAAAGCTCAACAACAAAAAGAAAATATAAAACTTTTTTTAGTTGGTGGTGGTGAAGAAGAGTTACAAATAAAAGAGTTTATAGAAAAAAACAATCTAACAAACAGTGTTATAGTGCTAGATTTTTTACAACTTGAAGAGTTATCTAAAATATATACATTAGCAGATGCACTTGTTCTACTAAGTGAAAGTGAACCTTGGGGAAAAGTTGTAAATGAGGCTATGTGTTTTGGATTGCCTATTTTTGCGTCATATACTATTGGAGCAACTCCTGATTTGGTCGATGATAACACCGGAATTGTTGTTGATGAATACAAAAATATAGATATATTATCTAACACATATATAAAATTTACTAATCATAAATGGGATAAACAAATAATTCAAAATAAGATTTTATCTTGGAATAATGAAACATCGATTGCTAGGATAAACAAAGTTGTTGATTCTTGAAACATTAGATTTTAGTGTTTTTTTAATATTAGTTATATTTTTACTATTATTAACTAAAAAACTATATAAATTTTCTGCATTTATATATATGCTCTTTGTTATCTGTCTTTTATACATCCCTATTGGAATCCATACTTATCACAAATATGAGTTTCCAGATTGGTTATATACAGTATATTTCAACCTAGTTCTTCTGTCTATAATTTTTCTTAGTTTGGGATTAACATTTATAAAGTATGAAGAAAAGCCTTTTGTTATAACCGATGTAAAATATGGACATCAACTAGCATTAACTGGTATTGGACTTGTTTATTTAGCTCTGTTAGTCTTACAGCCTCTAACTGCAACTTCTCAAGTTATATTGGGTGTATACTTTTTAACTCAAGATTATGCATTCATACTATTTTGGGGTTCATTGGGAATATTTTTAAAAAGTAACCATCCAAAAAAATATAAACTATTTTTTATGTATCTTGCTTTGTTTGTATCTCCAAATATACTTCAAGCAGCTATGGGAGTAGAATTTAGTCGCTTTAATATTGTTGTACTTGTCTTTTACCTATTTGTTGTATTTAACGAAATGTTTGAAAACAAAAAAACAATTTCATCAATCACCTTCGCTGTTATTTTTACATTGGGAGTTCAAGTTAATATCTTTAGTGGTGGTGATTTAGATATTATGATGTATGGATTGAATATTATTAAAAAAGTATATTTAGGTCAAGTTGATTTAATGCCTGGTCTTATACCTTATAGTACAGGATTTAACTTACTACCCGATCCTTTACATATAAAACCAAAATTATTTACCATCAATGCGCACTATTTTTTAGATATTATGGGTTGGTCATTTAAACGAGTTTTAGAATACCCTTTTGGACTTGGAGTTACCGGTATTGCAGATTCATACTGGAATTTAGGTGTTTTTGGAACAATGTTTTACTTTTTTATGGCTGGTTTATATATAGGATGGTTAAAAAGTATGGCATATATAGATAAATCAGGATTTGCTTATGGGTTATACCTAAATCAAATAATTTTATTTTTTATGTTATATAGACTTGACTTTAGCTTCTTTTTTGATCATCTTTTATTTATTATACCAGGTACATTGTATCTTATTAAAATCAAAAAAGTGTAATCTAAATTTTAAATCAAATCAAATTTGTGTAATTTAAGAAATCATATAATAAAATAGATACATTTTATATCTAATAGATGATAAATTAGATACAATTTTTTAATAAATACTAACTATCCATAATAAGTAAAACCACTTATTTACATAAAATAAACACGGAGAAACTATGATATTAAAGATATTAATGATAGACTTAGGCTCAGTATGGGGTGGACAGGAGATATATTCTTATAATCTTTTAAAATCATATAAAAGTAAAAACTACCATGTTATAAGTATTAGTTCTCAAAAAAAGTTTAAAGACATTGCTGATGAATTTTATGAAGTATCAAATAAATACACAAATTTTTTAACATTAGCAAAGATAATAGAAGATATATCTAAAAAAGTAGATATAGTTCATTTTAATGGAAATAGAGCATTATACTTATCTAAAATATGTAAAAAAATAAAACCTTTTGTTGGAACAAAACATCTTCCTTATTTTGTAGGTGGAGAGAAAGATTTTAAAAGTAATATTTCACAAAATCTTGGTAAATTATTACTATCTAACATTGATAACTTAATATGTGTTGCACAAGCAACTTATGATGACCTACCAACTAACATACAAAAAAAATCTACTGTAGTTTATAACGGTGTAGATATAGGTTCAAATAAAAAGATAGAAAATATTGATGGAAATCTAAAAATCTGCTATATAGCTCGTTTTACAAAACATAAAGGGATTATATCTGTTTTAGAATTAGTCAAAAGACTATTTGAAGATGGAATTACCATAGAACTAAGTGTAGCAGGTAAAGGTGAACTTGATCAATATATTGATGATTTTATAACTAATAATCCTAATCTATCTATTACAAATCATGGCTTTATAAATTCACCAAAAGATGTGTATGAAAATTCCCATTTGGGTATATTACTCTCTACTCATGAAGGGATGCCACTCAATATTTTAGAAGCTTTTTCAGCTGGTTTACCATTTATCGCTTACGATATTCCAGGAGTAGATGAAGTTATAAAAAATAACCATAATGGGTTTCTTTTAGAAGTAAATAACGAAGATGAAGTGTTTAAAACTATAAAAAGGTTAGTTAATGACAAAAAACTAATCTTAGAATTATCTAAGAATGCAAATGATGATTATAATCAAAAATATTCATTAGACATAATGGTAAATAATACAATTAACATATATAAGAGTTTGCTAAATGAAAATACTAATTAATATATCTGTTGTATCTAAAAACCATAGAGGTATGGGTGCATTTACTAAAGATATACTTATGAAATTATTAGTTCATAGTAGTATAGAGTTTATTTTAGTATCGTGTATAGATATTGATGATGATATTAAAAAAATTATAGATGAAAAAAAACTATCTTTTACACAGATTAATTCACCTTTACCTCTCTTTGAACAGTTTATTTTACCATTTCTGATTAAAAAACATAAACCAAAAAGTTGTTGGTTTCCATCAAATACTTTTCCTATTGTAAAGATAAAAGATGTTAAGTATATAGCTACGATTCACGATATTATCTATCTATCTAATGATACTATTCAAAAAAGTATTTATCAAAAGATTGGCAAAAGTTATAGAAAGTTTACTATACTAAAAGGTATCTCAAATGTAGATACTATAACTAGTGTTTCATCAACTGCACTAAATGAGATAAATACTTACTTTCACTTTCCTAAGCAAGTAGATAATAGCTTTGTACTATATAATTCTATAAACAATACACTTGATGTTGATGATAGCATCCTTAAAAAGTATGAACTAACAAGTAAAAAATACATATATACTATATCTGGTGAAGCTACACATAAAAATCTTAAATTTTTACTTGATAGTTTTAATGTACTACAAAAAGAGTATAAGAACTATACTTTAGTTGTTAGTGGTGTATCAAAAAATCAACAACATCTTTTTGTCAATGAAAATGTTATCTTAACTGAATTTATCTCAAATGAAGAAAAAAATAGTTTGATTAAAAATGCAGAGTTTTTTGCATTTGCATCTTTAAAAGAGGGTTTTGGCATCCCATTGATTGAAGCTATGAGTTTAAACCAAAATATCTTAGCAAGTGATATACCTGTTTTTAAAGAGATTGGTGATAAGTATGTAAATTATTTTGACCCAACTAACAAACAATTTTTAGTTGAGTATATACAAAATAAAAAACCTATAACAAATGATTTGAAAGATGTAAATTTATATATCAAAAATAAGTTTAGTATCGATACAACAGTACAAAAACTACAAAATATCTTAGAGGCTTAAAATGAAAAAAGAAAAAGTTTTATATCTAACATCAAGACTCCCTTACCCACCAGTAGGTGGTGATAAACTAAGGACATATAATATACTTAAAATTTTAGCAAAAAAATATGATGTAAATTTAGTTGTAATAACTGATGAAGTTATGGATAATGAAACAGAGATAGCTTTACAAAAATATACACAAGAATTAAAAGTTTTTAGTAAACCAAAATATAGATTTTATATAAACACACTAAGGTTTCTTATAAACTCTCTACCTTTGCAAGTAAATTATTACTATTTTAATGATGTTCAAAAACATATAGACAATGTACTAGAAAAAGTTGATTTATGTGTATCTAATTTAGTTAGAACAACTCAGTATTTAGAAAATACTTCTAAACCAAAGTATTTAGATATGGTTGATTCTATAGGACTTAATTATCAAGCTTCTAAAGAGCATGTTGTATCATTCTTTTGGAAAAGCATTTATAATGTTGAAACCGATAGATTGTTAACTTACGAAAAAAATTGTGTTAAAAATTTCACAAATACTTTTTTGGTTAATAAATACGAATCAGAATACTGGTCAAAATTTGGAAATGTTACTTGGGTACCAAATGGTGTAAATAAAGAGTTATTTACTTATGATAAAAAAAATAACAAATACTCTAATCACATAGCATTTTTTGGTAAGATGGATTATCAACCAAATGTAGATGCTGTTATGTGGTTTATAGATAATGTTTTAAAAGATATAGATAAAAACTTAAAATTTATCATTATTGGAACTAGACCAAATCAACATATTTTAGAACTTTCAACGAAATATGACAATATAGAGATTACAGGTTTTGTAGATGACCCTTTTGAGATTTTAAACTCTGTATTAACAGTAGTAGCACCTATGCAAACAGGTGGTGGTATACAAAACAAAATCTTAGAATCTATGGCATTAGGTACTATCAACATAGTAAGTTCTTTAGGTGCAAAACCTATAGTTGGAGCAGAAGATAAAGAGCATCTCTTTGTTTGTGATAATGGTTCTGATGTTTCAAAACTAATCAACGATATATATAAAGATAAAGATAAGTACCAATATATAAAAAACAACTCTCGAAATCTTATCAAAAAATGCTATACTTGGGAAGAGTGTGAAAATACATTATTTAAAATTACTGGAGATATAAAATGACAAATATAATATTATGTGGTGGAAGTGGTACAAGACTATGGCCAATAAGTAGAACCTTAATGCCAAAACAATTTGTAAAACTATTTGATAACAAATCATTATTTCAACTAACTATCCAAAGAAATAGTGAATTGTGTAATAGTCAATTTATAGTTTCTAATGCTGAACAATATTTTTTAGCTGTAGATCAGCTAGAAGAACTACATCAAAATAATAATAAATATCTTTTAGAACCAGTAGGTAGAAATACAGCACCTGCTATTGCTCTAGCATGTATGGCTCTTAAAAAAGATGAGTTAGTTTTAGTAACACCTAGTGATCATCTTATTAAGGATGAAGTAGAATACAAAAAGGTTTTAGAACAAGCAAAAGAGTTAGCATTACTTGATAACCTCGTTACTTTTGGGATTAAACCAACATTTGCAGAAACTGGTTTTGGTTATATAGAATCTAATGGACTAGATGTAAAAGCATTTCATGAAAAACCAGATTTTGAAACAGCATCAAAGTATTTAGAAGCTGGTAATTACTATTGGAACAGTGGTATGTTTTGTTTTAAAGCTGGTGTATTTTTAGATGAACTGAAAAAATACTCACCAGAGGTTTATGAAAGTTCTTTAGTAGCATTTAACAACTCTAAAAAAGACACTATGATTAGAATTTCTCATGAAGATATGGAAGCTATACCTGAAGATAGTATCGATTATGCTGTTATGGAAAAATCAAGTATAGTAAAAGTTATACCATCAGATATAAACTGGTCTGATGTTGGTAGTTTTGATTCACTTTTTAATGAACTTCCAAAAGATGCTAATAACAACACATACTGTGATAAACATATATCTATAGATAGTAAAAATAATCTAATTCATGTTCAAGATAAATATGTAGCTACGATAGATGTAGAAGACCTAATCATAGTTGATACCGGAGATGCATTATTAGTATCTAAAAAAGGTAGTTCTCAAAAAGTTAAAAAAGTTGTAAATGAGATTAAAAAAACTACTCAACTTCATAATATCCATCTAACTGGTTATAGACCATGGGGTACTTATACAGTTTTAGAAGATAGTCCTGGATATAAAATAAAAAGAATAGTTGTAAAACCAGGGAAAAGACTTTCATTACAAAAACATTACCATAGAAATGAACACTGGATAGTAGTCTCTGGAACAGCTACAGTTACTGTTGGTGATGAGGTTAAACTGATTCGACCAAATGAATCAACATATATAAAAATGGGTGAAATTCACAGACTAGAGAACAAAGGTAAAATACCTATTATACTTATAGAAGCACAAGTTGGTGAGTATACTGGTGAAGATGATATAGTACGAATAGAAGATGATTTTCATAGACACTAGAAAAAAAATATAACTTAATTTATGAAGCTTTTAGTGTTATATTTGTTATTTCACTACTAGCTCCTAACCTCATCGGCGGACCTGAAAATCCAACCCCTTTACTTACATAGATTTGAACTTTATCTGTATAATTATGAAGTCCACTTACATAAATTTGTTGAAATCTTACTAGGTATTTAAAAGGAAATATTTGACCACCATGAGTATGACCGCTTAATACTAAATCTACCCTATCTTTTACTTCTCTTACAAATCTTGGTTGATGAGCTAGTAATACTTTAGGACTATCTTCTCTAATTCCAACTAAAGCATCATTTAAACTTGGTCTAAAAATATCTAGTATATAACCATTTATATCATAAACCCCAACCAAACTAAAACCTTTATCTTTTTCACCAACATATATATTTTCATTTTCAAGGACAGTTATCCCTAAAGCTCGTACAGCATTCATAATCTTACCCATATTATATAAATACTCACGGTTACCTACTATATAGTATATACCAAATTTCGACTTTAATGCTTTTAGTTTATCTAATGCTTTTTGAGCTTTTGAAAGTTCTATATCTACTAAATCACCAGTTATAACTATGATATCAGGGTTTAATAAATTTACTTTTTTTACAATAGATTCCATAAAATCTTCTTCTATCAATGTTCCTATATGAATATCACTTAACTGTACTACCTTATAATCTCTTTTTAGATTTTTTATCTTTATCTCAACATCTTCTATCTCAATATGCATAACATTATATGTAGTTTTTAGTGTAAATAATAAAGTTGCAAAAGGAACAGAAATATCAAGTGTCTTCTTTAGAGCAACTCTTCTTTTTCTTGAAAAATTTGAATACGATAATATTAATCGAGATAAATCATAAAAAATAGTAATACATAATAAAATAAAAAATATACCAAGAGAGATAGATGTAATAAAGTTAAACCAACTTACGAGTTCTATATTATAACGACCAAGTCTATAGATTAAAACACTAATTAGGTTAAAAATTAAAAATACTTTTATATATAGCTTAATCTTAGTATGTATCTTAATCTTGTTAATAAGTCTTTTTACTATATAAATATTTACACCAGCAAATACAATAAAATAAATTATAAATAATGTAAATATTGTCATAGTTAAAATCTACATCATAGAATCAGCCATAGACCACATAGGTAAAAATATACCTAAAGCCAACACCAACACAAACCCAGCGATTGCACCAATCATAACAGGTTCAATCATTGTTGAAACATTATCTATAACATCATCATATTTTTTAGCATAATAAACAGTAATTTTATCTAGCATCTTGTTTAAACCACCAGAATCTTCACCAGCTTTTAACATCTGTAAAATCATACTATTGAACATATCTGACTCCAAAAAACCTGTATATAAAGACTTTCCATCCTCTATGGCA
>Ga0256836_1000368_pt1 | contig 24980 bp, 26 predicted proteins | sample 4561380metaG_FD_185974 | JGI IMG/M metagenome (GOLD analysis project Ga0256836, IMG submission 185974) | Hydrothermal vent microbial communities from Guaymas Basin, Mexico - 4561-380 | ecosystem: Environmental > Aquatic > Marine > Hydrothermal vents | place: Mexico: Guaymas Basin | collected...
CGTCAGGATTTACAGATTTGTTTAGTTTTTTACCGTTAAAATAATCGCTTACAAGTTGTTGAACTTTTGGGATTCTTGTTGAACCACCAACCATTACGATTTCATCGATATCTTCTTTATTTAATCCCGCATCTTTAAGTGCGTTATCAATATGAGTTAATGTTTCTTGTAATAAATCATCAATCATAGCCTCAAATTTAGCTCTTGTTAATTTTTTAACAAGGTGTTTTGGTCCGCTTGCATCAGCTGTAATAAATGGTAAGTTGATTTCAGTCTCTTCTTTAGTTGATAATTCTTTTTTAGCCTGCTCAGCTGCGTCTTTAAGTCTTTGAAGAGCCATTTTATCTTGACTTAAATCAATTCCAGTTTCAGCTTTAAACTCGTCAATTAACCATTGAACGATTCTATTGTCAAAGTCATCACCACCTAAGAATGCGTTACCGTCAGTTGCAAGTACTTGGAAAGTACCATCACCGATTTCTAAAACTGTTACGTCAAAAGTACCACCACCAAGGTCATATACAAGTACTTTTTCTTCACCTTTTTTATCAAGTCCGTATGCAAGTGCCGCAGCTGTTGGTTCGTTGATAATTCTTAAAACGTTTAGCCCTGCAATTTTTCCGGCTTCTTGAGTCGCTTTTCTTTGAGCGTCGTTAAAGTATGCCGGTACTGTAATAACAGCTTCAGTTACCTCTTCACCAAAAAATTCTTCTGCGTCATTTTTTAATTTTTGTAAAATTTTTGCACTGATTTCTTGAGGTGTATAAACTTTTCCGTCTACCTCAACAGCACAAGCACCGTTTTTATCTACAATTTTATATTGAACGTGTTTTTTAGCTTCTTGAGCTTTTGGCTCATTACACATCATACCCATAATTCTTTTTACAGAATAGATAGTTCTTTCAGGGTTTGTGATTGCCTGTCTTTTAGCAGGCTCACCTACTAAAACACCTTTATCAGTAAATGCCACTACACTAGGAGTAGTATTTTTACCTTCTTTATTTGGAATAATTTTTGCATCTTTTCCGTCATAATATGCCATTGCTGAGTTAGTTGTACCTAAGTCAATTCCTATTACTCTTCCCATATTTCCCTCCTTAAAATTATTTTTTATTTATTGTAACCATAGATGGTCTGATTAGTTTTCCTTTTAAAGTGTATCCTTTTTGATACACATCTACAATGTCACCCTCTTCATGCTCTTCCGAAGTGACATGTTGAACAGCCTGATGAACCTCAGGATTAAATTCCTCATGTTCAACCGGTTCAATACCGTGATTTTTAAATGTATCAAGCATCTTTTTAAGTGTAAGTTCCACACCTTCAAGAAGCTTATCAAACGCTTCTTCTTTGTTTTCAATATCCTTTGCGTGAGCTATTGCTAACTCTAGGCTATCTACAACTGGCAATAGGTCTTTTGCGAATTTTTCATAAGCATAATCGACCATTGCATCAGCTTCTTTTTTAAGAATTTTTTTATCATTTTCACATCTTGCATAAGCTCTTAAACATTCATCAAGCTTAGCTTTAAGCTCTTCATTTTGTTTTAAAAGAACTTCAATGTCAAGCTCTTGATTTTCTTTAGAAGTGTTTTTCTCTTTTTTTACTTTTTCTTCCTGGGGTTTGTTGTGTTTTTTTCCCATTTTCCCCTCCTTTAATAAAATAAACTTTTTAAAAGTAATTTTAAATCAACAATTAATTTTCAAAGACCTATTAAAATTGAGTTATAAAATATTGCTCAATTTTGTTTGACATTGAAATTATAACTACTTAAAAAGAAAAAGTCAAGAAAATTGAAGATTTTTTTTAAAAAACTTTAGTCATAATGACTAAAGTTAATTAACCTTTTCATAAAATTTAAGAATAGAGACAAAAAGGGTAGTAACTGCAGGACCTATAATAATCCCCCAAAGCCCAAAACTGCTAAGACCCGCTACAATTGAAAAGAATATAAGCAAAGAATTAATCTCCATATCGGTATCCAAAAACTTCTTAACATAAGCTATAATCAAAGGCTTTATAAAAGTATCGGCTATAATTGAAATTACTATAATAGAATATAAAGCAACCACTAAAGCACCCTCGGTGTTTCCGTTAGCATAAAGATATAAACTAACAGGTCCCCACATAATAATTCCGCCTATTACAGGAATTAAAGAAGCAAAAGCATACATAATACTAAAAAATAAAAAATCAAAACCATACATACTAACAATAAATCCAAAAAGTATCCCCTCAAGCAGTGCCGTTAATAAAGTAGAATAAAAAACAACACTCATCACTTCACTTGTAGAAAAAAAGAGCTTTTCAAGTTTATTATTATCTAAAGGTACAATTCTTTTTAGAAACATTAAAATCTCTTTTCCATAAAGAGTGGCAAAAAAGAAAAACACAACTATCAAAAAAGCATCTTTTATAAAAATAGCACTCTTTGCGGTAAGAGTTCCTACAATCGGCATAATAGACTGATAAATCTCTTTTATTTTTTCATCACTCAAAAAAGATTTTATCTCATCAGCAACACTCTTAGGCAAATAACTTAAAAGATTTTTTGCTTTTTCTAAAACATTCTTAATATCATCTATCTGAATATGGGATATAAATTTTCCGACTTCAACTACAAAATAAAGCAGAGGTCCAAAAATTAACAAAGCTAAAATAAGTGTAATTACAAAAGAGACAATATATCTGTTTTTAATATATTTAGAAACAATATAATCAATTTTTCCAAACGCAATAGTCATAAGAGAAGCTATTGCAATATCCATCAAATAAGGCTTATAAGTTAAATACATAAAATAAGCAACAACCAGTGTTAAAAAAGTCAAAAACTGCATTTTTCCCCTTAAAAAAGAACTTGCGGTGTCAAATGTAAGATTTCATATGTTTTGCGTGTGGCAATTCTGCCTTTTGGAGTTTTTTCTATATATCCGTTAGCAATTAAGAAAGGTTCTATCATCTCTTCAATAGTATCCTCATCTTCACTTAAAGCCGCCGCAATGGTAGAAAGACCTAGCGGTTTTTTTGCATCTGCTAAGAGTTTTAAAAATCTTATATCAAGTTCATCAAACCCATACTCATTTATACCAAGCTCATCAAGAGCGTATTTTGCAATGTTTTTATCGATTATTTTTTTATCTTCAACTTCAGCAAAATCCCTAACTCTTTTTAAAAGCCTAAGGGCAATTCTTGGAGTACCGCGAGAACGTTTTGCAATTTCAGCCGCCGCGTCGCTTTTTATGTCAAACCCAAGCTTTTTACTTGCAAGCTTTATAATTAAACTTAAATCTTCAACATTATAAAAATTAAGCCTAAAACTCATTCCAAACCTGTCTCTTAAAGGATTGCTAAGCATTCCCGCTCTTGTTGTAGCACCAATTAAGGTAAAATTTGCAACATCTATTTTTATAGTCTGAGCAGCAGGACCGGAACCTATTACAATATCAAGCCTAAAATCTTCCATTGCTGAATATAAAATTTCTTCTATACTAGCTTTTAAACGATGAATTTCGTCAATAAATAAAATATCCCCATCTTCAAGGTTTGTGAGAATCGCTGCTAAATCCCCCTGTTTTTCAAGCATAGGAGCGGATATTGTTTTTATATTTGCATTCATCTCATTTGCAATAATATTAGCTAAAGTTGTTTTACCAAGCCCGGGAGGACCGAAAAACAAAAGATGGTCAAGCGTTTCGTTTCTTTTTTTTGCAGCTTCAATAAAAACCTTTAGATTTTTCTTAATCTGCTCTTGCCCTATATACTCATCTAAATTTTGAGGTCTAAGAGACTTTTCATATCCTTCTTCAAAACTTACCTTTTCAATTTCAACTATCCTCATTTAATAAATCTCCTCTTCACCAGGAAATCTTCCACTTTTTATATCATCTACATACTTTCTAACAGCACTTCTTACTATCTCAGCCCCGTTTAAATAGCGTCTAACAAATTTTGGTTTAAACTCATCAAAAAATCCAAGCATATCAGACCAAACAAGCACCTGACCTTTTGTATAACGTCCAGCCCCTATTCCTATTGTAGGAATTGAAACACTTTCAGTAATCTCTTTTGCCACTTCTTCTTTTACTCCCTCAATTACTAGCATAACAGCCCCGGCTTCCTCCACAGCCTTTGCATCTTTTAAAAGCTTTTCTCTTGATATTTCATCTTTTCCTTTTACCTTATATCCACCCTCACTACGAGAGAATTGAGGCATAAGACCTATATGCCCTACTACTGCAATTGCATTATCTGTTAGTAATTTTATCGTCTCCGCCTTTTCTGCCCCACCTTCAAGCTTAACGGCATCCGCTTTTGTCTCTTTATAAATTCTAATTGCATTTTCAAGGGCTTTTTGTGGCGTTGAGTAACTGCCAAAAGGCATATCACATACTATATAAGCACTTTTTGCCCCGTTACAAACTGCACGGGTGTGGTAAATCATCTGCTCTATTGTAGCGCTTAGGGTGTCACTCTCACCTAAAAAACTCATATTTAAACTATCTCCAACCAAAATAATATCCACAATATCATCAAAAATTTTAGCAAACAACGCATCATAGGCTGTAATCATTGTAATTTTTTCTTTTTTATATAAATAGCTTAATGTTTTTTTCATTCGCTCCCTTTGTTATAATTTCACTATTATTATTATACTACAAAAGGCTGATTATGAAAAAACTTATAGCATATATTACAACCGGCTATCCAAACAAAGAATTTACAATAGATTTAATTAATGAAATAAAAGAATTTGTTGATGGAATTGAACTTGGTATACCTTTTTCTGACCCGGTCGCTGATGGTCCTGTAATTCAGGAAGTAAATAAAAGAGCACTTCAAAACGGATATAAGATAAAAGATACCTTTGAAGTCAGTAAAAAAATTGCAAAAAATATTGATACTTACTGGATGGGATATTTTAACAATTTCTACCATAAAGGTTATGATTTTATGATGCAAAAAGCAAAAGAGTATAACATAAAAGGATTTATCATTCCAGATTTACCTTATGAAGAAGCAATGGAATATGAAGATAAATTTCCTCTTATCTCTTTTGTAGCTCCAACTGATTCTAAAGAAAGAATTAAAAAAATTCTTAAAAATCCAAAAGAATTTATCTACCTTGTGGCATATGCTGGAATTACAGGGGCAGATAAAAAAGAGGATTTAAGTCAAATTATAAAATATATCAAAGAGATAACCCCAATTCCTCTTTACATAGGTTTTGGAGTAAATGAAAAAACAGCCCGTGAAAAAGCTAAAAATGTAGACGGTGTCATTGTAGGAAGCGCATTTGTTCAAGTTTTGCTTAAAGATATAAGCAATACAGAAAAAATAAAAAAAATAAAAGAGAAAGCAAAAATAATAAAAGAAGAGATTAATTCTTAAAACGTCTTTTTTTGTCTTGTTTTTTATATATAATTTTGAGAAAGGTTTTAATCCTTAAACTTTTCTTAAAAAAGACTTGACTTTTTAAGAAAAGTTTGATAATATTTCATCAGCAAATGTCACTCGCAAGTAGGCTTTAATGAAGCTCTCTTGGGGGTGATATGGCTTCGACAGGGGTAGAAAGCCCTAAGCTGCACGCGCGCCTGAGCAAGCGCTAAAACGGCTCGCTAAAAATAAACGCAGCAAATAACAAAACTTACAGCCCAGCAGTAGCAACAGCTGCTGCTTAATCGGTAGTTTCGGGCGCCTCCATCCACTGAGGTTCTCCGCCGCCTCGGATGGAGAGTAAAGTGCGGATAGGAAGTCCTGTTTGGATGGAGCAGGATTTCCGAAATTTTATCCATCCCTCTCTCCTAAAAGGCTTTGTCACTTGAGCCTTGGAGAGCAGTACAATCAAGTGACTAAGCGTGTAGACGCTTAGGGTAATCTGCTTCTGGACTCGGGTTCGATTCCCGACACCTCCACCATTGAATATTTAGTGTCAGAGACAATATATCAAGAAAGAAGAACTTATGTTCTCATCATTCTCCAAAGGACTACTATAATAGGAACCTCTAAAATTATTCCTATAATAACAGCTTTAATAGTCCCATATGGGTCATTTACTAAAGGAAGTCCTCCTGTGTTCATTCCAAAAAATGCGGTAACCAAAGTTAAAGGAAGAAAAATCCCCGAAAGAAGAGTTAAAATAAACATAATTTTATTCATCTTTTCATCTTGCTTTGCCCTGTAAAATTCATACAAATAATCAAGCTTTTCAATAGCATTTTTAGCAAATCTAAACGCTCTTTGAAAATGTTCTTCAAGGTCTTTATAAGCAAAATTATCAACTTTTTCTTTATAAAACTTCAAAAACCTCTCAAACGCCACAATAGCGTGCCCCATAAGTCTTTCTATTAAAACAAGCTCTTTTTTAAGTTTAAGCCATTCATTTGCAAATGATTTATCAATACTATTTTCGTATAAATCATCCTCCATTTTTGCAATTTGAATATGAAATTTATTAAGCTTTGACAAAATTTTATCAATTCTAATATCTAAAAAATTGTGTAATTTCATAAAATCACCCAAAAGCTCAAACTCTTTTGTTTTTCTCTCAAAGATATAGACTTTATCATCCTTAATTAAAAAAGCGTAAGAAATCACCTCAACTTTATCATCTTTAATAAAAGGCAGCCTCAAAATTAAAATAGAATAATCTTTTGCTACTTCAAAATCACTCGGATGGTCTTTATTTTCAATATCGTGTGCTAAATATTCGTTTAATTTAAATTTCACAAAAACTCCTTTTCATACCATCTGCTAAAAAGATATAAAGCCCAGATATGCTGCTTATATCTCTTATGTCCGGTTTTTATTATCTCTTTTAAATACTCTTCATTAAAAATTTTACTTTTTCTATTAATATCTATAATTCTTTTTAATTCATTTTCTTCTTTTAACCACTCATAAAAAGGAAGGGCAAAGCCTTTTTTACGTCTATAAACTATCTCTTGTGGAAGATATTTAAGAGCGATTTTTTTAATAATCCATTTTTTATAGCCTCTAACCTCTTCAGGCAAAGAAAAAACGAATTCTACCAAATTTCTATCTAAAAAAGGGCTTCTTGCCTCAATGGTATGCGCCATAAACATCTTATCAAGTTTCATAAGCAAAACTTCCCCAAGCCACACTTTTAAATCAAAATATGTAAAATCAAAACTCCTCCACCCTTTTAAAAATCTTTTATAATCAACTTTAAATGCATTTTTTTTAAGAACTTTATTTATCTGTCTTTGAAAAAATGTCTCATTGATACCCCTAAACACCTCTTCATCTGCAAAAAATCTTCTAAAAACTTCCCACTCTTTTATATCCTCAGGATGTCTTTCAAGATATTTTTTAAGCCACTTTTTATTAGGCAAAAAAGCATCAAAAAAACCTAAAAATTCTTCATATCTTCTATAACCTAAAAACAACTCATCACTTCCTTCCCCACTTAAAACTACCTTGAAAGGTATATTTTTTGAAAGAGCAAAAGCAGCAAAAAAACTACTATCGCTTATAGGCTCTCCCATTCTATCAAGCACAACCTCAAACTCATCAAAAAACTCTTTTTTTCTCAATACAAAATCAAAATTCCTAACACCTAAATGTTTAGCAACTATTTTTGCATATTTTCTTTCATCATAATTATCAAATCCTTCATATCCTATGCTAAAAGTATCTATTTTCTTAAATTTACTTGCAATTGCAACAATTAAAGAACTATCAACTCCTCCGCTAAGCAAAGACCCCACTTCAACATCTGCTTGAAGTCTTTTTTTTATGCTTGTTGTTAGAAGCTCTTGAGTTCTTTTTAAAGCCTTTTCTTTTGAAATATTTTTTTCTTTTCTGGAAAAATCAAACCATCTTTTAATTTTTCCGTCATAATAACACCCGGCCGGCAGTTTATAAATTCCTTTATAAATAGTATTAGGAGCAAGAGAAGAGTTATAGGCTAAATATTCACTTAGGGCTTCAAAATTAATCTCTTTTTTTATAAGTTTAGCCAAAGGATTAATATCAGATGAAAAAGCGTTGTTTGTAAAAAACAGTGGCTTTTTACCAAATTCATCTCTAAAAAGATAGAGTTTTTTATCAAAAACAGCAATCGCAAAAATTCCATCAAGTTTTTTTACAAAATCAACTCCAAATCTCTCCCACAAAGCTGCAATAACCTCTATTTCAGTATCTGCTTTTAAATTAAATTCTTTTATAAGTTCTTTATAGTTATAAATTTCTCCGTTAAAAACAAAAAGCTTATCGTTTATTTTTAAAGGCTGGATATTTTTATCTATATTCTCAATGGCAAGTCTGTTAAAACCAAACACAGCTTTGTTATTTTTAATAGTTCCTTTATATTCTCTTCCTCTGTGTATCATCAAATTCAAAGCTTTTTTTACAATCTCCTCATTTTGACCTATTATTCCAAATATAGCACACAAAACATTCCTTTTTTGATAGAATTTTACAAAAAGGATTTAAATGAAAGAAGTTTTTAAGTATACATTTAGTGCTATTGCAGACATTCAAAAATTTTTGTTTGTAACAATTATTTTGTCTATTCTCAACCTTATTGAACCGTTTCCATTTATAGGAATTACAGCAATAGGAATTGAAAAGCTGTTTTTATTAAGCATAGGGGTATTTTTAATCTATATTGCAAAACGCTCAAAAAATGCGGATGAATTTTATGAAAACCTTAAAATGAATAGCTTTGGGAGTTTTATGTTTCATTTTATTCCTGTTGCTGCTGGAATTTTACTTGGGGGTATTTTAATACTAACATTTTGGACTATGTTTTTTGTATTAATTTTGCAATTTACAAACTCCCTTTATATACTTGCAAATCCTCACGGCATTTTTATTTCAATAGCACATGCTCCTGTTATAACTCAGATTTTACTTGGATTTTACTCAATCTATTTTATCTTTTTTTCATACATCTTTTTAGGGAAATTAGGTGAAGCCTTAAGCAAAGAAAATTTTAAAGATGCTTTTATTGCAATAACAACATCGTTAATAGATTTCAGGTTCTGGATTAGCACTTTTAATTTAAAATATTTTCTGATTTATATTATCTGGTCTTTAATTATAATAATTTTATATTCAACACTGAGCTTTACTTATATTTTTATAATTTTTCCGGCAATTCTAAATAACCCGAATTTATTTTTAATTATCATTCCTGTCTTAGCAGCAATTACAGTAATTTTGAGTTATTTTACTTTTTTTAGCGCCTATTTTGCATATAAAACAACCGGAAATTAGGCGATATCCATCGCACTTTCCGGTCTTTCTTCCACAATTCTGATATCTTGAGCAATTTCTGGAACAGGTATAACTTTTGTTTTTGTAACAACTCTCTCAGGCAGATGAATCTCTTTTCCTCTTATATGAATTGTTGTTGGTTTTATTGTCATTTTATAAGTAATTCTTATTCCATAAACTTTATTTCCAAATCTGTTTTTAAAATATCCAGGACCTTCTACTTTTATATCAAAAGCATCTGCTGAAAAATATATTCTTTTTGCATACTCTCTTTTTTTCTTAGGATGATAATATACAAGCCAAAGTACCTTTGCACCGCCTTTATATTTAACCTCTGTTGGAATATAAGTACTTGCTTTTTCCTCTTCTTCAAGAAGTTTATTTAAGTAATCCTCAGCCGTTGTTTCAAAATCTTCTTCACTAATTGACTGATAATATCTATCCCATCCATTTACCTCAGCTATAATGTTTGCTAAAAATACTGAACGCTCTTTTTCATCATTTATAAGTTTGTCAATAGTTCCTAAAAGACCTTCATCAAAATGTTCTTTGAAACTTTCAAGGTAAGGCAGAGTCGATAAAATATCTACAGCTTTTTTTAATTTATCAAGACATTCAACATCTTCACACAATACCATTGCTTTTCTTATATCACAAAAATTACGTCTAAGTTCTTCTAAAATCTGAACATCTTTTTTTAACGAAAAAATTGAATTTGTAAGTTCTTCTACTACCTGATTTGGAATCTTTTTAAGCTCTTCTTCAATATCTATCTCTTTTTTCCAAGGCTCATATTCTCTATCAAATCCTTTGTATTTAGCAACATAATTTGCTGTTTTTACAGTGGCTCTGTTTTCTTCAATGGCAACTTCTCTAAGTTCTTCTATTTTATCTCCGAATTTTTTTTTCCAAAACGGAGAAAAAGTAAGCGTACATAAATAATCACTTCTTTTTTTAAGGTCTGTAAGCTCTGCAGCAGTTTTAACTGCTAACATTTCATCTCTTATAATACAGTTAATTCTTCTTACATCATCAGCACTCTCTACTCTTCCATATATTCTTCCCATAACCCCTCCTTAATATTGATTTAATATTTTCTAAATATATTATATAACAAAAGTTGAGGGGTTGTCAATCAATTAGATTGATTTTTTTGTTTTCTTGCTTCAATAAAAAGATAAATAAGACTAACAGCAGGAACAACGCTAATTCCAAACAGAAAACTTAAAAAATCAAAAGTCCCCACATTCTTAAGCCATAAAAAACCTGCAATCAAAGCGGCATAACCTAATATTCTTATTAAATTAAACCATCCTTTGAATGAAAAAAGCAAAGCTTCATACCATTTTAGTTTTTTCTTTTTATATTCATTAAGCTCTTTTTCTTTTATTTCATCCTCTTCATTATACAATTCAAACCTGTCATCATATTTTTTTAAAATATCCTCTCCCACATTCCCGTTTTCAATCTGCCTTCTTACCATATTCGAATAGCCAATAAAACTTCCAAGGACTATTAAAGAAGTGGCAAAAAAGGCAATCTGAGTGTTCAAAAGCCATATCTGATTATCCTCTAAATAACAAAAAACCACAATTCCCACATCAACGGCAATCAAAACCCTTATTAAATTTAACACCTCTTTCATTAATTTCCTTTAAATCAAAGCTTTATAAAATTTAATTCCGCCAACCCAAATCTCTTCTATTAAATTCTCTTTTATTAAGTCGTTAAAAATTCTTTGAGTTTTCTCATCAAAAATATTTTTAATATCACTCTCGGTAAAGGGACGTTTTTTTAATGTATTTAAAAGCTCCTCTTTTGTTAAATTTTCAATTTTAAAATCTATTTTTTCACGGGTCGGAATAAAGATATTTTGATTTTCTATAAATTTTGAGAGTTCAAAAAGTCTATTTATATCAACTCTTTCAACCCGATAAGCAGGAGGCCTATCTATTGTGGAAATATCTACCCTATCAGGTTTAATTTCTTTTAAAACATCATTTAATTTTTTAAACTCCTCTTCTTTGTCATTAATACCTTTTACAACTAAAATTTCGATAATAAGCTCTTTATCGTAAATTTTTCTAAACTCTTTCATACCTCTTATAATATTTTCAATTTTCATACTTTTATGAGGTCTGTCTATTTTTTTAAAAACCTCAGGAGTTACCGCGTCTAAAGAAAGTTTTACTATATCAAGCTTTTTAAGTGCTTCTTGAATTTTAGAATTGTCTATGGTAGAGGAGTTACTAAGAATTAAAAGCTTTTTGTCAAGTTTTTTTAATTCATCTATCAATTCATTTAAATAAGGATATAAAGTAGGTTCTCCATTACTTGTAATGGTTAAAATATCAAAACTGTATTTATTTATAGCTGCTTTTACCTCTTTAAGAATATCTTGAACTTTTAGAGGATTATCATAAATTGTAATTGGTTTAGCAGGTTCCAATTCACAATAAATACAATCAAAATTACATCTTTTTTTATCAGGAGAGAGGTCAATCCCAAGGCTCATTCCAAAACGCCTTGAGCCAACTGGACCGAAAATATATTTCATAAAATTCCTTTAATAATTAGTGCTCACCTTTGTGCATATAATAAAGTGCAAGAGCTAAAGCCAAAATACTCCCTGCAAGATATAACATTTCAAGTGGAGTATCAAAACTCATATGCATAACTTTTTTGAAAAAACTTACAATCAAAACCATTACAACAACTTTACCAAGCTTATCTTTAAGTTCATCAAGACTGTGAATTGCCAAAATTTTACTTCCAACTTCACTATTTTCAGCATCATCAATCTCACTAATAAATAATTCATAAATACCAAAAGAAAAAATAAGAAGTACTACGGCAATTAAATACAAATCAACAGCCCCGATAATTCCACCTATTAAAATCTCATGAAAGTTTTCAGGATGATAATGTTCAAAAAAGAATTTAAAGGTTACCTTTGCCATTTCAAAAACATCATAACTTGCTATTAAAAATAAAATAATAGCTCCAATCATCCCAAAAATAACTGCCAAAATGGCAATCATTCTACTGCGCCATAAACTACCTTCAAAAATAGCTTCTAAAAACCCTCTTTCTTTATCCATTTTTACCCTTTTTTCTTAAAAATTCTTCGCCCTCAGTCTCTATCCATTTTAAAGCAATTCTAACGGCATTTGTAGCAGCCCCTACTCTCAACTGGTCTGCTACATTAAAGAAATGAAGCACATTTGGCTCATATAAATCTTTTCTTATTCTTCCAACATACACATAATCCGTATCCGTTGCAATAATTGGCATTGGATATTCGTTTTTTTCAGGATTATCAATAACTTTTACATCTTCAAAGTTTGCTAAAACTTCTCTAGCTTTTTCAACATCAACGTCTTTATCACAATAAATAGTAATCGCTTCGCTGTGACTTCTAAGCACAGGAACCCTTACACAAGTAGGTGCTACTTCTATATTTGAGTGCATAATCTTATTTGTTTCATTTACCATTTTAAGCTCTTCTCTTGTCCAGCCACCTTCCATAAACTTATCAATATGAGGAATTACGTTTAAAGCAATCTGCCAAGGAAAAACTTCTCTTTCCTCTACTTTTTTATCAAGCTTAAAGTTAAATAAAGCCCTCATCTGTTCAAACAACTCTTCCATACCTTTTTTACCGGCACCACTTACCGCCTGATATGTAGCTACATCCACTCTTTTTATTCCAAATTCATCATGAAGCGGTTTTAGCGATATAACCATTTGAATAGTTGAGCAGTTTGGATTTGCGATAATTCCTTTTTTCTTCCAATCTTTTATATCTTCTGGATTAACTTCAGGCACAACCAAAGGAACATCAGGGTCCATTCTAAAATAGCTTGTATTATCAATCACAACAGCTCCAGCCTCAGCCGCACAAGGTGCAAATTTTGCACTAACACTTCCACCTGCACTAAAAAAGGCAATATCTATATCTTCATCTTTAAACACATCACAAGTTAGTTCTTTTACTTTTAATGTCTCTCCCTTAAACTCAACCTCTTTTCCAACACTTCTTTTACTTGCAAGAGGAACTAACTTTTTTACAGGAAAATCATACTCTTCAAGCACTCTTAAAAGCTCCTCTCCAACAGCTCCAGTTGCTCCGACAATCGCTACATTATACATTTGCTCTCCTTAAAAATAGATATCATTTTCATCAATTTCACTGCCTTCACTTAAAATTGCAGCCCTTTGAACCACATTTATAAGTTCTCTTATATTACCTGGCCAATTATACTCTAAAAGTTTTTTTTGAGCCTCTTTTGTAAAAATTTTTTTGTCTAAATTATATTCTTTTATAACATTATCAAGTATTTTTTGTGCAATTGGAAGTATATCATCTTTTCTCTCTCTTAGAGGTGGAATTTTTATAGGAATTGTATTAAGTCTATAATATAAATCCTCTCTAAATTTATTGTTTTTTATCATCTCATCAATATTTTGATTAGTAGCGCTTATTATCCTTACATCAAGTTTTTTAGGTTTTATAGACCCTAAAGGATAATATTCCCTCTCTTGCAAAACCCTAAGAAGTTTTGCCTGAAGATGATAAGGCATCTCAGCTATTTCATCTAAAAACAGAGTCCCCCCCTCAGCCAATTCAAAAAGCCCTTTTTTATCACTCGTAGCATCTGTAAATGCACCTTTTTTATATCCAAAAAGCTCACTCTCAATTAAATTCTCAGGTATAGCACTCATATTAACTGCAATAAATTCCCCTTTTCTGTTTGAATGTTTGTGAATAAATTTAGCAAACTCCTCTTTTCCTACTCCACTCTCTCCAAGAAGCATTACATTTGCGTTTGTTGAAGCCACTTTTTTTGCAATTTCTAAAACCTCTTTTGTTTTTCTATCTTCTGCAATAAAAGAAGGTTTTATAGTTACTTTTTTGCCTTTTGTTTTTTCTTTTACTTTTACATTTCTATTAATTGCTTCTATTAAATCTTCAATCTCAAAAGGTTTAGTTAAAAAATCCTTAACTCCAAGCCTTATAGCCTCAATTGCCTTATTTAAAGTGGCATTTCCAGTTATTAAAATAACCTCATATTTCCCGTTTAACTCTTTTACAAATTCAATCCCGTCCATTTTTGGCATAGTAATATCTGTTACAATAACATCAATACTTTCATCTATCTTTTTTAAAGCATCAAGGGCGTTTCTAAATTCCACCACCTCAAACCCGTCTGCTTTTAAAGCAAGAGATAGAGACTTTCTCATATTAATATCATCTTCTACAATAGCAATTTTCACTCACTGTCCTTTATATAAAAATAGAGTCTGTTATTTTTTAAAATAATATCAAATAAATGCGGAAGATACGTAAGTTTTGCATAAGAGGAAACAGTTTTGAATGATTTTAAATCCTGTGCAAAAATATAAATATCTCTTTTAAAAAGAAAATCCATTATAAAATTTTTATGTTTATAACAACAGGATTTTATATTTTTTTTACATTCTAAACTAAATAAAAACTTTTTTTTAAAATTTCGATTAATCATAGCCTCGGAACAAAAAAAATTCGAATAAACAATAACATTATTAAAAGAAGAAACTTCAAAGGAAATATAAAACCCCTTTGCAAAAAGATTAGTTATTATTAATAATTTTATTCCAAGTAGTCGAATCAATTTTAACACTCATAGAAACTTTATAGATCCCATCCTTATAAGATTCTTCATCAATATTAGCACCTCTTATAAGACCTGTGACATATGAACGAATAGTTGAGCTTTGAAGCATAAGATTTTTAACACTATCTTTCCCGTTAATTTTTATACCGTAAATTTTTTCTGCTAAAGATTTATATGCATCTAAAATAGCAGCACGTCTTGCCATTACTTTTGCCTGAGCCACAGAAACCGCATTTTGAGGAACGACACCCTCTCCTACACTTTCTATAGTAAAAACAGTCACTTTTTTACAAACAATTTTATCACTTACAGGATTGTTTGAGCAAACTTTAGTGTTTGCAGAAGTTGAAGCACATCCTATGCTAACAACAGCTACTAAAAAAATCCATTTTTTCATAAAAACTCCTTTTTTTCTTAAATCGGAAAAAAAAGAAAAAAAATTAACCCTCTTTAAGTAACTCTTCCTCCTTTTGAGCTGGAGTTTTAGCAATGCTTACTACTTTATCGTCATTATCAAGTTTTACAATTCTAACCCCTTGAGTATTCTTACCGGTTTTACTAATTGTATCAATTCCTACTCTTATCATTTTTCCTTTGCTTGTTAAAAGCATCAAATCATGATCTTTTTCAGTAGCAACTACTCCTACTAAATCTCCCGTTTTATTAGTAAGCTTCATAGCAATTACACCTTTTCCGCCCCTGTTTGTCAGCCTATAAGCATTTGCTTCGGTTCTTTTACCAAAACCTTTTTCGGTTACAGTAAGTATTTCTTGATTTTCATCTTTTAAACTAAGAGCCCCTATAACTTCATCTCCATCAATTTTAAAAGTAATTCCCTTAACTCCTCTTGCACTTCTTCCCATCTCTCTTACAGCATCTACAGGAAATCTTATAGCCATTCCTTTTTTTGTAGCAATAAACAGATATTTATCATCAGGTTTTACAATTTTAGCCGTTACAAGCTCATCTCCATCATCAATTGTAATAGCTCTAACTCCCGTACTTCTTATATTTTTAAACTCACTTAAATTTGTTCTTTTTACAATTCCCTGCTTTGTAAAAAAGGCTAAAGATTTATTCTCATCAAAATCACTAGTTTTTATAATTGTCTGAATTCTTTCGTCTTTATCAAGATTTATTAAATTAACAATCGCTTTACCTTTACTTGTTCTGCTTCCTTCTGGAATTTTATATACTTTTAGCCAATGAAGCTGACCTTTATTGGTAATAATCATAAGAGTATCGTGAGCTTTTGCTATATAAAAATCTTCAATAAAATCATCCTCATATGTAGATAAGGCTTTTTTACCTTTTCCGCCTCTGTTTTGTCTTTCATAAGTTTTTAGCGGGACCCTTTTTACATACCCTCTGTGAGTTATAGTTACTACCATCTCTTCATTTGGAATTAAATCCTCAATATCAATATCTTCATAATCATCTACAATTTCAGTGCGTCTTTTATTTGCATATTTATCTTTTATTTCTCTTAACTCTTCTTTAATAACCCCATTTAATACATTTTCTTCTTTTAAAATAGAATCTAAATAAGCAATTTTTTCCATAAGTTCACTATACTCTTTATCAAGTTTTTCAATTTCAAGAGAAGTCAATCGACTTAATTTCATATCAAGAATTGCCTGAGACTGAGCTTCGCTTAAATTAAATCTCTCCATCAATTTTTCTTTTGCATCTTTTGAAGAAGTACTTTTTTTAATAAGCTCAACCACTTCATCTATATTTGCAAGAGCAGTTAAAAGTCCTTCAAGGATATGAGCTCTTTTTTTAGCAACTTCAAGCTCATAAATAGTCCTCCTAATTACAACAGTTTTTCTAAACTTAATAAATGTATTTAAAATTTCTATCAGATTAAAAGTTTTAGGCTCTTTATCAAGAATTGCAAGCATATTAATACCAAAACTTACCTGTAAAGGAGTATGTTTATAAAGATTGTTTAAAATAATTTCACTCATTGCATCTTTTTTAAGCTCAATTACAACCCTAATACCTTCCCTGTCACTCTCATCTCTAACTTCACTAATCCCTTCAAGCACTTTATCTTTTACAAGGTCACTTATTTTTTCGATAAGTTTTGCCTTATTTACCTGATAAGGAAGTTCGTCTATTACAATAACTTCTTTATTGCCTTTATGTTCTATATGATGTTTTGCCCTTATTTTTATACTACCTCTTCCTGTTTTATAAGCTTCAACAATTCCTCCTCTTCCAAAAATAATTCCACCAGTTGGAAAATCAGGACCTTTTATAAACTTTAATATATCTTCAAGCTTTGCATCTTTATTGTCTATCATATAAATCAAAGCATCCATAAGTTCGGCTAAATTATGAGGAGGAATGTTTGTAGCCATACCAACGGCAATCCCACTGCTGCCATTTACCAAAAGATTTGGAAATCTCGCAGGAAGAACTACAGGTTCTTTTTCAGTCCCATCATAATTTGGAACAAAATCAACAGTATCTTTGTCAATATCTCTTAAAAGCTCTTCTGCTATTTTTGTAAGTCTAGCTTCTGTGTAACGCATAGCAGCGGCATTATCCCCGTCAATACTACCAAAGTTACCCTGTCCGTCAATTAAAGGAGCCCTCATTGAAAAATCTTGAGCCATTCTAACAAGCGCTTCATAAACTGCAGAATCTCCGTGAGGATGGTATTTACCAATTACATCACCTACAATTCTCGCACTTTTTTTATAAGGGGAACTCGAAGTAATACCCATTTTATACATAGCATAAAGTATTCTTCTATGAACAGGCTTTAGTCCATCTCTTACATCAGGTAAAGCCCTTCCTACAATTACACTCATAGAATATTCTAAATAACTCTTAGCAAGGGTATCTTCAATTTTAACCTGAACTACTTGCATTAATATCCTTTTTTTATCTAATTTTACCAAAATTACTTAACTCTTGCTAAAACAACCGAAAAAAGAACATTTACCCCCGCTTTTTTTAATACATCTTTTGCTTCACTTAAAGTGGTTTTTGTAGTTACAATATCATCAACTAAAATAACATCAATGTTTTTTTTTCCTTTATACACAAAACCCCTTGGATTTTTAAGTCTAAATTCAAGAGATTTTCCTGCATATTTAACCTTGTTTGTAGCAATTAAAGAGGAATAAAGAGGTTTTAGGGTAGATGTATGCATAGCTTTTGCCAAAATTGCCGTATGGGAAAAACCTTTTTTAAAATCATCATCAATAGGAATGATATAAGCTTTTTCTTTAAACTCTTTTGCAAAAAAACCTAAAGGCTTAGCTAAAACATTAAAAACCCTGCTTCCAAAACGGTTATACTTTGCTTTAACAAGCATTTCAATTTCACTATATTCATAAAAACTTAGTATTTCATCTTTAAAAACAGGAGTAGGACTTAAAAGTTTTTTACAATCTTTACAAATTATATTAAAAGAAAAATTCCCGCATATATAACAGTTAAAAATCGTTATCCTCTTTTGGTTTATATTTAAACAAAAGATATAAAGCTATACCACTTCCTATACTAAAAATTCCAACACCGCTGTAAAAAAGAGTATCATTTCCACTAGCACTTCCCCCCATAATCATACCTATTCCAAAAAACATCAAAAAAGCAGCCGTCACTCCTGCTTTTTCTGCCGGAGTTAGTTTTCTGTCTTTATAATCTTGCATTACTCTCCTTTAAAAAGTTTTTTGTGTTTAAAATATAAAATATCTTCTTTACTTTCACATTTAGTTATAGACATATCCTCGCCAGAATTATAAAAAATAGTATCCTGGTCAAACATACTCCCAATTCTTAATGCTTCTTGTTTTGAAATATCATAAATAATAAAAGACTCTTCCTTATAATCAAAAAGCTCTCCGATACTTGTCATATATTCATATTTTAACGACTTAATAACCCCTTCAAGTTCGGTGTTTCTGATAAAATTTAAAAAATCATTAAGTATTAAATCTTTTGGATTATGAGCGGTAATAATGGCAAAAGAGCGCTGCAGTATAGACTTTTTGTTAGGAACAAACTGAAAACTAATCCACTCCCTGCCCCATGGATTGTTTATTAAAAATTTTGTATATTTTAAATAATCTTTATACTTTTTTTTAAAATCAACAACAACCTCATCATCCACCATTAAAGCATCTTCAGCTTCGTCATAAATACATTTTCCTTTATAATCCCCAATTCCTATAACTTCAAATTTCATTTACCTACCTTTATGATATAATTTTGAAAAAAGGCATATGATGAAAAAGCTTTTTTCATTTTTAATCTTCGTAATTATTTTTAGCGGCTGCGACTTAAAACCGGCTTTAAAAAAAGACCCACTTTATGAAAAAACCTTAAAATACACTCAAAGATGTCAAATTATTAACTCTCTTGAAACAAAAGCTATGATTGATTTAGTTTATCTAAACCCTATATACCCGCAACTTAAAAAAACATCTTTTTTAGTAGGGGTATATAATGAGTTTAACAATACTTTAAACAATGCCGAATTTAATTTTACAATCAATCAAAAACCTGTAAAAATATCTGAGAAAATTCCTTCTTACATTTTATACAAAAATTTTCCATTTTACAATAGCTGGATGAGTTATTACATTGTAGAAACAACCGCCTCAAAACCTTTTAAAATAGAATACAAATCAAAACACTGGGGAGAGTGCAACTTAACGTTTTAATCTCCCAATTTCTTTATAAACTGATGAAGAGTTGTTTCCTTTCCGAAAATCTGAGAATAAATAATATAATTTGCAATTACTTTTTTTGCATACTCACGGCTTTCGTCATATTTTACAAGTTCCATACTCAAAAACGGCTCAAATTTTCCTTTAAAATTAAAATTTGGAATAACTTTTCTTTTTACAAATCCAATACCTCCGTTATAGGCATAAGCCACCATTAAAGGATTTTTAAGCTTAGAAAAAAGCCATTTCATATGTTTAACAGAAAGAGCTACATTCTCTTTATAATCAAACTGCCTAAAAACATCTCCACCCATATCCCTCACCAAAAAAGGCATCATCTGCATAACCCCAAGAGCATAACTTCTGCTGACACTTGCAGGAATAAACCGTGATTCTTGCCTTGCAATTGCATATACAAAAGCTTTAAAAGAGATATTTTTATCTTCATATATTTTAGGCGTAATAAAATAATTCACTTTATATCTATGAGATTTATCAAGAACAATCGCTTTTAACGCAACAGATTCATCACTGTCAAGCTCTTTTGCAAAAGAGTATAAATCTTTTCTTTTTTTAAATTCATCCCAAAATTTCAAAACATCCCAAGGGTCTGTCTGATTATATTTTGGATTTTTAATACTGTTATAAGTAACTTTAGTCCTTATATCAAAAGGGATGTTTTTTTCTTCGTGTGCATAAAGGGTATAAAAATCAACCCTTCGGTTATTCAAAAGCTTATCAAGATATCTGTCTTTTTTTGTTAACTGCCAAAGCCAAAAATACTCTTTTGAACTCTTTTTTTTCATTGAAAGCAAAATTTTCTTTGCTCTTTTATAATTATTAAATTTCATTTCATTTAAAAAAAGCCACCATTTAACCCTGTCATTAAATCTTTTGTAATTAAGCTTATTTAAAGAAAGTCTGATAAGCGGTAAATTGTTCAAAACTGCACTTTTTACAAAGAGATGAAAATAATTGTCTTCAAAAATAGAAAAATCATCAATAAGCTGGTCTATTTTTTTATCAGGATAGTTTAAAATAAAATAATATCCTAAATCCCTGTTTTTAAAAATTTTTGAAAAGTCATTATACAAAAAAGCATAAACCGCTTCTTTTTCTTTTCCAGCGGGAAGGTTTTTATAAAGATATCTTAAATCATCAAAAGAAAGCCTTGCAATACTTCTAAGCCAAAGACCGTTATTTAAAACACAGGAAATGTCAATATTTCTTAAATCTTTTGGTGAAGGATTTACACATTTATAAATATTTTTAAATTCATTAAATTTTGAAAGAAGCTTTAAATGTTTTAGTTTCTGTTTATACATTGCACTATAGGCTTTATAGGCTAAAACAGAAGAGTTTGTCTCTCTTATAAATTCGGTTAAATAAAAATCTCTTACATAGCTTTTTGGTTTTGTAAGAAGGGGGGCAAGTTCAAGAGAAAAAAGAAAAACAGGAAAAAAAATTAAAAACCTAACCATATAAAGAGGCAATAATATTATTTATTAAAATCTGTAAAAATTGAAGTGCTAAAATTACAATAATAGGAGCTATGTCAAAGCCTCCAAAATTTGTCGGAATATAACGTCTTATAAAAGCATAAACAGGTTCAGTCACTGCATATAAAAATCTTACAATCGGATTATAAGGGTTTGGCTGAACCCATGTAATTAAAGCTGCAATAATAACAACCCAGATATAAAGCCCTATTATCAAATTAATAAACTGTAAAATACTTATTAAAACCGCATTCATTTTCCCCTCTTTTTATATAATTATACAAACTTTATCTTGTTTTTACAACCTCTTTCAAATAAGGCTTCATAGCTTTATACAAATCTTTAATCTCAGCTCCGTGTTTTTGATTAATAAGAAGCTCTCTTAAAGGCATAAAAAGTTTTTTTCCTTTTAAAGAGGTATTTTTTGAAACTCTTTTTTTAAACTCATCATAACTATCTTCAAGTTCATTTTCTAAAATCTCTTTTTTTAGAATTTCTCTTTCATTTTTAAATTCATCATCTTTTGCTTTTTCAAAAACAGCTTCAAATTTTTCTCTTATCTCTTTTAAAGTCGCACTTTCGTCTCTAAAAATTTTTAAAAGCTCTTCATACTGCTTATGATATCCAAGATACTCAGAAAGATTTTCTATTCTTTTCATATGCTCTTTATTTAAAAATTTAAGCTTTTCTATATCAAATTTTGCAGGAGAACGGGAAATTTTGCTTAAATCAAAAAACTCAATAGCCTCATCTAACGTAAATACTTCCTTTTCAAAGCTATTTCCAAGCAAAATAAGGTAATTTACAATGGCTTCTGGCATAAAACCTTCTTCTAAAAGCCACTTAACAGATGCGTGATTTTCTCTTTTTGAAAGTTTTTTACCTTCTTCATTTAAAATAATAGGAAGATGAGCATATTTTATCTCTTTATCATACCCAAGTGAATTTCTTATATGAATCTGTTTTGGGGTATTGCTTAGATGGTCTTCTCCTCTGATTACTAAAGAGATATCATAAAGCATATCATCAATAGCACATGCAAAATTGTATGTAGGAGTATAATCTTTTCTTAAAATTACAAAACTATCAACCTCAAAAGGCGAAAAATCAAACTCCCCTTTTATTTCATCCTTAAATTTTATGTTGTTTTCAGGCTTTTTAATTCTAATAACAAAAGGTTTTTTCTCTTTTAAAAGTTTTTCAACCTCATCAGATGAGAGATTTTCACATTTTCCGGAATATCTATAGGGTCTTTTCTCTTTTTTTGCTTTTTCTCTTTCTTTATTAAGCTCTTCTTCATCACAAAAACAGACAAATGCCTTTTTTTTATCAAGAAGCTGTTTTGCCATTTGCTGATGTATATGAAAATTACCGGACTGATAAACAACACTGTCAGGAATAAGCTTAAAAAGCTCAAGCAAAGCTAAAATTTCTTTATCTTTTCCTTCTATATTTCTCTCTTTATCCGTATCTTCAATTCTTACTAAAAATTTTTCACCTCTTTGTTTTGCAACAATATAATTAAAAATGGCTACTCTTAAATTTCCTATATGCATATCTCCTGTAGGACTTGGGGCAAATCTTAACATACAAAACCTTTTTTATGAAATTTTATCTAAATAGTTCTCTTTTTCTGCTAAATTAAAACTATTTTTTATTTAAAAAAGAATCAAAAGATTTCAAAATAGATTTCTCTTTTTTACTTAGATTATCAACGACAAAAGGAGAAGTTAACACGTACGAATTACTAACTTCCAAAAAGTCATCCTCTTCATCTAAATAAACTTCTATCTTATAACCAAGCACTATCTCAGAGCTTATAAGAGTATAATTTATATTAAAAACATCATAATTCCAGCCTTCTTCCCAATCCCAATGTAAAAAGACACTATCTATGAATTCTTTTTTAGCAACCGCTCTTTCTTTTATTACATCATATTTAACAAAAGTTAAATCTATCTTAGCATAATAAGTCTCATTCCTATTTATCTTATACTCTCTTGCATAATTAATAAATTTGCGAAAAAAATAGTTATAAGTTCTATTAATATTATTATGCAAATCATCATAAAAATTATCGGGACTCATTGTATAATAATTTTCCTGCATAAGTGCAATAATTTTTCTATATTTTTGAAATGTCACTATATTATTCATAATAACTCTTTTAAAATGGTCTAAACATTGTCAGAGCAACCATTAGCATAAACGCACCATAACTACTCCAATATAAAATTTCATAAACTTTTGATGAGAGAATTTTATTTTTAAATAAAACATATAAAAAATATAAATTCTCTAACATTAATAAAATATCAAAGCTAAGTTTTACGTGAAGCCATACTCCAACTTTCGCTATGCTTGGATTTAAAAGCATAAGTTTAGTTCCCACACCTAAAACGACTAACATCATAAAAACCGATAAAAACCCAAAGATATATTTATCCGGTAAATTATTTTGAAGAGATTTAATAAACTGAAGCAAAAATATCGCCCAGCTAAATACTACTAACAAGTGTAGTCCGTAAAGAAAATAATACATACCTGTCCTTTTTTTAAACAATTATACTAAATAGTTATTCAGATATATCCTTTTAATTTTAAAAACATCGGTATTTTTATACAAAAAATTAACAAAAGTTCTGAATGGATTTTAGTGTCAGAGGACTATTTTAAAAATAAAAAAAAGCAAGGGATTATTTAGGGTCCCTTGCTACTTCTTGACCATTTACTTTCACAATTACGTGGTTTTCATCCACATCAAATTCAACTTTATCGCCTTCTTTTACTTTACCTTCTAAAATCAACTCAGCTAGTTTGTCTTCTACAACTTCAGCTAATGCTCTTTTTAGAGGTCTTGCACCAAAGATTGGGTCAAATCCAACCTCAGCAATATAATCTTTCGCTCTTTCAGTAAGCTCAAGGTCGATATCTCTTTCTTCTAATCTCTCTTTAATTTTTCTAAGCAAGATATCAACAATTTGTTTAACTTGCTCTTTTCCAAGTGGATTAAATACTACCACTTCATCAAGTCTGTTTAAGAATTCTGGTTTCATTCTTCTTTTAAGTTCTGCCCATACAGCTTCTTTTCTAGCTTTTTCGTCTTTAATTTCTTGAATAATATCACTTGCGATATTGCTTGTTAAGATAATAATTGTATTTTTAAAATCAACTGTTACACCCTTATTATCTGTAAGTCTTCCATCATCAAGCACTTGTAATAAAATGTTAAATACATCCGGATGCGCTTTTTCAATTTCGTCAAATAAAATTACGCTGTATGGTTTTCTTCTTACAGCCTCTGTTAATTGTCCGCCTTCTTCATATCCAACATATCCAGGTGCCGCACCAATAAGTTTAGATACAGAAATTTTGTCCATATATTCAGACATATCAAATCTGATTAGCGCTTTTTCATCATCAAATAAAAATCTTGCAAGAGTTTTTGCTGTTTCAGTTTTACCAACTCCTGTTGGTCCTAAGAACATAAAGCTACCAATCGGTCTATTCGGATCACCAAGTCCTGCTTTGTTTCTTTTAATCGCTCTTGCTACTGCTTTAATAGCCTCATCTTGTCCTACAACATTTTTCTTAAGTTCATCTTCAATGTGTAAGATTTTTTCAAGTTCGCTTTTTAGCATTTTAGATACAGGAATTCCTGTCCATTTGCTCACAACATTAGCAACAGCTTCTTCATCAACCGCACTTTTTAGAAGCGTACCTTCTTTTTGCATTTCTTCCCATTTTTTCTCAAGCTCTTCAAGTTTTTTCTTAAGTTCAACAATTTTTCCGTATTCAATTTCAGCCGCTTTATGAAAATCTCCCTCTCTTTTTGCAATTTCAGCTTCGTTTTTAAGCTTTTCAATTTGCTCTTTAATTTCAGCTATTGCTTTAAG
>Ga0256836_1000370_pt1 | contig 24960 bp, 20 predicted proteins | sample 4561380metaG_FD_185974 | JGI IMG/M metagenome (GOLD analysis project Ga0256836, IMG submission 185974) | Hydrothermal vent microbial communities from Guaymas Basin, Mexico - 4561-380 | ecosystem: Environmental > Aquatic > Marine > Hydrothermal vents | place: Mexico: Guaymas Basin | collected...
ACTTGCACAAGATAAAACTCTTACAACATACAAAAATACAAAAAATTTTAGCAAAAGCCTCTTTGTATAAAAACAATCGTATGATGGCAACATTGTTTATATTTCTATTTAATGTGGCTATTCCAGTTTTAGGATATATATTTACACTTTGGCTCACGTGGTATCTGACACATGTAAAATATGAAAAAAAAGTCATCTCAACAAATATTTTAGATCTTGATGAGTTTAAAAATACTTTTATGAAAATAGAGAGAATCTTTGGAGAGAGCTCAATGATTAATCTTTTAAACAATGACTATGTTCCCAAAGCAAAAAAACTTCGAGCTCTTGCCACTCTTGCAGCAACGCCATCACCAGCGAGTTTATCCATTATTAAACAGACCCTTTCAAGCAGTGATGATGAGATTCGTCTCTATGGATACTCGATTCTTAATAATTTAGAAAAAAAGATTAATTCAAAGATCAACAAAAACCTCCAGTTGATTCATGATAATGCTTTTAGTAAAAAAAGTAAAGAAGATGAAAAGCAAATTGCCAATGCTGCTATGAATCTTGCTTTTTCATATTGGGAACTTGTTTATATGGAACTTTCACATGAAAGCTTAAAAGATAATTTTCTCAATTCTGCTATCAACTATATTGAAATGGCAAAAGAGTTCTTTATAGCGTATGTTGAAGAACTTTCAGACGAATTGGAAGATATCAAAAACAATCCTTTGGAAAAACAACAGCTTCACTTTATCGAAGAAGAACTACAAGAAGCTTATGCAAAAGCATCTAACCTATATACACTTATGGGTCGTATATTCTTATACAGAAAACTTTACGAGCAGGCACAAGCAGAGTTTACCATTGCAAAAGAGCTTTTGCCTGAAGACTCAACGACTATCATTCCATATCTCGCAGAGGTCTATTTTAGCATTAAAAAATACTCTATTACAAAATCTGTACTCAACCAGTATGACTCATTACGGTTTAATGCCAAACTTTATCCTGTTGTAAAGCAGTGGGAGAGACAAAGTGCCTAACTTTCCAAAGAGTGATTCAGTGGACATTATGCTCTTTTCTGAGGGTACCTACCCTTATGTTAAAGGGGGTGTTTCAAGTTGGATACTGCAACTTATGAAGGGGCTTCCTGAGTTTACTTTTGGAGTCTGTTTTATAGGAGCAACTCCTTATCTTGACGGAGAGGAGATGCAGATTAGCTATGAGTTTCCTCCAAACCTAAAACATCTCGAAGTACACTATCTTTTCAATGATGACTCAGACAAAGACAAGCCTAAAAGAAGAGAAGGTAATCCAAAAGCATTTGAATCGGTGCGTGAGCTCTATCAATCATTTCAGAATAATGAAGGTATCCTTCCTGAAATGCTGCAAAATATTGATTTTTATATTGATGAAGTTACATTTGAAGATTTTTTACATTCACAAAGAGCATGGGATTTTTTAACAGAGACCTACTCCAAAAACTGTCCAGATATTCCATTTATAGACTATTTTTGGACACTGAGAAATATTCACAAACCCATCTGGATATTAGCAAACATTGTCAACAATCTTCCAAAGACTGCCATTTATCACTCTCCATCAACAGGCTATGCAGGTTTTTTAGGAGCACTCTCCTCTTATACCAACAAACGCCCTTTTTTCCTTACAGAGCATGGAATCTATACCCGTGAGCGTAAGATAGATATGCTCTCAGCTGATTGGATCGAGTATAAAAAGCCTGCACTCCTACAAGAGCCAGAAGAGTACAACTACATCAAAAAGATGTGGATCAACTTCTTTGACAAGATAGGTCTTTTTTGTTATTACAGAGCCAATCATATTCTCTCTTTGTTTAGTGGTGCACAAAAGATTCAGATCGCTTTTGGAGCACCAAAAGAGCGTACTCGCATTATCCCAAATGGAGTTGATGTCGATACCCTTATGGCAACCATGAAAGAGCGTCAAGATCCTCCAAAACCTATTATTACACTTATCGGTCGGGTCGTACCTATCAAAGATATAAAAACATTTATCCGTGCTATGAAGATTCTTATAGAAAAGATCCCTGATGCAGAGGGTTGGATCGTCGGAGCTGTCGATGAAGACAAAGAGTATGTTATGGAGTGCCAACAGATGGCCTTGGCACTTGAGCTTAAAGAAAAAATTCAACAGTTCGATGGCAACAAATCTCTCCAAACCATCCAAGAGATAGAACAAAGCTCTGATAAGATCAAATTTTTTGGACACTCAGACATTAAAAAGATTTTACCAAAATCAGCACTGCAAACACTTACATCCATCAGTGAAGGTATGCCTCTGGTAATCTTAGAGGGCTTTGCTGCAGGTGTTCCCTGCGTGGCTACCGATGTTGGAAGTTGTAGAGACCTCATCGAGGGGGGTATTAACGATGAAGATAAAGCTATCGGTTTTGCAGGAGCCATCACCGGTATAGCAAATCCGAATGCTTTGGCAGATGAATATGCCAACTTACTTGATTTTAAAAATGGACGATGGAAAGAAGCCCAAAAAAATGGTCTCACGCGTGTACAAAAGTACTATAGACAAGAGATGTTCTTAGATGATTATAGAGAGCTTTATAATGAAGCACTACCTTTAGCATGGGAGATGCTTGATGCAAAACTTTATCCCAAAGAGGAGTCTTAAATGGCTGGTATAGGTTTTGAGCTCCGTAAAATTTTAAAAGAAGACCGTATCCTCTCACTTGCAAAGGTTTATGGTTATTCTGCAATACTAAGTTCTGGTCCATGGGTAATCTCTATTATCGCTATTTTGCTTGTAGGTTTTATCAACCTTGCAAGCTATGGAGCAGATAGTGATGTTTACCGTTTTCAAGTTGTCATCACCTATGCTATCGCTCTTGCCTCGAGTCTGATCATAACCGGTATCATTCAGCTTCCTTTTACCCGCTATGTAGCAGACCTTATCTTTGCCCACAAAGAGGATCAGATTCTACCCTCTTATTTTGGAGCTATCTTTTTGGCATGGATATTAGGACTTCCTTTTATCATCCCCTTTTATATGTGGATGTTTGAAGGTCAAAGTGCAGTTTTTATCATCGGTGTTATCATTACATTTTTAGTACTGTGTGCTGTATGGATATCGAGTATCCTAGCAGCAAGCTTGAAATATTACAATGCAGTGGTATGGTCTTATTTTCTCTCCTATGCTGCTATTGTATTTTTCTCTATCTATGTAGGTGATACCATTGAGAAGCTTATCTATATCTTTTTTGGAGGGAATGCGATTTTACTCATTATCTTAATGAGTCTTATCATTAAAAGCTACAACTCCTCTATATTTTTAAAGATAGATTTCTTTTTAGAGAAGAACTTCTACTGGTCTCTAGCACTTGCTGGGCTGTTTTATAATGTAGGAGCATGGATAGACAAATTAATCTTTTGGTACTCACCTCAAACAGGTTATGCTGTTATTGGCAGACTGCATGCATCAGTTGTATATGACATTCCAATTTTTTTAGCTTATCTTTCCATCTTACCAGGAATGGCCATCTTCTTTTTTAGACTTGAAGCTGATTTTGCCGAGAAATATGATCTGTACTACAATGCCGTACGAAACGGCGCAACACTCAAAACGATTACCAACTACAGAAATGATATGATTTTAGTTATTCGTCATGCTATTCACGAGATAATCATTATCCAAGGTATTGTTGACATCATACTCTTTCTCTCCGCGCCCTACGCTTTTAAAATACTTAACATCCCGCAACTCTATCTAGGTCTTCTCTACATCTTAACAATAGGAGCAATGCTGCAACTTGCCTTTATGTCAGTTTTGGCGATTTTATATTACCTTGATAGAAAACTTGTAGCGATGTGGCTCTCTTTTGCTTTTTTAGTTTTAAATGCCATACTGACATTATTATCTATCGATATGGGACCGGCTATGTTTGGCTATGGATACGCAGTATCGCTGCTTATTGTTTTTGTTGCAAGTGTTATAATTATTCGAAATGAAATGGACAGGTTGAACTATGAAACTTTTATGTTGCAATAAATTTTTACTTCTTTTTTTACTCTTGAGCACCCTACTTTTTGCATCTGAAGCAAAAAAGAGTGCTATTGTCTATTATGGTTCTGATATATCTTACCCAATGGTTGGTATACATGATTACATCATAGTAGAACCAAATAATATAGATGTCTATCGACACGGTTTTGATGTCTATAGAGACAAAATGTACGCTTATGTCAGCATTGGAGAAATCGATTCCGATGATTCTGCATATGCAAAACTGGGCAAAAAACTTATAGTCGGTAAAAACAGAGCATGGAAAAGTCATCTGCTAGATCTTACAAACCCAGCCTATAAAGAGTTTCTCTTTAAAGAGATGATAGAACCACAGATAAAAAGAGGCTTTGTAAACTTCTTTTTTGATACATTGGACTCCTACCAACTTATAGCCAAAACACAAAAACAACGTGCCAGAAATGAAGCAGCTTTAGTCGATATTATTCATACTTTTCATCAACGATACCCTCACGCAAAGCTAATTGTAAACAGAGGATTTGAGATTTTAGACAAAATTCATTCAGATATTACAGCACTCCTTTTTGAGTCTTATTATCAAGGTGTCGGAGGAAAGGAGCTAGGATACAAAAAAGTCTCTCAAGAGGATAGAAAATGGCTTGATACATACCTCGACAAAGCAAAATCATATAAATTAGATATCATCTGTGTTGATTATCTGCCTTTGGACAAAATACCATCTGATGGAACAAAACTTTTACATACAATTGAGAAAAAAGGCTTTATTCCCTATATTGCAACACGTGAGCTAAACAGCTATGGATACTCAAGTAAAAATCCTGTTAAAAGAGAGATCTTAACACTTATTGATGAAAGCAAAGATGACCGTATATACTTAGGAGCTCATCAGCTAGGTGCATTACCTCTAGAGTATCAAGGATACATTCAAAAACTTTATGATGTTAGCAAAAAAGAACTTCCGTCAATCGCTCAAATGCAACAATATGGAGGTGTCATTATTTGGCTCTCAAAATCTTATAAAGACCCTGCAAAGTTAATAGATTGGATTTTACAACTACAGCATTACAATATCAAAGTTCTTTTTATAGACAATTTTTCTATTGACAACAAACTTCTGTTAAAAAATCTCAATATCGAGTTCCTCAATCCTCCGCAAGAATCACAAACAGAGTACAAAGAACTTTATAAGGATCCAATAATTGGATTTGAAATAGATCCTCCAAAGACTCCTCTGGGCATATATCCAAATATATCAGCGGGGAAATCTCTCTATAAAATTGAAGATATAAATAAAAACACAGCAACATATGCTGCTATTATGCCTTGGGGAGGCTTTGCAGTAGAGCGAAGTGCTACTATAGAAATGAGAAAAGATAATCTTTGGATAATCAATCCATTTGCACTCTATAAAAGAGCATTACATCTTCAAAACATCCCCATACCAGACACTACGACACAAAATGCAAAGCGCCTTCTTTTTAGTCATATTGACGGTGATGGCATTATGAACAGAGTTGAGTGGAATCCAAAACTCTTCTCCGGTGACACGATTTACAGTGATATTTTAACACAATATAAGATTCCCATTTCAGTATCAGTCATTGGAGCTGAGATTAATGATAACGGACTCTATCCAAAACTAGCGCCTGCCCTTCAAAAAATTGTTAAAAAGATGTATGCTCTTAAAAATGTTGAACCGGCTACTCATACTTTTACACACCCATTTTTTTGGAATAAGATCAAAAATGGAGACCTTGATCCAAAATATCGTCTCAAGCCAAAAGGGTATAAATTTTCTCTTGATTATGAGATACGAGGTATGCTTGAAGAGATTAACACAAAATTTTTGCCAAAAAACAAGTACCCAAAAGCAAAAACTGTTTTTTGGAGTGGAGATTGTGCTCCTACTACAACTACTCTGCACTATGTTTATAAAAATAAAATCCTTAATATCAATGGCGGTGATACCTACATAAGTAATATGCATCCTTGGTTATCTTATGTAGCACCAATGGGAATAGAGAGAGGTGGATACTACCAGATATATACAGGGCAACAAAACGAAAATATATACACCAATGAGTGGTTAGGGCCATATTGGGGATTTAAAAAGGTGGTTCAAACATTTAAACTTACAGATAAACCAAGACGCCTTAAACCAATAGATATCTATTATCACCTCTACTCAGGTTCTAAGAGAGCTTCATTAAACGCTCTCAAATATGTGTATAACTGGAGTATAAAACAAGATGTAAACCCTATTTTTACCTCTGAGTACATTCCAAAGGTCATGGACTATTACACTGCATCTATTGCAAAACTTGACAATAACAGTTACTTTATAGCAGGTATGGAGTCGTTAAAAACTCTTCGCTTTGATACGCTCAACTTAAAAGAGATAGCACTGGGTGACAATATCGCCGGATACAAAAAAAGTTCTCAGGAGAACTATCTGCATCTTGGAACTAAAAAAGAGGTGCTCCTTCAAGCACAGCAGAGACAAAATTCTCCTTATCTTATCAGTTCTAATGGTAAGATCAAAGAGATGCATAGATCGTCAAAAGATTTTTCACTCAAACTCAAAGCACACGTACCTTTGGAATTTAGCTTATATATTCCCAAAGAGTGCAAAGTCAAAGTCATGCCAAAATCTTTTACTCTCAAAAAGAGACATGAGCACTTTAACATACATTACAAAAATATAAACGAGGCTACTATAGATGTACAATGTAGAAAATAAGAAGCCTTATGTAGCGACCTATAAAGAGATTGTTATCGGATTTGTTACTTTTGCTCTTATTCTTATTGTACTCTACCCAAAAGACCTTCTTAAGCAGCAGGTTCTTTCAGAAAAAGCGAACTATGACCTGAGTATGCTCTATCTTAAAAATATGCTCAAAAATGACCCTGATAACGAAGAGTTGATGTTCAATCTTGCCAAACAATCGCTCCGTGGAAATAAAAGAGACCTTGCCTACCGTCTTTTAATGCTGCTCAAATCTTCTAAAAATAAAGAAATGCAAAAAAAAGCTTATACTCTAAGCTATAAAATTGCCAAAGAGGACTATTACTACCTTCTTAAAGATAAAAAATATGCAGAGGCAAAAAAATTACTCAAAGAGATGCGTGAGCTCAACCGTTTTATCATTCTTCATCATTTTTATTCACAAACAGATCTTGAACAGCTCTATAATGAGTCTCTCTTTTTGCAAGATAAAAAAAGTGCTTACTATTTAGTGCAAAAGCTTCTCTTGCAAAACCCAAAAACAGAGTACTTGCAAACTGCTTATTACCTTGCAAACGAACTGCACCATTATGATGCAGCCCTGAACTATTTAGATATGCTTATTCAAAAGGACTCGCAACATAAAAGAAAGTGGCAAGAGGCAAAATATTATATTCTATATCACTACAAGTCACCTCAACTTGCACAAGCCTTTTTAGAACAAGAAGCGCAACACTCTAGCTACTGGAGCGAAAAACTCTCAAAATTTTATCTAGGCAACAAAAGGTACAAAGAGGCTGCAGACAATTACATGAAACTCTTTTCTAAAAGCAGCTCTTATAAACAACGCCTGCACTACTGGATGCAAGCACTTAAAAGCCTACAGGCAGGAAACCTACTAAAAGAGGCCAGCAGACTGGCTGCTAAATATCAAAAGAAGTTTATCGGCAACAAAAAGGCACGTATATATCTACTCAAACTCTATCTTGCTGCAAATGACCTAAAACGGGCAAATCAGCTTGCCAAAGATATACTAAAACTCAAACAAAGAGAGAAATAACAATGAAACTACTACTTTTTTTACTCTTTATCAGCATATCTCTTTTTGCAAAAGATGAAGATACCTGTTATACGGTACAACTTTTCTCTGCACCTCTGAGTCAAAAAGAAAATGTGATCAAAAAACTAGATAATTATCCAAATGAGTGTCAACTAATGGAGATCTCAAAAACCATCACAATGCGTTGTGGCTGTTTTGAACATGTAAAAGATGCAAACAAAAAATTAAATCAACTGCGTGAGCGTTATCATCATGCCTCTTTGGCTGTTAGTTATAAGTACAGATTTAAAAACACACAAACAGCTCAATATCACAACAATAAAGCAAAAAACAGTATGTTTGACTATCACGATAATGAATTGCGTCTGATACTGCAAGCCTTCTTGTATTCAAAAGACCTTCCTCACGCACTCCAAACTGCACAGATCGGGATTCATGAATACCCAGATTCTCTCTATTGGAATCAAAAGATGGCAGAGATCTTACGTTGGAGTGGCCGTGCAAATGAAGCATTTCCATACATGGAGTATCTCTATTATCGTACAAAAGAACCAAAACTAGCAAAAGAGATCATAGACTATGCACTCAGCAGTTATCAATATGAAAATGTTAAAAAGCTCGTTACAGAGGCATTTTTAAATGAACCGACCAAAGTAAACAAAGAGCGTCTTCTTTTTATCTATAACCAAATAGGTATCCCAGATAAAGCTGCAAAACTTCTTGAAGAACTTTATGAAAAAACAAAAGACAAGCAGCTTCTTACCGATGCTCTTCAAATTTATATGAATCTTGGAGATCTTGAAAATGCAAAAAGAATTATCGATATCATTGAACAAGAGAACTACTATACATCAAAAAATATTGAGCTAATTTCTTACTATTACTATGTCGACAGAGATATAAAAAATGCCTTTGCAGTTTTAAAAAAATATGATTTGAATATAAAGTACAACCAGCGTCTCAATGAACTCTTCAGTGATCTGGGATGGTATTTACAAGCTTATAATGAAGCAGCAGAGGCATCTTTACGCCTTTTGAAGCATGATAATGCCCGTTTGGTTGATTATGAACGTCTTATCTATGTTCATAAAACAAAAAAACCACAAGAAGCAATGTATTATGCACTTGCAGCATTTAAAAAATATAAACTGCCTTACCTTTTTTACTCTTTTGCAAATCTTGCACTCAAAGAAAAGCAGTACACACTTTTAGAAAAAACATTCAAAGAGATTGAGAGCACACAATCAGCGCTTCTAAAACAGGTAGATTACTATATTTTAAAAGCACGTCTCTATGCTCTTTTACATCAAAAAGAGAAAGCTTTTTCTACTTTGCAACAAGCACGCTCTTTAAATAACAATACCCTAAGTGCTCAGCTGCAAATCATTGACCTGTATCTACAGTTAGGAGATAATCAAGAAGTAAAGATACTGCTCAACGACATCACAGACAATCCTAAACTTCCATCTGATTATCTTTTACCAATAGCAGCACTCTATTTTACCATTCATGATGTCAATCAAGCCTCTTTTTATCTACAAAAGCTTAAAGAAGAGCACTCCAGACTCACGCAAAGCAAAGATTTTCTCTTTTTAGAAGATGATATCTACAAAGCACAGTTCAATGAAAACGCACATATGCAGACACTAAGAACTTTACGAAAAAATATGCATAAAGAATTACAAAACAACCCTGCTTTACAAAATAATGATAAATTTCTTTATGACTGGCTACGCGTATCGCTACATCTTGATGATATCGATACATTTTCAAAAGAGCTCAAAGAGGCCAAAAGCAAGCTCACAAAAGCGCACTATGATGATCTTTCTTACTCTCTTGCTGTAAAAATCGGTGCTACAGATATGGCTCACAATGTCTATCTCCATACACAAAACCCTCCAATATGGCTCGACTTTGCAGATGCACTCTTAGAAGAAGATCACACCAAAAAAGAGGATCTTTTATTTTATCATCTCCATCAAATTCCTCGTGATGATGCCTCATACGGTGCACATCAAATCGGTGAGATAGCCCTTGCACAGACACTTGCCTTTGATTCACTCGAAGAAAGTGAGAAGAATAAAAATGCCTACATATCGATGCTTAACTATTCAAAAGAGCGTAGCGATATGTTTGAAACAAAAACATCATACTATAACCGAGATCCACTACTGCGAAAATATATCACTCTAGATAACGCGTTTTATGTTGCAGATGGTCTTTATCTCTTTGCACATATAAACTACTACAAAAACTCCAGCTTAGATAAAAATGTACTTATTTATGTCCCTTCGAGTTCTACGGAAATATATGGTGGATTTAAGCAGCTTTTTAATGAAGGAAAAATAACAGCAAGCATAGGAAAAGCTTCTTCTTTAGATAGTTATTATTTTGCTGATATAAAAGGAGTGTATAAACTTGACAACTACTTTAGTTTTCAGGCAGAAGCTGCTAAAAACATAAAAGCGGATGAGTCTATTCAACTGCTTCTTGGCGGCATGAAAAATATGCTTAGTGCAACAGTTATCTATAATATACTCAACTCAACTTCTCTTGAAGTACGTGTTGATAAAAACAAATATAATTCTCAAGATAATGTATATATAGGCGATGGAACATATATTCAAGCACTTCTTGGTCATCAACTCCGCAACGGTTATCCGGATATGCGTGTTATTCTCTTTATGGATCAAGGCTCATACAGTGAAGCATCAGGAGATAAAGGTGTCATAGAACAACTAAGAAACGAATATTATAAAGTACTTCCAAATGATTTTTATAATCTGGGGCTTGTTTTTAATTATGGTATGCAAAACTCAACCATTTACACACGTGTTTGGAGACCGTTCTTTGAGGTTTCATCCTACTATAACAGTGATATTGGTGGTCTTACATACGGATTTTATGCAGGCTATGGAGGGAAAGTATATCTCCAAGATCATCTTGTCACCGGTATAAAATATACCAATGATGTCAGTGGTGTTGGAGGAAGTATCCTAGAGCTTTTCTTGACCTATCAATTTCTATACACCCACTAGGCTTTTTTGTAGCCATCTGGGTTGTTTGACTGCCATCGCCATGTATCTTCACACATCTCATCGACTCCTCGCGTTGCTTCCCAGCCAAGAACCTCTTTGGCATAGCTTGGATCTGCATAACACTTTGCAATGTCACCAGGGCGTCTTGGTGCTATTTTATAGGGTACTTTTTTACCAGAAGCTTTCTCAAAAGCATGCACCATATCTAAAACTGAATATCCCTTGCCTGTTCCAAGGTTTACAGTAAGCACACCCTCCATCTTTTTCATTTTATCAAGTGCTTTTACATGCCCTTTTGCCAAATCGACCACATGAATATAATCTCTAACACCCGTTCCATCATGCGTATCGTAATCATCTCCAAAAACACTAAGTTCCTTACGCTTACCTACGGCCACTTGAGAGATAAATGGCATAAGATTATTCGGTATGCCGTTTGGATCTTCACCTATTGTACCTGACTTGTGTGCGCCTACAGGATTAAAGTAACGTAGCAGTATTACTCTCCAGCTACTGTCTGCAACATTAAGATCACGTAAAATCTCTTCAATAAAAAGCTTACTTCTTCCATAAGGATTTGTAGCACTCAGAGGAAAATTCTCTTTTATCGGTGTAGTATGCGGATCTCCATAGACCGTTGCAGAAGATGAAAAAACAATATTTTTGCAGTTATTTGCTTCCATAACTTCACACAGAGCCACTGTTCCACAAATGTTGTTATCATAATACTTGAGCGGTTTTTCAACCGACTCACCAACAGCCTTAAGCCCTGCAAAATGAATAACAGAATCTATATCATAAGCATCAAAAGTCTCTTGGAGTTTTTCTCTGTCACGAATATCACCTTTGACAAATTTTATCGCTTTACCTGTAATTTTCTCTACTCGCTTAAGTGCTTCTTGCGAAGAGTTTGAAAGATTATCATAAACTACAAAATCATACCCTGCTTCACTAAGCTCCACGCATGTATGTGAACCAATATAACCTGCACCGCCAGTTACTAAAACCATATTAATACCTTCTTTAGTTAATTCAGTATATTATACACATAAATAGATTGTAAAAGAGTTAAGTTGAAAACCGTTATTTATAATGTCCTGCGTGAGCCACTACTGCACTTTTTACTTCTTGGTACCATACTCTACATCATCTACTCTGCCTTGCAGCCTCAAAGAGAAAAAGAACAACTCAAAACCCTGCAACAATCACACCCTGTTTCTATCTCCAAAGAAGAGCTCTCTCTTAACCAAAAACAGTATGAACTACTCTTTGACAAGAACATAAACATCAAAGAAGCTGTGCAAAAGGAACTCTATAAGAAAAAAGTACTGCTCAAAGCTGCTGAAGCACTCAAACTTACACAAAATGATCCTACCATAGAAAAAATAGTTCTGCAAAAAATGTATGCGATTTTAAACGCAAAAAACAAAGAGAGCGAGCCAAGTGAAGTGGAGTTAGAGAAGTTTTACAAAAAACATCTCAAAGATTATTCAAAAAAAGAGTCTCTTAGCCTTTTTCATATCCACATTGACAAACTTACAAAAGAACAAGTAAAACGTTTATATCAACTGCTGCAAAATACCAACCCAACAGAGTTAAACCTAAAAAAAGAGCAATTCTCTATAGATGATTTAAATAAAAAGTTTGGAAAATACTTTACACAACAACTCCTCATCGCACCAAAAGGAGAGTGGCTTGATGCAATACCAAGTAAAAACGGTTCTGAATTTGTCTATATAAACGACTACACTACAACTCAGGCCTATCCTTTTGAAGATGTTGAGGAGAGAGTCTATCGTGACTTTAAAAAAGCCCGAAGAAAAGAGAACCTCAACAAAGAGTTTCAACGGCTCTATAAACTCTACCCGCAACAAAAAGAGTAGCTATGATAAAATTTTTCATACTCCTCATACCTTTTTTACTCTTTGGACATCAAAGCGGACTCTCTTACATAGATATTGTTGAAAACAATGCACATCAACTCAATATTACCTATAAAAAACCCCTGCAAGATCTCTATGCTAACAGTATTAGCATCAACTACCCTTCATACTGTCTTACTACACAAAAAGAGACTCAAGAGATACGTAACGGTTTTATTATTAACAGATATACAATGCAGTGTAGTGATAAAGGTCTTCTTGGCTCACGCATCTGGATAGAAGGACTTTTGAGAAATGACAAAGGGGTACTCATTCACTATGAAGGTCCAAAACTTAGCAAAAAAAAGTTACTTCGATCCCATACACCTTTTATAGAACTAAAAGGTAAAAGTTCACAAATCGAACTTTTTGAGTCCTATCTTCACTTAGGCATTGAACATATACTCTTGGGATATGATCATCTGCTCTTTGTCCTCTCTCTTGTACTGCTTGCAAAAAGTACCAAAAAGCTCCTCTTTGCCATTACTGCTTTTACACTGGCTCACTCACTTACCCTTGCATCAGCAATGCTAGGTCTTGTCAATATGCCTGTTGGATTCATAGAAGCCATGATTGCTCTTAGTATTCTCTTCTTAGCCCGTGAGCTGCTTAGCCCTCAGATAACGCTCACAAAACGTCATCTCTCTATAATTTCTTTTATCTTTGGACTTTTACATGGTTTTGGATTTTCAAATGTTTTAAAAAGTATTGGTCTGCCTCAAGAAGAACTAGGGCTCTCTTTGTTTGCATTTAATGTAGGTATTGAACTAGGTCAACTACTTTTCATTACCGTTATTCTTACTATTTTAACACTTCTAAAGAGACTCTATAAAGGCTCTTTAGAGAAGCTACAAAAAGTTATTGTCTATGCCATTGGGGTAACGGCTGCCTTTTGGTTTATAGAACGTATAATGCTTTTTTAAGCAGCTACATTCATAGCAAGTTGAGCCATTTTTTGCATATAAGCCTCTACTGACTCTCCGCTGTCAAGTACTTTTTGGAGCTCATTTATAAAGTACTCTTTTGTTCTCTCATCTGCAATATTAAAAGTGTAAAGCACCCACTCCGTATTAAGTGCAATACGCTCACCATTTTTCTCTACTTCAAATGTTCTATAGAGGTTAATATCAGTATCTGATAGCTGCGTGAGCACTTTTGAATAAAAATCATTTAATTCATAATTGATAAGAGTTGCCAAATCCTCTTTGGAAATAGTTGCATCCACATCATCAAACTCCTGCTTTCCAAAAACAACGGCATCACCAACAATTAACTGCTCACCTATAAAATAGACAGGCTTCTTTTGTGAGAGGGCATTTGCATCACTATAAATGACATGATCTTTAAGCCCATAGTTCTCATCAATAAGCAGTGAGCTAAAGTAGGTGTAGAGTGTATTTGCCTGCATCTTTAGATCATGCTCTTCTATCTCTTTTGTCTCTGGGTTTATACCAAGTGCTCTCATTAAAAATTCTCCAGTAGTATTACATTGACAGCTGTTCCTGCCTCTAAAAACTTATCATCTTCACCTGCTATCATCAGGCCAGAATTATGCAGCATATTCATAAGTATCGCTGATGAACCGACCTTTTTATCTTTAAAGTTAATGAAGTACTCACCATCTTCGACAACAACATTGCAGGCAGTAAATTCTGTAAAAGGACTTCGTTTTTTAAACTCTTCTTGCAGTTTTGCTGCCACGGTAGTATAAGGCTTTGCTTTACCTAACATTTTGGCAATCAACGGAAGTACATAAAGTATCGCTGTAACGGTGGAAGAGTAGGCAAATCCTGGAAGTGCAATAATAAATTTATGCCCTCTTTTTGCTACCAAGATATGACGACCCGGTTTGATACCCACACCTTTATAGACTATCTCAGCACCAAGACGAGGCACAATATCTTTGACAAAGTCATAATCCCCTACACTTACTCCTCCGGTACTTACAAGTATGTCACTGCTCTCTAAAGCCTGTTCAAAAGTATCCATCAAAGCATCTCTGTCATCCGGAGCAGTTCCTAGTTGAATAACCTCTGCACCGGCCTGCGTAAAGAGGGCTTGGAGTGTGTAGTTGTTTGAGCTGCGAATTTGTGCAGGGTTTGTAGAATTCTCACCAAGGTCAAGTATCTCACTCCCTGTTGCGATAACGCTCACGCGCGGACGCAGTGCTACTTTTACCATCACACAGTTAAGCCCCGCCATCACACCGATTTCGGCAAAACCTATCTTTGTACCCTTTTCAATGAGCACTTCACCGGCCATATAGCCCTCACCCACAGGTCTTACGGCATTCCCCTTTGCTACCATCTCATTGATAACTATCTTGCCGTCATTGTAACTTACATTCTCTATTTGAATGAGTGTGTCACTCCCTGCTGGCATCATAGAACCGGTAAAAGTTTTAATACACTCTCCGGATTTTAGCTCACGCGTCTCATCATGCCCTGCAGGATTGTCCCCAAGTACTACAAGTTCACGTCCAAGTTCAAGATCTTCATGACGCACTGCATAACCATCCATAGAAGCAGTCGGAAATGCCGGATCATTATACTCCGCTACAATATCAACAGCCAGTACCCTCCCTAAAGAGTCACTCAGCGGAACTCTCTCAAAGCGCTTATCATTGACACTGAGCAGCTCTAACATATTTTGACTCGTCTCAAAAGATATAAAATCCATTCCTGTTATACTCATTGCTTCTCTCCTAAAATTCCACTTCCCTCAATCGCTGTTGAGCGATCTTTTGCATAAACTCTCTTGCCATCTATAAGATCATATTTCCAGATGGGTGCACTTGCTTTAAAGTCCTCAACAAACTTATCAATAAACTCTAAAGCAACTCGACGCTTTGGAGAGAATACCGCTGCAATGTATGATGACTCATGCAGCATTACATCACCGCGTGAGTGAGCCATTTTGATAATCGCACCTCTCTCTTGTGCCTTTTGCTGCCACAAAGCAAACCACGACTCTAATATAGGCTCATAGATATCAAAACTAAGCCCATCAATACCGTCTTCACTACGCACAGTCCCTACAAAAGGGATATATGCACCATAATTACTCTGTGCCTCCTCTTTGTACCAGCGAGCCAATATCTCAGGAACATCTAAAGCACCGTTATATAGTTCTAACATCTCAGCCTCCACATACAGGTGGCAACAAAGAGATTTTGTCTCCATCTTTAAGCTTTATATCCAAAGAGCTTACAAGTGTGTCATTAACTGCCACTGCAGAGTTTTGCAGCCATTCACTGAGTTCTTTGTCCTCTTGCAAAACTACTGCAAGCTCTTGTAAGTTGTTTATATCCAACTCCATAGGCTCTTTTTGTATCGGTCCTAAAAATTCTACTCTAACCATATTTTTTCTGCCTCTATATTTTATTAGATAAATTATATCTAAGATAAGTTAAGTGCTGTATAATTGCAAAATGATTTTTGGAAAAATAGAGTATCTAAACCTTCTGCCATTTCACATCTTTATGAAGCGCTATCTTCGCTCCTCACAACAAAAAGCTATTATGCAGCATAAAGAGGATGTTCCTGCCAAAATAAACAGGCGCTTTGTACGTCGTGATGTTGATGCTGCTTTTATATCAAGTATAACAGCAACAAAAAGCAAGCATGTTCCTTTAGGTATTATTGCAAAAAAAGAGGTTTTGAGTGTTTTAGCTATTCCCTCACGCAAAACAAAAAGTGACAAAGAGTCTGCATCTTCCAATGTCTTGGCAAAAATTCTAGGTATCAAAGGAGAAGTTCTCATTGGAGACAAGGCGCTACGATACGCCTTGCAAAACAGTGACTATATTGACTTGGCCCATGAGTGGCATAAGCGCTACAAACTCCCCTTTGTTTTTGCACTGCTGTGTTATAACAAAGATGCCAAACGTTATAAAAAGATTAGTAAAACATTTTTAAAAAACAAACAGAAAATTCCACAGTATCTCTTACAAAAAGCAGCAAAAAAGCGTGGTGTAAGCCCTAAAGATGTAGAGGAGTATCTCAAACTCATCTCTTACGAGCTAACACCTAAAGCCAAACAAGGGCTCAAACGTTTTTATAAAGAGGCTAAAAAGCTTAAAGCTTAGTCTATTCGTTTTGCAAGCTCTTTTTTATAGGCATCAATATCAAAATCTTTCATAGTCGATGAACCACTCTCAACAGCAGCCTGTGCCACGGCAGATGAGACCTCAACTATAAGACGCTTGTCAAACGGAGAGGGAATGATATACTCACTTCCGTAGCTCATCTCCTTGCCATATACCTCACGCAGATACGAAGGAGGTTCTTTTTTGGCCAAGTCAGCGAGTGCATATGCTGCTGCTATTTTCATCTCAGTGTTTATCTTTTTAGCACGTACATCTATAGCCCCACGAAAGATAAAAGGAAAACCCAAAACGTTGTTTACTTGGTTGGCATAATCACTGCGCCCTGTTGCTACTATTGCGTCAGGTCGTACTTTTTTTGTATCTTCTGGCATGATCTCAGGTGTTGGATTTGCCAAAGTAAAGATAATAGGATTTTTTGCCATGCGTTTAATATCTTCTACATCAAATGTGCCGGGACGAGAGAGCCCAACAACAACATCAGCGCCATCAAAGATCTCTTCTTTGCTCATGTAGTGTTCTTGAGCGAACTCACGTTTATACTCATTTAAGTCACTGCGTCCAGCGTGAACAAGCCCTTTAGAATCCAGCATCAAGACGTTCTTCACACCAACATGCTTATAGAGTCTCCCACAAGAAATAGCCGCAGCACCAGCACCAACTATGACAATTTTTAGTTCTTTTAGCTCTTTGTTTGTAAGCTCACAGGCATTAAGGATTGCTGCGGTAGAGATAACTGCTGTTCCGTGCTGGTCATCATGCATCACAGGAATATCGAGCTCTTCAACCAAACGTTTTTCTATCTCAAAACACTCAGGTGCTTTAATATCTTCTAGGTTGATACCACCAAAAGTAGGGGCAATGGCAGATACCACAGAGCAGAATCTATCAACACTCTCACTATCTACTTCGATGTCAAAACTATCTAGTCCTGAGAACTTCTTAAAAAGTACCCCTTTACCCTCCATAACAGGCTTAGAAGCGAGTGCCCCTATGTTACCAAGCCCCAAAACAGCTGTTCCATTACTAATAACGGCTACAAGATTGGACTTTGCTGTATATTTGTAAGCATCTTCAGGATTTTTCTCTATCTCCAAACAAGGCACTGCAACACCCGGTGTATAGGCAAGGCTCAAATCTTTTTGTGTTGCAACCGGCTTTGTAACTTCTATGGCAATCTTGCCCGCACGGGGCTTGGCATGATAGTCCAGGGCCTCTTGTTTATCTACTGTTGACATTTTTGTCCCTTTATATTTTTGTTAGATATAAAACACAGTTCCCTTTGGAGTTGTAGTATATACCCATAGAGTTTTTGCGTGAGACAAAAACACCACGTCCGTTGAATTTTTTAGAGTTTCTAAATATCTGAGCCAATATTTGCGTATCAAAACCCTCGCCCTCATCACATATCTTTGTAACCACATAAGTAGAGTGCGGCTCAATAAGTTTATAAACTTCAACTCCTATCTTTTTGTTGTTATCGACTTCCAGCTCCTGCAACTTTTCAAAGTATTGATCACTCTCCATATAGATATGTTTTTTCTGAGAATCAATACCTAAATTACCATGTTCATATGCATTCATCATAAGTTCTGTAAAAACCAAAGAGGTTTTAATAACACTTTTTGGCTCTAATTCCAAAGATGATAACAACTCTTCATACCAAAGGTTTGCATCCTCTAAAACAGTCAACTTTGTAGGAAACTCTTTTTTTGCTACAAGATTATCTTTATTTAACGGTAAAGGATTGATAAATATCAAAGAGAGATCATCTTCTTGTTTGGCAATTTTGTCAAAAAACTTCTCCCTGAACTCCTCTTTGGTAAAAGAGTTTTTAAAGTCCTCTTCTACATACTTGGCATAGGTCTCTTTTGGGCTATCTTTAATCTGGTTTTCTACAATTCCGTCACTGTAAAACAAAAACTTCTCAATAGATTGAACATTGATACTCTCAACTTTGTATTCCTCAGTCCATTTACTTAGTGGAGCATTATTGGATTTGACCTTATGAATCACATCATCAGAGTCCTGCAATAAAAAAGGAGGCATAGAGAATTTTGCATACTCAAGCTCTTTAAAGTAAGTGTTAAAATGGATAAAATCTATGGACAAGACTTCATCCTCAAGCAAAATCGGCTGAATAAAAGAGATAGCTTCTTGAATTAAAATACCCAAACTAAAACTCTCATACTCAATCATTTTATCTATGAGATGATTGACAAAAGCAGTCATTGTAATAGTAGTAAGCGATGCAGAAACCCCTTTACCCATGCCATCAACCAAAAGATAAAATGTACGGTGTTCATCTATCTTACGAACACTGTATGCATCTCCACTCAGCGTATCCAGTGGACGGTACATAAAATCCACCAAAGAGATACCTGTAGAATCTATCATCTGATAGTAAAAATCATTTCGAAGGATATTGAGCTCTTTTTGAAAAGCAAGTTCAGCCTGATATGAGGCATACGCCTCATTATCTTCTAACTCTTGTAATCTTTCTTGTGACATTAGATTTTAAATTTTGAGAGTTCGTTTTGTAGCTTTTTAGCATCAGCAGAGAGTTTGTCCACAGCATTCTCAACTGTACTACGTAACTCACCGTTTGTCTGTGCAATTTCTACAATCTCATCCATAGTAGAGATAAGTGTTTTTGTTTTTGTTGCGATAAAGACACTTTGGTGCATTACATCAGACGACTTCTCTTTTGTCACAAGCAGTTTCTCTTTTGTCTCATTAGAAGACTCTATAAGCTCTTGAGCAGAACCCGCTATTGTTTGCATTCCTTGCGATGTAGTATCTGTCTCTTCTGCAATCTCAACAACATTTTGCGTTATAAGATTCACATTTGCACTGATTTCAGCTAAAGATTTTTGTGTACGTTCTGCAAGTTTTCTAACTTCATCAGCAACAACAGCAAACCCACGACCATGCTCACCTGCACGCGCAGCTTCAATAGCGGCATTAAGTGCAAGAAGATTTGTCTGATCTGCGATATCAGAGATAATTGCGAGCACCTCTTTAATGTTTTTAGCCTGTTCTGTCAGTGATGCTACTTTATTTACAAGTTCTTGTTGCTGCTGTGTTCCATCTTCAATAGAGAGCACAACATCGTTGAGTTTTGTAATAAAACTGTCAAGTACTTGATATGTACCATCAAGATCTTCTGTTACAACAATCGTTGACTCTTCAACAACATCTAATTTTTCTCCTATTTCAGAGATAAGATTATTTACAGACTCTATCTCACTCTCTTCTTTTTCTCCATTATTTGCCAATGTCTCGACAACCTGACTAAGACGCGCACTCTCGGCATTGGTAGCATTTGCAACATCCTGAGCATTATAGACTGTCTCTTTAAAGGCAATTATCATTGTATGGAGCGCTTTTGAAATTGCAGAGATCTCATCATCTCCCTCAACAACAACACTACATGTAAGATCAAGTTCACTAGAGATACACTGAATCTTTTCAAGTGAGCTTTGAACACTTCTGTTTACTCCACGTGAGATAAAGAAAATAATTGTAAAAATTGCTATTGCAAAGAGTATATACCCTACAAGTGTAATAAGTGCTTTTGTCTCTTGGGCTGCTTCTATTGACTCTAAGAGTTTGTCATTTGCTTTTGCAATCTTGTCATCAACCTTTTTCAAAAGATTAATCTTTTGAGTAATCTTTTGAAACCACACAACACTGTCAACTCCAAAATCTCCCTCCAAAAAGTTCTTTTTTGCAATCTCACGCATTGTATTCACTTCTGCTACGACAGGAGATTTCATTGTCTCATGATACATCTTCACAGAATCTTCTGGTGCTATACTTAAAAAAGCATCCATATATGCATTTTGTTCTGCGATAAGCGTAATGAACTTGGCAAACATTCCCTCACCGAACTTATCAGCTCCAAATGTTGCACTCATTACAGCTCTCTCTATTCCTGCACGCTCTTTTGATTTTAAGAAGTTTGTATAGGCACTGAGTGCTTTTACAAGTTCTGGAGTATTGGCAAGTTTTGCAGTTAATGCTACAACATTTAAGATATCTCTATTGACATCTGTATAGTATTTCACTTCATCTTTTACTGAGATATTAAAGTTCTCTACACGTTTACGTACCTCTGGCAGTTTTTCCATTTTAGTTAAGATAGAGTGCATATCATGCTGCAATTCCTGGGAGAACTCATCCATATCCAATGTCTGCAGATACTCTTTTAATTCTGTGTATTTTGCATCAGTAAGAGCTCTTTGTTTTGGCAAAATATCTCCAAACTTTTTCCCATGAGAACCTAAATAACCGGCACTCGCTCCACGCTCTTTTTGTGTCTCGTGTATAAGTAAAGAGAGCTTTTGGGAAAGCTTGTTTAACTGTTGCGCCTGATTGAGTACTCTTTTTTGCTCCATTGTCTCATTTAAAGTCAATGCAATAATAACAAGTGCAAAAGAGACTACGATTGCAGTAATAAGATTTAATTTTGCCTTTATTGTCATGATTTATGCCTTCCTTACTTTAAAAAGAGAAACTAATCCCAAGTCATCAAACAGCTCCATTAAGTCTGAATCACCGACTTTAATGCTCAGATCTATTTTCTCTTTTTGAACAAGCTTTGTAAAGTACCCGATAACCGATGATGTGATAGAGATAGAATCAGGTATATTTATAGTAATGCTTTTATGTGTCGTTATCATAGAGTCAAGAGTACTTTTGATCTCTTGATAGTCACTTACCGTTTTAATGTTACCTTTGATGGTAACTACATTCCCCGCTGTAGAAATTTCCATTGCAAACCCTTAAAGTTTATTTAATTATTTTTTAGCTTCTCCATATTATCACAATTAAACTTATGCTTTCAATAATTCAAGCCACTCTTTCATCTTTTTTTCATAACCGATCTCTTTCAGTGTTACAAACGATAATGCATCCTGCAAATACTCTTGCGCAACATAACCACCATAATCATGAGGGTATAAATATCCCTCATTTTGCTGACGTATATTTTTGGGAATATCGAGTATAACTCCCTCACGCACGGCTTTTTGAGCAGCATTTATTGCCATATATGCCGAGTTTGACTTTGGTGATGCACAGAGATACACTACAGCCTGAGCCAAAATAATACGAGCTTCCGGATAGCCGATCTGCTTCACACTTGTTAGTGTGGAAGTAGTGAGCGTTAGTGCCTGAGGGTTGGCATTGCCTACATCTTCACTCGCAAGTATGACTAAACGACGCGCTATAAATTCAGCACTCTCCCCTCCATCAATCAAACGAGCCAAATAATAGATGGCAGCATCAGCATCACTGCCGCGAATCGACTTTATAAGTGCAGAAGCCAAATCATAATGCACTCCCGCTTCACTACTTCCGGCTTGCAGAGCATTTGGTCGCAATGATTGTAACAACTCAAGTGTTACAGTAGTGTTAACTTCACTGGCAAACTCTAAAAGCTTTAGCATCGCTCTTGCATCACCGCCACTGGTAGCTACGAGATACTCTTTTGCTGCTTTATCCATAATAAGTACTGCGTGAGCGATTGCTCTGTCTAAAAGTTTAAAAAGCTCTTCATTGGAGATGGCAAAGAGTTCAAAAAGCATAGAGCGTGAACGAATAGCAGAAGTAAGCGAGAAAAATGGGTTTTCAGTAGAAGCACCGATGATTAAAACAGAATTGTTCTCCATCACAGGCAGCAGTACTTCTTGTTGTGTTTTTGAGAGACGATGTACCTCATCGATGAAAATAAGTGGTTTTTGGAGGGCATTTTTGTACTGCGCGAAAATTTTACGCAGCTCTTCGATTTTGAGTGACGTTGCATTCATCTCATAAAAGGGCATATCCATCACCGATGCGATGATGCGTGCCAAAGAGGTCTTGCCAACACCCGCAGGTCCAAAGAAGAAGCTGTGTCCCAAAGAGCCCTTCTCACACAGTACTCTCAGCGGTGCACTCTCAGAGACAAGATGCTCCTGCCCTATCATCTCATCAAAAGATTTTGGTCGCAGAAGATGAGTGAAGTCCATACTCTACTCGTTTTCTTGACTTTCTTCTTGCTTGCGCTCTTTTTTAGCCAATTTTGCCTCTTCTTTTGCTCTTTGCTTCTCTGTCTTTAAAAACTTATGCAGTGCAGAGTACTCTGAACGCGCCAGATAGCGTGTTTTTCCTGTTGGAAGATTGTTAAGCTCAATTTCAGCAAAGCTCACGCGTTTAAGATCAACCACTTCAGCCCCAAAGTGCGCAAAGAAGCGACGCAGTTCACGGTTTTTCCCCTCTGAGAGTGCAACTTTAAGCACAGAATAGTTAGGCTGGTTCTTTTGAATCTTATAGCCGATGAAAGGTTTAAACTCCATTGACTTGATCTTAGAGTGTGAGTGTGCACCTGCACTTGCATCTTCAAGATAAAGACCTTTTAGCATTGCCTCTTCCATATCGTGTGTAACCTCTCCACGAATCTTTATCTTGTAGATTCTCTCTAGGTCTGACTCCATAAGCGCTGTTGCCACATGCGAAGCATCTGTTAAAAGCAGCAGCCCCTCAGAAGCATAATCTAAACGCCCGACAGGGATAAAGTGACGAAAGTCTCTGTGAAGTGAATCATAAATAGTACGACGCCCTTTTGGGTCTGACTTTGTTACAAGCTCACCCTTTGGTTTGTTATAAACTATAACCGTATATTTTTCCTGCGGACTTACCTGTTTACCGCTAATGTAGACGATATCACGTCCCTCTTCTATCTGCGTTGCAGGATTGTCTTCTATCTCGCCGTTTACACGGACATAACCATCTTGAATCGCACGGTCAGCTTCTCTGCGTGAGTAGGTTGAGTAGTGTGCTATATATTTGTTTAATCTCATAGTTTATGAAATTCCTTTTTCTATAAGGGTATGAATATGAAGTACCCCTTTTATATTTTTTTCTTTATCTGTTACAACTAAAAGCTGTATCTTTTTCTCTTCTATCAAAACAAGTGCATCACTTGCCAGCATCTCATCATCATCGATACTTAACGGGTTAATGGTTGCATATTTTAAGACATTGTCTTCAAGCGAAAAACCTTCACTCAGCAGTGCACGACGAACATCACCGTCACTCATAAGTGCAACAAGTTTGTTGTTTTTATCAACTATGAGCACATTTCCAAGTCTGCCTTCGCTCATGGCTACTATGGCATCTTTGACCTTGGCATCATCTTGTATGATTGGAAGGTTTTGGCTCTGCATCAGGTTCTTTACCTTTACAAAGAGCTGTTTTCCAAGTGCTCCGCCTGGATGAAAAGAGGCAAAGTCTGACTTTTGAAAGTCACGTGCCCGCATCAGACAAACTGCCAAAGCATCACCAAGTGCAAGCGTGAGCGTTGTTGAGCTTGTCGGAGCGATATTTAGCGGACATGCCTCTTTTTCAACACGAACAGGGATGAGTATATCGCTGTACTTTCCAAGCGTTGAGTTTGCATTTTTTGTCATGCCGATAAGTGGCACATTAAAACGTTTGATGTGTGGCAAGATAGAGCTGAGCTCTTCGCTCTCACCTGAGTAACTGATGGCAAGAACAACATCACGCTCATCAATCATACCCAAGTCACCATGCAAGGCTTCTGTAGGGTGTAAGAAAAAGCTGGGAGTCCCCGTTGAGGCAAATGTCGCTGCCATCTTTGCTCCAATGAGCCCGCTTTTACCAACGCCGCTGACAACAAGTTTGCCTTTGCAGTTAAGAATCATCTCTACTGCCTTGTCAAACTCATCACCTATACTTTCCTTTGCGCCAAGTAGCGTCTGTGCTTCTATATCTAATGTCTCTTGTGCAATTGTTTTGTAATTCATAACTGTATTATATCGTTTTTACCATCAAGAAGATATAATAGCTAAAATCAATCGTTATGAGAGGAAAGAAAATGAGAGATGTTATAGGAAAATATTTAGACACAATCGATGCACTGAGACTTGAAAAACGTATGCTCACGCACAATACACTCATCCTTGGAGAGCAGGGTTCGGGGAAGACAAACCTGGCTTGTAAAATCAGAAATTATGTAATAGACAACGAAGTGCCGACACTCTATATGGACTTTGCAAACTCACATGAAGATGAAGTAGAACTGC
>Ga0256836_1000373_pt1 | contig 24829 bp, 27 predicted proteins | sample 4561380metaG_FD_185974 | JGI IMG/M metagenome (GOLD analysis project Ga0256836, IMG submission 185974) | Hydrothermal vent microbial communities from Guaymas Basin, Mexico - 4561-380 | ecosystem: Environmental > Aquatic > Marine > Hydrothermal vents | place: Mexico: Guaymas Basin | collected...
CAGCAAGTTCAGCATACTTTTCATCAATTACCATAGAAACTTTAATCTCAGAAGTTGAAATCATATTGATATTGATATTTTCTTTTGCCATTGTTGAAAATGCTTGGGCAGCTACACCTGCATGTGATTTCATGCCGACACCTACAACAGAGACTTTACAAATATCTTCATTGTAAGAATCATCTTTAACCTCACCGCTTTTCACAAATATATCTACCACGCTTTTTGCATCATGTAAATCACTGACAGGAACCGTAAAGTCTATATTTGTTGTATCATCAACCGCTTTATTTTGTATAATCATATCAACATTGACTTCCGCATCCGCTAGTGCATTAAAAATATCAGAGGCTATGCCCGGTCTGTCTTTGACACCCATTAAAGAGATACGTGCTTGATTTCTATCTAGTGCGATTCCGCTTACTAATGGTTTTTCCATAATATTTTCTTCCTTTGTAATTAATGTTCCCTCTTCATCGCAAAAACTGCTTCTTGTAACTAAATTGACATTTAATTTTTTTGCCAGCTCTACTGAACGGTTTTGCAGTACTTTTGCTCCTAAAGATGCAAGCTCAAGCATCTCATCATAAGAAATCTTTTCTAATTTTTTTGCTTTTGGTTCTATACGAGGGTCTGTTGTAAAAATTCCCGTTACATCTGTATATATTTCACACAAATCTGCTTTGAGGGCACCAGCAATGGCCACAGCAGACAAATCACTTCCTCCGCGTCCAAGAGTCGTAACATCACCATTTTCATTAACGCCTTGAAAACCTGCTACGACGACAACTTTCCCCTCTTTTAAAGCATTTTTCATTGATTGCGGATTGATCACTTGAATACGCGCTTTTGTATGATGCTTGTCTGTCACAATTCCGGCTTTTCTTCCTGTCATAGCTTCCGCATCAATACCCATTTCCTGTAGTGCAATAGAAATAAGAGCCGCAGTTACACGCTCTCCCGAGCTTAAAAGCATATCCATTTCAGCCCGGGCAGGATTTTCTGAAAAATGTTCAGCAAAACCTACAAGTTTATTTGTTTCACCGCTCATAGCTGAAACAACTACTACAACATCATTTCCCGCTTTTCTAGTTGCCGCTACACGATTTGCCACGTTTTGTATGCGCTCTAAATCACCAACACTTGTTCCACCGAACTTTTGAACTATTAACATTTACAACAGCCCCTCTTTCTTAAAATAATTTATAACTTTTTCATACACAGGCTGCTTAAAATGTGCCGTATAATCTAAAACATCATCTATATTTACAAACTTGTAATTTATAAACTCAGGATGTTTTGTATCTAGATTTATTTTTGCATCTTTTGCGAGTTTGAGTAAAAAATATTTCTGCGTCTGTCCCTTGTATGGTTTCATTTTAGTCGCAATTTTAGGTGGGAAATCATAAGAAATCCACTCCGGATACTCAGCAATTATTTCAGCCGCATCTGTACCTATCTCTTCTTCCATTTCACGAAAAAGTGCCTCATGAACTTCTTCGCCTTCATCAATTCCGCCTTGAGGAAATTGCCAGATATCAGTCAAATCATTTCTCTGCGCAATAAAAACATCTTTTTTTTGCGGATATTCACTTGACACCATTATCATAGCGACATTAGGGCGATATATTTCTTTTTTATTCATCTAGGCATACCTATGTTTAATTATCGCGATTATACAAAATTAGCCATTAAAATAAGTTTATCCGGCTATAATTCTTTATGCTTTTATATATACACATTCCTTTTTGTGACTCAAAATGCGCTTACTGTGCCTTTAACTCTTATGTTGACAAGTTTCATCTCAAAGAAAAGTACATGCAGGCATTGCACCAACAGTTACAACATGAACTTATTCGATTTCAAGCAAAAAAAAACAGCATTGAGACCGTTTTTATAGGAGGCGGTACACCGTCAACCGTTTCACCGAAACTTTATGAGGCTATTTTTGAGTTGCTTCGTCCTTACTTGATACAAAACGCTGAAATTACAAGTGAAGCCAATCCAAACAGTGCAACTAAAGAGTGGCTTGAGGGAATGAAAAAGCTTGGAGTAAACCGTATTAGCTTTGGAACACAAACATTTGACAAAGAGAAACTTAAACTTTTAAATAGAGCGCATACACCGCAAATGGCAATAGATGCCGTTAATAATGCTTCAAGCATTGGCTTTGAAAATATTTCATTAGACTTAATATATGCTACTTTGGGCGACACAAAAGAGTTACTTACCAAGGATATACAAACTGCGCTGTCTCTGCCAATCAATCATATAAGTGCCTATGCTTTAATAATTGAAGAAGGAACTGCTTTTGAAAAACGACCGCAAATGTCAAATGAACAACTTGATTTGACAAAATGGATTTTTCAAGAAATTCAAAAATATGGGTTTGAACAATATGAGATAAGTAATTTTGGAACTTATAAATCACTTCATAATCTTGGCTACTGGCAATATAAAGATTATATAGGTATCGGTGCCGGAGCTGTTGGCAAATTAGGACTAACAAGATTTTATCCACAAACCGATATAGAAACATATATAAATAATCCTCTGGATATCAAAGAAGAGATTTTGAGCCAAGAAGACAAAAGACTTGAGCAGATATTTTTGGGTCTGCGTTCAGCTGTCGGCGTTAATCAAAAGATATTACATAGTGAAGAAACAAAAAAAGCATCCATTTTACTTGATGAAAAAAAATTAAAGCTAAAAAACAATATTTTATACAATGAAAACTATCTTTTGGCAGATGAAATTGCATTATTTTTAACTTCTTGAAGTATATTCCAAATTATTTAATCAATCTTTAGATAAAATCACACAATCAATAAAATATGAAGGCTTAATATGTTCGGTATGGGTTTTACAGAAATGCTTCTAATAGCAGTTATTGCTATCCTTTTTCTAGGTCCTGATAAACTGCCTAGTACGATGATAGAAATTGCTAAATTTTTTAAAAATGTCAAAAGTACGATAGGAAATGTAAAAGATTCTCTCGAAGAAGAGATGAATTTAAGTGAAATAAAGCAAGAAGCACTCGCTTATAAACAAGAGCTTCTCAATGCAAGTGAAAGCTTACATAAAGTGACAGATATCCCAGCAGAAGCCGGCGCAAAACTTACAAGTTTAACTGATGATATTTTAACAGACGATGATGCCAAAAAAGAGCCAAAAAAAGAGTCAAAAGAACCTCAGGAAGTAACTTTTAAGAAAAAGTCAAAAGAAAAAAAAATAGATAAGAAAGAAGAAGAAAATAAAGATGTTTGATGAATTAAGACCACACCTTGTAGAACTCCGAAAAAGGCTGGCTATATCAGCTGCTAGTTTAATAGTCATGTTTTTTGTCATGTTTTACTTTCATGAACCTATACTTACATGGATGGTGCAACCACTCAATGATGCACTTGCAGAAGTTGGTAAAGTGTCAGTTAATGCGGCAAACGGTATGATCACCACTTCCCAAGTTGGTGGTGCATTTTTTGTAGCCTTAAAAGTTTCATTTTTTGCAGCCATTCTAGGCGCACTACCAATTATACTCTCGCAAATTTGGCTTTTTATTGCTCCTGGTCTTTATGCGCATGAAAAAAAAATGGTTTTTCCTTTTGTTGCAGGAGGAACAATTATGTTTCTTGTGGGTGTTCTTTTTGCCTACTATGTCGTTACCCCTTTTGGATTTGATTTTCTCATAACCTTTGGTTCTTTTAAATTTACTCCGCTTATCAACATTGAAGATTATGTAGGATTTTTTACAAAAATTATGTTTGGTTTTGGTCTTGCTTTTGAACTACCTGTTTTTGCCTACTTCTTAGCACTTCTTGGTCTTGTTGATGACAGACAAATGACATCATTTTTCAAATATGCTATTGTTATTATTTTTATTGTTGCGGCACTTTTAACTCCACCGGATGTACTTACACAGCTTCTTATGGCCGGTCCACTTGTTATACTTTATCTGCTTTCTATTTTAATAGTGAAAATGGTGAATCCTGCACCGCCTATTGAAGATGAAGATGAAGAGGAAGAGGAAGATGAAAATACTCTCAAAGTTGAACATCACGAAGATTATGACGAACTTATAGATGACGGGAAAAAAGGTGAGTAACAAAGAGTTACTCACTTCAAGCTATAACTTCACACTCCCAGATGAACTTATAGCCAGCTACCCTGCCTCACCCCGAGACCATGCCAAACTTTTGGTATATGACAGAGCTACAGACACTATTACCCATACTTTTTTTTACAATCTTGAAGAGTTTCTGCCTAAAGAGTGTGCATTAATTTTCAATGATACAAAAGTTATAAAAGCGAGACTGTTTGGACAAAAACCAAGCGGCGGTAAAATTGAACTGCTTATAAACAGAGCGCTAAATGCACATGATATTAATGTTTATATACGAGGAAAAGTCAAAGCAGGTAGTGAAATATTTTTTGAAAATAATCTCAAAGCAAAAGTTACAAAACTCAATGATGATGGCAGTCGTGAAGTTACTTTTTATCAAAATGACATATTGCTGCGTTTTGAAGATTTACTCCCAATTATCGATAAAATCGGGCATATTCCGCTGCCTCCATATATTCAAAGAGCAGATGAAGATGAAGATGCGAATGAGTACCAGAGTGTATTTGCCCGCCAAGAAGGTGCTGTTGCCGCGCCGACTGCTTCACTACACTTTACACCCGAGCAGCATAAAAGAATTTGTAAAAACCATAAACATGCCTATGTCACGTTACATGTAGGCAGCGGAACATTTAAACCGGTTGAAGCTGATATCATCACAGAGCATCCTATGCATTCTGAATATTACGATATCTCCAAAGAAGCAAAAGAGATTTTAGATTCAACGATTTCTGTCGTAAGTGTCGGAACAACATCAACAAGAACCATAGAATTTTATGCAAGACATAAAGAACAAACTAAAGGCGAAGCAAATCTTTTTTTACATCCAAATAACAAACCATTACGAGTAAATCACCTACTAACAAATTTTCATCTGCCAAAATCAACACTGCTTATGCTTGTTGCATCCTTTGTAGGTTTACAAAAAACTCAAGAGCTCTACGCTGAGGCTATAAAAGAAAAATATAGATTTTACTCTTACGGCGACGCAATGCTTATCCTTTAACTCATCTTAGAGTGTATAAACTTTTGCATTTTTTATTTCTATTGTTCCATTGAGTTCTGCTTCAAAAATTTTTGACGGATATTTTTTCAAAGCTTCCTCATACGTCGGATTTGTTTGACAGTAATATAAAAACTCATCTTGTACGACTTCTTTACATGTAAACTCAGAAAATTTTGCGACAAAAGCATCCAAATCATAAACAGCTTTTGCTTTTCCTTGCAAGAGTAGATCGTTAGTTGCTTCACTCTCTCCAATTCTATGCGCTAAAACATAAACTTCTTTTCCCATTTTAAGAGCATATTCAACACTGTGCATTGTTCCAGAATTAAAATCAGCATATGTTACGACAAGAACATCACCCAAAGCAACTACGACTTCATTGCGCAGAGGAAAATTGTACTTTTGAGAAGGTGTACCTTCTTGAAACTGACTTAATACCAAACCACTTTTTTCAATATCTGCAATAATATTTTTATTTATTGAGGGATAGCGTTTGTCAAGTCCGGTTGCAGCAACCATTATTGTATTGTCTGCACCAGCTGCTTTATGCGCAATTGCATCGACCCCAAGAGCACCGCCACTTACTATGCAAACACCCGCTTGGGAAAGTTTTTGTGAGAGTTTATGTGTCAATTCTCTTGCATATTGATTTGGTTTTCGACTGCCTACGATGGCTACTTTTTTTTTGTGCAACAAATCTGTATTACCTTTATAAAAAAGCACACTCGGATAGTGTTTCATAGCTTCTAGTTCCGGTATATGAAATCTTATTTGTTCAATCATAAACTTAATATATTTTATTGACCTGGACTAGTTCAACATCTTTGAACAATGCCTTTGATTCGTATAAAGCTTGCAGAGTATTTTTATGAGGATGACCTATGGCAATTGCATGCCCTCTTCTTTTAGCTAAAACAATCGCTTTTTTAATTTGCTTTAATATGTATGGTTTGTCCATATGATGATCTAAAAAGACATCGCGCGAAACATATTTCAAACCAAAGTTTTTCAACACTTTTGGTGCCATCGTTTTTGCCGTCGTTCTGCTATCAATAAAATGAATATGATTTGTATTCAATGCAAAAATCAATCTATTCATAGCAATTTCATTGGATGTAAATTTACTTCCCGTATGATTATTTATATATGAAACCTTAGGAAATAATTTTTTAATATCTTTAATCTTGGCAGAAATTTTTTGTTGAGAATCATGTATACGGAGTGTATGCGGTTCCTCTGCACTAAAATGCATTGCTTCCATCGGTAAATGCACCATATAAAATTTTTCATGCGATGCCAGCTTTGCAGAATTTGGTCTTGCCGCACGCGGTGGAAGGAATGACATGGTAACATTAAGATGTAGGCTTTTTACAGCTCTTACCTGCGAGGCAGTCTGCATATCATCTATGATAATAGCCAATTTTGGTTTTAATGTATAGATTTCTACTTTTTTAGCTTTTGTCTTTGGAGGATTTGCCAATGTTTCATCATCTATTTCATGTGCTGCTGAAGCATATGCTTTTGTCTCTTTTTTCAGTACTTCTTTAAGTCTTTTATTGACACTTATGGGAGCTTTTGGAATTTTAGTCGTTTTTTTCTCTTTTAGAATCACTTTTTCTTTTACAATTGTTTTTGTATTATTGACGCCTAAATAATATCCTACTATCAAAGATGTCAAACCAAGTGCTATAATTGCCAACGTCCATACTATATATTTTAATAAAGAGGAGCTGCCCTTTTTCTTTGTTCTTTTTTTTCTTTTTGCCATTAACTTTTCATCTTACTTTTAAATTTACTGAAACTATATCCTAAAAAAATAAAAATCTTAATTTTATTGCATTTTGTCATCAAAACATCAATAGACTATTTACAAAATATATGTGTGCTTTTTTTAAGCAAAACTTATGTATAATTCCAAGTTCCTTTCTCTTTGTAATGTCAGAATTGACACTATATTCAGATCCGAAAGGGAAACAAAAGCCTAGAATTAGGCAATACCAAGAGGAGATCATACTATATGAGACACTACGAAAACTTAGTAATCGTAAAACCTACATTTACTGCAGAAGAAATCCAAGCTAGCATCAAAGCTGTTGAAGAGGTTATTACTTCAAACGGTGGAGAAATTGCAGCGACAAACGCTATGGGTATGAGAAAATTAGCATACCCAATTGATAAAAATGAACGTGGATATTATTATGTAATCTACTACTCAGTAGCTCCGGCTGCAATCGCTGAAATTGAAAGACGTTTCCGTATTAACGAAGACCTTTTAAGATTTGTTACAATCAAATATGATTCAAACCGTGAAATAAAAGCATGGAATGGTCTTGTTGAAAAAGCAAATAAAGCATCCGAGGCTCCAAAAGCAGAAGAGGCTCCAAAAGCAGAAGAAGTTTCAGCAACGGAAACTCCAAAAGAAGAAGAAGCTCCGGCTACAGAAGCAGCAGCTGAGTAATAGCATTCGCTATAATTTGAAGGAAAATTTATGTTCAATAAAATAATTTTAGTTGGCAACTTGACACGCGATATCGAGCTTAGATACTCTCAAGGTGGTATGGGCATTGCTAAAACAGCAATTGCAACAAGCCGTAAATTCACCAGTAATGGTGAAAAAAAAGAGGAAGTCTGTTTTGTAGATATTACTTTTTTTGGAAGAAGTGCCGAAGTTGCGAACCAATACCTCAGAAAAGGAAGTAAAATCCTTGTTGAGGGAAGATTAAACTTTGAACAATGGGTTGACCAAAATGGACAAAAAAGATCGAAACACTCTGTTATTGTAGAAACTATGCAAATGCTTGACTCTAAAGGAGATAATGGCGGTAGCAACTATAATGCTCAGTCAAATACTCCGATGGCTAACGCCAATCAAGGTGATGGATATAATGCACCTGCTCAGGGAGAACCGCAAGGCTATCAACAACCTGCTCAACAACAGCAGCAAAGTTATCAGCCACAGCAACAACAAAATAGCTACAATAACAATCAAGCAGCGTCTCAGAGTCGTGAAATGCCAAGTAGCAACTCGATTCCTGAAATTGATATAGATGAAGATGAAATTCCATTTTAGAAAAAAATAGATATAAAGGTAATAACATGTCAGAAAAAAGAAAATACAAAAAAAGATATTGTAAATACTGTGAAGCAAAAGTTGACTTCATGGATTACAAAGAAGTAGCAAGTTTACGTTTTTCATTATCAGAAAGATACAAAATTATGCCACGTCGTTTAACTGGTAACTGTAAACGTCACCAAGATATGATTACAGTAGTAATCAAACGTGCTCGTGCAGCAGCTTTAGTTCCATACACTGTAAGTCGCAAGCAAGTTGTAACTGCACCGTTTGAAAACCTAAGATAATTTCAATTTAGCCCCTTTCTTGAGGGGCTTTTTAAATAAGATTACTCTTCTTTCTTTTCCTTTTTATAAAATTCCAATGCTTTTAAAGCATCACTGCAACTTTCAAATATATAATCTTCTGGCACTAAATTCGGAATTAATCTAATATTTTTGAGCATATCCAAAGGCTGTTCTTTAATTCCTGTAAAAAATACGGTAATTCCCTTCTTTTGAAGTTCCAACACGGCTTCTTCTATTGCGTACATACCGGTTTGATCTATTGACGGAACATTATCCATCATAAAAATAACAATACGCACATCAGGCAACTCTTGCATCATCTTTTTAAAATGTGCCGTGAATCCAAAAAATATCGGTCCGTCAAAATGTTGTATATAAACCTGTCCTTTTAAATCTTCGGGAATAACTTGTTCATCTTCTTTTGAGTGCATTTTATAATAATCATCCAACATAGAGCTAAATGCATTTGCTTCAGCAATATCTCCCATGTGTTTCATAAATAACAAAGAGGCCAAAACCAAACCAACAGCTACAGCCTGTAAGAGATCAACAAATACCGTCAAAACTAAAACAATAATCATCACTATAGCATCGGAACGTGGCACTCTTACAATATGCTTTAACCCTTTATAGTCAATAATTCCTATACCGACCGTTATTAATATACCGGCAAGAACAGGAATCGGAATAAGTTTTGCATATGCTCCCGCACCAAATAAAATGATTAACAAAACAATTGAATGTATCATCCCTGAGAGTCTTGTCTTTCCTCCTGCTTTGATATTTACAACTGTTCTCATAGTTGCACCGGCTCCGGGGAGTCCACCTATAATTCCGGCAGCCACATTTCCTATTCCTTGTCCTATTAATTCTTTATTTGGATTATGCTGGGTTTTTGTCATATTATCAGCAACTACGGATGTTAAAAGTGAATCAATTGCTCCCAATGCAGCAAGTGTAAGTGCGGGAATTACTAAATTCATAGGATGATGCCAATCCATACCAAGAAGTGTGTCTATATGAACATCCGGTATTCCTTTTGGTATATCACCAATAATTGCAACATCCATTTTCATTAGATATGCAACTATTGAAAGAACTATCAAAGCAACAAGAGCAGAAGGAACAATCTTTGTTATTTTTGGAAATAGATAAATAATAGCAATTGTTGATATGGCCAATAAAACTGCTTCCAAATTCACTCCATCGATAATATCTGATATATTCGTAAATATATCAATAATTGTAGATGGTGATTTCATACCAAAAAATGGAAAAATTTGCATAAATATAATTATAAAACCTATTCCACTCATAAAACCTGAAACTACAGGATAAGGAATATAGCGTATATACTGACCTATTTTTGCAATACCCATAATTATCAAAAATATACCTGCTAGTACAAATGTAGCAACTATTGTCGGTATGGCATTTTCAACCGAACCGTATATCGCAATTTCACCTGCAATAATAGCAGAAGAAACAACAGTCATGGGTCCTGTCGGTCCAGATATTTGTGTTGACGTACCTCCAAATAAAGCTGCAAAAAAGCCTAAAGCTATAGCACCGTATAATCCTGCTATAGCCCCCATTCCTGATTGTACACCAAAGGCCAGAGCCAAAGGAAGAGCAACAACGGCAGCCGTCATACCACCGAAAATATCACCTGATAAATTTTTTGTACTTAACATTTAGTCCTCCTTTTTTTCACTTAGCTTTTTGTATGTACATTCATCCGGATCATAATATTCAATTTCACCATTATGCATATTATACAGCCAACCATGTATATGAATAGAGCCGTTGTCTACTTTTTCTTTAACATATGGATAAGTTAAAAGATTTTCAATTTGGAAAACGACAGATAATTTTTCTGTTAAACGAAGAAGATCCTCTTGTGCCACTTCTTCTCCTAAAGCAATTTTCGCCATAGATTTAGCTTTTTCTCCCAAAGAGAGCCATTTCTTTGTATGTATAAATTTATCTTTATCTATGTCTGAGAACAAAGCAGAAATAGCTCCACATTGGGTATGCCCACATATAATTATTTCAGACACGTTCAGTGCTGTAACAGCGTATTCTATACCTGAAGCTGTAGCATGATAGTCTTCATCAGGCTTATACGGTGCAACAAAATTTCCAACATTTCTCAAGACAAAAAGGTCTCCGGGTTCGGTAGAAGTAATAAGATTTGGTATAACACGTGAATCTGCACATCCGATAAAAAGTGCTTTTGGATTTTGTCCGTTTTTAGCTAAATCTAGCAACTCAAGCTCATGTTTTTTAAAATAACTCTTTTTAAACACATCATTACCCTTTAGTAATGTACTGTTTTTCAACATAGTAATCTCCTAGTAAAAATATAATTTGTTTATATGGTGCATGTTAAGAAAATTAAAAAAAGATAGGAGGCTTAAATATTGTAGAAATAAATTTAAAGCTATAAAGTTTGCTCATAAATTGTGGAGTTGAAGTTTGTGTGATTACATAAAGTGCTAGCGGAACAGAAAGAATAAACAATTTGTCATCAGTCGTATCATTGATTAATCGTTTCTCCATAACAGACTCAGAAATTTTTAAGGAAGGGCTTTCAAGGAATATAACAGACGACACATATTCATAGGTCATAATTACCAAAAAAAACAATGATAATAATAAGCTGATAATACGATTATTCATATGCTGATTGTATATATTTAATAACAACAAGTCAAGTGTGTTTTTTCAATACTAAAATTTTTAATCTAATTAGGAATATTTATTGCTATGTCTTAGGTAAAAAGAACTCACATGAAATTAATAATACTTCTTTTACTCTTACTTCACAGCCTTTTACTGAATGCAAAAACATCTGATTTTTCTCTCATTATTCATAAGCCTTTCAATTCTGGACTTGTTGACATTACCCAAAATTATGATGGAACACTAAGTGTTCTTGGCTTTACAAATGACTTTAAACAGCCTTTACATGTAAACAAGACATATACGGACCCTTTTGAATATTTACAAAGCGTTTCAAGTAAATATGGTGCGAAGATGCAACTCTTTACTATTAATAATAAAGCACAAATTACACAATCAAAAATAATTAATATTAGTAAATTTGCTAAGCCTGCCTCTTTTGTAAAAACACCGACAAACGGATACTTTATTGGAGGCTATACGATGGATGGCTCACAACTATTGTTGTTACTTAATGCAAATATGAATTTAATTCATCATCTCTATTTTGGCACCAAAAACCATGACACAATGAATAAACTTCTCGCTTTAAAAGATGGAGGCGTGTTGAGCGTGGGAACTTCATTTACATCCAGAACAAATCAGGATAATATTTTTCAAAGTGGTTTAGGCAATGATGATATTTGCATAAGCAGGTTTACAAAAGATGCCCGTCTGTTATGGACTAAAAAATACGGCACACAATATGATGATGCCGGCATAGATGCCGCCGAAGCAGATGATGGTTCCATTGTGGTGCTTAGTACAACACATAAAATGGGTAAACAAGCTGTATATATCTCCAGGCTCACACAAAACGGCGACAAAGTATGGTTAAAAGAGATTCCAAGTAAAAATACAATTGAGCCGGTTTCACTACTAAAATTAAAAGATCATAATTTTGTAATCTCTTTAGCCCAAACTGATGCTATGCACAAAAAACAGATACGCCTGGTAAAATTCGATATATATAAAAACATATTGATAGACAGTCATATTGAGAGTACCTATTCCAGTCAGATTAATGATATAAAAGAGTTTAGCGACGGTAGGCTCATAGGCGTAGGTTTTGTAGAAGATAATTATAATACTGACGGCTTGGCAATGATAATAAGCAAGAATTTAAAGCTCCTCAATCAGGAACATTACGGGGATGATAATTATGATGTATTTAACAAGGCGACAATTTTAGCAAACGCACAAGTCGGTGTAGCCGGCATACATACAGACAACAATTCCAATGAAAACAATATGTGGGTGGTTAAACTCAATAAAGATGCTACAATGGCTCAAATAGCCGTTAATGCTCAAGATTTTTATGCGCAGTTATGCGCATTATTTGAAGATGAGATAAATAACAAACAGCTTATAATCAAAAAAGATTTAACTATTGAGTTTACGAAAAAAAGCCTTTACTTTAAAATAGGAGAATACAAACTCAATACAAAACAAAAAAAGTTTTTTGATAAATTTTCCAAGAAACTGATATCTTTTTTATATGCACATAAAAGCCAAATAGATACATTAAAAATCAACGGACATACTTCCAGTGAATGGAAAAATGCTGCTTTTTCTGATAGGTTTTTAAAGAATGAAGAGTTATCAATGAAACGTTCTTATGAAACATTAAAGTCACTTTTACTAGCACAAGATGAAGCAAAACAAAAATATTTGACTCAAATTTTAACAGGCAGTGGACTCAATTATAAAAACAGAATTATTATAAACAATAAAGAAGATAGAGAAAAATCAAGAAGAGTAAGTTTAAAAATTATTTTAAAGCAAGAGAAAACTAAACCCTAAAAAGGGTTTAGTTGAAAAAGTTATTAATTAACCACAAGATGGAACTTCACCATCTGATGCATATTTCCAAACAAAATCATAAAGATTAGTTACATCTTTTGGTTTCATTTTTTTAATTTTCTTCACTCCATGAGGGCAAATTTTCATCCATTCTTCTTGAAGTTTACCAGCATCTTTGAGTGAAGTCCAACCTTTACGATCATGCTTCATTGCAAATACTGCACCATTTTTAAGACCATCTTTTTTACAAACTTTTAGTTTTTTAAGATAAAATTTCTGACCCTTTTTTGCATCAGCCATTGCACTTGTAGTAAAAACTGATCCGGCTACCATAGCAGCCAATAACAATGAAGTCGTTTTTTTCATTTAATTTCCTTTGAAAAAGTGATAATACTGTGATATGTTACTACCATCTTTATAAATTATAGATTAATCTTATGCAAACATAATAAAATTTTATATCTTATGATCGAAAATCAAGTCTTGTTTTATCTTGAATGAGTTTTTTATACAATTTAAACTTTGCTTTTTGTAATGCTTCATCATTATAATCAAATTCTGCTTTCATAACTTCTGCAGCGATTCCTGCCGTATCCATTGCAAACAATTTTAACTCTTTTTTCGTTAGTTTTGCCTTTAATGCAGCATAAAGTTCTTTGTCGTCTTCTATCAAATCAACTGCATCAAGTTTACAAAACTCTGCAAGTTTTTCTCTAAAATTATTTTCATTATGGTACTGTCTCCAAACTGTACTTTCTAGCATTCTATTTCCTTTAATATTTGTGTTAAATCTTTTGTATCCACTATTACATTCGCCTGAGCTTTTAAAATGTCTCTTGCACAAAAAGCTATTCGTGTGCCTGCATGCGCGAACATTGAGAGGTCGTTTGCCCCGTCACCACAGACCATTGTCTCTTCTTCACTCATACCCAAAATATCCTGAAGACGTACCAGCATATCGCCTTTTGAAAAGTTAAACATCATATCACCGCCCACAAGTCCCGTAAGTTTACCGTTCTTTACATGTAAGGCATTAGAAAAATCTGCATCATAGCCTAAAACATCTTTTGCGTACGAAGTCGCCGTTCTAAAGCCACCGCTGAAACATACAACTTTCATGCCTCTGCTTTTAAGCTCCGCTATTGTCTCTACCGCTCCCGGCATATATGGCAGATTATGTGCTATTTTTTCAACTACTTCAAAATCCAGCCCTTTTAAAAGCCCTACTCTTTGCTGCAGAGACTCAAAAAAATCAAGTCGTCCGCTCATTGCCTCTTCCGTAATACGGGCAACTTCTTCTCCTATTCCTAATTCATCAGCAAAAAAATCTATCGTTTCACCGTCCATTAATGTAGAATCAAAGTCAAATACTGCAAGTTTTAGCATAAATTTTCTCTCTTTTGTATATAATGTCGCAATTATAGCTAAAGACTACTTATTATAGGATTTTATTTGTTTGACACACTCATAGAGAAATTAAAAAACGATACATATATTACTTTAGAAACAACACCGGGACACTCGGCAACCTTTACACCTACTATAGATAAAATAGAGGCGCTGGGACTTGCAGAATTGGTTGACGGGTTTTCTACAACAGACAATCCTTTGGCTAAACTAAAGTACAATGCCCTTTTTGCTGCCAAACTGCTTCAAGACAGATTTAACAAGCCTGTTATAGCAACAATGAGTATGAGAGACAGAAATAAAATCGCCCTGCAGTCTGATCTTTTGGGTGCAAATGAGTTTAACATCCGGGCTATTTTGGCACTTACAGGAGACCCTGCGACAATCTCAGACCAGCCAAATACGAAAGGTGTTTTTGAAGCTGACAGTTCTTTGCTGCTAGACATTATTGCCGCTTTAAACTCCGGTATGGACTATGCTGCCAAGCCTTTTAGTGTTTCGCCAAAACATATACATCCTTTCGCCGTCGTAAATTCTTATGCAAAAAATCCAAAAACATTACAAAAAAAGATGCAAAAGAAAATAAAACACGGGGCAATCGGTATTATCACTCAGCCCGTATATGATTTGGAAAATGCAAAACAGCTTTTAGAACTCAAAGACAATGCAAATAAAGAGTGCTGCCGTGAAAATAAAAATGCAGAATTAATTTTAGGCGTTTTTCCTATTACAAAACTGCGTACAGCACAATTTTTAGCATCACATGTTCCCGGTATCAACGTTCCGCCATGCTGGATAGACAAACTACGCCAAGCAAATATAAAAGGTGTAGAGGAAGAGTATAAAGTCGGATTTGAACTGAGTAAAAAACTTTTTGAAGATTTAAAACTACTGCATCCAAAAATCCATTTGATGACAGCTAACCAGTTTCAAATAGCCAAAGATATATTAGTATAAAGTAAGGAAGAAAATGATTGATTTAAAACTACTGCAAAAAGATTTTGAAGGCATAAGCAAAAAATTACAACGTAAAGGCGTTGATGAAAAACTTTTAGAAAAAGTAAAAATAAAATTTGAAGAGCTTAAAGAGGCAAAAGCACACTTTGAGACACTTCAAGCTGCACAAAATGCAATGAGTAAAGAGTTTGGTATGTATAAACGTGAAGGTAAAGACATCAGCGAACTCAAGGCAAAAGTAGATGAAAACAAAATCCGTATAGCCGATGCACTTGAGATACAACGCCTTCGCCAAGAAGAACTTGAAGCGCTTGCTATGGCAATTCCAAATATTCCCGATGATGATGTACCCGACGGTGAAGATGAAGATGACAATATAGAGATTAAAAAGGTACTCACGCCCAAGGAGTTTTCATTCACCCCAAAAGAGCACTGGGAACTTGCCGAACAAAACGGCTGGATAGACTTTGAACGTGGTGTAAAACTGGCAACCTCACGATTTTCAGTCAGCTTTGGCATGGGTGCTAGACTTGAACGCGCCCTCATAAACTTTATGCTTGATTTTAACCGCCAACGTGGATTTGAAGAAGTGAGTGTTCCTGCTCTTGTCAACAGAAAAGCTCTTGAAGGAACGGGACAACTTCCAAAGTTTGAAGATGATTTATATAAAATACAAGATCAGGAACTTTTTCTTATTCCTACTGCAGAAGTTCCTGTAACAAATCTCTATCAAGATGAAATATTATCGCTTGATAAGTTACCTAAGCGAATGACAGCCTATACTTCATGCTTTAGAAAAGAAGCCGGAGCAGCAGGACGTGACACAAGAGGAATGATACGACAACATCAGTTTCATAAAGTAGAACTTGTGAGTATCGCTACACCGGGTGAAAGTGACATAATATTTAACGACATGGTTACATGTGCATCAGATTTACTCACAGCCTTGGAGTTACCGCATCGACTTGTCACACTTTGCACAGGTGATTTAGGTTTTTCAGCTGCGAAGACTATTGACCTTGAAGTGTGGCTCCCGGGACAGAACACTTACCGTGAGATATCCTCTGTAAGTAACACAAGAGATTTTCAAGCACGTCGTGCAAAAATCCGTTTTAAAAATGGCAAGAAAAATGAGCTTGTCCATACATTAAACGGCTCATCTTTAGCTGTTGGTCGCACACTTGTGGCAATTATGGAAAACTTTCAAAATTCAGATGGAAGTATAGACATTCCAAAAGTTTTACATCCTTATTTAGGATTGTAAACCTTGTATTTAATAAAATATCAAAAGAATTGTTCATATCTCTTGTATTTAAAAAAATTTTAAGATATACTTCTGTTAAGAAAAGATGATTCTAGTTACATCTTTAGATTGCTTTATATTGACGACTTCTTGTTTCCAGTACATTCACCTAAAAGAAAAACTTTATATTATATTTTTACCATCAAAGAAATTTGGTGTACTCAAACAAACAAGGATTTACAATGGCAACATTACAAAATGGAACAGTTAAATGGTTCAACAGCGACAAAGGTTTCGGATTTATCGAAGTAGAAGATGGCGGGAAAGATGTATTTGTACATTATCGTCAAATTAATGATAACGGACATAGTCGTGTATCACTTGATGAAGGTCAAAAAGTAACTTTTGAAATCGGTCAAGGTGACAAAGGTCCACAAGCAGAAAACGTTACAGGTCTGTAACTTTTATATTAGGCAGCTTGTAAAAGCTGCTTAACCCCTCTACTTATTTACTCAAATATCGCGGAATAGAGCAGTTCGGTAGCTCGTCGGGCTCATAACCCGAAGGTCGCAAGTTCAAATCTTGCTTCCGCAACCAATCCTAAAAAAATATAGTTATATTAAAATTATTTATATAAGTTAAGTTTCTTTGTAATAGAATAGTTTATGTTAATACATTCTATTTGAGGAAGATGCTATGAAAAAAACACTATCTAAATACTTTAACATATATCTCGTTATTGCTCTGATTGGCGGCTTTTCTTTTTTATATCTTTTTTCATTTGCATTTGTTCTTAATGATGTAGCGACAGGCTCAAGTTTAAAAATGAAAAAAAAGGCTATCCAAAAGAAAAAAGAGCTTTGTCTTAAAGATCCGACGCAATGCTGATTTATTCTTTATTGCTTGAATACCGCATAACAAATATAAAAAGACTCAATACCGCGATCATAATACCAACACCTGCTATCAGGTAAAAAGCATGGATCATCTGCGCATAATCACTTAAAGCAATTTTAAATACAACCATAAGTGATTCTATTGATAAGGCAATAATTATGGAAGTCAGAAATCGGGCTAAGAGTCTGTTTTCTATGTTGTAATCACGGCTGATACTTTTGTAAAATACTTCATGCTCCAAAATTGTTTTTGACAAATCAAAAATAGCCAATGCCAAAGTCAATGCGATGATAGAACGAAATAGTCCAGATAAAATATCTTTGTCTTGTGTACCAAAAGTTATCCAAATAGTAAAAAATGCGTAGCTGACAAGTGCAAAAGAAAACAGTGAGAGTAAAAATCCAAAGAGTCCATAAAAATATTGTGTAAATTTACTAAAGTATTCATGTCCATCCACTAAAGAGAGCTCTTTTAAAAGTGTATACAATTCAAAATCATATACAATATATTCTTCATTGATATACTGCACAACTGTTATGTAAGGTGTTGCGCTTCTTGAATTTACATATACATTTGAAATATATATATTGTCTTCTCTGAACTGTATACGTTCAAGTAAATGTGATTTATCCAAACCCAGGTATGTTTTGTCATCCTCTTGTGATGTATACAGTGGTGTAGCCTGTTTTAAGTTTTTATTTATTTTATAGGTGGCTTGCAGGGCGGGAAACAGTGAAAACAATGATTCACGGACAAGTGTATCATATTCACCTGTATCAACACTTTCTATCATCGCAGTCAGGGAATTTTCTATAAATGAATATTGTTTTTTATATATTGAAATAATTTCTTTCATAACCCACCTCAATTCATGCATTACATGTATGCATCAAATCAGGTAGTTACAGCTATAATATCACTTTAAACTATAAGTCATTCTTATATTATACTATTAATAGAATATTTTTATCTTTTAAAGGGTAAAATTACTTACTTACATGTAAGCTTTGGTACTTTTTTTGCTTACAAAAAGACAAAAGATGCAATATTAAATAGGGTAGTCAATGGCTGATACACATGAAGACATAATAATCATAGAAGACAGTGATGCAGCATTACACTCGTATAATCAGAATGATGAGTTGCTTAATGAGAATGAAGATGAAGCCAGACAGAAAAAGATTATTCTTTTTAGTGGTATTGCAATTATTGTTATTTTACTCATTACTGTAACAACACTTCTTCTTATAAAAAACGCTTCTACAAAAAAGGTTAGTGACTTTAGTGTTTTAGACAACAAGCTACAAGAGGCAAAAAAACCGGTCATTGAACCAAGTAAACTGGAAAATATGATTGCCAAAGCAAATTATTTATACTCAACAGGTGCAAAAGAAAAAGCTCTCACATTGTATGAAAATATTGCCCATTACTCTCAGGCTATATCGCAGTACAACCTTGGTGTTGCCCAAATGAAAAATGAACAGTACGCACTGGCATTAAAAACTTTTCAAAATGCAATACTCAATGATGAGAAAAGGTGTGTCTGCGCCATAAATGCAGCCGTATGTTCGTTACATGTAAAGGATGAGGCTAGCTTTAAGTATTATATCGATTTGGCTTATGCTTATTTACCTTATGAAATCAATTCACCCCTGTATTCATACTATTATACACTTGTAAATTACTATAACAAAAACTATCTAGCAGCTTTGAATGGTCTTAAAAATACAAATCACCCTGCCTATCCGGTTGTTCAAAATCATTTAAGTGCAAAAATTAATGCTTTATATAACAATAATTATGATGCTATTGATGCTTTAGAAAAAATTAATGAAGATATCGATGACTTCAGTTTAGCTCTTCTATATGCAAGAGTTGGCGATTTTAACCTGGCAATCAATCATCTTAACAGTGCCATAATAAAAAACGAACAGCCGCTCAAAGCCAAATTGGCACGCAGTTATATTAACTTAAAGGCCGGACACATACAAAAAGCGGCATCACAACTTAAAAAAGTAACAGATGAGTACCCACAAGAGGTTTATAAAGCGTACCCCATTCGGGTTAAACTCAAAGATGTTTTATTTGAGCCACAAAAAGCCCAAGCCTTATACAGGGAGAAAATTCAAAATTCAAAATTTATCAACTATCAAAAAATATTTTATTTTTCGCCATATAAAATCTTCAATGCAAACCAAACTATCAGTTACATCAGAAAAGGGAATGCAAATATTTATATTGATAATGTAGAGTCTGCACAGGACTATTTAAAAAAAAGCTACTCTTCTTCCAATGTTGATATTGGTATTACAAAGGCTATTAAAAAAGCTCTCTCTTTAAAAATTCGAGAAGCAAACCAGGATTTACAAAAACTTGTAAAGATTCAGCCTAAGCACTCTATTTTACATTATAATCTTGCCCTGACCTATGCCCAAATGGGAAATATGCTTCAGGCGAATAAACACTTTTTGCGTTCATATCATTTAGATGCCAAGAACTATCTCTCCGGCGTTTATGCTGTAATGACAAGCCAATTAATAAATAAAAACTACACAAAACTAGAGTCTCTTTTAAAAGATTCTATATCTGCAGAAGAAATAAGTGAAGAAACTGATCTGTATAATACTCTTTTACACCTCAGTGACAATGACTATATTTCAGCGATTGAATGGCTTGACAAAGACTACAAACAAAGACCTCTGTATCTAATATTAGATACACTTATTGCCAGCAAAACAAAAAATCCTGACAGAGCAAAAAATGCTGCATCAAAGCTGACTGTCATGTTTCCTCATGATATACTCCCACATATGATTTATATAGATACGCATTTTAGCAGCTATAAGACACCAAAATATGCAGAGGAAGTCTTAAAATACTTGAAGAAACAGCATTTTAATTTCACTGATTTGTATTATGGTCCATTTATTACCAGATACACATATATACAAGAACATTTAATTACGGGAAGACTCTATTATCTAAGAGAACAATTAAAACAAGTTCTTCAAACTACTGATACAAATACTCAAGATATAGAAAGTGCATTGGCTTTAGCATCACTGTATAACAAGAACTTTGAGGAGTCATACAGCCTCTATAATCATTTAATAGACGAATTAAAGGTTAGGGATGCATATACACTCTATTTGGGAGCAGTAGCTTCAACAGCGGCGCAGCATCATGCAAATGCAATAGCGCTACTTGAATTATCAAAAATGAAAAATGAAAACTTTTTTGAAGCAAGATACGCACTTGCACTTTTGTATATGGAAATTAAAAATAATGATGGTGCATCCATACAACTGCAACAAATTAACAATGATTCCTTTGAATCACAATATTTTGAATTTAATATAGATACAGATAAGGTTCTATTTATGAAAGAGCATCCCAAAGGCTAACAATTAAATTAAGAGAAATAGCCTATCAGAGAGTGAGATGCTTGAATTTCACTGTTTGGCTTAATATCTAATCTGAAGTTTTTCGGTAGATAGATTTCACTCATACTATTAATTGCATATCCATATCTTAAGCCTTTATATAAAGTGTCATTTTTAGAAACTTCTATATTTATTGGAGTAAAACTTTGCTTGAGTCTGTGCAACACTTTTACTTTATTGTTATGTCCATCTATAAATACAAGTTCGGCAGTTTCATTTAAATCATAAAACAGTTTTGATTTTTTTGAGGTTCTTGCACCTCTGACAACTTTTGTGCTTTCAAGATGTCCACATAAAGGAACACGCAATACACCTACATTCATATAATTTGATTCTACGCGCACTCTATAAGCATATTGTTCATCTTTTATTTCATCTATAGCTTTTACAACACCATCAACAGGGGAAACAACTGCTTTGTCTTCTAAAAAAGCAATCTCTCTTTCGGGGTTTCTAAAACTATAAACAAAAAACAGCGCTGATAAAAAAGATAAAAGAGAGAAAAACTCTAAATCTAGAATCCAAAATATAACAGTAACAAGAAGCGCATAAACAATATATTTATAACCGTTTTTGCTTACAATAAAAAGATTACTTTTCATCACTTTTTCCGTCAGTATCATCAGATTCTGTCATTGTTGCATCTGCTTTCAACTCTTCTTCAATGCTCTCGCTGTTTTCTACAACTTTAGATTGTATACCATTTTCTTTTTCAAAATTTATAATGATTTCTCTAACTTCATCGCCGGTAATATTCTCTTTTTTATACAGCAGGGCAACCATATCTTCAATAGCTCCGCGATACTCTTCCAAACGATTTAATACAGTCTGATAATGCTCATCTAATGATTTTTTGATGTATTCATCCATCTCCTCAGCCATTCTTTCGCTATACTCGCGTGCTGCCGGCTGTCCGCCTCCGCTTAAAAATAACTGGCGTGATTTCTCAAGAACCATTAGTCCTGCGATGTCACTCATACCATAGGTTTGCACCATAGATTTTATAATGTCAGTCGCACGTTCCAAATCGTTTCCTGCACCCGTAGAAATTTCACCGATAAATACCTGCTCAGCTGCACGGCCGCCAAGAAGAGTATCTACTTCAGCCCACAGCTCATGCATCTGCATCATATATTTATTTTCTTCAGGCTTATTCAACGTGTAACCTAATGCCGCCAAACCGCGAGGAACTATAGAAACTTTTGATACTTTTTTCGCACCATCTGTTGTTTCAGCCAAAAGAGCATGCCCGCTTTCATGGTATGCAACTATCTTTTTCTCTTTGGGGTTAATACGGCGAGATTTCTTAGCAAGTCCTGCTAAGGCACGCTCTACTGCCTCATACATATCCTGCTGCTTGACGGTTTTTTGACTTTTTCTTCCTGCAAGCAGTGCTGCCTCATTTATGATGTTTGCTAAGTCTGCACCCGCAAGCCCCGCTGTTAAGCGTGCTATCTCTTCAAGGTCCACATCTTTATCTGTTTTTACATTTTTTACATGCACTTTTAGAATTTTTACACGGCCTTCAAAATCCGGTTTATCAACAAGAACCTGCCTGTCAAAACGACCGGGACGCAACAGTGCCTGGTCAAGAATTTCCGGTCTGTTTGTTGCTGCTAAAATTATAACAGGCGTATCTGTTCCAAAACCATCCATTTCTGCCAACAGCTGATTGAGTGTTTGCTCTCGTTCATCATTTCCGCCCATTACACCGCCGGCTGCACGACTTTTACCAATAGCATCAATTTCATCTATAAATATAATACTCGGCGCATCTTTTTTAGCCTGTTCAAACAGATCTCTTACACGAGCCGCACCCACACCTACAAACATTTCTATAAAACTAGAACCGCTTACTGAAAAGAACGGAACTTCTGCTTCACCAGCAACAGCTTTGGCAAGGAGAGTTTTACCGGTACCGGGGCTCCCTACCAATAAAACACCTTTTGGAATTTTTGCACCGATTTCTACATAACGTCCAGGATATTTCAAAAAGTCTACAATCTCTTGCACTTCCTCTTTTGCCTCTTCTACACCTGCAACATCATCAAATTTTGTATCTGGTTTTTCTGAGTTAATCAACTTTTTGGAATTACCCATTCCAAGCAGTCCGCCACCCATACTTTTTTGCATACGGCCGGCAAAAAACATCCAAATCGCAATAATTATCAAAAACGGAAACAGCCAGCCAAACATTTCAGTAAACCAGTTTGTTTCACTAAATCCTGTATAGTCTATTTTTTCTTCATCTAAAAGCTTTATCAGTTCATTATCGCCTTTTACCACTCTTGTTGTATAAATTTTTGAACCGTCTGTTGAAATAGCTCTAATATAACTTTGCCCTATTTCAACTTTTTTTACACTTTTAGACTTTACAAGCGCTTTCAGTTCTGAGTAATCAACCGGTTTAATTCTTGTTGTAGATGTTCCCATTACAGAATTATTATTACCGGCACCTTCGCCAACCATTACTTTAAACAACAAAATCACGACAACTGAAAATATTGCAAATGTTATCAGTGGATTTTGGTTAAAAAAGTTGTTATTGTTGTTATTATTATCTTTATCTGCCATTTTTATTTCTTCTCTCTTTTTAAAACTAATGTAACCCATTCATCTTGAGCTATTTTCTCTATTATTTTACAATCTTTATAAAAATTCAAAACTTTTTCTTCATACTTGTTTAATATACCAGATAAAATTAAGATTCCATCATCTGCCAATGCTCTTTTTAAATCATTTGCAATAAAAGTTAATACATCTGCAACAATGTTTGCCACAACTATATTGTATTTTTCATCCAAATTTGAAGCAGAACCTTCCCATATGGAATGAAATTCCAAACCATTGAGTTTTGCATTTTTTATAGAATTTTCAACTGAGACGGGGTCAGTATCACACGCATCGACTACTGCACCGAGTTTCATCGCCCCGATACCGAGTATTCCACTCCCACAACCTACATCTAAGACTCTGTCACCTTTATGCGCATATTTAGAAATAGCGCGCAATGAAGATGCGGTCGTTGGATGATGCCCTGTACCAAATGCAAGAGCCGGGTCTATCACTATATTTATGAGAGTTGGATGATTGTCACTCCATGTAGGATGGATGTAAAATTTATCTATTGCAAGAGGTTCTATACTATTTTTATAAGACTCTACCCAGTCGCTATTTTGTAGTTTTTTTTGCGTACATTCTACTTCTACAGGTGTGCCCAGCGCCTTTTGCAAAGCTTCTGCAAACTGTTCAATTCCCCAACCTATGGTATCAAGTTCCTCTTCACTTCTTATAATAAAGCCATCATCTGTCTCTTCAAAACCAATCGGCAGAGTATCTGCCAAAAAATCTGCAAACAATTCATGATGAGAGGAAACTTTAACCACTAACTCATAGTAATGCTCTTGCATTACTCCGTAACACCCATTACAGCGCCAAGTTTTTCTTTAAGTACCTGTGGGGTAAACGGTTTTACTATGTAGTTATTTACTCCGGCTTTAAGAGCTGTAATAACCTCCGCTTTTCCACCTTCTGTTGTTACCATAATAATAGGCGTATCTTTAAAACGCTCATCTGCACGAACTTTTTTTACAAGCTCCAGTCCATTCATTTCCGGCATATTCCAGTCTGTAATCAACATATCAATATCTGGGTTCGCATCCATCTGCGCCCAACCTTCAACGCCGTCGGCACCTTCAAGGATATCTTTGTAACCAAGGCGAGACAAAGTATTTTTTATAATACGGCGCATTGTAGAACTGTCATCAACAACAAGTAATTTCAATTGAAATCCTTTAAATAATATTTTGCATAATTTGTATCTAATAATAGCAAAATTCTGTTTGTTTTGCTATTAATCTACCAATTTGAAC
>Ga0256836_1000374_pt1 | contig 24825 bp, 23 predicted proteins | sample 4561380metaG_FD_185974 | JGI IMG/M metagenome (GOLD analysis project Ga0256836, IMG submission 185974) | Hydrothermal vent microbial communities from Guaymas Basin, Mexico - 4561-380 | ecosystem: Environmental > Aquatic > Marine > Hydrothermal vents | place: Mexico: Guaymas Basin | collected...
CTTTTTTAATTTTTTTTATTATATCACTTTATCAGGAAACTTTTCAAGAAATTTAAGTACCTTTAAAGCAACTACATATTCACAATAAGGCTGGTTTGGATTTTTTTCAAAATAGTTTTGATGATACTCTTCGGCTTTATAAAAAACATCAAGTGGTTTAACTTCGGTAACTACGTCTAAACCTCTGTTTTTTAGCTCCTCTATCTTTTTTAGAGCTTTTTGCTTTTGTTCTTCATTAAAATACAAAATAATAGAACGATACTGAGTACCTATATCATTACCTTGCCTATTTAGCTGAGTTGGGTCGTGAATGGCAAAAAAGATATCTAAAAGTTCATCATAACTTACTTTATTTTCATCATAATCAATTTTTACAACCTCAGCATGACCGGTAACTCCAGTACAAACTTGCTCATATGTAGGATTTCGACGTCTTCCTCCTGCATATCCAACTTCAACATTTTTTACGCCTTTAACTCTTCTAAAAACAGCATCTAAACACCAAAAGCATCCCCCTCCAAAAATGGCAGTTTGCATTTATATCCTTTTTAATAATTTATCTACTTTTAAAAGAGTATTTTTCATATCTTCTAACTTTTCTTTTTTAGGTTCAATATTTTTTAAGTCATTTTTAACTAACAACTCATAATTCTCTAATAAAAATTTACTCCATTTTTCTCTTACTTCTTCCCTCTTTGTATCAGCTAAAAATTTAAATTGCTTAGCAAAAATAGATACAAACGGTCTTTCTGGAAAAATAGCTTTTATAACACCTTTTTTTATCGTCTCTTTTATTAACTCTAAATCTTCTTTTATCTCTTTTTCAACCTCTTGAAGAGTCTTTGCCACTTGATAAGTAGTTGTATTAGTTTGAGTTCTACTCCCTGAATATAAAGAGTTATTTATAACCTCACTTTTTCCTAAAATTTTTTTTATTAAAGATAAATTATTTAACTCTATATTATTTAAGTTATTTTCACAATATATTGCTAAAGAATACAAATCCTCTTTAAATTCTTCAAACGTATTTTTTCTATCTTCTGAGCCTCTTGGATTCTTAACAACAGTAGTAATTAATGCATCTGTAAATTTATCAGCTAAAAATAAATAGCTCTCTCTCTTATAACTAATATCTTTTAAAAATTTTTTTACAAATTCTTCTACATTGCTTCTTAACTCTTCATTCAATTCAAGCGCTTTTATAATAGCATCTATCATTTTATTAAAATACTCTTGATGTTTTTCATCAGCTATACCTAATACTTTATCGATAAACTCTTTTTTGATTTTAGGAGATAGCGTTTCTCTATATTTTTGATTAACGGCATTTGGTCTTTGAGTGTTAATCTCACCTAAAGACTCAATAACATTCAATTCCTCTAAGCTCTCAGATTTCACTTCATCTACAATTGCGTCTATTTTATTTCTAAGCTCCTCGCTAAAAGGTCTATTTTTTAAAATATCTTCTTCTAACTCTTTTTGTAATTTAGCTAATTCAATAGTTAATTTATCTATTCTGTTTCTTACCTTAAGAGCAATAGCCATCTCTTCTTTTTTAATTAACATTAATTCTTTATCTATTTCCTTAATATCCGCAGTTTTTTTAGATAAAATTTTTCTAATTTCACTTAAAATATTATCAATTTGAAGCTTTAAATTTCTAAACGCTTCATTTTTATAAAACTCTTTTATTGAGTCTCTTAATTTATCAACATTAAAAACTACTTCTTCAAGATGCCATTCTTTTAATTTCTTATCTATCTCTAAATTAGAAACAACTTTATCTAAATAATTTTTTGAATCTACTATAAAAACTCTACTTTCTTTTACTTTTAATTCATCTATACATATTTCTTTAAATTTTTTCATAACACGAAGCGCATCTTCTTTTGAATCTAACCTTGAAATTTTCGTTCCTACACAAAAAAGTTTTTCATTTAAAGGAAAAGATACATCTTCATAAGAATTTAACATCTCAATATCATAACTTTGTATTTCTAATTTATCTGCTAAGCTTTTTACTAATAAAATAGTATCCGCTTTATTTAACGCTTTTTTTGTCTCTTCTTTATGTTTTTTTGTAGGAGAAGTAAAACCTGGTACATCATATATTACTATTTCTTTTGTATCTTTAAAATCACTTAATTGAATCTCTATTTTTTTTACGGCACTTGCAACTTTTGGGTCAGTTATATAACCTCTATATAAATCTGTACCTATTTCATCTTTTGAAAGTACCTTTTTATTTCTATTTAGATACTGTAAAATAGCATTTTTATTTTGTAAAATCACTTTTAATTCTTTTCCGATTGTAGGATAAAATTGATTATATGTTTTTATATCGTTTTTTCTTAATAAATCTAAATAACTCTCTAATTCTTCTAAAGTAAAACTTTTAAAATCTACTTTTTTATGATATTTTAAATTACTTAGCATCTCATTAACAATTTCATTAAACTCTTCATAAGTAAAAAACTCTATTATCGCTTTATCTTCTCCATATTTTAAAACCGTTGAAGTATAAGTAACTCTACCCTCTCCTGTTGGAAACGCTTCTTTTAATTTTACTAACGCATTAGCTAAAGTAGATTTTCCATCATTTTCCCCTCCAATTATCGCTACTTCAATAATACCTTCTTTAATTTTTTGCAATAAAATTTCGTTTTTATATCTTATATTTTTTAATTTTTCTAAATCATTCTTTTCAAAAATATAAGATAACGACTCAATTTCATCTAATACTACTTTAGCGTTTTCTAACTTTTCTTGATATTCTTGTTTTAACTTATCAAAATTCATCTTTTCTCCTTAAAAAATAATAAATGTCTTTGATTTTAACAATACCTTTGCTTTTTTGTTAGGCTTATGATATGGAATAACGACTTTATTATCAACTAATTTTCCTTTTTCTAATTTAGCTTCTAAATCTTCACAAAATTCTGGATTAAAACGTTTAAATTCTATTTTATCTTCATCTAATAAGACAATTTCCGATTAAAAATATTGATTTACTAACTCATAAAATTTCTTTTCATCTTAGCTCATTATCTTTTTGCTTTTTCTTTTAGCTTCTAATAAAAATGGATAATAAAAATTCACAAACACATCAGCATTAACCATTAACCTTGACAAGTTAAATAAATTCTCTGCATTAATTTCATTAAGAGCAGACTTTAACCTAAATTTTCTAAACTCAGGAATTTTAATAATATAAAAAAGAATGTCTTGTAATAATTTAGAAGTAATAATCTCTACAACTACTTCAAATCCTTCTAAAGATTTTTTTAACTCTTCACAGACCTTAATTTCACTATCTCTTAAAGAGATCCTATTTTTTTCTAAATTTTTATTTTCTTGTTGTAATTTTTCAATAATTTTTTCTTTTTTATTCAAATTCTCTTTTAACTCCACTAATACATTCTTTGAAACTTTTGAGCCACTTTTTAATTCTTTTTCTAAATAAGCAATTTTATCTTCATAAGTTTTTAACAAAGGTCTTAATTTTTCTAATTCTTCTTGTAATTTTTGATTAACAACTTTTAATTCGTCGTTTTCTTTTTTTAATAAGTTATTAATCTTAGAAGCAATACTATAATCTAATTGTTCTTTTTTTTCTTTTAAAGACTTTAACGTGTTTAAATTTTTTAATAAATTCTCTCTTTTTTCAATCTCTTTTTTAACGTTTGATGATTTAAAAGACAAATTCTCTAATAAATTTTCGTTTTTTCTTAAAATCCTTTTATTTTCTTCTACCCATTCGGCAAACTCTAAAGCACCAAAGAAAGTAACTTCTAAAAGCTTATCTATTTCTTTATATTCTAACTCATCTATTACCTCAATTACAATATCCCTACTTAAAGGCAAAAGTCTTATTAACTCTTTAAACGTTCCAAACTCTCTTCTTAAAAGCTCATTTTTTACTTTAGATACAATCTCTTCTTTATTTTCTAATAAATTTAGCATTTTTTCTCCTTTTATTCAACTAAAACCCTTGCATCTTTACCTATAGCTTTATGAGTAGGAATTAAGACTTTTTTTTCTTTCAATTCTCCCTTAATCTCTCCATTAATTCCTTTCATAAACTTTCTATCAAATTTTTCAAACTCTAAACGTTCTAAATCTATTACATCTTCATTAAAAATTTCATTAACTACCCTAAAAAATTGCAATTCTTCTTCATTTACAGGCTCTAAAGTCTCTTTTTTATACTCTTCTAAATATTCATAATAAGCATTTAAAAAAGTTTTCTTATCAGTTAAATATTTCATTAAATTAACAGCAGATTTATAACTATTATCTAAAATTCCTTTTTTTTCTCTAAACTTACTTAAGGATCTCACTTTTAATAAATAATCTAAAACTTTTTTACTCTCTTTTAGACTCAAATCAATTTCTTCAATAATATTATTTTTTTCTTCTAAAGATTTTTTGCACTCATTCAGTTCATCTTCACAATCATTACAATTTTGTTGTAACTTTTCTAAGTTATTACTTAATTCATTTATTTTAATATTTAAACTCTTTATTTGCTGATTTTTTAACTCTAATTCGATGTTTTTATTTAATAAATTGCTTTTTGTACTTTTGATATTTTCTTCTAAATTAGAAACCTCTTTTTCCTTTTCTTCTAATTTTTTTAATAAATTTTTATTTTCAATTCTATTTTTATTTAACTTTTCTTTCAAAGAAATAATTTCTTTTTGTGCTTCTTTTAAGTCTTTATTTTTTAAATGAATTTCTATCTCTAAATCTTTTTTTTCATTAATAAAACTTTTATTTTCATTTTCTAATTTGACATTATTAGCTTTTACAATATTAAGTTCACTTTTACATTGAATTAGTTCGTTTTTAAATCTATCTAATTCATTTTTTAAATTCATAGTCTCTTTTTCACTTGATTCTAATTTATCAAATACAAAATCAATAAAACTATTTAAATAATTTTTCAAATTTTCTCTACTAAACATTTTCGATCCTTCCGTTTTCTATATTTACTACAATAGAACGACTCTCGTCTTTATTTCCTTCATCTCCTAAAACAAGCATTATTCTATCATCTCCAACTACCTTAGCAAAAACTTTATAATAACGTTCATTTAATAATTGCTCAGGAAAAACTATATTAGTAACTTTTAAATTTTCATCATCGATATCCTCAATTAAAGAAATATCCGAATAATACAAATTAAGCTCTCTTCCTGCTAATTTTCCAATATATTTCCACTCTTTACTAACTTCTCCTTTTTTAAATATAGGAGTTAAATCTTCTACATAATCGTTTAATTCTTCTTCGCTCCATATATAAAAGTTTAAAGGTACTATATCTTCATCTCTAAATAAATAATGAACATAAACGTTATTTAACATCAAAGCACCCTTAGCAACAGCATTTTTTAGAGTTATTTTCTTTTCTTCATCTTTTACTAAAATATGATTTTCATCTTTTAAATCAAAACTATTCTCAATCCATCTACATCTTGAAGCATTTCCGGCTAAAATAATTTTAATCTTATCGTCTAAAATATTAAGTTCTTTTAATCTACCTTCATACTCTTTAAAAACATCTTCAAGTATATTATAAAAATTTAATACTGCATCATCTATATTCGATTTTATAAAATCATCTAAATAATCTCCAAACTCTTCTAATTTTAAAGAAGTTAATCTTTCACTATCTTTAAAAGAAAATACTTCTATATTTTCTTGAGTATCTAATTTTCCTTCAATAAAAAATTTTCTAGCTATTTTTGAAAAAATTTTTAAGTTTACTTTTGCGATATGAGTATTGCTAAGTAATTTAGCGGGAAAATCTTTTAAGACTTCTTCACCTTCTGGTACAGCAATAGGAATTTCTTCTTGTATCATTATATCTTTATGTTTTTCATAAATTTTATAAGCCAATCTCTCAATTAATATCTCTCCTCCAAGCCTCATACCATCTACTCTAAATAACTCCACAATTTCATTATATCTATCTTCATTCTCAACAATTCCATTCTTTAAAGGTTTTCTATAAACTCCAAAAGCAAAATCTAACGTTCCTCCTCCAAAATCAAATACAGCAAATTTTTGAGGTTTTTCCCTAATGGAGAGTTTTTTTATTCTTTTTGCCACTCCTAATAAAGCTACAGGCTCTTCATATTTTAATTCAAGAGAAAAACTATCTAAAACAGTTTTAGGAAGAGACCTTTTCAAACCAAACTCTAAAGACTCTTTTAAAATACTTTTGTGTCTGTTATTAAACGTTACCGGAAATGTCATAACATATTTTGGATAAACTCTGTTTTTTAATCTTAAGTTGACCAATCTTCCAATTATATAACCATAAAGAGCAATAGGATTTATAGTCTCTTCATTTTCTTCATCAATCAAATCCGTAACAAAAACTCTTTTTTTAAAATTATCAAAAGGTTTAAAACTATCTTTATTTTCTCTATTTTTTTCTAACTTAATAGGAATGCTTTTTAAATGCATCACTATTGATTCTATCATTTTAATATCAGGTATATTTTCGATTTGCTCTTTAACACTTTTACCATAATCAAAATAATCTCTACTTAAATCTATCTCTTCTGGTCTATTGGCTTTATTTCTTTTTAAATAAGGAGTTTTTTCTCTATTTATCCACTCTTTATAAATCGCTTCCCAATTAAAAAAAGAAATAGCAGTGATATTTTCATAATCATCTAAACTTTTAGGAGTATCTGTAAAAGAGATTAAATCTTTACCTTTATTCTTAGCAATACAGGTAGAGGAAGTTCCAAAATCAATAGAAACTTTATCTTTTAATTGAGTAATATTCAAATCTTTGCTAACATCTATTAACATAATCTCAAAAGGCAAAATAAATAAAAAATTTCCATCTCCAACTTCTATAAATCCACTAAAAATATGATTATTTCTCTCAAAGAAATCTAAAAACAAATCTGTATCAAAATCTAATAAAAAACGCTCTTTCTCTCTCTTTCCTTCAAAGCAAATCTCATTTTCTAAATATTCGTTATCTTTTTTATTTATCTTTAAAACAAATTTATCAATTAAAAAACTATTATTTCTAAACTTAAATTCCAATTTTCTAATACCAGTACCTACCCAAAGTCCTTCACTTTCCAAAAAGGAACAATCAATTACACCTAAATTAGCAAAATCCCTATCTGAAATATCAAAAAAATCCTCTATTTCCAAAAAAGAATAATCCCTTTTTCTTATACAATCTATATCGTATTTAATCAACTCCAACAATTCTCTCACATCTTCTGGTAAAGATTCAATTTTTTTTTGTTTGAAAATTTCTAAAAATTTTTTTAAGCTAAATTTTGTTTCACTCCCATTATTAACGATTGTAAATTCATCATCTGCATCTTCTAAATAATAAAAAATAGGTGTAATATCTTTTCGTAAAACTTCCTTATATAAACTATCCCCTTTTTTAAAAACTATTTCCATCTCTTCTCCTTTAATAAAAACTTAATTTAATATTGTACAAAAATTTATTTATACCCCTTTTTAATAGTTAGGATTTTTATTTTATATTTTTTTGCAACTTTCTTTGCTCTTTTTAAATATCTTTTATCTTTTTCTCCTATAATCAAAGCAACCGCCGGTTTTTTACCAGTCATTAGAGCATAATAAAGGCTCTGTCCTATTCCCTCAGCCCACTTTTTAGCAAAATCAACTTCAATTGCATATTCACTTGTTAGACAATCAACCCTTGTTCTATCTTTTAGCCTAACTTCCATTTTACCACCAACTACTTTACAAAACTTTTGCTGATAATATTTTTCTGTATGTTTTTTATAAGAAGTTTTTTTCTCACATCCTATAAAAAAAATGCTAATAATTAATATTAAGACACTTAATCTCAAACTCACCCCTTCTAACATCAGGATATCCAAGAGGAGAACTTAAAAACCTTATATGCCCCTCATATAAATCATAAGGTTCGTGACAGTGCCCAAAAATCCAATATTTTATATTTTCGCTAAACAAATCATATCCATAAAACGTATAAAAACTATTTAAAATAATATCATCATAACAGCTTATATAAAAAGGGGCTACGTGGGTAAAAACTATATCGGCTTTAGCTATATTTACTCTTAATTTCTCTTTTTCTACAAAGCTGATATCAACAGGGTCTATTTTAGGAATAATTTTTTTAGCATCATTCATTATACCTTCCCAAATTTTCCTTATATAATCCAAAGAATAACCCTTTTTTAAGGCATAAGAAAAATCATACCAGCTCATAGTCCCTAAAAACTTAATTCCACTAATTTCAATAATATTCCCATTTAACAAATAAACATCCTCAAGAGATTTTATCATCTCTTTAAACTCTAAAACTCTATTTAAAGAAGTTTTATATTTACTAATTTGTGAGCGACTCACAAGATAAAAATCGTGATTTCCTAAAACCACCAAAATTTTCTTAGCCCATTTTTTCAAAACTTTTAAAAGCAAATAGCTTTGATAATTATAATGCCCCAAATCTCCTGCAATTATCAAAACATCCATCTCTTTTGGAGCCAATATTTTTTTTACAAACCTTTCTATTTTAACTTCATTATTTGAAATACCTATCCAAAAATCTAAATGAATATCGCTTTTAAAGCCTATTTTCATTTTCAATCTCTCTTACAATACTCTCTTCATCAACCCCTAAAAATCTCTCAACCTCTTCAACGCTTCCGTGAGGAATAAATTTATCAGGATATTCAAAACTTCTAACTTTTACATCTAAATTCTTTTCATTTACAAACCCTTCAAGCATTTCACCAATTCCGCCTTCTTTTGCGTTATCGCTTATTACATACCATTTTTTTGCTCTAAGAGTCCTTAAAAGCTCTTTATCAAAAGGTTTTACAAACCTTAAATCCAAAAGTCCAGCTTTTATTCCTCTTTTTTCTAGTTCTTTTAACACATTATAAGCTTTTCCAACTCCGTTGCCATAACCTATAAGCATTATATCATCACTATCTATTAAAAGCTCTGCTTTTGCAAGCTCAAACTCTTTTGCCTCAAAAACTCCGTCTTTTAATTTAAAAGCCCCCCTTGGATATCTAAAAGCACTTGGACCTTTATTAAAGTTATAAGCAAACTCAACAGCTTTTTTTAATGTCTCAAAATCCCTTGGGGCAAAAAGAGTCATATTAGGCAAAATCCTTAAAAACCCTACATCAAAAACCCCTTGATGTGTCTCTCCATCAGCCCCTACAATTCCGGCTCTATCAATTGCAAATCTAACGGGATAGTTATCAAGACATACATCGTGAATAATCTGGTCATAACCTCTTTGCAAAAAAGTAGAATAAATCGCAACAAAAGGCTTAAAGCCCTCTTTTGCCAAAGGTGCCATTGAAGTTACTGCATGTTGTTCAGCAATCCCAACATCCCAAAACCTCTCAGGAAATTCCTGCATCAAATCTTTCATTCCCGTTCCACTTGGCATTGCAGCAGTAACTCCTACCACACTTTTATCTTTTCTTGCAAGTTCTTTTAGCTTGTTTGCAAAAACTTTTGTAGCTGAAAGAGTTGAAGGTTTTAGTGGCTTTCCGGTTTCTAAATCAAAAGGACTAACTCCATGCCAGTGTTCATAATACCCTTCAGCCTGTTTATACCCTTTGCCTTTTATGGTTTTTGCATGGACTACAACGGGTTTTTTAAGTTCTTTTGCTATTTTTAAAACTTCTATAATCTCTTCAAGGTTATGCCCGTCAATAGGTCCTATATACTCAAGCCCCATCTCCTCAAAAAACACTCCATTTACGCTAAAAATCTCTTCAAATTTTTTAGCGGCATATTTTATATCCTCAGGAGCCTTTTCTAAAAATTTTTTAAATTTTTCTTTAAAACCTTGATAAACTTTTCCGGCTTTTAACTTTGTAAGATACTTACTAATAGCTCCAATTGGCTTTCCTATACTCATTTCATTATCATTAAGAATAATTACAACAGGCAGTTTTAAATACCCAAGTTCATTCATAGCTTCATACACCATCCCGGCACTTATTGCCCCATCGCCAATTAAAACAACAGGAATTCTTTGTTCATTTTTAAGTTTGATAGCCTTAGCAGCTCCAACTGCCACAGAAATAGAAGTGGAAGAGTGCCCTGCACTAAAATAATCACACTCACTCTCACTTGGCTTTGTATATCCACTAATTCCTCCAAACTGTCTTAGGGTATCAAACACTTCCCACCTGCCTGTTAAAAGTTTATGGGCATATGCCTGATGCGATACATCAAAAATAAAAGGGTCTTTTTTGCAATCAAACACATAATGCATTCCAATAATAAGCTCAACTGCCCCAAGGGTTGAGCTTAAATGCCCGCCTTTTTTTGAAACAACTTCTAAAATTCTTTTTCTTATATTACTTGCTAAATCTTCCAGTTCTTTTATATTCATACTTTTTACATCAATCATCTATTTCCTTTAACAGCTTCTTTTACGGCTTTAAACCTCTCTTCGATTTCTCCATCAATATTGCCGACATCGCTTATTATAACAACTCCACCTTTTTTTACTGCTTCATCAGGAATAATTTCTATACCTTTTATATTTTTTTTCAAAAATTCTGCATCCTCCGGATTTACTTTTATACTAACCTTACTTGCATCTTTTAAATCCTGCATTAAAGATTTTGCAAGAGACAGTGCCACTTCTTTGGAATTTTCACTAAGCTCTTTTTGAATAACTTCACTTGCTATATCAAGAGCTACTGCTATAAGTTCTTTTTCTATATCTTCAAGTTTCTTTTCAAAAATTTTATTTATCTCTTCAAGTTTTTTTACCGAATCTTCATAAAGCCTTTTTGTCTCTTCAAGTTCCTCTTTACACTTAGCTTCAGCTTCGCTAAAACCTTTTTTATATCCCTCTTCATAAGCTTTTTTACTCTCTTCTTGAAGCTTTTGATGACAGTTTTTAATCTCTTCTTCAAACTTCATTTGAGATTTTATAAAATTATTAGAAAGCTCTTCTATTTTTGCTAAAAGTTTTTCTATAACTTCACTGTTTTCCTCTTTTTCCTCTTCTTTTACATCTTCTAAAGTAGAGGTTTCAGAAAAAGAAACAAATTCGTCATTATCTTTTTTATTTTCATCAAGTTCTTTAAATCTATAAGGCTTTATAATATGTTTATCGCTTTTTCCTCCGTTTACTATTCTACTCAATTATCTCTTCCTCTGCTCCGATACTTACTTTTCCTTCTTCAGCAAGTTTTTGAACAACTTCTATTATTTTTCTCTGAGCGGCTTCAACTTCTTTTACCTTAACAGGTCCTAAAAACTGCATCTCCTCTTCGAATGCAGCTGCTGCTCTTTGAGACATATTTGCCAAAAATTTTTGTTTTAGCTCTTCTGGTGCACCTTTTAGTGCAACCATTAAAGTATTTTTATCAACCTCTTTTAAAATTTCACGAATTGCAGTATTGTCAAGTTTTAGAATATCTTCAAACGTAAACATTTTCTCTTTAATTTCCTCAGCAAGTTGATTGTTTATTTGTTCTATATATTTAAGAGTAGATTTTGCAGCTTTTTGTCCAAGACGGTTAAAAATTTCAGCCACAAACCTAACCCCTCCAATTTCAACCTTATATCCTGTAAGAGATTCAAGTTTTGTCTCAAGTATTGCACTTACCTTTTTAATAACCTGAGGGGAAATATCTCCAAGATTACTCATTCTCATTAAAACCTCAGCCCTTATTTCATCCGGAAAATAACTAAGAGTCTCAGCCGCACTGCTTGGGTCCATATGGGCTAAAATTAAAGCAATTGTCTGAGGATGCTCATTTACAATAAAATCAGCAAGTTGCTGTGGTTTTACTTTTTGTAAAAAGCCAAAAGTCTGCTCACTTTGAAGAGATTTTGCAAGTTTATCTAATACTTTTTTTGCCTCTTCAGGACCTAAGGCTTTATAAAGTATCTCTTTTGCATACTCAAGTCCTCCGCTTGCAATATACTGATTTGACTGAAAAATTATATAAAATTCTTCTAATACAGCTGCTGCAATTGCCTTGTCAATCGCTTTTGCAGTTGCAATATATTTTGAAATTTCTGTAATAGTATCAACATCCATATATGAAAATATTTGAGCTGTTAAATCCTCTCCAAGCTGAATAAGCAAAATAGCAATCTTTTCAGCCATACTAAGTTCTTCTAAAATAGCCTGTTGCTGTGGTGAAAGTGCCATAATTTATCCTTTAACTCTCAGGGTGTTCTTCTTTTAAAAGATTTTCAAGAACTTTAGCAACTTGTTCTGGATGCTCTTCTACCATTTTACTAACTCTCTCAAGTAAAACTTCATATTTAAGCTCTTCTTCATTTATCTCACCTGAAATTCCAAGCTGTTGTTCTACTTTCTCTTTTAACTCTTTTATTTTATCATAAGTTGATTCAATCTCCTCTTCATCTATTTCTATCTCTTCTTTTTTAGGCTGTTCTTCTTCAACAACAGGCGTCTCAAGCATTTTTTGCGTAAAAGGAGTAATAACTTTTTTATAAAAAACAAACAACACCACTGCTAAAAACAGATATTTAAGCAACGAACTAAAAGGTCCTAAATACATTTCAATCATATGCATAACTTTTCCTGCTGGAGTTGATGGAATATTTGAAGCCTGATGTGAAAATTCAAAACTGCTAACACTTACGCTATCTCCTCTTTTAACATCAAAACCTATTGCATTTTTTACCAAATTCTCTATATTCTTAAGCTCAAGTTCGCTTAAAGGGACAAACTCTTTTTTACCATCTTTTTCTTTATAATGACCATCAACAACAACCGCTGCTGTTATTCTTTTTATCTTTGGAAAATTCTCTTTTATATTTTTAATTGTAGTAGAAATTTCATAATTTGTTGTAGTTTCACTTTTATTATATTTATCCACCACTTCACTGTTTTTAAGCCCTTGAACCGGACCTATATTACTAACAACCCCTGGAACTCCTCCAACTTCTTTAGGTTTTGTTCCAATTCTGCTCTCTTCTAAAGTCTGCTCACTTCTTACAACATTGTCCGGGGAATAGATTGTGGCTTTTGCCTGAACTTTTGAAAAATCAACATCAACACTTACTTTTGCGACTACTTTATCTTTTCCTCCTACAATAGGGGCTAAAATAGAAGTAATTTTCTCTTCTAACGCTTTTTCAATTCTTTTTTTGTAAGTAATCTGAGCTTTTAAAGCTTCATTATCCTGGGTTAATTCATCATTTTCCCCTAAAGGATTACCATATTGATCTATAATTTTTACATTTTCGGGTTTAAGTTTTGGCACAGCAGCTGCAACAAGCCATTTAATTCCTTGAATCTGTTTAGGAGTTAAAATCATATTAGGTTTTAATTTTATTAAAACAGATGCGGTTGGCAAAACCTCTTTATCTACAAAAACAGATTCTTTTGGAATTGCAATATTTACTCTTGCCTCTTCTACAGCGGAAATTGATTCAATGGTTTTTGCAAGTTCCCCTTCAAGTGCCCTTAAATATTTAACCCTCTGCTCAAAATCGGTAGCACCAAAAGAAGATTTGTCAAACAGTTCAAAGCCTACTTTACTTGATTTAGGGAGCCCCTGGGCTGCTACATCTAGCCTTAACTTTTCAACCATCTCTTTTGGAACTAAAATAACACCATCTTTTACTTCATAAGGAACCTGTTTTTTATCAAGATATTGGGCAATCAAAGCGGCATCCTGAGGCTTTAGGTTCTCAAACAAAATTGCATATCCGGGTCTTTTATTGGAAGAGGCAGTGTTAAAAACAATTAAAAAAGTTATTATCAAAATAACAGCTACAACACTGCCTATTATAATATAACGCTGTTTTTTGTTAAGTTTATTAAAAAACTCTACTATCTGCTTAAATAAAGCTTCAAAATTCAAACAATCTCCCTAAGTGTATTTATAACTTTTAGATTTTCCTGAGGTGTGCCTATGGTAATTCTTAAAGCATCAAAACCGTAACTTGACATATCCCTTACAATAATACCTCTTTTTAAAAGCTCGTTTGCAATTTTTGTTGAATTTGGAATATAAAGTACTATAAAATTTGTAAAACTGTCAATATATTCTAGACCCTTTTCTTTTGCAAACTCAATATATTTTTGCATTTCTTTAAAATTATTCTCAATTCCCTGTTTTACCCACTCTTCATCTTTTAAAGCATTTACAGCTGCAATAAGAGATAAAGTGGTAATATTAAAAGGAGGTCTTAATTTATGGAGATTTTTTATTATCTTTTCATTGGCAATACCGTATCCTACCCTCATTCCCCCAAGACCGTAAGCTTTAGAAAAAGTTCCTGTATAAAGAACATTTGGATAAGAAATCAGCTTTTTAACATCAAGTGCTTTGTTTTTATCTTTATAAGAGGCAAACTCCTGATACGCCCCATCAACAATTACCAAAGTATCCTCATCAATCTCTTCTATAAATTCGTATATATCATTTGCATCTAAACACTCTCCTAAAGGATTGTTTGGAACACATAAAAACACTATCTGTGGCTTTTGCTGTTTGCAAATTTTTCTAAATTCATCAAGATTATGTGTAGAAGATGGGGTTTTTAAAATCTCAGCCCCAACCTGTCTTGAATAAATTTCATACATTGCAAACGTAATTCCGGCCATTAATACTTTTTTAGGTTCAATTCCATGGACTGCAAATTCAAGTACCTGGTCACTTCCCGCACCTATTACAAAGTTTTTTGAATCAATTCCAAATTTATCAGCTAAAGCCTCTTTTAATTCATAAAAACTGTCATCCGGGTATCTGTGCATAAGGTGTGCGTTTTTTTTAACCTCTTCAATAACTTTAGGACTTGGCCCATAAGGATTTTCATTGCTTGCAAGCTTTATTATCTCTTTTGGTTCAATACCAAATTCCCTTACTACAAGTTCAATCGGTTTTCCCGCTTCATAGGTTTTTAAGTTTTTAAGTTTTTCAAACATATCTCCTCCTAACAGTCTCTAAGATAACTACCAAGCCATATCATATTGTGTTTTTTTATAATTTCTTTTACCTTTTCATCATCAATATGACCTTCAAAATCTATATAAAACCACGCATTAAAAGTATCATCTTTATTAGGGCGGCTTTCAATTTTTAAAAGGTTAATATCTTTTTCTTTAAAATCTTTCAAAAGTTCAAAAAGAGCTCCTGATTTATGGGAAGTTTTTGCAATTACAGAAGTTTTGTCATAACCTGAAGGGTTTGTCTTAAAATCGCTTATTATAATAAAACGAGTTCTATTTGCTTTATTGTCTTCAATTTTTTCAAACAAAAGAGGTACATTATAAAGCTTTGCGGCTATTTTTGAACAAATTGCCGCACCTTCTTTATCTTTGCTTGCAATTTTTGCCGCCTCTGCTGTGGATTTTGTCGGAATAAACTCCACATCTATAAGCCCGTGGGTTTCTAAAAACGCAAGACACTGATTGTAACCCTGAGGATGAGAATAAATTCTTTTTATTTTTGTAATATCTTCACACAAAGAAGCAAAAGAGTGATGTATTTCCATACATATCTCAGCCACTATTTTTACACCATATTTTTTGAGACTGTCTAAAGTAATCCCGACAACCCCTTCTGTGTTGTTTTCAATAGGCACAACCCCGTATTTCGCCTCTTTACTTGCAACACTTTTAAAAACCCCTTCAATATTCATAACAGGAAGATACCTTGCATTTGCCCCAAACCTGCTCTCAGCCGCCTGATGAGTATATGTCCCTACAGGACCTAAAAACGCAATCCTCTCTTTTCTCTCAAGCGAACGTGAAATTGCAAAAATCTCCAAAAAAATTGCTTCAATATCCTCTTTTGTTAAAATCCCGCCCTCTTTTTTAGAAATTTCAGTAAGTCTGTTTATTATCTCTTTTTCTCTTTCTGGTCTGTAGATTGGAGCATTTGAGCTGTTTTTAAGCTCTCCAACTTTTTTTACAATTTTCATTCTTTTATTAAGAAGCCTTATTAACTCATTATCTATTTTGTCTATCTCTTTTCTTAAATCTTCTAAATTCAACCTATCTCCTTTTTTAAATCTTCAAGAAAATATAAAGCGTTTTTGTAAATTTTATGAGGTTTTTTTGTTATTTCATTTTCACTTTTTATTTTACCACTTAATACAAGCACCCCTTCCATTCCAAGTTCCATTGCCGGAATCAAATCACCGTATAAATCATCACTTACAATAGTAATTTTATCAAAACTGCACCCTATCACTTCAGAAGCTCTTTTAAAAAATCTTTTTGAAGGTTTCCCAACTACTTCATAATCTCTTCCTGTGGCGTATTTTAACATCTCCAAAACTGCGCCAAGTCCCGGATAACGCCTGTTGTTTTTATGATAAAGAGAGGTTTTATGCATTCCGATAAGCTCAGCACCTTTTAAAATCGTTTCTATTATATCGGCAAACTCTTCATTTGAATAGAGTTTTATTCCTAAAACAACATTTCTTGGATTTTTATAATCAATCTTATATCTTTGCATAATTTTTAAAAATTTATCATTTCCATACGGAGCTACAGGTTCTTTTATAATTTCATCCAAAATCATTAAAGGGTCAAGATAGTTATCAAATTCAAACCCGAGTGATTTAAGATAATTCATAAATTCTTTTGAATCTCTTTTTGTATTGTTTGTAAGCAAAATAAAAGGAATGTTTTTTTCTTTTAAAAATTTCGTAAGCTCAATAGCCCCCGGAAGAGGCAGAAAATCTTTATCATCAATAAGCGTTCCCTGAACATCTAAAAAATATCCTCTCATCTCTACACCATATAATCAATCTCGCAAGCAATTAAATCTTCAAAAGTCTCTCTTCTTCTAATAAGTCTGTCTTTATTATCTTCTACGGCAACTTCCGCCGGACGTGGACGTGTATTGTAATTACTTGCCATAGTAAATCCATATGCACCTGCAGAATGGATAACCACTAAATCTCCCGGATTAGTTTCAGGAACTTCAATCTCTTTTGCAAAAAAGTCTCCGCTCTCACAAACAGGACCTACAATATTAGCCTTAGAAACTTTTGGATTTTCTTTAGAACTTAACACTTCAATTTTGTGATAGGCGTTATAAAGGCTCGGTCTGATTAAATCATTCATAGCCCCATCAACAATTACAAATCTTTTATCCCCGTTTACTTTTTCATACAACACTTTTGTCAAAAACCATCCCCCGTTTCCTACTAAAAACCTTCCTGGCTCACAGACAATTGTTACATCAAGTCCAGATAAAGTGCTTAAAATAGCCTGGGCATAATCATAAGGTTTTATAGTTTCTTCATCTTTATATTTAATACCAAGTCCGCCGCCTACGTCAAAAAATTTAATATCAATGTTTATTGCTTTAAGACTTCTTACAAGGTCTGCAACTATTGCACTCGCCTCACGGATTGGTTCAAGCTCTGTTAATTGGCTTCCTATATGAAAATGAATGCCCACCGGATTTAGGTTTTGGGATTTTTTTGCATAAATATACATTTTTTTAGCCGTTTCTATATCAACCCCAAATTTATTTTCACTAAGTCCTGTTGAAATATAAGGATGGGTTTTTGGGTCTATATTAGGATTTACCCTTATTGAAATTCTTGCAACTTTGCCTAAATTTTTTGCTATTTCATCAACTCTTTTAAGCTCCGCCTCACTCTCAACATTAATCATAAGTATATCTTTTTCTAATGCCTCTTGAATTTCATCATCTCTTTTACCAACACCGCTAAAAATTATTTTATATTTATCAATCCCTGCAAGAAGCGCTCTTTTTACCTCTCCGATACTTACACAATCAGCACCGCTGCCAAGAGATGCAAACTTTTTAACAACCGAAAGGTTTGAATTTGCCTTTATGGCGTATGAAATAATACTTTTTCTTGCCTTAAAAGCCTTTTTTAACTCATTATACTGATTTTCAAAATGCTCAAAGTCATAAACATATAAAGGTGTCCCATACTTTTTAGAAAGTTCTTTAAAATTCATTACTTCTCCTTAAAATAACAATATCTATTATCAAAATTAAAATAAAAGGAATTGAAAGTACCCAGTAAGGTAAAATTCCCTGTTTTGCAAATTTAAAAAGCATCAATTCACTTCCCCATAAAAACAGCGTAAAAGTTACAGATTTTACCATAAAAAAGGCGACATTTGAAATTCTTATATGAATAGGAGATGTTAAAAACAGAAAAACCATAAAGGCTATCATACTAAGAGGGGTGAAAATTTTGAAAAATACAATTGAGAGAATTTTATTTAAATCAATGTCTTTAAAATATTTAATTGTAATATAAGCATCATAAAAAGAGATATTATTAAGCATTTTTAAATTAGATAATATTTTTGGCTTAAAATTTTTTAAAATAGTTAGATTTTCCTCTTTTTTTATCCACTGCTTATTTTTTAAATATAAAACTTTACCGTTTATTACAAACCAGTTGTTGTTTTTAAACACAGCCTCATCTGCAAAAACAACTTTTTTTACATTTTGATTTTCAATTTCAAACACATCCATTCCGTATGCTTTTTTTAAAATAGGATTTAACTCTTTTATATAAATGATTTTGTTTTCAAATTTTAAAAAAAGATTTTTGTTTTTTAAGCGGTTTCCAGATTTTATAGCCGCGGCATACTGATTTGCGTAAGATATTTTAGTGGTCTGTAAAAAAGAGATAAAAAAAAACACCAAAATAGACAAAAACAAAAAAGGCTTTATCAGTTTTTTTGGAGAAAAACCTAAAGAATAAAAACTGACAATTTCATTAAATTTTATCATAGAAGATAAAGTCAGTAAAAAACCAAAAACAATACCTAAATGATAAATTATAAAAAAAGCATATATAAACATATAAAAAATATATAAAACCTGAAGATTTGAAGCTTTAGGAAGGGATTCAAAATTGTAGATATAATCCATCAATACAAAAAGCATAGACAAAGACAAAGAAACTATTAAAAAGTTTCTTAAATATTTCTTTAAAATATACCAAAAATACAACTAACACCCTTTTTGAGAAAAACGACTAGGAGCGTTTTTAATATCTTTTAGGGCTTCTTTTATCTTTAGAAAAAGACTTCTCATACATTCAAGCTCATCTTCACTGAAATCACTTAATACATAATTTACAACCTCTTGTTTATTCTCAGGTCTTCCAACTCCAATTCTAACACGCCAATAATCGTTTCCTATATTAGAATCAATCGACTTAAGCCCGTTATGACCTCCGCTGCTTCCGCCTTTTTTAAACCTAAGAGCTCCGGGTTTTAAATCTATATCATCGTGAATTACAATAATGTCGTTATTATCTATTTTATAAAAATTTTTAACTTCCCTAACAGCATCACCGCTTAAGTTCATAAAAGTTGTAGGTTTTAAAAAAAGATACTCACCAGCTTTATAAAGCTCGCCTTTAAATTTTGAAGATAGTTTTGTAGCGTTAAATTCATTTATTAAATAATCAAGTACCAAAAAGCCTATATTATGCCTGTTTTTTTCATATTTAAGTCCTGGATTTCCAAGTCCTACAATAAGTTTCATACTGCCTCTTTATACCCGCCAAGGAGGCGAGAGGAATTATTTAGCCTTTACAATACCAACTACAGGAATTGAAGGGTTTAGATAACATTCAACTCCTTCTGGAAACTCAATATCTCTTATAAGTACGTTATCACCAACGTCTAAGTTACTTACATCAAGCTCAAAATAATCCGGTAGATTCTCAGGAGTTGATTTTACTTTAATTCTTCTTCTGTGATAAACCAAAACACCTTTGTTTTTAAGCCCGATTGGAGTTCCTTTTAATTTAACTGGAACGTAAAAATACTGTTTTACACCAGGCTGAGCCATAAGTAAATCAACGTGAAGCAATTCACCGGTTACAGGGTCTTTTTGATATTCTTGCACAACCGCGTTAAACTCTTTGTCTCCAACTTTTACAGGGAAAACTAGATGTTCTTTGTTTTTCATATATTTAATAAAATCACTTTTTTTGAATGCAGCATTTATGTTTTCTTGACCTTTTCCATAAATGTTTGCAATCAGATAACCATCTCTTCTAAGCTTTTTTGTTGCAGCTTTAGAAGTACTCTCTCTGATTATTCCTTCAAGCATATTGTCTCCTTTTGTTTTTTAGAACCGCAATTATATCATAAAAAATTTAATTATCCTCATCTTTTAATTTAATAAAGTTAGTTTTAGTATCTCCTGATTGCATTTTAATCTCTTTTAATTTAAGTTTAACATCATCTCTGCTTGTAGCAAACTCAAGGGCAGTCTCTTCTGAAATAATTTTATCTTTGAATAAATCTACTAAATGCTGGTCAAAACTTTGAGTTCCATAAACTTTTTTACCCTCTTCTAAAGCATCTTTAATTACCTGGTCTTTATTTTCGGCAATTAAATCCCTAATTCTTGGAGTAGAAATTAAAATCTCCATAGCCGCAATTCTTTTACCATCAAGCGTTGGCACAAGTCTTTGAGAAATAATTCCCTGAAGTACAGAACTTAAAACAAGTCTTATTCTTTGCTGTTCATCATTAGGAAAAACCCCTATAATCCTGTTAATAGTCTCTTTTGCATCAAGTGTATGAAGGGTAGAAAACACAAGATGTCCTGTCTCTGCAGCGTGAAGGGCTATTTCTATAGTTTCAATATCCCTCATCTCACCTACTAAAATAATATCAGGGTCTTCCCTAAGAGCCGCTTTTAAAGCACTTGCAAAGCTTTGAGCATTTTCCCCTATATTTCTTTGGTTAATTAAAGATTTTTTATCTTTATGAATAAACTCAACAGGGTCTTCAATAGTGATAATATGTTTTGCACGGGTTTCATTAATTTCATTAATTAAAGCTGCAAGTGTTGTGGATTTACCACTTCCTGTAACACCTGTAACTAAAACAAGCCCTCTTTCCATCTGAGTAAATTTTTTTACAATAGAAGGAAGATTTAACTCCTCAATAGTAGGCACTTTTACAGGAATTACCCTAAAAACAATAGAAGGTCCGTCTATTTGAAAAAAGGCATTTACCCTAAAACGATAGTTTTCATCGAGTTTGTAAGAAAAATCTAAATCTTTTTTTTCTAAAAACTCTTCAAATCTATCTTGCAAAATCTCTTTTAAAAGCGTTAAAACACTCTCTTTAGGGACAATTTGATTAGTAAAATTTATTAAAGTCCCTCTAACCCTTCCTTTTATAAAACCGTTTGATTTAATATGAAGGTCGCTCCCTTCATTTTTAATTAGTGCATATAAAAATTTATTCAAAACTTCTTTTGTCATTTTACTCCTTTATTGAACCTAACATCTCTTCAAAAGATTCTACAAACGCCTTTACACCCTCATCAAAAAGCTCCTGATATACTTTTTGAAGATTAATTCCAGCAGGGGTTAAAAAACTAAAAAACGCATCAATATGTTTTGTCTGAAAAGGAAAACTCTCTTCCATTTCATCAAATTCAACTCTCTTTTCAATCTCTTTTATAACATCAGGCGGAAGTGTTAAAACACTGTGAGGAAGATAAAGGTTTTGAACATAATAATCTTTTGGAAGATATTCCTGTTTTACCCCTGTTGAAGCAAAAAGGGTTCTTATGTTTCTAAGACCTGCTGCCTCTATCTGATTGTAAATTTTTATGGCATTAAAAAAACCGACCCTGTCTTTTGCAAGGTTTTGTTGAGCTAAAAGAGAATTTAATTTTCTGTCAAACCTGCTTACAAAAACAGAAATTACACCTTCTACATTTCCTTTGCTTATTGCTTCAAGTGCTTTCATTGCCTGATTTGGTGAAAAAACAAGGGTTGCATTTATATTAATTCCCTTTTTTGCAAGTTCCTCCATAGCTTTATAGCCGGCTTCGTTTGCAGGAATTTTAATCATAACATTTTCTCTTTCAATTTCATCATAAAGTCTCAAAGCCTCATCAACCGTTCCCTTAGCATCGTTTATAAGTCTTGGGTCTACTTCAATACTTGCATACCCATCATCACCCTCTTCATAGTTTTTTTGCAAAATATCACAAGCTTTTTGAATATCTTTTATTGCAATTTTTTCATATTTTTCTTTTGGCGAAAGCCCTTTTAATTTTTTAAGGTCTTCTTTATAAACATCTTTTTTCAAAGCATTTGCAAAAATTGCGGGATTACTTGTAAGTCCGTTTGCTATTCCCCTATTAACCCACTCTTTAAAAGTGGTATCTAAAAACTCCCTGTCAAGATAATCAACCCAGATACTCGTCATTTCTACTCCTTTAAATAAATTCCAAAATTTTTGTCAAATCTTTTTCTTCTATAATGATATTGGCTTCTTTTTTCAAAATTTCCTTTGCACAAAAAGCGACTCTAACTCCTGCGTGTTTAAACATACTTAAATCATTTGCCCCATCGCCTACTACCATTGTTTCTTCAGGAGTAACGTCTAAAACATTTTGAATTCTTTTTAACATATCACCTTTTGAAAAAGAAAACATCATATCCCCGCCAACAAGACCTGTCAAAATTCCGTTTTTTGAATGCAAAATATTACTGAAATCCGCATCATACCCAAGTTTTTCTTTAAAATAAGAAGTTGCGTTTCTAAATCCGCCACTAAATACTAAAACTGTTAAACCATCTTTTTTTAAAGCCTTTATTGTCTCTTCAGCTCCTGGCATTATAGGCAGGTTATGACATATTTCATCCACTTTTTTTTCTTTAAGCCCTTCAAGCAGTTTTACTCTCATAATAAGGCTTTCAAAAAAATCTAGCTCCCCTCTCATAGCCATTTCGGTAATTGCCGCCACTTTGTCTTTTAAGCCCAAAGGCTCGGCTAAAAAATCAATGGTCTCCCCGTCCATTAAAGTCGAATCAAAATCAAAAACTGCAAGTTTAAGTGACATTTACATCCTTTTTTGTAAAATTTTATCAAAGTTTTAAGTTTTTATGCTAAAATTCTCTAAAATCAAACAAAAAGGATACAAAAATGGGTGTAAGCACTTGGCAAATTATTGTTATTTTATTAGTGGTATTACTTCTTTTTGGAGGCAAAAAAATCCCAGAACTTGCTCAGGGTCTTGGAAAAGGAATTAAAAACTTTAAAGACGCAGTAAAAGAAGGTGAAGAAGAAAAAGCTGAAATTAAACCTACAGAAAAAATAGAAGAAGCTAAAACTCAAAACCAAACTACAACACAAAAAGAAAAAAATGCTTGAAGATATTAAACCCCATATAGCCGAACTCCGCTCTCGGCTTATTAAAATAGTTTTAATTTATTTTTTATTTTTTTTTATTGCTTTTATTTTTTGGAAAGAGATTTTTCAATGGATGAGCTATCCTCTACTTGAAGCTTTACAACTTAAAAAAGAGAGCAAAATAATCTTTACAGGTCTTGCCGAGCCGTTTTTTACAGCGGTAAAAATTTCTCTGTTTGCAGGACTTTTTATGTCTTTACCTTTTATTCTTTATCAAATCTGGGCTTTTATTGCACCGGGATTATACGAACACGAAAAAAAACTGGTTATTCCTTTTGTATTTTGGGGAACGGTTATGTTTGTAGCAGGAGCCGCATTTGCTTATTATGTGGTATTTCCGGTAGGCTTTAAAATGCTTATAACATTTGGAGGAAGTGAATTTACGGCAATGCCGAGAATGAGCGAATATGTAAGTTTTTTTGGAAAACTTATGCTCGGGTTTGGAATTGCATTTGAGATGCCGGTTGTTACATATTTCCTTGCAAAGCTGGGACTTGTAACAGATAAAACTCTAAAAGATTTTGCAAGGTATGCTATTGTAATTATTTTCATTTTAGCGGCAGTTTTAACTCCTCCTGATTTATTTTCTCAGCTGGCAATGGCTGCTCCTCTTTTAATTCTTTATGGAGTTTCTATTTTAATAGCAAAAATGGTAAATCCGGAAAAAGAAGAAACATCAGAAAATAAAAACTCTTAATTTCCTTTTTTTCTCTTTTTTAGTTAATATTTCATTTTAAATCCCCCGACCAGCTGTGTTGGAAAAAGTTTAGTTATATTGACTAAACAAAAGTGATATGCTAAAATTATGAAAAAATAAACAGGAGGCGCGCAAATGATTATTAAAAAAGAAGCGGCAAAAATAATTTTAGAGCTACTTAACAGTGACACAAAAACAATCAAAACTGAAGCTCTAAACAATGAAGCGGTAGAAGAACTAAACCTTGCAGGAATTATCAGATTTCCAATGCCAGCGGTAGCTGAATTTACATATGCAGGAAATATTGTAGCAGATGTATTAAACAGAGTAAAAGACAAAATAGAAAACATTGATGAATGGAAAGACAACTTTAAATGGGTTAGCAGCGAAGTAATTGCTATGATTGACGCAGCTGTTAAAAATAAAAACAAAACTACTAAAATCTCAAATGCAGAACTTGAAAAAAGAGGGTTTGCCGAAAATGGAGAATTAACTCAAGAAGCTATTGATTTATATGAAGCATATAAAATTATGAATCCAGAACTTGTAATTGACGCTGAGCTTGCAAACTATATCAGAAAATCTCCAATGGGTCCTACTGATGCACATTATCTTCCAATTGAAGGAAACAACAAAGACTTACTTGAAGCTATGAGACTTATTGCATACTCAATTCCAGTTGGAGAATTTTTTACATTTACAGAACTTGGTCAGGCTGTAAAAGAGACTCTAACTTACGGAGGATGGGCAGCTGAGGGAAGCGTTCTTGATTTATCTATCCTTGAAGATATTGCAAAAGTAGCTGACGGTGAAGAAATTGACCTTGATAGCCTTGCAAACCTTGAAGCTTTAGGATACGTAGCTGACGTAGATCAATTGACAAAAGCTGGTGAAAAAGCTCTTGAAGTGTATAGAATTTACC
>Ga0256836_1000377_pt1 | contig 24693 bp, 22 predicted proteins | sample 4561380metaG_FD_185974 | JGI IMG/M metagenome (GOLD analysis project Ga0256836, IMG submission 185974) | Hydrothermal vent microbial communities from Guaymas Basin, Mexico - 4561-380 | ecosystem: Environmental > Aquatic > Marine > Hydrothermal vents | place: Mexico: Guaymas Basin | collected...
ATGCGATTTTAGAAAAAATCAAATAAGAGAGTTTTATTTTCTTTTATATGGCGGCTGCGTTTAAACGCAGCTGTTTATGTAGCTATACACATGCTATACTTATGAATAATTAATAACTTCTGAAGCCTAAATAAAATCCGCAAATTCTAAGTGGAATATCCCTCTCTTGTAAACTCCATAATTATATATTCAAAAAAACATAATTTTTTAAATATTCCATTTTCTTGACAATAAATCTTTTTAGCAGTAAAATAAGCGTAATAATTGAATGACGGTCAGTCAAAGAAAAATAAAGGAGATTCTCTTGGCAATAATAGTTGATAAAGAGCAAAAGAAAAAAGATATTGCTCTTGCAACAAAAACGTTGATTTTGCATGATGGTATTAACAACATAACAATTTCTCAAATAGCAAAAGCGGCAGGTATAGGCAAGGGTACGGTCTATGAATACTTTAAAAGCAAAGATGAGATTGTTTTTGAATTAGTTGAGATCTTGATGCAAGGGCATAATGGACAAAAAGAGGCAGAGCTTGGTAAACTAACGTCAACACGAGAGAAAGTTAAAAGTTTTTTTAGCTTCTTTTATGTTGATGCAGATAGAGAGTTGCGTGAGATATATAAGCAATTCACCGCAATTGCTCTGAGTAGCATAAACGAGGATATGCTCGCTTTTCAAACAGAGTGTTATATCTTGTATGAACAATGGATGAAAACAATCATTCAGGAGGGTATAAAAAACAAAGAGTTAAAACCTGAAGTTGAAGAGCTTATTATGGGAATTTTTGCTTTTGCTCAGGGAGCATTTATAATGAGTGTGACAACAAATGCCATAAAAAATTTACAAAAAAAAATAGATACTCAGATAGATATGCTATTTGATTTAATGGAGGAGAGATGATGAAAAAACTACTACTGCTTGGTATCGTACCGGTACTTTTAATGGGTGATGATTTACGATCACTGTTAGACTTTGCAAAACAAAACAACAACCTTGTCAATGCTTCTAAAATCTCAGCTCACGCAAAAGAAAAAGAGCTTGAGAGCGCAAAAAGCAACTACTTTCCTACTGTGGATGTAAGTGGTTTTTATAAAAGAGATGATGATGCAAGTCCATTTCAGCCGGGAACTGTATATGGCGCAAATGCCAAAGTTGCTTTTGATGTGTATGATGGTGGAAAAAAGTCCTATACAAAAAAACAAAAGGCAAATGAACATAAGTCAGCGTTATACTCTTATAAAGATACACAAAAATCCATTTTACTCACAATTGCGCAAGATTATTTCAATTTAAAAAGTCTTAAATCTTCTCTTAAAGCAAGAGTGGAGGCATCAGAGGCTGTAAAAGCACAACTTGAGAGAGTCAAACACTTTTATGAAGCCCAGCTTGCGACAAGCGATGATGTTGATAGACTTCAATCTGCATATGACAGTAATATTTATGCAATTGAATCTCTAAAATTTCAAATCAAAGCACTTAAAAAAGGTTTAGAGATAAAAGTAGGTAAAAGAATAGCTTCCCTAGAAGATTCTACATTCAAAAAGAGAGTGCAACAAAGTCAGGAGGAGCTTGATAGCATCCAAGCGCTGAAATACAGCAAAACTGCTCTTTTAAATGTAAGTGAAACAATTGATAGTTACTACTACCCAACTATACATATAGAAGATACCTACTCGCTCTATGAATACCAAGATGAACCTAGTATGGCAGGCCGTCCTATACCGCTTCTTGATAATCAAAATGAGATAATAGCTACTGTTGGTTTAAGGCTTTTTGACTTTGGAACGCTTAAAGAGCAAAAAGAGGCTATAAAACTTCAGGCAGATGCACTCAATCAACAAATCATCTACAAATCAAAAGAACAGCAAATGCAACTTGAACTATCCCTTGATAGAATTCACACAGCAAACCTTAATATAAAAAGTTCAAAAAGTGCACTCAAAGCGGCAAAAAGTGCCCTAAAGACTATCACTGAAAAATACAGTGCAGGAATTGTAGATAATGTCGTTTATCTTGATGCACTCTCATCCAAAACGCAAGCACAAGCAGTGTATGAAAAAGCACTCAATGATTTAGAGATTGCCTATGCAATTTATTACTACTACAACAACAAAAATATAGAGGAATTTATACAATGAAAAAGATATTTTTAACTTTGCTGACCCTTGTAAGCCTTACACATGCACAAAATATTTACGCAACATTTGATGTAGCAGCACAAAAGAGTGCCAACCTTGCTTTTACAGCCAGTGGGATTGTAACAAAAGTCAATGTTGATATTGGCTCGGTAGTGAGCAAAGATCAAACTTTGGCATCACTTGATAACAGTGACATTAAAGCGATGCTACAAAAGACCCAAATCGTTTTCAAGTTTGCCTCAAGAGAGTTAAAAAGACAAGAGAAAATCAAAAAGCTCATAGACGCGAGTAAATATGATAAGGTACTAAGCAACTATGAAAATGCAAAAGCTTCTGTAGCTTATCAACAAGCACTCTATGAAAAAACAATCTTAAAAGCTCCATTTGATGGAATCATTTATGATAAAGCCATAGAAGTTGGGGATGCAGTTAGTGGTATGATGCTCAAAACTGTATTTAAAATCCAAAGCCTTCATAAAAGAAAACTCATCTTAGAGTTTGATCAAAAGTATCATAATGTTGTTAAAGTGGGACAAACATTTGAATATAAAGTAGATGGAGATGATAAAACTTACAAAGGTGTTATTTCAAAGGTTTATCCATATGCTAATTTTAACAACAGAAAAATAAAAGCAGAAGTAAAAGCAAAAGATTTTACCGTCGGGCTTTTTGGCGATGGCATGATCATTGTTGATGGAAAATAACAATGTATAAATTAGCAATCAATAGACCAATAGCAACACTTATGTATGTATTTACATTGGTGATTTTTGGATATATGAGTTTTAAAAGTATGCCCTCGGCACTTTTTCCAAATATTGACTTTCCTATGGTGACTGTAAAGACAATCTATCCGGGTGTGGAAGCAGATACCATAGAATCACAAGTAACAGAGAAGATAGAAGAGGCGATTTCACGCATAGGTGGAGTTGATAGTATTACCTCTACTAGCAGTGATGGTGTCTCTGTTGTGATGGTGAAGTTTTTTTTAGAAAGAGATATAAATGAAGCGACAAATGATGTACGAGATAAAGTCTCAGCAGTTGTGCTTCCAAAAGATGCACAAACTCCACTTGTAAGTAAGCTTGATATTGGTGGAGCCTCTGTTATCAATGTATTCTTAACAGCGAAGAAAGATACTTTACAAAATCTTATGGTTTTTGCAGATGAAAAGGTTAAACCGGCTCTTCAAAAGATTAATGGTGTCGGTGCTATCAACATCATAGGTTACAAAGACAGAGAGATAAAAATATTTCCAGATATTTATAAACTCAACAAATTCGGTATCACAGTAAAAGAGCTAAATGACATCGTAGCACGTGAGAATGTTAAAATAGGTGGTGGAAAGCTTATAACAAACACAAAAGAGATTATCTTAAAAACAAAAGCAGATGCTTTGAGTGTGAAGCAGCTCGAAAATATCATCATAAAAGATGATTTGCGACTCAAAGATGTAGCAAAGGTTGTAGATGATTTAAGTGATGCAAAAAGCTACTCTTCATACAACGGTACTCCCGGTGTTATGCTTGAAGTACAAAAAATTTCAGGAACAAATACGATAGAGATAGTAAATCGTGTCAAAGCAGCTATGCCACAGCTGAAAAAATTGGCAGGTGAAAAATATGGTGTAGCAACCCTGCAAGATACAACACCTTTTATTATTCATTCACTTGAAGATGTGAAGTTTGACCTAATTTATGGTGCATTTTTAGCAGTTGTTATCATTTTTGGATTTTTAAGAAACTTTACAATTACTTTAGTTTCTGCGCTCTCTATTCCTATTTCTATATTTGGAACAATTGCTTTAATGAACTTAATGGGATTTGATTTAAACAAAATGACACTTATCGGGCTTACCCTTGCCATTGGTATTATCATTGATGATGCCATTGTTGTACTAGAGAATATCTACAAAAAGATGGAAGCAGGTATGAGTAAGTTTGAAGCAGCTCTCTATGGTGTCAAAGAGATGGCATTTGCCATTTTGGCAATCTCAGCTATGCTTCTTGCAGTGTTTTTGCCTGTCGCGCATATGAGTGGCATTGTTGGAAAATTCTTTGAGAGTTTTGCAATGACAGTTGGTTTTGCAGTTATCATCTCCTATAGTGTTGCTATGAGTTTTATGCCGAGTTTGAGTGCAAGAGTGTTAGAGAAGAAAGAGAGTAGATTTTATAATCTAACAGAGCCTATCTTTGTGTTCTTAGATAAAATCTATGCAGCAACATTGAAGTTTGTGCTGCGTTTTAAAGTTATAACACTTATCTTTGTATTGGGTGTTTTTGTTGCTTCTTTATCGCTTTTTCCAAAAATAGGTATGGACTTTATTCCCAAAGAGGATAAAGCAGAGTTTGAGATAAAACTAAGAGCTCACGCAGGTATAAGTTTGGATGAGATGATAAGAGAATCCAAAGAAGTAGAAAATATGGTACGAGCGGATAAAAATGTAGTTTTTACAACGCTGAGTGTCGGTTATAACAGTGTGCAAGAGAAAAACAAAGCACTCATTTATGTAAAGCTGACACCAAAAGACAAAAGAGCAAAAAATCAAGAGGAAATTATTCAAGAGTTTCGCCAAAAACTTAAAGAATTCTCTGACAAGATGTTTATAACCGCAGCAGCCATTCCAAACATTAAAGGTGCTGGTGTAACCGTACCGTATCAGATAGTGCTTACTTCAGATTCATTTGATGATTTGGCGGTTGCTAGAAAAAATCTTATGGAGTATCTGGCAAAGAAAAAAGGTTTTGTTGATATTGATAGCAATCTTGATGAGGGAAAACCACAGATTGACATCAACATCATCCGTGAAAATGCCAATAAAATGGGTATAAGTGCATCACAAATTGCACAAGCAGTATCTATCGCCTTCTCAAGTGATTTGGAGATCTCCTATTTTGAACAACATGGGAAACAGTATAAAATTACACTCAGACTACCTGATAAAAATCGTGTGAGTATAGATGATCTTAAAAAGATACAGCTTCGAGCAAGAAATGGTGAGTTAGTCTATCTTGATGGGCTTGTGAACTTTACCCATTCAAAATCTCTGGCTTCAATTTACCACTATAACAGACAAAGACAGGTTACTGTTTACTCTGATCTTTTTGGTCTTGATCTTGGTGGTGCGGTTAATTATACGCGTGAGGGTATAGATAAACTACTACCACCAAGTGTGCACTACAAGTTTACAGGATTTGCAGAAGAGATGGAAAAAACAGGCAAAGCTTTTGGTGCAGCTTTGGGACTTTCAATCATATTAATGTTTATCATTTTAGCGATTTTGTATGAGTCACTCATTCAGCCTATTATCATTATGGTGGCACTGCCTTTGAGTATTATCGGGGTGATGGTAGCTCTTTATCTTACGCATCTGCACTTTAGTCTTTTTGTAATGATTGGCTTTATGTTGCTTATGGGAATGGTTGGTAAAAATGCGGTGCTGCTTGTTGATTTTGCAAATGAAGCAGTGGCAAATGGCAAAGATGCCAATGCCGCTCTGCTTGAAGCAGGTGAGAAACGGCTTCGCCCGATTTTAATGACTACTATCGCTATGATATTTGCTATGCTTCCTTTAGCGTTGAGTGATTCACTTGGAAGTGAAACAAAAGCACCGATGGCTATTTCTATCATTGGTGGATTGCTGAGTTCCATGGTACTGACACTTTTAGTTGTACCGGTTATCTATAGAATGATAAATCCATTAGATAGATGGCTTAGAAAATTTTATGAGAAAAAAATAGAAGAAAGTAACTAAAACAAGGAGTAGAACATGCAACAATGGTTATATCTTATATTTGCGATTGTCTTTGAAGTGGCAGGCACAACTGCTATGAAGTTTTCAGATGGTTTTACTAAAACAGTGCCATCTGTTGTGATGTTTGTTTTTTACATACTTTCTCTTGTAGCACTTACCTATGCACTTAAAAAAATAGATATGAGTATGGCATATGCAGTTTGGGCAGGAGTTGGAACGGCACTTATCACGCTTGTTGGGATAGTTTTTTTCAAAGAGCCATCAAGTATGTTGAAGATTGTAAGTATTATGTTTATCATTGTCGGTGTAGTGGGACTGCATTTAAGCGGTAAAATTGCTTAGTTAAAATAAAGGAAAGAAAAATGCAAGTAGTAAAAAAATATTGGTTGGCTATTGTGATAGCTGTATTGTTGGTTATAGCCGGAGGTATGATTTATGTGAAATTACATCCAAAAGAGCTCCCCTCAAACTTGGTTGAGGGTACAGGGCGCATGGATGGTGACTTGGTAAATCTTAATGTAAAATATCCCGGACGATTAGAGAAGATATTAGTTGATGATGGGGTGACTGTTACAAAAGGGATGATTGTCGCAGTGCTAAAGAGTAAAGAGTTTGAAGCGCAATATGCTGGGCTTACTGCACAGATACAAGCACAGCAAAAGCAACTCAAAGCAAAACAGATAGAAGCAAATATAGCAGATACGACTATCCCTCTTTTGCTCAAAAAAGCAAAAGAGCAGATAAAGTCTGCAAAAGCATCTCAAAAATCTTTAGAAAAAAATATTTCAATTCAAAAAGATGTGCTTGCTCAGACAAAAAGAGATTTTAAACGAGCACAAAAATTACATAAGACAAAAAGTATAGATCAAGCGAAATTTGAACTCTCTGAACTTAAGTTAAAAACAGAATCAAACAAACTTAAAGCACTCAAAGAGCAACTCAAACAAGCACAATCAGCTGTTGTATTAGCCAAAATTGGACTGAGTAATGCCAAAGCATCACAACAAAAATTGCTCTCCATTAAAGCAAATATTGAAGCTTTAAAAGATTCAATCGTAGCTATTGAAGCTTCAAAAGCACAGATTAAAGCGATGATAGATGAGATGACACTTCACTCAAGCGTAGATGGGGTTACGGTAGAAAAAATTGCCAATGAGGGCGAAGTAATAGGTGCAGGAATGCCGGTAGCCACTTTGCTTGATCCACACTCTTTATATCTTAAAATCTTTATCGATACGATTCAAAACGGGAAAGTAAAACTGGGTGATAAAGCGGTTATTTTTCTTGATGCCTATCCAAATCACCCAATAGAAGCAAAAGTAGTACGCATCGCTCAAAAAGCAGAATTTACACCAAAAGAGGTGAGTGTACGAAGTGACAGAATTCAGCGAGTATTTGCCGTGCATCTCAAACCACTTAAAGTAGATCCTCTCTTGAAGCTCGGTATTCCTGCCATTGGTGTTGTCTCACTTGACGGTAAAGGATTACCGTCTTCACTGGATGAGATTCCCGTATTATGATAACAATTGATAAAAATGTGGTAATGCTTGGATGGGTAAGTTTTTTTACCGATATGGCATCTGCCATGATTAATCCTATTTTGCCTATTTTTATCGTTGTTGCACTGCATGAGGGTGTCGATAAGCTTGGTATTGTAGTTGCCATAGCTACCTTTGTTTCGTATGCCCTGCGTTTACTCTCTGGGTATATTTCGGATCGTTACGGCATCGTCAAACCCTTGGTTGTTGGTGGCTATGCTCTCTCGGCTCTCTCTAAACCGCTTATAGGACTGAGTCACGGATATAAAAGTATTGCCGGATTAAAAGCGCTTGAGAGAGTTGGAAAGGGACTTCGTTCAGCTCCCAAAGATTTGATGATCTCAAAGTACAGTAAGGCAAATGCTTCAGGGAAGACTTTTGGATTTCACAAGACGATGGATATTGCAGGAGAGTTGAGCGGTACGCTGATCCTCTTTGGACTCTTGTGGTATTTCGGTCAAAGTGAAGAAGTGATGCGAAATATCTTTTATGCTACGCTTCTACCAGGGCTTATCGGTTTAGTGTTGGTGGCTTTTTTTGTTAAAGATGTAGAAAAAAAAGAGTCTTCTTCCAAGTTGGATTTTACTTTTACCAAAAGAGACAGGGCAACAGTTGTGTCACTTTTGTTCTATTTCTTCTTTATCTTTTTTCTTTTTAATGAATCTTTTTTTACGATACAGGCAAAAAGTGTAGGTATTGGCATTGCTCTTATTCCTCTGCTTTTTGTTGTTTCAACAACGGCACAGACGCTTGTGAGTTATCCTGTCGGGGTGTTGATAGATAAAATCGGTGTTAAAAAAGTACTCTTTCTTGCGTATGGAAGCGGTATAGTAGCGCAAATTCTGCTTTTGGCACAGGAAGCATATTTGACCTGGATTGCTTATGCGTTTTTAGGACTTTTTACAGTTACATCATTAAATGCTAACCGGGCGTATATATCCATCAGCAGTGACAACAGAGGCAGTGTTTATGGCTTTTTTTATGCAGGTGTTGCACTTTTTGGTGCAGTTGGCGCTTATGTTTGCGGTATGATATGGGAGCATGTGGGTATGTCTGAGGCGATTGTATTTTCTCTTACGGGAACAGTTTTGACGCTCTTTGCTTTTATAATTTTTGGAGGAAAACAATGTCAGTCCTTGAAGTAAAAAATATAACAGTATCTTATAAAAAAACAGTAGGTATCAAAAATGCCTCATTCCAAGCGAGTCGCGGTGAGATTATCGGTTTTATCGGGGCTGATGGAGCCGGAAAAAGCTCACTTATGCATGCCATAGCCGGAGTAATCCGTTTTGAGGGTGAAGTGGTCTATAACAGTGTTGCCTATCATTCACCAAAAGAGGCAGAGCAAGTAAAGCCATTTGTAGGATTAATGCCGCAGGGAATCGGACTTGTACTCTATGATACTCTTACTGTAGAGGAACATTTGGAGTTTTTTGCCGGTATCCGAAATCTTAAAAAAGATGAAAAGTTCAAAGCTTATAAAGAAAAACTGCTTCATATGGCAGGTTTGAGTAATTTTACCGATAGAGAAGCAGGAAAACTCAGTGGTGGGATGATGCAAAAACTCTCCCTTATCTGCACACTTTTGCATCGTCCGAAACTGCTTATACTAGATGAGCCGACAACGGGAGTCGATCCGCTCAGTCGGTTGGAGCTGTGGGAGATTTTGGATAACATCCGAAAAGAAGAGGGTACGGTCATTTTGGTGAGTACGGCGTATATGCAGGAAGCTTCCAGAATGGATAAGATCTTTCTTTTTGATGAGGGTGAAATCATCGCAAACGGAACAAATGAAGAACTTATAAACTCTATTGCCTCTTATGTGTATGAACAGAGTGATTGCAGTGAGGAGTGTCTGACTTTTAATAAACGAACCTATTCCCTGCAGCCTTTAGATGCAAAAAAGGCACAACCGAGTTTAGAAGGACTCTTCTTTGTCAATGCTCTGCAGAAGAAAAAAACCTTGCCAAAAATCAATATTGCCCAAAGAGATGAAAATATTGAGATGCCACCTGTTGTGATGCAAGCCAAAGGGATAACAAAAAGGTTTGGCTCATTTACTGCAAATGACCATGTCGATATAGAACTCAAACGTGGAGAGATTTTAGGGCTTTTGGGAGCAAATGGAGCAGGAAAAACCACTTTTATCAAAATGCTTTTGGGACTTTACTCCATCGATGAAGGTGAGCTGACTTTACTTGATAGAGCTATTCATAGTGGAGATGACCGTCAAACCCTTAAGTCAAAAATAGGTTATGTCTCTCAGCACTTTGCACTCTATAACGATATGACAGTTCGAGAAAATCTTATCTATTTTGCCAATATGCATAAAATCCCTATGGCAACAGCACTCAAAAGGATTAATGAATATGCCCTTGAGCTTGGATTTAAAGAGTATATGGATGAGATGCCTACCTCTCTTCCTTTGGGAGTCAATCAGCGTTTTTCCATTGCAGCAGCACTTTTGCATGAACCGCTTGTACTTTTTTTAGATGAGCCGACAAGTGGGGTTGATACCATAGCAAGAGCGCAGTTTTGGGAAATTTTAAGAAAGCTTAAAGAGCAGTGGAATATTTCCATACTGATAACGACACACTATATGAGTGAAGCGGAATATTGTGACAGAGTGGTACTGCTCAAACAGGGCAAGAAGATCGCAGATGATACAATAGAGAATTTTTACAAAACCCATCCGGATGCAAAAACATTTGAAGAGATTTTCTTGACATACTACAGTCAAAAAGAGGAGCAAAAATGAAAACAGCAACCATTAAAGCCTATATGTTAAAAGAGTTTATGGAGCTTTACAGGACAAAGCTTATTGTGATGATTTATCTCTTGCCGATGATGATTGTGCTTCTTTTTGGATACGGGATCCGTATGGATGTGACGCATGCAAGAGTGTTGATCATAGATAATGACCAGAGTAAATATTCGCAGCTGCTCACTTCGAAGTTCGAGCATAGTAAATATTTTGATACAAAAGTAGTACATATAAGCGAAAAAGAGGCACTGCGTTTCATCAAACAAGCCAAAACCGATGCGCTTGTCATCATTCCAAGCTCCTTTGAAAAACGGCTGCTGCACGGGCAAAAAAGTGAGATCGGTGTATTTGTCGATGCGGCATTCCCCACAAGAGCGACGACGATCGAGGGCTACATACAAGGTACGGTACTCGATGCGGCAAGTGATGTGGCGCAAAGAAGTGGACTAAAGCAAAAGGGAATCATTACCATAAATCAACGTACTCTTTTTAATCAGGCAATGCGCGATGAAGATGCTATCGTACCGGGGCTTATAGGGCTTGTACTTTTGGTGGCTCCTGCAATTTTAGCAGCACTACTTATTGTAAAAGAGAAAGAGAGGGGAACTATTTTTAACTTCTATGCTTCACCTCTAAGTAAGGGAGAGTTTTTATTTGCAAAAATTTTTCCTGCCTTTTTGCTCCATTCACTCAATATTGTCATACTATTTTTAATGGCACTATATATTTTCAATGTCCCTTTTAGGGGGAGTTTTATACTTTATTGGTTGAGCAGTGAGTTGTATATTCTTATCAGCCTTGCTATTGGAATGCTTATTTCTGTTATTACAAAAAAACAGATTGTTGCTGTTGTTTTGACGGTTATTATTACCATCATCCCGGGATTTTTATACTCGGGAATTCTAATGCCAATCTCTTCTATGGAGGGTGACTCTTATGTAGAGGCTCATATGTTTCCGGTGATGTATTACAACCATATTTTGTACGATACATTTTTGATTGGGCAGGGCTTGGATTCTCAAACAAATATACTCTATCTGCTTATTCTTGTAGGGTTTTTCTTTGGATTGTTTGGTCTTGGGACACTGTTACTTAAAAAGGAGATGAAGTAATGCGTATATTTTTTATTATTGTCTCTAAAGAGTTGCTGAGTTTTTTACGCTCGGTGATGCTTGTTCTTGTTGTGCTTTACTCTTTTACAGTTGACGTCTATGTCGCAGGAGAGGGAATACAGCTCAAACCGCGAAATGTAGTTGTCGGTTATGTTGATAAAACAGGTGGTGGTATAAGTCAAAAAATTCTCTCACGGCTACATAAACCGGAGTTTAAAACACCTGTGCCTTACACTTCCCAAAAGGCACTCTCAAAAGCAATTTTTAACAAAGAGGCTATGGTTGGGATGATTTTTGACAGTGATTTTGAAAAGAATTTTCGCAGTGGCAAGAGGGCACAACTCAATCTTTTGCTTGATGCCACATCAGCATCACAAAGTTTGACAACATTTACTTATATTCAAAACATTGTTTTTGATTTTCAGTCGATGAATTTGCCGCTTGAGATTAAAACTCATAAACTTTTTAATGAAAATGCAGACAATCACAGCTTTATGGCACTTACCGAACTTCTTTCCGTCATTACACTGCTTGTCGTCATCCTTACAGCGATCGTCTTCGTCAAAGAGAAAGAGGAAGGTACCTGGGATATTATGCTGCTGATGCCAATCAATCCAAAGATCACTATTTTGGCAAAAAGCTTTTCGCAGGTTATCATCGTCATGGCAGGTACGGTGCTGGCGGTAGGGTTTGTACTCTTTGGAGGATTTGATATGCCAATGAACGGTTCATTTTGGGCATTTATGCTTTTGACCTTTCTCTACTCTTTTTCAAGTGCGGGCATCGGTCTTTTTGTTGCCGCAGTCTCCAGAGATGTTATGCAGGTAGCACAACTTGCCATCATTATTATGATGCCATTAATTTTTCTCAGCGGTGCATGGACACCTGTTTATGCGATGCATCCTATTTTTCAAAAACTCTCTTTGTTCTCACCACTTCGCTACTACATAGAAGGAACGGAGAGTATCTTTTTTAGAGGTACGCAGTTTGTTGATTTGTGGCCATATTTTAGTGGCGTTTTGCTCTTAGGTACAGTGTTGTATTGGTATGGGTTTAGAAAAATTGGGAAACTATTTTAAAATAGTTTCCCAAGTAAGCTTCTTCTCACTGTATGGTTCTGTTGTAAGTGTTGTTTCTATTTGTATTATACGAGTGTAGCCATATCAGTGCCAAAATTTTACTTAAAAAATAATATGATATAATAGTATTAGACAAAGAAAACGGAGGTGAGATTATGAACACTTTAGGTACAAGTACGAGCAATAATTATCAGATGATGAATATGTATCAAAGACCTCTTCCTTCTAATCATGTTGGTGTCCCAGAAGGCCCAACTTTACCTGTAGAGCCGAAACCTCAATATACTCCTGAAGATATCTATGAGGCTAGTGATGGCAATCTTATATCTGACAGAGATGGAAATATCTCTTTTACGCCTCAAGGTGAGTTAAATGTAGAAAATGCTCAAGAGAGTGCGGCAGCTGAGGCAGAAGCACAAGCACAAGCAAAAAAAGATGAATTTAGAGATACAGCAGTTGATTATGTTGCTTATCAATCGAAAAAATCTCAAGTAGAGATATATTTATCAGTCGCAACTGACAGTAATGTTGATCTTGGAAATGACTTAGCAGATACACTTGAATATCTTCGTGATATTCAAAAGCAAAACAATGCAGCAGAGGCTTACGCTCAATACCAAGAAAACCAAAAGGGCGAAGCTCTTTTATTTTAAATTATTTTTTTGCTTTCTAATATAATTTTTTCGTTGCACTAGAAAGTTTTTTAGTAGGAGCGTTAAAAATGCCCCACCGGTTCTAAATGTCTTTTCTTCTGTTGCTCTTACTTTTTTCGCATATAATGTTAAAGGCTATATTTATCGCTATTGGTTTGGTAATGGTTCTTTATGTAGCTGTATCGCTTGCTGTATTTAGTAACCTGTCTCTTCCTGAAATCATCAAAGCTCAGGATTATGCTTTGGCTATAGTGACGATTGCTATTGCTATTATATTAGCACTGCAATATATAAGTAAGCACATTCCTAATGTTGGGTATTTCATTGCTGCTGGATTTGTGCTGGCTTTTATGAGAGAGATAGGGTTTAGACTTGTCACAAAAAGAGTTATAAGCAAACAGACATGAGCCTTAACGGCTTAGCAAAATAATATGTAAACTTTTCATGGGTCATAATTTTTTTAAGTTTTTTCAATGGAATAAGAAATGATGGTTCTCCATCAGCGTACCCTGAAATCTCATATAAACCAAACCAGACTACAACTCCCTTCGGTGTTAACTGTATTCTATCTGTTGCTGTTGCCATATCATAGAGTTCGTTGTCACTTAGCTTTTCAAGATATTCTAAATCTATTAGATTCCTCATATGTCGCACAATAAAACGATACAAAACTTTTTTCTTCTTTTCAAAAATATCATCCCATTGAATCATCTTGCCGCTGTTTCTATCAAGATTGAGATAATTGCTTTCATAATCTCCATGTAATCCACCTGTGTAGTCGAAATTTTCTGTTTTTATAACGACAATATTTTTGTTAATAAATGAAATACTTTCATCGTGTTCATCAAATATTCTATGTGAATCCTTTGAACAGGATTTAGCATTTTTTGGAATATTCAATTTTATTTCACTAAATTCAGGCTCTATTTTACAAAGCTTTTGTATTTCACTTTTTTTATAGATATTATAGATATGACACATATCCTCTTGTTCAAAAGATAGAGAATTTCGTTTGAGTTTTATACACTTGCCGTCTGTTTTTAGGTAGCGGTTATTTTTGTAAGTTGTTAACAAAGCATTATAATAGGCTCGTTTTTCTTTGGCTACTTTTTTGGTGCAATTCTCATCAAGAACACCAAATCTATTTCTACAAACTTCATATGACTTCTCCCATGCCAAAATTTCTTTTGAGAGTTTTTTATATGATGCTTTATCTAAATAGGGCTTGAAGTTTTTGATAATATTAGGACGATGGGTATAAAGATATAAAACATAACCGAAGTTCCTATAAACCATAGCACCATCATCAAACTCTTTGAGTTTTTCTATACGAGAGGTGTAGTAGCTTAGCAGACACTCTTTTTGTTCATTGCCTTTATGCTTACTGCAATTTTTATTTCGTGCTTTTAGCCACTTTTTTTGTTTCTGTTTAAAAAAGTTGTAGTTTGAACTTCCATCATATTTTGAGAGTTTGTTTTGAATTGAGAGTTTAAGTACTTTTTTGTAAACTTTTGCCAACTCCTCATCTAAAGTAGACAGGTTTGCATCACTACAAATCTGTTTCTCTATGCTTGTACGTGCCTTTGTGCAGTCAAAACTTGCTGCGTGAGCAAAAAGAACAAAAAAACTTAAAATTACTACTATCTTTTTCACATTTTTTCCTTTTTATGTAGCCATTATTTTTGAAACTTTAGCATAATAAATCTCAGATGATGTTTTAAAGTAAAATAATAATAACTTAGTTCATTCTTAGAAATATAATTATCATCTAAGTAGTTATTTAGTATACTATTAAAAAAAATTATTTAGGTTCGTTAATGTCCATACAAAACAAAATGCAAGATTTAAAAAAAGAACTTCTGCTTCAAGAGGCTTCAAAAATGTTTGAAGATCTAGGCTATGAGCATATGAAAGTTGCCGATTTGGCAAAAACAGCTCATGTCTCTGTCGGAACAATATATGCAATGTTTACTTCTAAAGAGGGACTGTATCTGGCATACATAGAGCGTCAGATTCAAGAGTTTTTAGTAGAACTTAATGAAAAAACAGACTCTTTAAGGAGTGCACAAGAAAAAATTCGCATATTTGTAGAGCTTAAATTTTCATACTATGTCCAAAAGAAAAAAGCGATAGAAAAAAGCGCAACAAACAATCCTCTTTTTTTTAATACCTTAGCCCAAGAACATAGCGAGGCATTCGAAAAAATATATCTTTTTCTGCAAGAGTGCTTTATAGAGCTCAATTCGCAAATAGATACGCAAAAAGCAAAAAGACTCTCCTTTGCATTTAATGGTTTTAGCGACGGATACATCAGTTTATGGTTAGAAAAAGGTGATGATTTGATGCAATATAGAGATGAAGTTTGCGAACTTTTTACAAATATGTTAAGAGAGTGTTTCCAATGAATACAAAAGATTACAAAAAAAATATAGCAGGAAAATTGGCAGAAGGCTTTATAGAACATCCTTTGACTTTTATGTTGAGTGTTTTTATTATTGTTATGGGATACATTACACTTCAGATATCTCCTAGAGAGGCAAATCCGCAAATCGTTGTAGCTGGTGGCGTAGTTATCGTTCCTTATCCCGGCGTAAAAGCTGCAGAGATTCAAAAAGTGATTGTTGAGCCCCTGCAGAGACGACTTCGAGAAGTTGACGGAGTAGAAGATATTTACGGGATTGCAAAAGATAATGTAGCCATTGTCAATGTCAAGTTCTTTTTAGGAGAAGATAGAGATAAGGCAAATTTTCATCTCTATAACTCTGTAATGCGAAATCTTGATGTGCTTCCAAAAGAGATAATGACCCCTATTGTCAAATCAATGGATATAGATACCGACATTGCTATAGCTTCCATTGCGTTTTACCCAAAAGATAACTCAGTTTCGATGACGCATCTCCATAAGATAGTCTCAAAGATTCAAACAAAAATCAACCGCATTGAAAATGTAGCCATTACAAAACTGCTTGGTGAGAGAAAAACACAATACAATGTAGAGATAGATTTGCATAAACTCAGCGGATACCACCTCTCACTTGGACAGATTATCCACTCTTTAGAGTCGCTAGCAAGCAAAGTGCCAGATATTCAAGGAGAGACAAAGACGCATAAACTCATCATATTTGGAGTCGATAAAGCTATAGAAAATATCAAAGATATAGAGAATCTTATTGTCGCCATATATGGCGGTTCACCTATCTATCTTAAAGATATTGCCAAAATAAGCAAAGGTGAAGATATCCAAAACAAAAAAAGAGCCACACTTAGTTTTGCTGCAAACGGTCTTGGTGATGAACTGCCTCAAACAACGATAAGCATCAGCAAGAAAAAAGGTGCAAATGTTGTAGAAGTAAACAAAGAGGTTTTTGCACTGATGGACTCACTCAGAGATGAGTTAAGCAAAGAAAATATAGGCTTTATCATCACAAGAGATGATGGATATACGGCAAATCACTCTGTTAATGAACTTGTAGAACACATTATCATCTCCATTGTAATTATTGCGGTATTGCTTGTTTTTACACTTGGCTTTAAAGAAGCAGGTATTGTTACATTGACCGTTCCTATGATATTTTCACTAACGCTTTTTAGTGGTTATATGTTAGGACAAAGTATCAATAAAATCTCCCTTTTTGCACTCCTTTTGAGTCTTGGGCTTTTGGTTGACTCAGCCATCATTGTTATAGAAAATATTCACAGACACTTTCATGACCATGATGCAAAAGACAAAACCGTCAAAGAGATAGCCATAGCCGCTACAAATGAAGTAGGCAAGCCGACAAATCTCGCAACCATTGCCATCATGATGACATTTATGACAATGTTTTTAGTTGGAGGAACGGTTGGACAATATATTCGTCCTATTGCCATCTATGCACCTATTGCAATGTTTGCTTCATTAGTTGTTGCGTATGTTTTTACGCCATATTTTGCAAATAAATTTATGAACAAGGATGACTAAAATGAAAAAACAAAAACTTATAGAATTCTATGTTCATACACTCTTGCAAAGCAAAATGAAAAAAATGCTCGCACTTGTCGTGATGCTTATAGCCCTTGTCTCATCTGTCTGGCTTATTACAAGTGAGCATGTAAAAGTAAAACTTCTGCCAAATCAGTTTGCTGATCATTTTATGATGTATATCGATCTGCCGGAGGGGAGTTCTGTTTATGAGACAAAAGAGGTGACAGGTTGCATAGTAAAGACGCTAAAAAGTGAAGAGAGCATTACCGATATGTCGATTTTTTTAGGGCAAAGTGCTCCTGTTGATTTTTCTGCAATGATAAAAGGGCGAATATTTGAAGAGGGTGAACAGATTGCCAACATTATGGTAAACCTAAAACATGAAGACCAGAGGGAGGAAAACTCTGTTGCCATGGTACACAGACTCCGTCCAATTGTTCAAAATAACTGCTCACTGCATAATGCAAATATTAAGTTTGTTCAATCTCCAGCAGGACCTCCTTATCTTGCGGCTCTTGTACTTGAGGTCACCAGCGACGCACCTTATGCAAAGATAGAAAAACTTGCTTATACTATCGAGCCTTTTTTTAAAGCAAGAGAGGGTGTAAAAGATGTCGATGTATTAACTGATGCAAATGTTATACGCTATGGTGTCAAACTAAACAGAGAAAAAATTATAAAATCCAATTTGCAAATCGATCAAGTCAAAAAGATTTTATATGTTGCATTTGAGGGGATGGATATAGCTTATGAAAATGAAGCTGATACGCCAGAGCAAATCCCTGTACATGTGGTGTTGAAAAAAGATTCCAAAGAGTTTACAAAAGCAGATAAAGAGGCACTGCTTGGTAAATTTGCTCAAATCAATCTTCTCAATCCCTTAGGGATGCAAGTACCTTTAAGTGAGCTTGTAACTATTGAAAAACAAAGTAAAGGGCATACTGTTTATTCTAAAAATCTCATCCCTTTGGTCAATGTTGTGGGTGATACGGATGGAATAAGTCAGATCTATGCACTTCTTGATATCCGCAAGATGATTATGGAAAAACTTGCAAATAGCTATACTATCAAAAAAGTTGGTTTGCTTGATTTGGAGCTTACAGCTAAAGAGAGTGGCGAAGTGTTTCATCTGCATTGGGACGGAGAACAAAAAGTCTCATGGGATACGGTTACAGATTTGAGCATGGCTCTTGGTGTTGCCATGGTGGTAATATTTTTTATGATGGTGGTCTATTATAAAAATTTCTCTTTGGCATCTGGCATCATTTTGGCTAGTTTTATCTCAATTATCGGGGTTATCTATATGCACTGGTTTTGGGATATGGCAAGTGAGATGCCCTTTTATATGACAGGAACTTCACTTATAGGATTTATCGCACTCATTGGGATAAACTCACGCAACTCTTTACTGATAATCGATTTTGCAAAACAACTTATACAAGAGAAACATTTTGATGTGGACAGGGCAATAGCTGTCTCGGTAAATACCCGTGCAAAACCGATACTGCTTACGGTTCTTGCCATAGTATTTGCAAGTGCACTTTTAACACTTGATCCGGTGTTTGGAGGTTTGGGGGTTGCCCTCATTGGCGGAACATTGGCAGCTTATCTGGTTTCGCTTTTTATTGTGCCGATTTTTATTCAAAAGCCATTACATAAAGAATATCCTCACAAGGAGATTAACAATGAAAAATAATACAAAAAGAGTTTCGCTCGTGCTTGGAAGTGGTGGAGCAAGAGGCTATAGTCATATCGGTGTGATTGAAGAGCTTGAAAAAAACGGTTATGTTATAGAGTCGATATCAGGCTCATCTATGGGAGCTTTGATTGGTGGTCTGTATGCGTGTGGAAAACTGCAGGAGTACAAAGAGTGGGTGCTTGGACTTGATATGCTTGATATTGCAAAACTGCTTGATTTTTCATTTCTCTCAGGCGGTATGATGCAAGGAGATAAGGTTTTTCGTAAAATTCAAGAGATGGTAGGGGAGGTGAATATAGAAGATTTGCCCATCAAATATACCGCAGTTGCCACAGATCTTGTCAAACAAAAAGAGGTATGGTTACAAAAAGGAGATCTTTTAGATGCTATTCGTGCCTCTATCGCCATTCCGACCATCTTTACCCCTAAAAAGATTGACAAAAGATATTTAGTAGATGGAGGTGTTTTAAATCCTCTCCCTATAGCTCCGACAATCTCCGATGATACAGACATAACCATAGCAGTAAATCTCAATGCTTACAATGTAAAAAAATATGCTATACAAATACCTAAAAAAGAGATTGAAAAAGAAAATAAACTAAAAGAGATATTTTTTGAACTGCAACAAAAAGCACAGAGCTTTTTTAAAAAAGAGTTACAATCGGAGTTTGATGAGATGAATATGTTCGCTATTGTTGGTAAAACGATAGATATTATGCAAAACAGCGTTTTAGAGTGTAAAATGGCAGGATACTCACCCGATATCATGATAAACATTGCAAATGATGCCTGTGACTTTTATGAGTTTAACAGAGCGTATGAGATGATTGAGTTTGGCAGAGTTGCAACAAAAGAAAAACTAGGAGAAGCAGAGTGAGAAAAGACTCTTTTTACTATGATCCAAGCATAAAAGTTCTGCAAGAGACTTTACTTTTTTCCAAAACTAAATTAGAAGATATGGATGACATTTTAAACCATTTTACACCCCTGACACTGCCTAAAAAAAGCACAATCTCTTTTAGCGAAATAGAGCAGTTCTTCTTTGTTGTTATCAAAGGACGGGTAAAGATTTCACAACTCTGTGTAGAGACAGGGCGTGAATATATCGCAGAGATTTTAACACAAGGTGATGTTTTTGACACGATAGGGTTGCTTTACTCCAAAGATGAAGATATTCTTGTTGAGACGATAGATGTTGTATGGCTCTTAAAAACGCCTGTGAAAAAAGCAAGAGAGCTTCTGTATACACATCCTGTATTTAATGAAAATGTTTTTTCTTACTTTGGACAAAAGATGTATGAACTGGAGATTTTTGCAAAAGAGTTGATATTTTATGATACTTCGACACGATTAGCTCGTTTGATTGTACGATATTATAAAGAGGAGAGCCTTGATATTATTGAGGATCTCTCAATGGAGACACTCGCAAAGATGATAGGCTCAAGCAGAAAAGTGGTTAACCTGCATATGATAGCATTGAAAAAAGATGGAATAATTACAAGTAAAGATACCAAATTGCGTGTAGTTGATGAAGAAAAACTCTATGAAAAAGCGATGATGCAAAGAGAGGAGATGTAACAATGAAAAAAGTAAGTCTATATTATCCACATATATTGGCACTGCTCTTTAGTGTGTTTTTTATTGTGCTGGGGATAGATCCGGTTGATAGAAGAGTATGGGTTGTTGAGGTGACCCCTATTGTGATTGTTTTTTTATTTTTGGTGGCAACGTATACAAAGTTTCGTTTTAGTAATTTTGCCTATACCTTGATGTCTATATGGATGTTTTGGCATACTGTAGGAGGACACTATACCTTTGCCAATGTTCCTTTTGATTTTATAACAAATTTGTTTGGTTTTGAGAGAAACAATTTTGATCGTGTGGGGCATTTTGTTGTTGGTTTTTATGCCTATGCCATAGCCGAGTATCTTGTTCGACAAAAACTCTGCTCCATTATACCTGCAAGCCTGTTTGGATTTTTCGCCATTGGAAGTGTCGCTGCTGGGTATGAGATCATTGAGTGGCTCTATGCTGTTTATGACGGAGGAGAAGCCGGCATAGAGTTTTTAGGTTCACAAGGTGATGTTTGGGATGCCCAAGAAGATATGCTCTTAGATATGCTGGGTGCTCTTTTTTCACTCCTTTTATTTTGGATAGTGCAAAAAAAGGAAAGTAGCTTATGAATTTAGCACCGTTTGCATATATGGTTATCATCATAGCAGGGCTCAAAATAGCAAATAACATCGTTGTGATTTTGCTGATGGCGTTTTTTGTCTTTTTGATTTTTCTTCCTTTGGTAAAGAAACTGCGCTCTTTTGGTTTGTCTGATTTTTTTACTACGATTATTGTCTCATTTATTATGTTTGGTGTTTTGTTTGTTATTGGAAGTTTTTTACTAAATTCTGCTCAGAGTTTTACACAAAATCTTCCTTTGTATCAACAAAAATATGATGCTTTGATACCTCACGCAGTTACATATCTCAAGCAATTTGGAATAGAACTACAATCAGACAACATAGCAAGTATCTTTAATCCTATAACTCTTATTCAACATGCTATGGGATTTGTAAAAAGTATGGGCAATATTATGAGCAATGGCGTGCTTATGCTTATCATCATAATATTTCTGTTTTTGGAATCTTCTTTGATGATAGAAAAAATATTTTACTTTTTAAACTCCAAAGAGGCAAAAGAGCATATGCTTCTGTTTACGCAAAGTATCAATACCTATTTTGCAATAAAAACGCTCACGTCTCTACTGACAGGTTTTCTTATCTATCTACTGCTTAGTTTTTTTCATCTTGAGTATGCACTGTTGTTTGGCTTTTTGGCATTTATTCTTAATTTCATACCAAGTATAGGCTCATTTGTTGCGGCAATTCCGGCTATTGCCATTGCGCTCTTGCAACTCTCCTTGCTAGATACTTTTTTTATAGTCATAGGCTATCTGGTCATCAACAACGCTATTAGTAATTTTTTAGAGCCAAAAATACTCTCCAAAGGTGTGGGTATCTCAACCTTTTTTGTTTTTCTTTCCATGGTTTTGTGGGGATGGATACTTGGACCGGTTGGAATGTTCTTAGCCGTACCTCTGACCATAACTTTAAAAATGGCATCATCTTATACACAAAAGTACAGATGGGTTTCTGTTTTATTAAGCGATAAGGTGTAATAATAAAAACTTGTAAAATAATAACTCTTCTACTGTTGTTTGTTTTTGGATTTGTTGATGTATATGCTGATACTTTGATTGATTATGCAGAGTCTCTGAAATTATATAAAACACGCCACTATAAAAAAGCACTTCCAGCTATTTTAAAAGAAGCCAAAGAGGGAGATAAAGAGGCGCAGTATCTCCTTGCCTCTATGTATGAAAACGGGTATGGCATTCAAAAAGATACAACAAAAGCTTTGTATTGGTATAAAGAAGCATCTTCTACATTTAAGTACATCGTTAAGCAAGATGAAGACACTACAGCAGATGAAGAAGAGGCATTACAATATGCTTATACAAAGTTTGATTTGAGTAATCCTTATGTAAAAAAAGAGGTTTCAAAACTGACAAATAAAAATTTTGGGATTTTGCCATACAAAACAAGTTATCTTCTGCCTCTCTCTTATTCCAACAAAAAATATCCGGGTTATGAGAAAAACACAGAGATTGAGTTTCAAATCAGTATGATGAAAAATCTTACCTATAATCTTTTTGGATTCAATGAAATCATATCTGTTGCTTATACACAAAAATCATTTTGGCAAGCATACAGCAAATCTGCACCCTTTAGAGAGACGAACTATGAACCGGAAATTTTTATAACTTTTCCAACACCACACTATATAGATGCACAAAGTCATATAAAAGCATTTCAATTTGGTTACAATCATCAGTCTAATGGTCAAGATAAATATAAATCACGCTCTTGGAACAGACTTATATTTTCAACTTTGTGGCAATGGAAAAATCTTTTCTTAAAAGTCAGACTCTGGTACAGGATTCCTGAGAGTAAAAAGAGTGAGGCTTTCTATGAGGGAAGAGATCCTGATGCTAAAGGGGATGATAATCCAGATATTGAAAAATATTTGGGATATGGTGATGTAAACTTTAAATATCTTTACAAAGAGAACCAATTTGGATTAAAAATAAGAAATAATCTTCGAACAAGTCAAAATAAAGGTTCTGTTGCGTTTACTTTTTCACGACCTGTCTATAATTTTAATACAATATATTGGTATATGAAATATTTTAACGGTTATGGTGAAAGCCTTATTGACTATAATCGAAATATATCGAAAATCAGCTTTGGAGTTTCAGTTTACAGAGGGTTGTTTTGAAAAAAATATGCATACGATACTTATGCCTTTGCATTTGATGATGACGGTTTTACAAACCCTACCCATAAGACAGCTATTATACTAGTGGTCTTTTTTTTGATTTCTACACCAGGAAACAAAAGAAGTAAAACACCAATATATGATGATATGCCTTATGTAGGATATGTAAAGCTGTTTTTTCATGAATTTGGCATAAATGTGGGAATAGTCGGACGCTAAAGAGCTCAAAAGCATCAAAAAAGTGGGTGGTATAACTGTAAAGTGGAAGTTTTAAAATGTTACCTAGGTAACAGAAGATAATTTTATAATCTATTATAATAATACTGAATTAAAATTAAAACAAAGAGGTGTAATTATGTTAGAAGAAATGAAAAAAGAGATACGTCAGGGTATAGAGAAGTTAAACGAAACAGGAAAAATGACTGCTCATGAGATAAAAGCTATAACACAAGAAGCCGTAGTAAAAGCAACGCAAAAAAGCAAAGAAGGCATCAGTGAGATGAATGAGATTGCCAAAGAAGCTGCAGCTACAGCAGTAGAAGAGCTTAAGAAGCTAGAGCAAGAGACAAAAGAGAATGTTGATGCTGCTGTTTCAGGTGTCTTAGAGGGTGCTAAGCAAAAAACACAAGAGGTGATTGATGCACTTGACACTGAGATGTTAAAAGCAAAATATAAAGTAGAAGACAAAAAAGAGGAGTTGGCACTAAAACTCAAAGATGCACTTGACGGTGTTAAAGAAGCGGCAAGCAGATTTACAGATGAGAGCAAAGAGCACATAGAAGAAGTGGTAACAACTATAAAGCTTAAAAATGCCCAAATGCTTGGTCTTATGGAAGCAACGGTGAAAGAAAGTGTTAAAAAAGTAATCCAAGAGGGTGAAGAAGTAGAGGAAAAAGTTGCACAAATTACACAAAAAGCTGTTGATGATGCTCTGTGTGAGGCGAAACTGACAACACAAAAAGTCAAAGATGTTACAAAATCAGCTATCAAGTCTGCGATTGAGGCAGCGCAAGAAGAAGAACAAAAGATCCAAGAGACTGCAAAAGGTGCCATAGAAGGTGTGAAAAAGGCCTTACTTCAAAAAATTGAAGAAGAAAAAGCTTCTTTGGAAGAGGTGAAAAACAACACAAAAGCTTTTGTTGAAGAGGATGTGCGCCAGACCATAGATGATTTAGAGCTCATTGAAGATGCTTTTATAGAGGAGTTAGAAGAGCTTTCTCAAACTGCTGATATACTCAGTGATGCAGCGCTAGAAGCTATCTCTGAGGAGATAAACGCAATAAAAGCACAACTACCGCAGATGAAAGAAAAAGCACAGGAAGTTGCTAAAGAAGCAGTTGAAATTTTGAAAGAAAAAGGTCAAGAAGCTGCATACAGCGCCAAAGAAAAAGGTCATGAAGTACTTGAGAGTATGAAAAATGAAGTAGAAGAACTCTCTACGCGTATGGTAAAAGTTGCAAAAGGAGCACTCTCAGGTATGGTTGAAGGTGCAAAAAAAGCTTTAAAAGAGGAGGAAAAATAAAATGAAAAAAATAATTACAACTGCCTTATTTGTAGGTACTCTTATGAGTACATTTGGTGCGACTTCATTGTTAGCAAACAGTGATACACAAACTATTGAGCAAAAAGCACAAAAACTTGTTGCAGATGCAAAAGTAAAAG
>Ga0256836_1000379_pt1 | contig 24625 bp, 31 predicted proteins | sample 4561380metaG_FD_185974 | JGI IMG/M metagenome (GOLD analysis project Ga0256836, IMG submission 185974) | Hydrothermal vent microbial communities from Guaymas Basin, Mexico - 4561-380 | ecosystem: Environmental > Aquatic > Marine > Hydrothermal vents | place: Mexico: Guaymas Basin | collected...
AATGGATTTTGTTCTTCACCAAAACTTATTTTTTCTAGTCTCTTATCTGTATGTTTTATTTTCTTTAACTTTTTTAATATTTTGTTTCTTACATCTCTCATGTTTTCATTAAATAAAACAAATAATTGCAATCTAAATTTACAATCTTCCCACACAAGCTTTCTCACGCACTTTTCTAAACGTTTTAAAGAATCTATTTTCTTTTTACATTCATAAAATACAATATCAAAATTAATTGTAGTTCCTACCATTAATATTCCGAGTTCATTGTACTTCTTTTTTGTAATATCTGGAATTATCTTCTTTAAGTCTTTATACATCATATTATCTCCTTTTTTATCTAAATAAATTTATTACCGCAATAACAGCAAATATAAATAAAAACATCTTAAACATAATTATTTCAAATGAATCTAAATTTATGTTATTCATTTTTATCCTTTTGTATCTTTGTATAAGCAAATAAAAATTTAAGGGTTTTTAGCCGCTTACGCGACTAAAATTTTTATTTTATTGGTTTTATCCTCTTTTCCTTGAGTCGTAGAACAGCCCCACCTGGTTACCTGCTGTCTACATTTTTGTCTCTCCTTATCAACCATACATTTCTACGACACACAACTGAGACAAGGGTTGTGTGAAGCCCCGATATTTAGCCTTTTATAGTCGCTGCTTAGGACTGGTTCACTTCCATATAGCCTGCTGTAGCCTCGCTAGGAAGGGCGTGCTATATGTAGGGTTTTAACGACTTTTCCTTGTCATGGCTCTTAGCACTTTTAGGTCGCCACTCTAAAAGCGTCTCTCTGTTTCCTAGGTAAGAGAGATGTTGACCTGACTTTTACATTATCTCTCCCCATGCGGGGCAGCTCAATGGGTTTTAACGTCTTTTCCTTGACATAATACTCTGTAATAATACTGGATCTTAGACCCGTATTATTACTAACTACTCGAAGCTGAGCGACGGTCCTCTGGGTTTGAAGGTAACCGCACTACCTACCCTCTTTTTTACACTATCAGGTTATTTTTGATAGCAACCTTTTGCAAGGATTTTTACGCTTTATTTGTAAATGGGTTTTATCTCCCATTTAATTAAAGCTACATTTATTCCTGTGTTATCATAGATGCTTAGCATCTTTTGGATATATCTTTTTGCTTCTCCTATAGTTCCAAACTTCGCTTCTTGGTTCCACACTTTTGCTTTATACCCTACTATTTTTGCCATTTTTTTCTCCTTTTATTTTATTTTTTTGAAATGAGAAGTTGGCAAACTTCTCTTTCATATATATATACCGCGGAATATCAATTTTTTCCGCGATATTCGTCCTAATAATAAGCAAAAAAAAAGGGAGTGGGAGTGGGAAGAGTTTAAGAGATTACTCCGTTTAGTAGAGCTTTCTTTAGCTCACTATCCCAATCGTAATCAGGTACAACTTCGTACCCCTCTGGGATTGGAGTTATTACTAACTCTTTAAGAGGTGGTTGATTTTTAAGCTTTTCAAGCTCTTTTTTCGCCTCCTCTGTAAACTTATTTCTCTCTCCTGGATACAGTTTATCAACTGCATCGAGTATACCGACCCTTTGGTCGATAACCCTTGCAGCTCTGTATCCATCAGAGCTTTCCCCCACAGAAATATCTCCCGTCCAATAGACATTCTTCCCTTCTTGGTTAAGAGTGAATCCTGCAGAGAACATTAGTTCTCTATCACTCCTATTATCATTGTGGGCTTTAAGTACTTCCCTGTGCAGCCCGTGTTTAATTTGGTCTTCTAAATCAGAGATTCTTTGAGACAGGTTTTCCGGATATACAGTTATCCTGTATTCCTCTCTGTTTTTGAAGTATGATCCCCTGATAACATTATAAGGGATTTTGATGATATGACCCTCCCACTCATATTCATCAAACATAACACTTCTACGCTCGATCCCATTTTCTTCAAGTGTTTTTTTCACTTGAAGACTTAAATAACTCCTTGACACTTTTTTGAACTCTGGGATTATTTGAAAATTCGGGTCATCTTCAATTTCTTTAACCCTTTTTTCAATCAGTTTCATGTTTTCTCTTTCTTCTTTTTCTTTTTCTAATTTTTCTTTTCTCATTTTTTCTTTTTTCTCTACTTTTTCTACATACTCTTTTAGCACAGAGATCTCCATATTGAAGATGAAGAAGTTTGGTTTTTCAAAAACCACTTTAACATCTTCTTCGTTCACAAGCATCATAACCGGTAGAGAGTTAAATAATTCTACTGCCTCTCTACTACCCTTTTTATCAAAGAAACCAAATTTAGTCCCTTTGATACTTTTCTTGCTTAACACTCTACCACTCTCGTTTTTTCTATCTCTTACTACCCTATATTCAACATAACTAACCATTTTTTTCTCCTTTTATTTTTTTATTTTTTTTTTGAAATGAGAAGTTGGCAAACTCCTCTTTCGTATATATATACCATTAATGTGTATATATTTCCGATATTCGTCCTAATAATAAGCAAAAAAAAACTGGGCAGAAATTACCTTACAATTACATCTTCCCAGGATGCAATTGATACTACTCGCACTACTGTTGCTTTCGTTGACACTTCTTTATTTGTGGTGTGCCCAACCCTCTGACGGCTGGTAATAATAACTTTTAGAGAAATGACTCCCTCTCTGTTATTATTACCATACCCGAAGTCCTAGCTAACCAGGTACTAAGATCTAACGAATCCAGGCACACTTACGATATGCCCTTTTTCGTTTCTCTTAGCAGCCCCAGTATTAGGAGCAATCAGATCTGCTCTGTCAGGTCTTAACCCAAGTACCATCGCTGATACTATAAGGTAAACACCATCAACAGGAGCAGGTAGATTGTCTCCTACTACTGTGTTAGCCACTACTTCGAAACCGTCCACCTCACCTACCACTGTAGATTCAGTGATAACTCTAGCAACAAGCCCATCAGGCTCATATACTTTTGAGCTAACACCGTTATCAACTGTGATAGCGTGAGGCGTTAGATTTCTAATAGAAACCATCCTCTCTTTCTCCTTTCGGCACTAGCGTTGAGAGCCCACTAGCCCAGTGATTTTTAGGTCACATTGGACCGGACGCGTTTTATAAGATGTCCCGACTTAATTGGTTTTAACGTCTTTTCCTTGACAGTAACTATGACATCATGTGCCGCTCCACCCATTATGGCCACTTGGACACTATGTCCTTTTAATGGGTATATAGAGAAGTTATCAAACTTCTCATTCATATATATATACCGCAGAATATCTATTTTTTCCGCGATATTCGTCCTAATGAGTAAAAAAAACACGGGGGTTATTTTAGTTGGATTTTCCCGTGTTTTTCTTCTAATTGTTTAAGCAGTCTAGCCTGCTTTGATAATAATTTGCCCCTAACATCACGTGGGGCATATAATTTTCCGTCCCTAAGGACACATATTACTGTGCCCATTTTGTTTGATTTTATAGGCACCAATTTGGCACCATTTTTCTTAGCCCATTCTTGGGCTTTTTTGTTAAAATTTTTAACCCCTTTTGTTGCTTTTTGTGAAACCCAACCATTCCACTCTAAGCCATTTATAAATCTATCAGCCGGGTCATTGCTGATTGCTCTTTTAATAATGTTTAACATTTTTTCTCCTTTTTATTTTTTTATCTGCTTATCGCCACTACCTCGCACACACTCAAAAAAAAAGACAGTTTTAACTTAAACTGTCCACTAATTTTATTACCGGATACCCAGCAATAAAACTAATCACTGTAATCAACCCAACAACACCGTCTTCTCTAACTTCTCTTTTCAATAAGTTAATGATCTTTGCCATTTTTTTCTCCTTTTATTTTTTTATTTTTTTAAACGAGAAGTTGGCAAAAACTCCTCTTTCATATATATATACCTTTATTTTAGATATAATTCCATTAAAAAAGGAGATATTATGGCTGATTACCACCATACAAAAGAATATAGAATATGGAGAGCAAAGATAATAAGAAGAGATAAAAAATGTTTAGTTTGTGATAGTATGAGTAAAAGAGTCGCACATCATATAAATAGTGCTTCTTACTTCAAGGATGACATGTATAAAATTGAAAATGGTGTGTGTTTATGTGAAAGACATCATACAATGTATCACACATCATACAATAGTAGTTTTAGAAAAAAAACAGATGTTAAGAATTTTTGTAATTTTTTAGAAATGATGATCAAGATAGCAGAAGAAACAGGTAGTTACAACAAAGAAAGAATGAAAGAGTTTAAGAATTATTTGGAAGCTGATTAGCAGCTTTTAATTCTTTTAATTTTTTTCTTTCATTTGCTTTGTATTTTTTGTATCCAGTTTGACCTGCATATAAGCTACCAGCACCTATAACAGTACCATATCCTAATCTTTTTATAGACTTCTTCCTTTCTTCTTCAATCTCATTTTTTTGTTTCTCTAATTGATTAAGTAAAGGTTTTCTAGATTCTGCTATTTGATCTGCTATAAGTGCTTTTTCTGACTCACTCATTATTTCCGTTGGATTTTTTAAATGCTTATGTGGGTCGAGAAACGCTTTAACTGCCATTGTAAATCTATTAGCCATAACGCTCCTTTGTAGGACTGGGTGGAGGAAAGATTATCTTTCGTCTTTTCTTCCAGTTAACCCTCTATATGCTCCATAACCAAGTGTTCCAGCTCCAGCTGCTGTTCCACCTATAGCGTAAGCTTGTCTTCTTTTAATGCTTTTAAGAGATTTTTCTGCTTTCTTAGTACTCTCTTCTAATCTCTTTGCTGCTGCAGTATGTTTTTTAGCTTCTTGTTCGTGTCTATATTGTGCTTTACTTCCTAATGCAGATGCTTTTTTAGGATTGCTTTTACCCATCCCTACCATATCATCATAGGCTTTTTTACCTTTTTCTCTTTCCTCGTTAGCTCTTTGTATTGCTTTTTCTCTAATAGCTTTTGTAGATTCTATTCTTTTTTTTACCTTATCTGCTCCCTTTCCTGTTATAGCTGCTTTATAGCTTCCCCAAGCTCTTTTTCCCATATTTTTTAGGTCACCCTCGTATATTTCTTTAGATTTTTTCACAGCACTGTCAACAAAACCTTTAATACTAGCTGCTTCTTTTGCAATTACAAGTGCTTCATCAGGTGTAATACCTAGGTCTTCATACATAGCTTGTGCTACTTTTTCAGAAAATTCTAAATGTTCATCAGTATATCCTACAGCAATAGCTTCATTTGCAACTTTTTCATCAACTCCATCTTCAGTTGATGCACTAGCAAGAATCATAGCATCTTCAAATGGCATACCAGCTTCTTCTACATATGCTGCATATTCAGCAACTTTTTCAATTAAATTCTCTGCATTTGCACTAATTTCTAAAGCAATTGAAGCAACTTTTTCATCTACTCCACCTAAATATTCAGCAACTTCTGCTAATACATTAGCTTGTTCAGGATTTAATTCAGCTTCTGCTATAGCAGCAACTTTCTCGTCAACAATATTTAAATTTGCATCTGTATTTGCTAATAAAGTCAAACCTCCGATTGCATCTATACCATGAGATTCCATATAATCCATTGCTTCCGCAACTTTATCTTCTAAGTTATATTGGTCGTAACCAGCTAATTTTGTTAAAGTTAACATTAACTTCTCCTTTGTTTTTTTATTATTTTAACTAAATTTTAATATCTTTTCAACATAAAGTCAAGTATTTGTTGTTATTGTGCTTGATTTTTTGGCTTCCGTTTCTTGTTTTTGTTTCATAAATTCCATTCTCCATTTAACAACAGCATACAATACAGGATTTTCTTTTGCTAATTCGTCCATTTTAGATTTAAGTAAACCAGGATCAAGTTGACTATATTGTTGCACATACCCATCAGCTTCTTGTAAGATAGCACTTTGATTAAGATTCCAAGCACTTGAATTTTGCATCATACTTTCTTGTTTTATTTTATCTTCTAAATCTGTAGCCACTGTTTGTTGGAATCTTTGTAATTCTAATTGTCTTCTTATATCTGCTTTTTGTTCTTCAAGAATTCTTTGTTGCTCTTCTCTATAATCTATATCAAAGAAATTTAGAGCTGTGTGATTACTTACTTTGTTTGCTTGCATCATAGCAATCATATTTTGTTTATCACTAATATCATCTATAAGTTTTATAGGTATTAATTTAACTCTTACTGGTTCTTTTTTTATATAAGAAGATACTCTTTTTATTATAAAGTTTGCCACTAACTCTAGAGATGTTGTTAATTCCATCAATTGATTTTGTAATACTCTTAATGATGCACCAGCTCCAGAATAAGATAATCCACCCTTAACAAATTCAACTGGAACACCAACTGCTTGCATAATCATTGTTGTGTATGAATCTATTTCTGCAGCTAAATTTAATGCCTTACCCTCACCAAATAAATTTATTGGTTCAAGTGGAATAGGGAAGAACTTGATACCGGTTGGGTCTTTTTTCCAACTTTTCAATATACCATTAATTTTCTTTTTCATATCATCCGCATTTATATAATTATAAGCTGGATTATTATCAACACCTTGAACTCTAGGGACAACACCTCTAAATGGTAACATCATATCAGAATATATTTTTTCGTTTGTTTTTCTTAATAACATTAAAGATATCATGTCTGGAATAGCTGATGTAAGCATAGGCATACCCCAAGAAGTATCTGTAGCATTCAATTTTCTTGTTCTTATATGATATATAGCATTATCGTTAAATTTAACTTTTCCTTCTTTTAAAGAAGCTATTATTATATCTTTAGGTAGATTGAACAACTTATCTTTATTGCCTTTTTCTAGCAATTCTTTATCATGAGCCAAAGGAGTATAATAAAATGTTTTTACACCTGTTATTTCATCTTCATACAATTCAATTCTATTTACCGGCCATTTAATTATCTTTAACTTATCTAATTCCATATGCTGTTCATCTTTAACATCAAATACAACATCCATTCTACATTCTGGGCACTTACCTTTAAACAATAATTGCTTATCTTCTGTTACTACAGGTTCTATTTTTACATGTTCAACTTCTTTTCTCTTAAAAACAGAGCTACATTTCCTACATACAATTTTTCTATCTACAGGAAAATGTATAGACACAAACTGATTACCATATAATAAAAAATTATATGCTATTTCCTTTAGTTCTTGCTTAATATTTAACTTGTTTTCAACTATACTCTTCCAATTCATGGCCTCATCTTGGTTAAGTTCAGCCAAATCTTTTGATAAATAATTTATACTTGTTATAGCAATAGAACTCATTTTATCTAAAGCTGATTGCACAGTAGGCACATTAGCAACAATGAAACTAGTCCACTTAAATATTTCTTTTATATTGTTTGGTAGTACATTCTGATACACAGAAGACAAATAATTATACTTATTTAAAAAAGTATTATCATACATACTGGTATTTATTTTAGTAAAAGATTCAACCATAATTCTTCCTTTGTTTTATTTTTTAGAGTTTTCCATATTAAGGTCAATAACTTCAAAACTACTACTCCACGTAGAGTTATTCATAACCTCATCATTAAGTTCAACAAGATATTTTTTAATATCATCAATTCCAGAACCATTATTTGTTTGCATTGTTTTTTGCATATCTGAAGCAGCACTAATTAACTGTTTACCATTTCTTATATGATTTTCTATATCTTTCGCATCTGTATTAAAACTTTTTTCCATATGTTTGAAATACATATCTTTGAATGTATTCTTCACCGCATGCTCAGGTGTTGTATATGATGTGTTTAATGCGAATTTCCACTCTATATAATCAGAACCAAATATATGTGCTGCTTTTAATATAACTCCTAATTCTTGCATATTTCTTTCGTCAGAAAAAAGCATTTTTTTAAAAAAACTAACTTTTCCTAGAACTCCTCTAAATTTCGACACATCAAAGTATATTTGCTTAAACAATTCTACTGCCTTAACTGATACACCAACATATTCTGCTATTTTCTCAATATCATACCCAACAAATAACATTGATGCAGTAAACATGAAATTTAAATCATCTTCTTCTATGTATAGAATTTCATCAACCAAATGAGTAGCCTTGCTTCTATCTTTCTTTTTTTTGCTGTCAATTTCTGGGCATTTTATTTTTAATATTTCATTAACAACTTTTACTATTTTAGTTGGAACAGATATGTTGTTTTTTAGACAATAGTATTGGTTAAACAAAGACACTTCTTCTATCAGCATATTCCCTCTTATGTGTTTTTTTGTGTATTATATCAAAAAAAGGCGAGAAGTTAGAGAGAGTCTATTAAATAGATTCTACTTCTAACACAAAATCTGTCATTTTTTTAGCTAATGACTTACCTTTATTTAGGAAAGACGATAATACGCTATCACTAACACTATCTAACATATTCTTATAATTTGAATCAACAATCATAAGAATTCTAACCATTCCATTAACACCATTTTTAAGTTCTTCAATATACTGTTTTACTGTAGATTCAGGTGTGTCTATTGTTGACAAATATGATATTATAGAAGACTCTAACACTTTTTTGTCAGCCAATTCTTTTAATGTTTCCAGCATTTCTGGATCTATATTTTGTGGCATAAAACCATTTTCATCTGTTTGAACTTGTTGTTGCTGATCATCACCTTGCATCTGAGAAGGATCTTGTGTTTGTTGTTGTGCAGGGTCTTGTGCTTGCATTTGTGATGGGTCTTGTGCTTGTTGTTGTGTAGGGTCTTGTGTTTGTTGTTGTTGTGCAGAAGCACCTTGTTGAGCCACATAATTTTGTAATTGAAGTAATAAATCATCCATAGACATACCCTGTTTTTTAGCTTCTGCTATCAAATTAGAAGGGTCTTGTCCAATCTGTTGAGCAAGCACAGCTATTTGCTCTTCAGGCGAACTTTGTCCTTGTTGTGACATATCATTAGTGTTAGTTGCAGTATTGTTATCTTGAACTTCATTTGTTTGAGTAAGTTGTTCATCACCTTGTTGTGTTTGATTTAATGCCCCAGCCTGTTGTAATAAAACTTGATTTGTTTGATCTATAGACTCTTTAATAGAACCAAGTAACATTATAACTTGTTGCATTGTTAGATTTTGATTTTGAACTTGACTTACTAATTGCGCAGTTTGCTGATTTAATGCCATTAAAGGTGTCTCTATATTCTTGTTGTCTTTTGCTGTTTTTATTATCTTTTTAATACTATCTTCTGTATATCCTTCATGAGCTAATTTAACAACAAGTTGTTTTTCTCTAAGAGCAGAACCTTTATATCTAAATATTTCATCATCAGAATAATGAATAGAAGCTGTTTTATTAAAAAACATACTTTCTAAATCCATATCTGTCATAAAGTTATTTAATTTAAAACCTTGTTCACTTCTTTTCACAAAGAATGTATTAGATTCTGGAACATACATAGTGCCTTCATTTATTATAATTCTATTAATTTCTGAATTAGGAGTGATTATTATCCTATTCCAACTATTTGTTTTAATAGTAATATCAGCAATAATTCTATTTCTTATCTTTGTTATATTAAGATTATAAGTATCATAATACATTATCTCTTTATCATTTGCTATAATTAAAAAATCTGCATGTTCAAAATCAGACACTTTGTTTTTTAAATGCATATTTAGCACATCTAAATAACCCATTCCATGATTTTCTTTTTTTACTCCAATAAGATTAGATGTGTTCGATTTAATAACGTTATCATCAAACATGAATACTTTATTAATTTTTTTAGATTCACGGTAAGAATATGGATATGTAGACTGGACAGAATCAGCGTTAGAAGCAACAATAACTGTTTTTGTTTTTAAATCTTTAGTAAACATAGTCCAAATACCAGAAGAATTAACATCTGTAGTACTCGACAGTATTGTTCTGCTTACCAATTGTTTTATTTTTTCAGTATTAGTTTCTGCTTCTTTTGTAAGAGTGTCTTTGTTTTTTATATAAAATCCTTGTGTTGCTATTTTAGTAATAGCTTCAGCCCTTTTTTCTATAGGCAGTAATTTAGTTTCATCTATTTTAGTGTATACAACTGGTTTATTACTTCTTTCATTAGCAATTTTTGAAAGAATGTGTGAGTTAATTATAGAATCTAACTCTTCTTTATTTACACCTATACTCTCTAAAAGACTACTAAATCTATTATCCGAAGCAAGTTTATTTAATTTTATAGCTATATTTTTATCTTTATAAGCCATATCCATTAACATAGAATCATCATTGTAATTACTAGCTTCTTTTATTAGACCTACTTTTTTAAATTTTGCTCTCATAAATCCTTTTTTCACTGCATCAAAGTCTATATAGTGACTACTTTCTTTGCTAAGTAATGATGCTACTTTAGGCGAAAAAGTCATTGGTGTAGCAAATAAGCTACCTATAATACCTCTATCAACAACATTGTTATCTTGCTCATCATTTAATTCTTTCTTTGTTATTGCTGTGCCTAAAGCATTACTTATGCTATTTATTAATTTATTATAAAGTGTTTTTGTTAAAGCATAATATCTTCCACTTTCATCATCACCTATATAAGACATAGCATCAACAGAGCCATCTCTATAAATAATAGGAATTGTTAATTTTTTACCAGCTATAATCAAGATAAAATAACCTATAGCTGAAGAACCATCATCATTAACATCAGAAATAGTATATTTAGCTATAAATTGAACAAATCCTGGATAATTCTCCGTTAATTGTTTATGTGCCTCATCTAACACATTTTGCTTTAATATTTTAATATTAACACTCATATTAATCCTTTGTATTTATTACTTCTCTTTTATCAGTTTCGATATTATATGATACAAATGGAACTCCATTTTCATCATATATAGTATCACTTCTAAAATTCCCATTAACTGAATAGTTTAACTCTTTAACCACATTTTCATCCATTATAACATTTTCAACGTTTTTATCTAATTTTACATTCTTCTGCATTTTTTCTATCCTTAAGAATATTTAAGAAATTATATCACAAATGATTCCTCATTGAAACAAATGTTGAGAATCTAGCTTCTATTTTCTCAATAAAAATCTCATGTCCAAAACTTATATCTATCTTATTTTTTATAGTATGCTTTGCTTTTACTGCTTCTTTATAGTCTGTTGTTAAGAGTATAACTTTTTCTTCACCTTTTCCATCTATGATAGATACTTTATATATCTTTTTTAATGTCATATTTACTCCTTATGCAAAAAAAAACAAAGGGAATTAATATTTATTATATCCCTTAATTATGATTTTCATAGAATTATTAGCATCATCATGTGTTTCTATGATCTTTGTTTTATTACCGTTGTATCTTTGTATAGGCATAGCACTGTAACTACAAACAATAATTAATAAAATTGATATTATCTTTTTCATTGTTTTTCCTCCTTTATTTTTAACATTGAATTATATATTCTATGCATTAAAGAAATATTGTTAAGATATAAATCTTCAAAACATAGACCTTCATTAATAAATGCCCTTATCTCATCAATTTTTCCATAATATTCATTAACAGCTTTAAATACTCTTAAACTTTCTATCTTATCAACATCAATATATTCAGAATTTATCTTTTTAAACATATATCCTTTAGAGTCTATACCATAGAAAACTACTTCTTTGTTATTATTATAATTAAATATAAATTTCTTACCATTACCTGCATATTTGTTTCTTATAATATCTATCACTTTGTATCTATGTTCGTTGTTAGTATCAGATAACTTTATATAAAAATCAAGCATCTTTACTTTATTTTTATCTTTTATTTCAGTTACTCTTTCTATTTTTATATCAGTACACTCTTCAAAATCATCGATAGCTTTAGATATAAAGCGTTTTTTTATTTTATAATAGTCATATGTATCAGATATGCTTAAAGTCTCTCTAATCTCTTGTAATGAGCAAATAAAAGCATATTTATTGTTACTTTTAGTCTTTCTGTATTCATATTTTATTTTTTCATATAATCTAAGCATATAAACTGAACTTAAATTTGTTATATTTTTTAGATTATACAACAGATATTTTCTTTTTGAATATTCTGAATATAATTCAATAAAATCAGTGTTTATCTTAAAATAAACAATATTATTTTTTTTATCGAGATATATTTTTGAAATAATAGATACATAACTTGCTTCTAAATCATTATTAAATGAAATATAAGAGTTTTTTATTATATCATGTAGAGATTTTATTAAATTATTTTTTACAGAAGATTTTACTTTGTTTTTAAATAAAGAAGCTAAAGCCATTAAATCAATAGAGTAAATTTTACTCTCTATCTTTAATTCAGTTGTTAATATATTGAACATAATTAAAGAATAGAAATTGAATTTATTTGTTATTTTTAAGAATAACTCTGGTTTCTTTATCAAATAGTCTTCTTTAATATTTATCTTAAAACTACTATCAATCTCTTCTTCCTTGAAAGGTTTAAGAAAAGATATATTTGTATTTTTTCTGTTCATTTTTTTGTCCTTTTTTTGTGTGATTTTTTTCCCTTTCTTTTTATTATTATATTACTATATATTATTAGCGGCCCTTTCAAATCCCTTATTTAAGGGACAAATGAAGGATGAAAACAGACAAACGAGTCACTTTTTTAATAAAAAACGCAGACAAACGAGTCATTTTTTTAATAAAAAACGCAGACAAATTAGTCATTTAGAATTTTAACATTTTTAAAGTGTAATTACAACAAAAAAACACACTTTTTTTTTACCTTAAAAAAAGATATAATTATTAAATCTATTTTAAATATAAGGAGAAAAAGATGTTAGTTGTTGATATAAAAACTGCTTTTGAATGGACAGATGCAGAATACAAAAAAGTAGAAAAAATTATAGAATCTTATAGAAGATTCAATAATGAAAGTGTGTCTAGTATAGTTTCAAATATAAAAGACAAAGAAGAGGATAATGACATTTCAAAAGCTGTTAACTGGTTAAAATATTCAATGCCTTACATTGCTGATAAAGTATATGAAGGTGTTAAAAGTATAGAAGACCTTCCTGAAGTTGTAAGTAAAATAATATATGAGATACAAAATGAGATAGAAATAACTTATGATAGTGATAACCCTGAAAAAAGCTCGTTTAACACTATACTTGATGTGTATGTTGATGATGGGCTTAAACCAAAAGATATGGTTAAAGCACTATATAAAGATTGTATAAATTTAGATAAATATTGGAAACAAATATTTGATACAGAATCTGGTGATGATAAAGATGATAATAAATATAATCCTTAAGAAATAACCCTTATGGGTTATTTTAGATATATCCTTATTTTATCATCTTCTATCTTCAATCCAATTTTATCATGACCCAATGTAATACTCTCATCTTCTGTAGAACCTTTTATTTTTTTAACCCAAGCATCAAATATTTCTATGTAATCTTTTGGATTTTGTTTAGCTATACTTCTCTTTACAACATTTTCACCAACACCAGATAAAGTTATATATGTCTCTATATTGGAACTTTCTTTTACCATAAATGTAACATTACCGGTAATCGGCTTTTCATTAAACACAATAGTATTATTGTTTATTTTGTTTATTATAGAAGTATCGCTTATACTAACTATTTCAGCATTATCCATAAATATTTCTAAAGATTTGTTTAAATTGTCTTCTAAAATATTATCTTTTTCTTCATTAACATTGTCTGCAGTTTTTATAATAATTTCACTTGTATCACTCTCATTATTTATATCTTCAGAAGATTCTGTTTCTATTCCTATATTATTATCACAAATAACATCATTTTCAATGTGTTCTGAATTGTTAATATTAGAAGCTTTATCTCTTATAGAATCAAAAAATGAATTTTCCTGTTCGGGCAACCTAAATAAAACGACATCTTTATTTATTCTATTTAAGTCTATACTTCTATTGTTTCCTATTAACTCATTATTTTCACTATTATACATCATTGCATTAAATTCAACACTATCTTTTTTTCCATATAACACAATATCTTTGTTTTTTATTGGTGTTCTGTTTATATCAAATATAACATTGTTTGTTACAATTAAAACAGAGTCTTTAAACAATGTTTTATTTAGCATCTCACCTTTGGTATTTATAAATTCACCATTTAGTCCATATACAACAATATTGTTATTGAAATCAACAAATACATTACTATCTGTTACTTTCGATACAATACCTTTCCCCATTACTAAGCATTCTACGTTATCGCCTTTTTTAAATTCATTCATATGTTCTCCTTTTGTGTTGTTTAAGTGTAAGCAAAGAAAAATTTAAGAGATTATGGCCGCTTACGCGACCAAAGATTTCTCTTCTATTTATATATACCTTGTTTTAACTACCATTTCCTTCTACCACCTACTTTTTTTGCTCTTGCACTCATTCTAAACATAGATTTTCCTCTAGTTCCACTTCTCATTCTCATCATTGATTTTTGTGTTCTATCTCTTTTTTGACTTAAATAACCATAACCTTCTTTTTCCATATCAGTCTCAACATCAATATCTGTTTTGTTATCTATACATTTTTTAGCTATTTTGTATATCATAATAATTCCTTTTAATGTTTATCTGTTACATTAAAATATTTTTCAGCTGTTCTTAGTCCTGCTATAAGACCACCTGTTAATAATAAGTTGTTTAAGTTATCTATTATGATTTTAGGTATCTCTAAATCAATGTCATATATTTTACCTATTGCATATGCTATCGGGAATAATATATAAACATACATAGTTGATACAACTACTATCCACGCTAATGTTGGTCTCCAAGTCGCATTAAGTTTCTCTATTAATATCTTAAGTTTTTCATTCACGTTTTCTCCTTATAATATACCAAGTGTATATTTTGTTCTATCAGATAATAATTTGTTTTTATCTGTTTTCTTATTATACAATAATTCATTACTAATACCTTTTTTTATTCCTCTATAATTTAGTTTTTGCCATAAAACAGAATTAGCAAGTGGTTTTTGTTCATATGTTTTATATACAGGAACAATAGGTGCTTCTGAATGAGATACTTTTATTTCATTTATTTTATGCTCTTTCATTTTTTTTACAATAGGTTCTGTTATTTTTGTTCCAACAGAATAATGTAAAAAAGGTTCTGCTAAATATTTATTAGTTATTTGTTTGTCTTTTACACTAATAGTTGATGTGTGTGGAAGCTCTGTATCTTTAATTAATCCATCATATCTGTATATTTGATGCATATCATCATTTTTGTTTTTTGCTAACTCTAAATAACCTCTTGCTAATATTGAGAATTGTCTTTTATCAATATCTCCACCATTAGCTTCATATAGTTTATCAGTAACAAACTTTCTTGCTTGGTTCATACCAGAATACTTCATCACATCTCTTGTTGATGGTAATCCAGTACTTACACTGTCTCCCTTGTTTACAAAATCACCAACTTTAACTTTAACATTTACTTCAGGCGCAACATAGTGTTCTTTGTCTGCTATATAAACATTATATCCACCAGTGTTAAGTTTATCTATTTTTGTTACTTTTCCATCTGTAGATGATAATGTTGCTTTACCTCTAAAATTTTCTGGAGTATTTAATAATATTTTTTGAGCTTCGAACCCAGTAGGAACTACAGATTTTAATTTACCTTTGATATCATGTTTTGCTGATAATACCAACTGCGTTGCTTTTTCAGCAACTGTTTGAGCAGCTTGAATACCTACATTCATACCTATATCCAAATGTTTTCCTTGTCCATCATGACCGTAACACATTTGGCATATTCCATCTTTTCCTTCACAAGTTATCGGATCTCTAACAATAATTTTCTTTTTACCGCTTTTTTTAAGTTGGTTTAGATAGTCTTTTGTTATAAGTTTATTTGTTCTTGCTTCATATCTTCCGATAATAGAACCATCATTTATATCATGCTCAATACCATTTTTTGTACCACAATCTTTACAACATATCTTTAAGTGTTCTGTATTTGCTACAAGCACTTTACCCATAGCACCAGGTTCAGAAGTAGAAGTTGCAGCTTGAACTGCCGCATATCTGGCTTGAGAACCAGCCGCAAACATTTCGTGAGACCTATATCCTTCTGATAATGAATTCTTTAACATAAATGGAAATGGTTCTGAATTCATATCTACAGTATATATCGGTGCACCTAATGTTCTTGTTATAGTGGCTGGGTTACCTCTACCTCTTGAATTCCCTTGATCTACTAAATGATTATTGTCTATACTCATTGTCTTTTTTTGAACATCAGAAAATAATTCTATCAATCTAGCTTTCTTTTTCTCATTAGACATTAAGGATAGTTTTTTATCTTCTTTCTCTAAGAATTTTTTAATTTCTTTTCTTTTTGGGTGTAACAAGTCATTAAGACCAACATGGTGGCCATGTGTATATGCAACTTCTTCACCTAAATCACCTATTAAATGAATGTTTTTCTTATATAATTCTGGATTTTGTTTAGCAAATTCAACTAATCTTTTTTTTAGTTTTGCTTTTGTTAAAGGTGCATCCTCTTTCTTAAAATGAAGATTGTCTGGCAATAAACTGTTTAATTGTTTTATTATTTCCATTTTTTTAAGCCTTGTTTTTGATATAATTTACTAAAATTATAACAAAAAAAAAGGAAATAATATGAAAAGTGTATTTGTTAAAATAAAAGGTTTTTCTGATAGAGAAAATTTTGGAGATTATAAGTTATATTTGACGGCCTATGTTAAAGAACCAGATAAAAATGTGTATAGACTGCCATTTATTGATGTAGATGCTGAAACAATGGAATACAAATTTAGCAAAGATATTTGTTATAAATTTGCTAAAGATACAAAGATACTGTTTGCTGTGTATACAAACAAACGAACTTCTAATTTACAAAATTATATAGGGACAGCTACTTTAAATTTTGATCCATTCAAAACATATGGTAGTGTTGAGATACAATTAAAATCTTATCGTAGTGATAGACAGACACTCAGAAATATGCGTGTTAGCATAAAAAACAAGTATGATGTAGAAATAGGAAAATCTTTAACGTTAAAAGATTTAGTTGTGGAAGAAAATTGGATAAACGAATTTTACGGTACAACTATATATCCTTATATAAAAAGAACATTTTACATTAAATTGAATGATAGCGATGTTGTGTTTAGTGAGTTGAATGTATTAGATGATGAAGAAAAAATTATAAAACTTAAAGTCTCATACAGAGATTCTTATTATGAAACAGGGTATGTTGACGTAAAGATAAACCCAATAAACAAACAAGAAGAAAAAGAATATCTAACTTTAAGTAAGATAGAATATTCGTATGCATTTTTCTCTATTTTAAGAAAAAATAATTACAAGCCAACTATTCCGGTTGCTATATTTGTTTCTGATAATTTTAATTTGAAATCTATAGATATATATATAGATGGTGAAAAATATGATTCTATTAAAGAAATAGATAATCTTATTGATGTAAATGTATCTTCTGTTGAACCTTTTGTTGAACATGAATTGAAATTAATCTTTAATGGAGTTAATAGTAATGGTGAATCTATAACAAAAGAACATGCTAAGAATTTTATTGTATCAGATGTGATTGAAGCTGATTTAGGTTTAGAATACAATTCAGATGATGAAAGTTATACAATAAATTTAAGTACTACTTCTGAAACATATGATAATATAAACAATATAATATGGAAAGTTACTTTCGACTCTTATGTTTTTCAGAATATATTAGATGTAGAAGATGTGGATGGGATGATGAAAACAGATGTTATTTTTGAAAAAATGACAGATAAAGAAACAAATTCTATTACTGTTAAGTTATCTCAAATAGGTAAATACACAATAGAAGCCTATCTTATAGATAAGGGTGGAAATGTAAAAATACTCAGTAAAGAAATAGTTAATGGTACTTCTGCTGATGATTCATCGTTTAAAATAGGTGATAAAATAAATGTTAGTATTTTAAATAAAACACAAAATACACCAACTATGGTTGTTTACAATATAAATAGTAGTGGAGAGTTCTCTAGAGTAACTACAAATATAATGGATAATGTAGTTGATAATATATACACTTCATCTTTTAGTGCTGAAATAGATAATAGTTTATATATAGCAAAAATAGGGAAATTAATAAAAACTTATAATATAGGTAGTTCAAGAAATATATCTATATTATATAATCCATCTTACGATGAAAATACAGTTATTGATTATGAATTAAAAAATGACAATGATGAAACTATAAAAAAAGGTAACATGAAATATGCTAAAGATGGTATATTCTATTGTGTTACTGATGCAGACAAACATGGTATTATTAGAATAGGAAGACATTATAAAAATGTATAGAACCTCTCAGTTAAAACCATTCTTTACTGGTAACTTATTTATCAGGACGAAAAACAAAGAATCTATATCTGTATATTATTACAATATGGATTCTGTTGTTGAATTAGAATATGATTCTAAAAAAATAAATGATTATTATATTCTTAATGTAACAACAATAAAGGATGGTTATTATATTATAAGCAATAATAAAAAGATAGATGTGTTTTACAAAGGGATGATGCCATATTGCTTATTTATGATTAACAAAACAGGTGATACAAGTGAAACAATAGATGCTGTAGTAGAAGATATAGAAGGTAATGAAAATAATATATCTTTTGAGTTATTAGTTAAAAATATATACATATCAAAACAAGATGATAAAGACTTTATAGGATTTGTAACTATAAAAGACAAGATAAAGTCACCGTTTAGTATAAACAATTCTAAGAAATATACTAATAAGTATTTTGTGTCTAAAATAAACAAAACAAATGCTTCTTCTTCTACAACAGTATCCGAGCTTAGACGTAAAAGAACTAAATCAACAGTTAGTGATACTAACAATGCCTCAACAATAAAAAATAACCATATAAAAACAACTTTAAAACAAACGTTAGTTTCAAGTAGTATAGAGTAAGAAAAATTCAGTAAATCGTGGTATATATAAATGGGAGAAATCTTTGGTCGCGTAAGCGGCCATAATCTCTTAAATTTTTCTTTGCTTATATGAAAGGAGGCGCAAATGAAAGGATTTGATCGTTTAACAAAAACATTAAACGGTAGACTACCAAATAAAATTTGGACAGAAGGTAATGTTGAGTATTTAGAATACAATAGGGTCATTATAGGATGTATGGGTGATAAAATTATTTTAAAAAAAAGGAGATAGAAGAAATGGGTGGAAGTCTCGTTGAGTTACAGTGTATTTATAAAAAAATAAAAAACTATATAAAATACAACATCTATACATATAAAGCATATTTTATGTTATTGTTTGAACCCAAAAATGATATAATTAAAAAAAACAAAAAGGTAAAAACAATGGAATATAAAAAACAAAACTTTGCTAGACATGAATTTGCTTGCAAATGTGGATGTGGTTTTAGTGCTATGGATGCTGAGTTGTTAGAAGTGTTGGAAGATGTTAGGGCACACTTCAATTCTTCAATAAAAATAAATTCTGGATGTAGATGTCAGAAACACAATAGAGAAATTGGTGGAGTCGAAACATCTATGCATATAAAAGGAATGGCATGCGATTTTGTTGTAACAAATTTAGACAATCAAGACCCTGTTGCAGACTATCTTGAAAACAAATACCCAAATAAATATGGTATAGGAAGATACATTGGTAGAACGCATGTTGATGTTAGAGAAGGTAAAGCAAGATGGGACAAGAGATAAATGGAACTGAAAGATGGGTTGATATAAACAATTTCAACAACTATCAAGTTCACCCGACCCTTGGAATAAGAAACAAAAAGACTGGTAGGTTACTGAAAGGAAGAACGTGGCTCGGGTATCCAAGAGTAACTCTTATGTCAAATGGAAAGAAGCACGAGATAAAAATACATAGGATTGTTGCTGAACATTTTATAAAAAATCCCGACCCAAAAAACAAATTAGTTGTTAACCATAAAAATGGTAATAGATCGGACTTTACTGTTAACAATCTGGAATGGATGAGCCAATCAGAGAATATGTTTGATAGGTGGGCCAACAGGGGGAAAAGACCTAAATATGTTCCAGAGTATATAAAATAAAAAAAACAAAAAAAGGACTAAAAAATGAATAGAAAAACACAAAACCCTTATGCAGTTGATAGTATAATTAACTTTTTTAAATTAAAAGACGATAGCGATACAGAATTAAAAATAAGTTACTTATCAAAAAAGATATTAAATGCAAATAGTAATATGGATGTAAATAGTTTTTACAACATATTAGAGACGGTATTAATGTTTGACAAAACTCTATCATCAATTGATGATTTCTATTTCTACAAATATGGACCATCTGTTAAAGTTGAATTAAGATACACATTCTGGCCTAAAAAATTAATTGAATATGGTGTAGCGAAACAAGTAGATGCATATATTGTAAGGGAAGGTGAATTCTTTGAAGTTGATATAGATGGGGATAAAATGACAGTTAAACATAAAGCCAATCCATTTAAAACAGATGGTAAAGTTATTGGTACATATGCAAGAGCTGTTTTAGCCAATGGACAAACTGTTTTTGCATTTGCTAATGCAGATGAAATAGAAGCAGCGAAAAGAGCTAGTAAAAGCAAAGGTGGTGCAGTTTGGAAAACATGGGAACTTGAAATGTCGAAGAAAATACCACTAAAAAGACTAATGAAACTTATACCTATTCCAACAGAAATAAGTAAAGCTGTTGAGTTAGACAATACAAATTATAAAGACTTAAAGGATGTAGAGAAAGAAGAGTCTGTGAAGAATATGGAAGATGCTGTTAACGAGCTTAATTCTGAAATAGAAAAAGCGTATACTATAGCTGAGGTTTTATCATTAGAAGGTATTAAATTCGAGCTAATTAAAGGATATGTTAAAGTGAATATAGATGAAGTAACTGATGAGCAAGCTAATACTATAGGTTTAAAATTACATCCAAAAACAAAAGATTGTTATATAGCAAAAGCTAATGACAAAACTGAATATAAACCCACAAAAAAACAAGAAGAAGATGAAGAAGAAGATGTTGCAGAAGAAATAGTATATGAACCAGTAGAACAATAAAATATAAAAATAATAAAAAAAATAAAAAAAAGGATTTAAAAATGGCAAAAAAATTTATGGAATTAACATTTGACGAAGTATATGCAAATAATACAAAAAAAGACATGCTTAATCTTATTGGTATAAGTGAAATAGAATGGGATATGATGAGTGAACTTGAACAATTAGAGTATTTAGGTATCCCTCTTAACAAATGGATTAAATTGGAAGATTATTTATATCACAATCCAATTACTCCCGGATTAAGTAGTAGTGGTATGAAATCTATCTATCACAATACTCCTGCAAAATATAAAGCTTTTAAGGATAATCCAGAGTCTGGCAGCAGAGATGCTTTAGTTTTCGGAAGAGCTGTGCACAAAAAAATACTTGAGCCAGAAGAATTTGATAAAGAATATTTTATTTACCCTGGTGAAGTTAGAAAGAATAGTGCTGCATACAAAAAATATGTAGAAGATGCTAATGGTAGGGAGCTTATCAAAAGCACAGCTATGGAAGACATTATAGGAATGGAAGAATCTTTAAGAAATCACTATAACTTCTTAGAGTTATTAAGAGGTGGTTTTAATGAAAGAGCAATGTTTGTGTATGATAAAGAATTTAATGTTGTTCTGAGAGTAAAGGTTGATGCGGACACAAAAGATAAAGTTATAGATTTAAAAACAACTACTGACGCTTCACCTGAAGCATTTGCTGGAAGTGCTGCTAAATTTGGATATGATATTCAAAGTTGGTTATATCTTAGAATTGCTGAATTAGGTGGAGATAAGAAAAAAATGTTTGGATTTGTTGCAATTGAAAAAACAAGACCATATCTTGTTAATGGATTGGTTATAAATCAAGAAGACATTAATTACTATACAGATAAAATATGCAGGAAAGTGTTAGAAGAATATGCATATTGTATAGAGACTGGTGATTGGTTTGGATATGAAATGGTTGACTTTCAAAATAAAACTAAACAACCGTTTAAAATAATATCTATGCCAAATTGGTATAAATACAATATAGATGAAAAATTTGGGTTTGAGGGATAAAAAATAGGAGACGAAAATGATTCACAATGTTGTAAGCGAAAGAGTGGTTCTTTCCACTCTTATAAATAACAAAGAAATAAGAGAAGAAGTTATAACAGAAATAACATCTGATGTTTTTTTTAATGATTTAAATAAAAATATATTTGATTTTATTTTTGATTTGTATGTATCTAAGAAAGAAATAACTCCTGATGTTATTATTGCTGAGTTTAATGAATTCTCGAATAAAGTAGAAGATATATTGTTTACAGCTCCAGCAGTATTGAAAACTATACCAATACATATAAAGAATATAAAACAGGCTGCTTACAATAGAAAAATACTTGCAAAGATAGATTTGATAAAAGAAAAAATAAAAAATGGTGAATTTGTTAACATTAATTCTGAATTTAAGAATATAGAAGTAGAAAGTGATGAGCAAGAAATAAGGTCGTTATCAGACATTATAAAGTCTTATGAGGAGCAAGTTGAAAAACTTGATGAAAACAACACTGCTACAGGTATACCATCACTTGACAAAAAGATATATACTTCCCCTGGAGATTTGATTATAATTGGAGCAAGACCTTCTATGGGTAAAACAGCATTTATGTTATCTATAGCACTAAATAAAGTATCTCAAGGATTTGGAGCAACAATTTTTTCTTTAGAAATGCCTGAAGAGAAAATTATAGGAAGAGCAATATCTCATCTTGGTAAAATACATATGAAAGAGATAGTTAGAGGTAAATTTAGTGATTATGTAAAGTATAGGGAAACTAAGAACAAATTAATAGAAAAGGATGATAGCCTCAAAATCATAGATTCTGTTAACTATCTTCATTCGATATGTATGCAAATAGAAAGGATACATAAAAAGAATCCAAAAATAGAAGATTATTTTATAGATCATGCTGGTTTTATAAGAACTAAAGAGGATATTACTGACGACCATAAGAAATTAGGTTTTATAACAAAAGAATTAAAATCTTTGGCTAAACGATTAGGTGTTAAAATATGGTTACTGTCTCAGTTAAATAGAAATGTTGAACAAAGACCCAACAAAAGACCTACATTATCTGATCTTAGAGCATCCGGATCAATAGAAGAGGATGCTGATTTAATTTTAGGGTTATATAGAGATTCTTATTATAGAGTAAAGGAAGGTAAAGAAAAAGAAGAGATACACCCAAATCCTATGGAGATACTTATGTTAAAACAAAGGGATGGTGAAACAGGTACTGTTGAATTAAGTTTTAATGGTCCAATAATGACAGTTGGAGACAATTTTGCTCAAGAATATATGGCATCACCTAGTAATGTAATTGAGTATGAAAGTCAACCCAATGAAGAAACAAAACAGGGGATAGAGGTTCAATCTTTTCAACAAACAGAGATAGATATGCCTGTATTAGATGATTTACCACCAGCATTTTAAATAAAGAAAGGAGCGTAAATGATTAAAAACCCAATAGTATTTGATGGTGAGATAGCAAAAAAAATAGGAGTTAATGAGTCTATAGTGTTACAATTTATTTACCAAAACGATGGAGATAAATTGTCAGATATAAAACAAGACATTTGGACATACGATCAACTACACAACATAGTAAAAGGATTAATGGAAATAGACTTGGTAAATATGGATAAACCAGGTGTTTATAGTATAAATAAGAAATCAGTATCAATGTTGTACAAAGAAGAGATTAACAATGCTGATGAACTTGTAAACATAGTATCTAAATATAGTAAGAAATTTGAAGAGATATGGGAGTTTTATAACAAAGACAAAACTAATAGGGGGTCTAAAAAAAATGCATTTGATAGATGGAATAAATCACCTATATCTAAGTTGCCAATCCCAGTAATAAAAGAAATTATATCTTATTACAGGGATACTGTAGAGGATGTTAAATTTACTAAACATTTTTCTACATTCTTATCACAGAAAATTTATGAGAATTACGCCCCAGAATTATGTAAAATAAAAGACAAAAATAATGTTGTGTGGAAAGGTTATCTATTTCCGAATTACAGATTTTTTGCTATAGATGGTAATAATGTGTATGCTGTTTATTTTTCTAAGCCAGATATAGATAATTACAGAAAAGAAGGTAAAATATGGCAATTATAGAAATACCAGAGCAGAAACGTAGGGAGTTAGAAGAATGGTTAATAAAAAACTCAGGAAAACAGGTAACAATAAAATACAAAATAGAAAATGATGATTGGATAGGGCTTGGTTTTGAGTATAACAATCATTTAATTGAAACATTGGAATTTTCAATGGACACAAATAAATTATTGTTTAATATAATGAATAATTTAAAGTTTAATAAATACAATAAAGTCCTAAACTTTCTATAGTTTTTGATATAATTACATAAAAAAGGAAGACTAATGTTAAAAAAAGAAATGCAGATGTATTTGGATACATTTAAGGAATATGAAACAGAAGAAAAAGAAGCGTTAAAAAAGATTTCAATAGCAGCACAATCACTAACTGATGAAGAAAT
>Ga0256836_1000381_pt1 | contig 24478 bp, 27 predicted proteins | sample 4561380metaG_FD_185974 | JGI IMG/M metagenome (GOLD analysis project Ga0256836, IMG submission 185974) | Hydrothermal vent microbial communities from Guaymas Basin, Mexico - 4561-380 | ecosystem: Environmental > Aquatic > Marine > Hydrothermal vents | place: Mexico: Guaymas Basin | collected...
TTTTTCTGTAGGGAGTTTAAGAGAGCTTGCGATTATATCTATAATTCGGTTTGGATCTGAATTTGTATCGATTATTTTTATAAAATCTTTTGGGAAAAATGGATTAAGCTCACTAAGAGTTATTATATGTTCTTTTAAAGTTTCAAGTAAAGGGTTTATTTCTTTTGTTTCCGTATTTATAGGCTCTACTTTATCTACGATTGCTAAAGTTGGATTTTTATCAGTAATATCTAAAATTTTACCTCTTGTTAAACCTTGAAAAAGAATTTTTACTCTACCTTCCGGTAAAGTAACTTTTCTTATGATAGTTCCAATAGTTCCATAAGTTCCGATTTCATCTTTAATAGTTAAAAAAATTAAAGAATGATCATTTATTGCTTTTGATACGGCTAATATGTCTTCTTTTTTTTCTAAAAAGATTGGAATAATCATAAAAGGATAAATTAGTTCTTCTTGAACAATTACGGGAATTTCTGCTGGTAATTCTTTATAGTTTTCAAGTGTCATGTCTCTCCTTACCAATAAAATAATTTTTTATACCATGGAATTACTGGCGGTTTTGAGTTTTTTGGAATTTTAACTTCGTATTTTTTGGCGGCTTTAATTTTGTCTTCTTTTTTATAAAGTTTACTTATTTTATCATCTAAATATAATTTTGTCAAGAGAGTCTTCATATAAATTGTATTTACTTCTGGTAAAAATTGTGAGTCTGGGTAGCTCAATTTGTATTCTTTGCACTCTTTTATTATATCAAGAATTTTTTTCTGATTAGTATATGCATTTTGGTAGGAGAGAAAATCGATTTTTATTTTTTGATATTCACACCAAGGAATTTCCGTTTTTGAAGCAAATCTTTTTTCGTATTCGTTTAAATAATATTTTGCCAATTTAAAATCTTGATAATTTAAATGCCCCAAGAATAAAATCAATAAATCTTGCTTTATATAAATTGAACTTGGATGTTCTGCTTGTAAAGATAAAAATAAATCGTCCGCTTCGTCTAAATTTTCATTTCTTATTGCTTTGATGATTTTTTTGTGATAAGTAATTGCCTGTAAGTTTCTTGGAGTATTTATTTCTTTGTTACAGGCTAAAAAAATAAGAGGGATTAAAAATAATACTTTACGCATTGATTTTCCTTAATTCTTCGTTTATTTTTTCGAATTTTTCTTTAAGTTCGTTTAATTCTTTTTGGTTTTTCTCTACAACTTCTTTTGGAGCTTTTTGTAAGAAGTTTTTGTTAGATAATTTCTTTTCGAGTTTTTCGATTTCTTTTGATAATTTGTTTTTTTGTTGATTGAGTCTATTTATAATCGGTTTAATATCGATATCTTCTTTTTTTACCATAGTTTCGAGATTATTACTAATATCTCTTATTGTGTCTTTAAGAGTATCGTTTACAAATTCGACTTCTTCTATTTTAGCGAGTTTTTTGATGTATTCTTTTGCCATTTCAGGGAGTTTTGCTTTTACATAAGCTTTTTTAAAGTTGCTTTGAGTTAGGGCTTTTATTCTTCTAATGCTTACGATTGCTTCAATGATTAAATCAAAATCCGCTGGTTTTTTAATTTCTTTGGCTTTAGGAAATTCTTTTAGCATAATAGTATTGTTTTTGATATCTGGGGTTTTGCTTAATTCTTGATATAAAAATTCTGTAATAAACGGCATAAAAGGATGAAGAAGTTTTAAACTCTCTTTAAATATGGCTCCAAGCTCCTGAATTGAATCTTTACTAACTTTACTAAGCTCTATTCCCCAATCGCAAAAATCATTCCATAAATATCTATAAAGAGTCATAGCAGCGTCGTTAAATCTATATTCATCAAGTTCTTTTCTTACGTTTTTAATTGCTTCGTTGAATTTATAAAGCATCCATTTTCCAAGATCTGTTTTAATTTCGATTTCGTTTAGTTCAGGGAAATGAGGATTTTTCATTTTTAAATATCTTGCGGCGTTGTAAAGTTTATTTATAAAGTTTCTGCTTTCAATAATTTTTGCTTCGCTAAGCCTTATATCTCTTCCTTGAACGGCAAGAATTGCCAAAGTAAATCTTAAAGCGTCAGCAGAATATTTTTCGATAATTTCAAGTGGATCTATTACATTTCCTTTTGATTTGCTCATTTTTTGTCCGTGTTCGTCTCTAACGAGTGCATGAAGATAAACATCTTTAAATGGAACTTCTTTTAGAAAGTGAACTCCCATCATCATCATTCTGGCAACCCAGAAAAATAAAATGTCAAATCCAGTAATTAATAAGTTATTTGGATAAAATCTTTTTAAATCTTCTTCTTTCCACTTAACGTTTTTTCCCCATTCGCCATTTTCCCATCCAAGGGTAGAGAAAGGCCAAAGAGCTGAGCTAAACCAAGTATCAAGCACGTCTGGATCTTGATGGAAATTTGTGGAATTACATTTTGGACATTTTGTTGGTTCATCTACGCTTGACCATTCATGTCCGCAATCATCACAATAATATACTGGAATTTGATGCCCCCACCAAAGTTGGCGAGATATACACCAATCTCTTAATTCTCTCATCCATGCATCATAGTTGTTTTTCCATTGAGGCGGATGAAATTTAACATCTCCTCTATTTGCCGCTTCTATAGCTTCTTTTGCTATTTCTTTTTTTAAAAACCATTGGGTTGAAACGTATGGTTCAATTACGCTTTTACATCTGTAACAATGTCCTACTTGATGGATATGTTTTTCGATTTTTTCTATAAATCCAAGCTCTTTTAGTTTTTCTACGATTTTTGGTCTTGCTTCAAGTCTATCAAGTCCGGCAAATTCTCCTGCTTCTTCGTTTAATATTCCTTTTTCGTCAAATACTTTAATTAAAGGAAGATTATGTCTAATTCCTACTTCATAATCGTTTGGATCATGAGCTGGAGTAACTTTAACCGCTCCAGTTCCAAATTCCATATCCACGTATTCATCGGCAATTATTGGGATTTCTCTGTTGATTAAAGGTAATTTGACTTTTTTTCCTATTAAATGTTTATATCTTTCATCCTGAGGATTTACCATAACCGCCGTATCTCCAAAATATGTTTCAGGTCTTGTAGTGGCTACTGTTATATATTCGTCGCTATTAACGATAGGATATTTTATGTAAACGAGTTCTCCTTCGTGAGTTTCGTATTCAACTTCAATATCGCTTAGCGCCCCATCTTTTGGGCACCAATTTACCATATAGTTTCCTTTAACTATTAATCCTTCATCATATAGCTTTTTAAAAGCAACTCTAACCGCTCTTTGAAGTCCTTCATCCATTGTAAATCTTTCTCTGCTCCAAGCGGGAGAAGCTCCAAGGCGTCTAAGTTGAGTTGTGATTGTTCCACCTGAATATTCTTTCCATTTCCATACTCTTTTTAAAAATTCTTCTCTTCCAAGTTCCTCTTTTGTTTTTCCTTCCGCTAAAAGTTGTTTTTCTACTACGTTTTGAGTTGCAATTCCTGCATGATCAGTCCCTGGTTGCCAAAGTGTTGCGTATCCATCCATTCTTTTGTATCTAACCATAATATCTTGAAGCGTAAATGTTAAAGCATGTCCTATATGAAGGCTTCCCGTGACGTTTGGAGGAGGCATCATAATGCAAAAATTTTTGGGTTTTGAATAATCTACTTCAAAAAAACCTTCTTTTTCCCATATTTCATAAGTAGATTTTTCAAACTCTTTAGGATTGTATTCTTTCATTAAAATCCTTTTTTAATGCAATTATAACATAGGCACTAGCTAAATGCGTTTAAAACGTAAATTTTTTAACAAGGCAAGTATTATTTGAGATTTGTTGTGAGTTTTTGCATATTTTTTTTTACTTGCTATAATTAAGGAATATTTTTTGCTATTTTGAAAAAAAAGGATTATTTATGAAGTTTAGCGTTGCTTTGCCAATACTTGGGTTTGAAGACGAAAAAGAATTTGAATTAGAAAAAATTAACGATACTTTTTATAAATTAAGAGGTAAAAATGTTTCTTTTACTTTAGTTAATCCTTTCTTATTAAAGCCAGATTATGATTTTGAAATTAGCGATTTTGAAACAGAAGCTTTAAAACTTGATGAAAAAAAACCTTTTATGGTATTGAATATTTTAACCGTTAACGAACCGTTTGAAGAATCTACCATAAATTTTGCTGCTCCTTTAATTTTTAATCTCGAAGATAAACTTATGGGACAAGTTATTCTCGATAAATATCCTTATTCTTTAACAGATCCTCTAAAAAATTATATAAAGGAAAAAAGTGAAAATTAGTATAATTGGTTATGGAGAAATGGCAAAAGCTATTCTTAAAGGAATAAAAGATGAATTTGAGGATATTGAGGTAGTAGGAAGAGACGAAGAAAAATTAAAAAAAATTAAGGAAGAATTTGGTGTAAAAACGGCTTTGATTGATGGATATGATATAACCGGTAAAATTGTAATTCTTGCCATAAAACCTTATGCGCTTCAAGAAGTTTCTATGCGTTTAAAAGGAGAAGCTCAAATATTAATTTCCATTTTAGCGGGTAAAGCTTTGTTTGAAATTGAAAAATATTTAAAATCAAAATATTATCTAAGAGCCATGCCAAATATAGCCGCTAAATATCAAGCATCTACTACTGCTATTACGGGAGATGTTGAAGCAAGGAAAATAGGAGAAGAAATTTTAAGTAAAATAGGAGAAGTAATTTGGGTAGAAAATGACGATGAAATTGATATGGCAACGGCTATTATTGGTAGTGGACCTGCTTTTTTGGCTATTTTGGCGGAAGCAATTAGCGATAGTGGGGTTTATTGCGGTTTAAAAAGAGATGTTAGCGAAAAATTAACAAGAGGGCTTTTTAAAAGTTTTGCAGCTTTAAAAGAAGATTTTAGTGATGTTAAAAATAAAGTAATGTCTCCAAAAGGCACTACGGCTGAAGGAATTAGAGTTTTAGAAGAGGAAGGAATTAGAGGAAAAATATTTAAAGGAATTGTTAAAACATATGAAAAATCAAAAAAGATATAGTTTTACTCTTTTAGAACTTTTAATCTCCATTATTGTGTTATCCATTATTATGAGCACCATTCCAATTTTTTTAAATACTTCTATTTTTTCTTCTAAAGTTGGGGCAAGAGAAAGCGTATTTTTTAATGAATTTTCTCTTTTGAGTTTAATTAATATGAAATATTTTGACGAAAACAATACGGTAAGAGATAATTTTTATAAAGAGTTAAATTCAAGTGGGGATAGTGAGCTTGAAATTTTGGTGTTTAATGATGGTTTTTATAGATTGGGTAAAAAAGAGATGAATAATAATAAATTTAGAAGTGGAACTAATTGGACGGTTAGTAATATTGGAATTGATAAAGAAGAAAACATAAGCGATATTACTACTTTTGATGATATAGATGATTTTAATGGATATGGCGAGCATGTGAATGTTGGGGTTGTTGGAGGTTACGATATAAATGTAAGTGTTGGGTATATAATGGATGAGACTAACTATTCGGCGTCTGAAATAGTTTTTGATATGAATTATACTTTTTTAAAGTCTAATTCTAATATAAAATTGATAAAAGTTTATTCGAGAATCAATGGCGATTTGATTGAAATAGAATATCCAACATGTAATATTGGAGCTTCTAAAATTTATTCTCTTGAGGAAATAAAGTGAAAAAATCTTTTACTTTAATTGAAATTTTAGTAGTAATAGTTATACTTGGAATTTTGGCAACCATTGCTACTAAAATTTTAATTAGGGTGTATGAAAACTATTATTATTCAAGAGAATTTAACAAATTGCTTTTTAAAAGCGATTTGGCTTTAAATATTATTTCTTCTAAACTCTCAAACAGAATAAAAAATTCTGTAATTGCAGTTAAATGTAATGTAGAAAACGATAATTGTATAAAAGGAATAGTTGATGATTTTAATTCTTTAAGCGTTATAGATAGTAAAAACGAGAATGAATATAAAATATTAGAGTGGATAGGGGAAGATGTATATGCAAAAAGAGGAATGTGGAGTGATCGATTAAAAAGAGTTCAATTTGGTTATTCTGGATTTGTAGATTTGAAAATGACTGATATTTTGGGAAATGATGAATATAATATTACCACTCCCGATAGTAATTTTTCAATTGTTAAAATAATAGATTCAAATTGGACGTTAAGTTGGGGAATAGAAGGAGATGTTTTTAATAAAAATTATACGGTTTTGGTTTTTTCTGGTTCAGATGATAGAGGCGATTTTTTAGATATTAATCACTCATATGGATATTATCAAAATTTAGATAAAAACAATTCTGCTACGAGAGTGTTTAAAATAATTGGTTTTAGAGACGATGCAAATAAAAATGTAATTCAAGTTAAGGCTATTGATGAGTCAAATTCTTCAAGTGTTTATGAAAAATATTATTTGGTAAATAGTGCTTATGCGATAATTCCCGTAGCAAATAGAGATGAAAAAGGAAATATAATAGATTATAATTTGACTCTCTTTTTTAACTATTATCCTTGGAATGGGCAAAGTTTTAAAGATGGAAATAGTTCGTTATTGGTTTCAAACGTTACGCAATTTAAATTTAAAGAGCAAAATGGAGTTATTAGAATTTTAATATGCGTTGATGCTCCAAAAATAAAAATAGATAATGAACCAATTACGGTTTGTAAAGAAAAGGTAGTGTTTTGAAAAGGGCTTTTTCGCTGTGGTATACTCTTGTTTTTTTGATTGTAATGGCGATTGTAGGAACTATGATAATGGAGTTTAGCTCTTCTACCACGCGTCATAGTGCAAGAAGCTTTTTAGATACAAAAGCCGAGCTTATTTTACGCTCGGCTACCGAATTTGCCATTATGGCTTTAGAAGCAAGAGATTATCGAAAATATGGAAAAATTAATCAAATTACGATAAATTATCCTGGATTTACTGCTAAAGTGAAATTTCAATATTTTGCTACAAATTGTGATGTAAATGATACTAATTGTTATTTAATAAATACGAAAGAAACCAATATGAGCGTATTGATTTTTGTAAGCGTGGAGAATCCTTCTTTTCATATAAGAAAAACGAAAATTACTCTTCAAAATCCTTAATTAATTGTATATAATTTTAGCGTTTTATTGAAGAAAGAAACTTTTTTTAGTAAAATTTCGAACTTAATTTTAAAAAAGGAGAGTTAATGAAAAGAACTTATCAGCCAAGTAATATTAGAAGAAAAAGAACTCATGGGTTTAGAGCAAGAATGAAAACAAAAAACGGAAGAAAAGTATTAAAAAGAAGAAGAGCTAAAGGTAGAAAAAGATTAACGGTTTAAGTTCTTTACAAATAGATGAGGTTTATAAAAAAGGAAAGAGGGTAAAAAGTAAATATTTTACCATTTTTTTTCTCTCTTTTAATGAATTAAAAATTTCACCTGTGGTTTCTAAAAAAATTTCTAAAAAAGCAGTGATAAGAAACAAAATAAAAAGAAGAATTAGACATTTAGCAAGAATGTTTTTAAAAAGTGGGCTTTTTTTGATAAGACCAAATTGTGATATTTCACAAATCGATTTTGAAATTTTAAAAAATGATTTTGAACAAATTAGCGTTAAAATTAATAAAAATTTACAAATTTATTAGTCCTTATTTTGGAAATAATTGTAGATATTATCCAACTTGTAGTACTTATGCTTTATGGCTTTTTGAAAACGATAATTTTTTTAAAGCTTTTTTTAAAAGTCTTTTTAGAATTTTAAAGTGTAATCAGCTTTTTAAGGGTGGAATTGATTATCCAATTGTTAAAAAAAAGTTTAATGCAGTTTATAAAAAGTTAGATGTTAAATATTGGTATGTTCCTTTGGGGGGTGATAGATTTTTTATAATAAAGGCGGAAAATGAATACAAGCGATAATTTAAGAAGAATTATAATAGCAACTGTAATATCTTTTGTGTTTTTCTTTGCTTATGATTATTTTGTTTTACAACCACAAATGAAAATTAACGAGACTAACGAATCGATTAAAACTACTAAAGAATCTACTAAAATAACTACTTCCAATGTTACTACTAAAACGATAGCAACGATAGAAGCTAAGAATTACGAAATAAAAATAGATTCTCTTGGAAGAATTAGTAGTTTTATTTTAAAACAAAATAAGTTTAATAAAGATGGAAAACATTTGGAGTTAATATCTTCTAAACTACCAAAACCTCTTGAAATTAGATTTGAAAATCAAAAATTAAATGAAATTGCTTTTAAAAGCGAAGCAAAAGCTAATAAAAAATATTTAAAAATTTTAAACTCGCCAGAATCTCTTGTAATTACTCAAAATTTAAATGGTTTGGTAGTAAAAAAAATTGTAACTTTTTATCCTAATGGTAGATATGATTTGAAACTTAAACTAAGTAAAAACGCAACTTATTATATTTCTCCAGGATATAGACCAAATGTTGCTATAGATCAGTTGACGATTCATGGGGTATTAGTAAAAAAAGCGGATGGAACTTTGGATATAATAGAGGATGGGGATGCTGAAATTAAGTCTATTAATGACGCTATTATAGCGGCTGGATTTGATAGATATTATACGACTTTGTTTTTTAGCAAAACTCCTTTTAAAGCTATTATAACTCCAGATGAAGAAAAAAATCCTGTAGTGTTTATAAAATCAAATAAAGATTTGGATTTAATTGGTTATATCGGTCCTAAGTATGTAGATACTTTAAGAAGCATTGATTTAGAGCTTGTTGATGTGGTTCAATATGGAGTTGGGACTTTCTTTGCAAGAAATTTATTTTTATTGTTAGATTTTCTTTATAAAATTTCTCATAATTGGGGAATTGCTATTATTTTATTAGTAATTTTGGTAAGAATCGTGCTATTTCCTTTGACGTTTAAGGGAATGGTTAGTATGTATAAGCTAAAAGAGCTTGCTCCTAAAATGAAAGAAATTCAAGAAAGATATAAAAATGATCCTCAAAAACTTCAAATGCATATGATGAAACTTTATAAAGAACATAATGCAAATCCTCTTGGAGGATGTTTGCCTTTACTTCTTCAAATTCCAATTTTTTATGGAATTTATAAATTGCTTTTATATTCAATTGAACTTAAAGGAGCTCATTTCTTATGGATTGATGATTTAAGTTCAATGGATCCATATTTTATTTTGCCTGTATTAATGGGAATTAGTATGTATGTTCATCAAAAATTGACTCCAACAAATTTCCAAGATCCAATGCAAGAGAAAATATTTAAGCTTTTACCTGTTATTTTTACAATTATGATGGCTACTTTTCCAGCAGGACTTGTTTTGTATTGGACGGTAAATAATATTTTATCTATTTTACAACAAGTAATAATTAACAAAATTATGGAATCAAAAAAATATGCCCTAAAGGCTAAAAAGTGAGATTTGAAGCTAAAACTTTGGATGAAGCGTATATTAAAGCAAGCGAAACTTTAAATGTATCAGTTGCCGATATCACAAAAAAGGCCAAAATTATTCAGCATCCAAGTAAAGGTTTTTTTGGTTTGTTTTCAAAACCGGCTATAATTGAAATAGAAGATATTCAAAAAGATATAGAAGATTTGATTCCTGAAATAGAAGAAGGGTTAAAAAGGCTTTTTAGTAAAAGTTGTTTTAATGTAGATATATTTGAAGTAAAAAAATGGGACGATGAAACTGTTTTTATTAAAATTGATGGAGAAGATGCAGCTTTATTAATAGGAAAAGAAGGATATAGGTATAATGCATTAAATCACATGATGTATAATTGGATTAATCAAAAGTATGGGTATAAAGTAAGGCTTGAAATTGCTAAATTTCTTGAAACTCAAACGGAAATGTTAAAGAAATTTTTGGTTCCGTTTATTGAAAAAGTTAAAGTTAAAGGTTATGGAAAAACTAAACCTTTTGATGGAATACTGGCATATTTGGCTCTTGAGATTTTAAGAGAGGCTTTTCCTGAGAAATATGTGGCTTTAAGAGAAAGAAATGGGGAAAAATACGTCATAATTGGAGATAGACATGACAATAGCAGCAATAGCGACGCCTAGCGGCGTTGGAGCTATTTCTATTGTTAGAGTTAGCGGAGAAAAAGCACTTGATATAGCTAAGAAATTAACTAAAAAAGAAGATTTTCCTCCAAGATATGCGAAATTATGTAAAGTTTACGATTCTAATGACGAGTTAATAGATATTGCATTAGTTATTTATTTTAAGGCTCCTAACTCTTTTACTGGAGAAGATGTCGTTGAGTTTCAGTGTCATGGAGGAGTTGTAGTTGGCAAAATGATATTAGAAGAAGTTTTAAAAGCTGGAGCAAGATTGGCAAACCCCGGAGAATTTACAAAAAGAGCTTTTTTAAATGGTAAAATTGATCTCTCTCAAGCAGAAGCTATTTCAAAACTTATTGAAACTCGCTCAAGAGAAGGCGCAAAACTTTTATCTAGGCAGCTTGAAGGTGATTTGGCAAAGTTCGTAGAAGAAATTAGAGAAAAGTTAATTGAAATTATGGCTTATACTGAGGTTTTTATAGATTATGCCGAAGAAGATTTGCCAGATTTGACAAAAGAGATAGAAAAAAAATTAAAAGAAATTGAAAACAAACTTTCTCATACCCTTGAAGTTTCAAGAAGAAGAGAAGGAATGATTAGCGGGTATAAAGTAGCTATAGTTGGAAAACCAAATGTTGGAAAGAGTTCTATTTTAAACGCGCTTTTGAATAAAAAAAGAGCAATTGTTAGTGATATTGCCGGAACTACGAGGGATACTATAGAAGAGGATATTCAAATAGGAACTCATTTAATTAGAATAGTAGATACCGCAGGGATTAGAAATGCAAGAGATGAGATTGAAAAAATCGGGGTTGAGAGAAGTAAAGAAGCTATAAAAGAAGCTGATATAATAATAGGAGTTTTTAGTGCCGATGAATGGGATGAAGAAGATGAAAAAATTTTAGGATTATTAAAAAATGAAAAAAAAGATGTTATTATAGCGGTAAATAAAATAGATAAAGGAATTAGTATTGATTTAAATAAATTTCAAGGTTTTAAGGTGGTTAAAATTTCGGCAAAAAAAGATATTTCTGAATTAGTTGAAAGTATAAAAGAGTTACTTGATAATTACAATATTGAAAATGAGCATGTGCTAATTTCTACAAGACAAATAAATGCAGTAGAAAATGCATTAGAAGCTATTAAAGAATCTAAAAAATTTTTGGTTACTGGAGAATTAGAGCTTTTTAGCTATAATATTCAAGATGCGATAAAATCTATTACTCAAATTACTAAACCTTTTGAATATGATGAAATGCTTGATAAAATGTTTGGAAATTTCTGTGTAGGAAAGTAAAATGAAAATTAAGAATTTAATTACAATTCACAATAAAGAAAATTTTTTGAAATACGATTTAAATGACATTTTGGATAAAAGTATAGAAGAGATTTCTAAATCTTTTGTAGATAATAAAGTGGATTCAATTCTTATTTTAAAAGATTCTAAGCCATATTATATTTTAACTGTTACGGACGTTATTGATGCTTTTGTAAATAGTTTGGAGAAAATAAAGCTTTTTCAATATTTTAATTTGTATAAAAAAGATTTGTTAACGGCAAAAATTGAAGATTCTTTGCTAGACTCTTATAAGAAAATGAGAGAAAAAAGATATCATCATTTAATTATAGTTGATAAAAATGGAAATTTTGTTACCGTTTTAACTTTAGAAGATATAGCAAATTTTTTAACTGAAATTGCTATAAAGGATCCTTTAACTGGACTTTATAATAAAGGATTTTTTGAATTTTTGATTGATAAATGTAAAAACGAAGATATTGAGGTTGGAATTATTTTTGTAGATTTGGATAATTTTAAAGAATTAAACGATAAATATGGGCATTTATTTGGAGATAAAGTTTTGGAAAAAGTTTCAAATGTAATTAAAAAAAATATAAGAGATATAGATTATGCGTTTAGGTTTGGAGGAGACGAATTTGTTGTTGTAGTATTTTCTACTTTCGATGATTTAGAAAAAATTAAAAATAGGATAGATAAAGAGATAAATTCGTTAGTTATCGAAGGCAAAAAAATTAGTGCAAGTTTAGGATATGCTCATTATAAAACAGATAGCGAAAATTTGGAAGAAGTAATAAAAATAGCTGATGAGAGAATGTATGAAAATAAAAGGAGGAAAAAATGACTTTAATTGAGCTTAAAAAAATGATGATGAAAGCAAAAAAAGAAGATAAGATAAGAGCAAATGCGTTAATGATGCTTGTAGATACAGCTCAAAAGATTGCTAAAGAAAAAGGAATTGAAGTTGATGACAAAGTAATAATGGAAGCGGCTAAAAAACTTTCTAAAATGGCAAAAGAGTCTATTGAAGCTGGGATGGAGGATGCTAAAAAAGAACTTGCTGTTTATGAAGAATTTTTGCCAAAAACATTAAATGAAGAAGAAACTAAAAAAATAATAAAAGATATTATCAATGAAATTGGATCTAAAAATATCGGAGAAATTATGAAAAGATTAAAATCAAGAGGAGATGTAGATTTAGCGCTTGCTAATAGAATTTTAAAAGAGATTTAATTATGCCCAATAAGGGCAGAGGAAGTTATTTTGAGTATAAAACTCTTCTTCTTTTTCTTTTTAGTCTAAACTTTCCTCTTGGCATAAGACCTCCTTTTTTTGGAGTAGATGAAATTATATCATAATTTAAATAAAAATTGCACTCATGTATCCTACTACATTTGAAGTATCTCCGCTAACGTCTGCGCTTGTTCTATAATCTACGATAAATGGCGTAAGTCCAATTTCGCTTGCCGCTATTATCATCGCTGCTATTCCTATCTTTCCGCAAGCTTCGCATTTTTCCAAATAACTTAAATCTAAATGTTGCACTGCTTCAAGACAATTGTAATCAAGTGCGTTTGCCGTTTTTAAATCATAATAATGACTAAGATCGGTTGATATTACTACTAAAGAATTATCATCTATTGCATATTCAATTATATCTTTTAACTTTTCAGGAGAATAATCGCCATAAATTAATTCAACTACTGGAATTTCTCCAAAATAATGATAAATAAATGGCATTTGAACTTCCGTTGAATGTTCTTGGTGTACTTCTTCTAAATTTAAAACTCCAAATCTTTTTATTAATTCTTTTGCGAATTCTCTATCTATAGGCAAAAATCCGCACGGAGTTTCATATAAATCTTCAAGAGTAGTGGATATGCCTTTGATTGGAAATTTGTGGCTTGGTCCAATTACTACTACTCTTTTAGGTTTTGTATTGCTTGCAATTCTATAGGCAAAATTTGCCGTAAATCCACTATACATCCAACCGGCATGAGGAACGATTAAGGCTTTTGGTTTTAGACTAAAAACTTCGGTGGCTTTAGTAGGATCTACGTTTTCATCAATTATTTTATTAAAGTGAGCAATATATTGTTCTACTGCTTCACAACTTCCGCCATACCATTCTTTTACTACCGCTTTTCTCATTTCCATACTCCTTCTATTATTTCTTTACAATTTGGGCATCTACCTTTACCTTCTTCATCAATTTCAATTATGTTTTTTTCTACTTTATAAATAGTTCTTACAATTAATTCTTCGTTACATTTTGGACAATAGGTAATTGCTGGGATTGTCACATTTCCTAAATATACGTATTTTAATCCAGCTTTTTTGCCAATTTCATATGCTTTTATCATTGTCTCTATTGGAGTTGGAGGTTTATCTTTTGTTTTGTAATCAGGATGGAATCTACTAATATGCCATGGAATTTCTTTTCCTACGCTTGCGATAAATTCAGCAATTTTTGTTAATTCTTCTTCTGAGTCATTATCTCCTGGCACTATAAGTGTTGTAATTTCTTGCCATATACCATTTTCTTTTAATCTTTTAATTGTATCAAGAACATATTCAAGATCTCCTTTTAATACTTTTTTATAGTATTCTGGATTAAAGCTTTTTAAATCGACATTACAAGCATCAACCCAATTTTTCATATCTTCAATTTCGTAAATACTTTCAAAACCATTCGTTACAAATACGTTTTTAAGTCCTTTTTCTTTTGCTAATATTCCAACGTCTCTTGCATACGGGTAAAATATGCTTGGTTCGTTGTAAGTATAAGCAATTGATTTTGCGTTGTATTCTAATGCCAATTGAACCATTTGTTCTGGACTTACGTATATTTCTTTATTTACTTGATGATTATGAGCGATTTGCCAGTTTTGACAAAATGGACATTTAAAATTACATCCAACCGTTCCAAATGATAAAACGGCTGTATTAGGTAAAAAGTGAAAAAGAGGTTTTTTTTCAATTGGGTCTACGTTTATGCTTGATGGATGTCCATATACTAAATTTAGTAGTTTTCCATCTTTATTCATATTGACGCCACAAATACCAACTTGATTAGGTTTTAGTTGGCAGTGGTGGCGACAAAGTAAGCATCTTATTTTTCCATTTTCCAATGGTTCATAGTATTTCATTTCCCCTCCTTATAAGTTTAATTTATTATATCAGAATTTTAAGCAAAAGTAAAGAAGGAAAGTTTATATAAGATGACTAAACGATTCTTGCCTTTAGTGTTTTGTAAGGGGTTAATTTTGCTTTACTAAAAAATGAAGATGTATCTATTTCAAATTCTCCAAATTCAATAGTTATTTTTTCTTTTATTTCTAAATTAAAGAGTTTTGCTGGATTTGAAGAAATTAATTTTGTAACCGTAGTTGCTGGCAAAGGAAGAGAGTATGCAAGTTGAGTAAAAATGTCAAGTTTGCTAATTCCAAAATCGGCTTCTTCTAAACTAACATCTTTGTTTGTAGCAGCTATATGATTTGATGAGATAAAATCCACTATTTCTTCTTTACAAGCGTTTAATAAAGTTTCTTTATCTTCTTCGCTTCTTAATGGAGGAAAAGTTTTATAAAGAGTGTTGAAATTTTCTAATTCTTTATCGCTAAAGTATAAATTATCTATACATACATCTATAAAAATGTTATTTGGTTTATTTTTTAAAATTTCAATTGATTCTTTAGTTGTGATTGATTGGAAAACTACTTTTGCTTTAAAATGTTTGGATAGTTCGTAAATTTTTGCTACTTCAATGCTTTCTGCGTAGTTTGGAATACCACTGACTCCAAGAGAATATGCAATTTCACTGTCATTCATTACTCCATAGCTTAAAGCTTTATTGTTACAATTTACAAATATTGGAATGTCTAAAAATTCTGCGTATTCAAAAACTCTTTTTATTAAGTTCATGTCTTCATCTGAATTTATAAAAATAGCGCTTGCTCCTTTATTTTTTAAAATAGAAATTTCGCTAAGTTTATTTTCGTGTATACCTTCTATAGCTACTAACAATTTGAAATTTTCTTCGTTTGCTCTTTTTAAATTGTAGGCAAGATGTAATTTATCGTAAATTGGTTTATGTTTTGGAATCATTAAAGCGGCTTCAATTCCTGAATTTTTGGCAGCGGCAGCTATTCTTCCTACGCTTTCTGAATTTTTTACATTTAAATCAAAACTTTTAGGAACTTCTATTTTCATTTAAGCCCTTTTTGATTATAATTTTAGCTAAAAAAGGAAATAGATGAAATATTTAGAGCTTTTAAAGAAGAGCTATTATAATTTAACTTCCAAGGATGAGGAAGCTTTTAGAGAAATTATAAGAGATGATGGTTTTGGAAATTGTAAGCCAATATTTCATCTATGGGCTTTTTTATTTGGGTGGTTTTATTTGCTTTATAGAAGAATGATTATAGAGGCATTTGGAGTTTTGGTTATTTCGTTAATGGTTGGTTATTTGCTTGCTTATGCGAAAATTCATCCTGTGTTAGTATTGATTATTATGCACTTCATCAATGCTTTTTTAAGTGGTTTTTGTTATTATTTTTTGTATTTGAATAAACTTAGTAGAGATATAGATTATTGTGGAGAATATAATACTGATATAGAATGTTTAAAAAACAGAGCTAAGCCTAAATTAATGGGAGTTGTAATAGCTATTGTTGTAATAGTGATTTTGATATGGCCTTTGATATTTGGGTTAATTACGGGGCAAAAACTTCATTAAATTGATATAATTTCATTAAAAAAGGAAAGAAATGAAGAAAGTTTTGATTGTTGGAAGTGGTGGAAGAGAATATGCAATTGGATATTTTTTAAAAGATGAAGCTGAAGTTTTTTATGCGCCTGGAAATGGAGCTACTGAAGATTTTGCTACTAATATTGATATAAAGGATTTTGAGGAATTAGCAAATTGGGCAAAAGAAAATAATATAGATTTAACTATCGTTGGTCCTGAAGATCCGTTAGTAAAAGGTATTGTGGATGTTTTTAAGTCAAAAGGACTTACTATTTTTGGACCAAGTAAAAAAGCAGCTAAACTTGAAGGTAGCAAGGTTTATATGAAAAACTTTTTAAAAAAATATAATATTCCTACTGCAAAATATATCGAAACTTCAAATAAAAAAGAAGCATATGAATTTATAGATAAAATGGATAAACTTCCTATAGTTATAAAAGCCGATGGTCTTTGTGCTGGAAAAGGAGTAATTATAGCTGAAAGTAAAGAAGAGGCTAAAGAAGTAGTAGATAATATGTTAAGTGGTAAAATGTTTGGAGAGGCTGGTAAGAGAGTAATTATTGAAGAATTTTTGGATGGATACGAGCTTAGTATGTTTGCAATTTGCGATGGAAAAGATTTTGTATTGCTTCCAGCAGCTCAAGATCACAAAAGACTTCTTGATGGAGATAAAGGTCCAAATACTGGAGGAATGGGTGCATATGCCCCAACTCCTTTAGCAACGCCTGAGATTTACGAAAAGGTAAAAGAAAAAATTATTAAACCTACTTTAGAAGGTATGCAAAAAGAAAATGCTCCTTATGAAGGAGTGTTGTTTTTAGGACTTATGATAGTAGATAATGAACCTTATGTTCTTGAATATAACGTTAGATTTGGAGATCCTGAATGTGAAGAATTAATGCCTTTAATTGATAGTAGTCTTTATGATATGTTTTATTATGGAGCAAAGGGAGAACTTGATAAAATTGATGTAAAAATTAAACCGATGACGGCGGTTGGAGTTGTTTGTGCAAGTAAAAATTATCCATATGGAAAAAGTGAAGCAGCCGAAATTAAGATAGATGATTTAAGAGAATGTAATGGGTATATTGCGTATGCTGGAGTTAGCAAAAAAGATAACAAACTTTATGCAACGGGTGGAAGAGTACTTGTTTGTGTTGGTTTTGGAGAGAATGTAAAAAAAGCAAGAGAGGAAGCTTATAAAATTGTAGATAAAGTTCATTTCGATGGTAAAAAATATAGAAAAGATATTGCGTATCAGGCTTTAAAAGATGAGTGAAAAAATTATAGAGATTTTAGATAGGGAAGAATTAAAAGTAGCAAGTTTAACAAAACGTATAATTTCAATGACTGTTGATGATTTTTTGATTTCTTTTTTAATAGTAATTGCTTTTTACGATCAATTTAAAATGGTTAAAAGTTATGAAGAAATGATTATTTTAACCGATAAACTTTTCTTTTTTATTTTTCTTGCTTATACTTTGTATCATTGGTTGTTTATTGCTTTATATGGGAAAACTCTTGGAAAAATGATAGTTAAAATTAGATGTATTGATGTTAATACTTTAGATAATCCTTCTTTATTTAAAGCCTTAATAAGAAGTATTGTAAGAAATTTTGATGAAATGTTTTTTTATCTTGGAATGCTTTATGCTGTAGTGGATCCTTTAAATAGGGCGTTTCATGATTTAATTAGCGGATGTGTTGTAATTGAAGAAAAGGAGTAGTTTGAAAAAGTTAGTATTTGTTTTTTTATTTTTGGAGTTTTTGTTTGCTAATAATTTAAAAATTTTTGCTACTTTCGTTAAAGAAACAAATAAAGCTTATTTTTTGAAAAATCCGGTTATTGTATATAAAGATTTTGTAGCTCAAGCTAAAGAAGGAATTATTAAAAACAACAAAGTAATCTATTTAAAAAAAGATGTAATTATTTTTTATAAAAATAATTCAATACTTGCTAAAACGGTTACGATTTATTCTAAAGATTTGATTAAAGCTAGGGATGTCGTTTTAGTGGATAGAGTTAGTGATGTTTGGATAAAAGCTAATAAATCTTTATTAAAAAACAATGATTTAATTTTTTATAATATGAAATTTTCAAGCTGTTGTATAAATAATCCCGATTGGTTTTTATATTCGCATAAAGGTTCTTATAATAAAAAAAGCAAATATCTTAAATTATACCATGTAATTCTTTATATAGACGAAACTCCGGTTTTTTATCTTCCTTTTTATTTTAGTTCGTTGGATAAAACTAGAAGAAGTGGTTTTTTAAGACCTTATTTAGGGTATTCCACTAAAGAAGGATTTTTGTATTCTCAACCAATTTATATTGTTTTATCTCAAAGGGCTGATACTGAAATTACTCCAACTATTAGAACGTTAAGAGGAAAAGGGATTTATAATACTTTTAGGTTTGTAGATTCTCCTTATTCTTTTGGAAAAATTATGTTTGGAGTATTTAGAGATAAAGATTCTTTTTATAATGAATACTCTTTAGCTCATCAAAAACATTACGGTTATGAAATTGAGTATAAAAGAGATAAAGTTTTTAAAGAGGATAAATTATATTTAGATTTAAAGTATGCAAATGATGTAGAATTTTTTTATCTTAATCCTTATAATTACTATTTCGATACTAAATATTTGGTAGATAAAATTATTACTTCAAAACTTAATTATGTAAAAAGTATAGGAAATAATTATATATTTGGAGCTTATTTTAAATATTTTATCGATACTACTAAAATTGACAATTCTTCTACCATCCAAATATTGCCTCAGTTGAATTTTCATAAATTTACTACTAGAAATTACTTTATTCTCAATTCTTTTGATTTTAATTATTATAATTATTATTCTTCTTATAAAAAATATTATCAAGCTGATTTATCATTGCCTTTATCTTTGTATTTTTCGTTTTTTGATGATTATTTGAAGTTAAAAATTACTCAAAATTTCAATTACGTAAGAGCAAATTATTATTATTCTCATGTACCTGAATATTTTTATCAATTTTTTAATACGATAAAAATTTATACTTCAATTGCTAAAAAAGGTTCTTATTTACATATTTTTAATCCAAGTATAGAAATTAATATCAAACAATTTAGCAAGTTATCTGAAAAAAATGATTTAATAGATTATACGAGAGTTAATAATTCTTTAAGTTTATCTATTTTTCAAATTTTCGAAAAAGGAGATTTTTATTTAGATCATACTTTAAGAGAAAATTTTGATATAGATTTTTCAAATAAAAGACCGCTAGAGAATATTCTTAATATAAAAATTTCAAATGTTTCTATAAACGAAAACAATAAATATGATTGGGATTTAAACAGAATTATTTATAACTATTTTAAAATTGCTTTTGGAATTGGCATATATGATTTTTCTTTTGCGCATTTATATCAGTTTAATAGTAGTGTCTCTCAAAGTTATACTTTTAGAATTCAAAGAAGTATTAATGAATATAAAAAAGCATATTTTGAGTATAATTATGATATTGAAAATAAGTATGTAAAATATTTTCTTTTGGGAATGAAACTTAGCAAGAAATGTTGGCAATATAATTTATTTTTTAAACAAAGCAGGATTCCAGTTTTGGAAGAAGATGGAGTTTCTTTTATAAAAGATAACATTATTAGTTTTAATGTTAATTTCTATCCTATAGGAGGAGTAAAACAAATTTTACAATTAAGGTAAAAGGATGAAAACAGAAATTAAAGTTGGAATTTTCGTTGTGGTGGGGTTATTGTCTTTATTTTTTGTTACTTTTCAAATTAGGTCTTTGGAGAAATTAAAAAAACATGGATATGTTGTATATGCTGAAGTTTTGGATGCTAGTGGTTTAAATATTAAGTCTAAAGTAAAGTTAAGAGGAGTTAAAATTGGATATATAGAAGATATGAAACTTGAAGATGATAAAGTTTTATTAAGTCTATTAATTAAAAATGGAGTTAAAATTCCAGTTGGTTCAAAAGTTAGCGTAGCTCAAGATAATATATTGGGAGGCAAATATTTAAAAATAATACCTTCTTCTTCAAAAGAATATTATAAACCAGGTTCTATTATCAAAGGTTATTTTAAAGTTGCTTCTATGGAAGATGTAATGACAAATGTAAATTTAGCCGTTAATGATATAAGAGTTCTTATTAAAAAATTAAATAATACGCTTGATAAAAATACTACTCAAAATATCAAAGAAACTATTAAATATTTAAAACTCTCTTCTGTAAAACTCAATAATATTTTAAATAATGTGGATAAAAAACTTCCTGATATTATGAAAAACGCCAATGATATGCTTATTTCCTATAAACAAACGGGAGACATTTTAAAAGTAAAATTACCTAAACTTTTAAATAAAGTTGATATGTTGCTTTCTAATTCTAATAATTTTATAACTACGGCAAAGACAAAAGTTTCTACTTTAGCGGATGAATATACTACACTTGGTAAAAATTTAAACGATTTAGTTGCTAAAAATAAAAAATCTTTAACGGATACGATAAAATCGGCTAAAAATTTCTTTAAAAATGGAAGTAGTAGTTTCAAAAAGATTGACGATTATTTAACTTCTCTTAACAAATCGGAGCTTGTAGTTGATATTAATACAAGATATTTATTAAATGATGGAGAATATAATACTATTGCAAATATCATGTATAAGCCAAATCCTACTAAATATTATATTTTAGGGATTTCTACAAGAAACGATTATTCTTCCATTTATTCGGATAATAAAGAAACGAAATATTATTTTAACGCCGAAATTGCAAAAAGATACGATAATCTTGTAGTAAGAGGAGGTATTATTGAAAGTACAGGAGGAGTAGGGATAGATTATTTTTTAAATCATGATAAAATTAAACTCTCTTCTGAAATATACGACTTTAACTCAAATAATGATTATAGAGGAGACAATCCTCACTTAAATGTTTATATGAGATATTTGTATTTAAAACATTTAGAATTTTTAGCTGGAATTGATAACGTATTAAATAAAGATGCAAGAAATCTATTTTTAGGGGTTGGAATTAAATTTAAAGATAACGATTTAAAACCAATTGTAAGCGGGGGTGCGTCATCGCTTCTAAAATAGAAGAGATAAAATGGGCTTGTAAAGTTTTAAATATTCCTCCTCTTTCTTCTTTTAAGGAGATAAATAAAAGATATAAAGACTTATCTAAGAAATTTCATTCTGATATTGGCGGAAATGAAGAAAAAATGAAGGATTTAAATAGAGCTTATGAAATTTTAAAAGAATATATGTTTGAATATAAGTTTTCTTTTAGCGAAGATGAAATTATAAGGCAATTTCCTGAAGAAATGATAAAAAGAAGGTTTAAAATATGATTTTTGAAAATAGAGAAGATGCTTTAAATAAATTAATAGATGTATTAGATCCTGAAATTGTGCAAAATTGTGTGGTTCTTGCTATTTCAAAAAAAGGTACTTTTTATGCAAGAGAAATTGCTCTTAGATTTGGAATGCTTGAGGGAGATTTTTTATTTATTGAAGAAGTTAAATCTTCAATAAATAAAGAAACCTCTTTAGCAGCTGTTAGTGAAACTAAAGATAGCATAATTATTCAAGAATTAATCGATAGTTTTGAAATTAGCGACGATTTTATTTATGGAGAAATAGAAAGAGTATATGAGGATAAAATTTTGCAAAATTTGCATAAATTTAGGGGAGGAGAAGGTATAATAACGCTGGAGAACAAAAATGTATTATTAGTAGATGAAGGAGCTAATACGGGACTTACTTTACTTTGTGCTATAAAAAGTTGTTTAAATAAAAAAGTAAGTTCTATAAATGTTGCAATTCCAGTAATTGCAAAAGCAACGGCCGAAATGGTAGAGAAAATAGTGGATAATACATTTTTTGCTAAAATTATAGAAGATTATGTGGATACAAAATTTTATTTTAAGGAGTATGATAGTGAGTTGTGAAGTAAAAATTAAGATTAACAATAAAGAGCAACGATTTTTAATAAATAAAGTTGCAAGACAAGCAGATAGTGCAATTTGGTGGCAAGAAGGAAATACGGTTATGCTTGCCACTTTAACTTATAACCCAGATGAGGTTATTCAAGAGGATTTTGTTCCTCTTGTTGTTCAATATGTAGAGAGAGCTTATGCTGTTGGAAAAATTCCGGCTGGATTTGTAAAAAGAGAACAAAAACCTGGAGATTTTGAAACTTTAACGGCAAGAATAGTAGATAGATCTCTTAGACCGCTTTTTCCTAAAAATTACGGTTATGATACGATTATTACTATTATGGCTCTTAGCGCGGATGAAGAGAGTGATTTGCAAGTTGCGGCTATGAATGCGGCTGCTGCTTGTATGTATATGAGCTCTCTTCCGTTTGCTAAAATGGTTCATGGAGTTAGAGTTACTAGAATAGATGGAAAACTCGTATTTAATCCAACATTAAGCGAGCTTGAGAGAGGGGATTTTAATTTATTTGTAACTGGTACAAAAGATGAGCTTTTAATGATTGAATTTGCATCTCAAGGACAAGAAGAGATTGAAATTATTCCAGTTGAAGATGTTATGCTTGATGGCGTACCTTTGGAAAATGAAATTGTTAAATATAGAATTAATGAAATAAACGAGGAAGAATTAATTGAGATTTTAAAACAAGCGCAAGAGAAAATTAAAGAAGGTGCGATAATTTATGAAGAAGCTTTGAAAAATTTTGTAAAAGAAAAAATTACTTTTGAAGAGAGAAAAGAAGTTGACATTAGTAAATATGTAGAGCTTATAAAAGAAAAATATGTAGATGAGTTAAGAGAAATTATTAAACATTTAAGCAAAAGTGAAAGAGATTATCTTTTAAAACAATTTGCAAAAAAAATCGCAGAAGCTTTGGATGAAGAAGAAAATTTTGAAGCAATTTTAAAAGCCGTAAAAGAAGTAAAAAGAGAAATAGTAAGAGGAATGATTTTATACGAAGGAATAAGAGCCGATGGAAGAAAACTTGATGAAATTAGACCAATTAGTATTGAAACAAATCTCTTGCCAAGAGCTCACGGAAGTTGTTTATTTACTAGAGGGCAAACTCAAGCTTTAGCGGTAGCAACAAGAGGCGGAGAAATGGATGCTCAAGTTTATGCGCATTTAACTGATAAAGAAGAAAAACTTGAGAGATTTATGCTTCATTATAATTTTCCAGCATTTGCAGTTGGAGAAGCAGTAAGACTTGGTCCTCCAAGTAGAAGAGAGCTTGGGCATGGGAATTTGGCAAAAAGAGCAATTGAACCTCTAATTGATCCAGAGTTTGATGAAACAGTTAGAGTTGTTAGCGAAATTCTTGAAAGTAATGGAAGCTCTTCCATGGCAACGGTTTGTGCTTCTTCTTTGGCTCTTAAAGCCGCAAAAGTTCCTCTTCTTAAAATGGCAGCCGGTATTGCGATGGGACTTGTAAGTGAAGGAGAAAAATATGCAATTTTAACTGATATTATGGGGCTTGAAGATCATGATGGCGATATGGATTTTAAAGTAGCTGGAACTTTTGATGGAATTACCGCAATGCAGATGGATATTAAACTTGGAGGGATTAGTCTTGATATCTTAAAAGAAGCATTGATCCAAGCAAGAGAGGCAAGAGCTTATATTTTAGAACTTATGGAAAAAGCGGCAAAAGAAATTAAGTATAATGAAGATGTCCTTCCTAAAAGCATTAGTTTTAAAGTAGAACCTGATAAAATTATTGATATTATTGGAACAGCAGGAAAGACCGTAAAAGAGATTATTGCTAAGTTTGGAATTACTATAGATTTAAATAAAGAAACTGGAAAAGTGAAAATTTATGGAGATACTGAAGAGCAAATGAAAGCGGCAAAAGATTATATTTTAAATGTAGTATGTAAAGACGAGACTCCAAAAATTCCTGAGTTTAAAATAGGAGAAATTTTAGAAGGAATTGTTAAAAGAAAGGTTCCTTTTGGAATGTTTGTAGAAATTGCTCCTGATGTTGAAGGACTTTTACATGTAAGCAAATTAAATGGACATTCTTTGGACGAGTTTAACGAAGGAGATAAGATAAAAGTAAAAGTTTTATCTCAAAGCGGATTTAAAATAGAACTTGCTTTTGTGGAATTTGTGGAGAAAAATAATGTTTGAAAAATATCCTTTTGAAAAATTAAACGAATTATTAAAAGATGTTCCTCATCCAAAAGAGGTTTTTTCCTTAACGATAGGGGAGCCTCAATTTGAGACTCCAAAATTTATTCAGCGATCTTTATGTGAAAACGCGAAATTTTTAAATAAGTATGCAAAAACGGCTGGTGAGGAAAAATTAAAAAAAGCTCAAAGAGAGTTTGTAAAAAGAAGATTTGGAGTAAATCTTAAAGAAAATGAACTTTTACCTACGTTTGGCACAAGAGAAGTTTTGTTTAATTTTCCTTTATTTTTA
>Ga0256836_1000382_pt1 | contig 24421 bp, 25 predicted proteins | sample 4561380metaG_FD_185974 | JGI IMG/M metagenome (GOLD analysis project Ga0256836, IMG submission 185974) | Hydrothermal vent microbial communities from Guaymas Basin, Mexico - 4561-380 | ecosystem: Environmental > Aquatic > Marine > Hydrothermal vents | place: Mexico: Guaymas Basin | collected...
GAGGCATAAGCTCAGGAGTTTCCGTACAGGCGTATCCAAACATCATTCCCTGGTCACCCGCACCTATTTCTTCTCCCTTTTCGACTCCTTGTCGGATGTCGGGACTTTGTTCTCCAACACCGTTTAACACTCCGGCAGTTCTGTAATCAAACCCGTATCTTGCATCAGTATATCCTATTTCTCTTATAACTTCTCTTGCAATTTCCTGCATAGGAGCATAAGTTGTAGTTTTAAGTTCCCCTGCAATAATACAGTATCCGTTGCTAAGAAGCGTTTCACACGCCACTTTTGCATTTTGGTCTCTTTCAATTATATAATCAAGTATTGCATCGCTTATCTGGTCTGCCATTTTGTCTGGATGACCTTCGGTTACACTTTCGCTACTAAAAAGATATTCTCTCATATGTTCTCCTTGGAGTTTTTTAAAAGTATATCATAAAATAAAGATGTAATATTTAGCATAAAAAATCTAATTAAAACTATTTTTTACTTAATGCCTTTATAAAAATCAAAACTGTATCCTACTGATAAGGTTGTTGTATTTAACTTCCCTTTGAGTGCTTTTATTCTTCCAACGCTTACAAAAAAGTTTTTTATTTTATAACCTAAAGTTGCCTTGGCTATAATTCCCCCGCCAACATCTACATTTCCTCCTCCTGCCGCTCCTATAGAAATTTGAGTAAATATGTTTTTATACTCATACTCATATCCAAAGCTTCCTACAGCATATCCTCCGCTGTCTCCATTATATGCAGCTGCTGCATTTATGAAAATCTGGGAACTTTTATTGATATATTTTCCAAGGTTTATATTTAAAACATCTAGTCTTTTAGATTCTCTGTTTTTTCTTATTGTATTTGATGGTAAATAACTTTGTGAATATATTTTGATATTAAATTTTTCAGGAATAATTTTAAATGATTTTTTTCCTGGTATTACAAAATTAAATTTTTTATTGATACCGGTTTTAATATAATAAGCTTTAAATGTTCCGTCTGATTTTAAAAAACCCACAGATGTATGTAAAAGCGAAAAATTTTTAGATATTTCCATTCCGGCTAACAGACCACTTTTAGTATCTACTTTTCCTCCTCCTGCAGACCCTATAAAACCTTTAATATTTAAGTATTTAAATTTTTTCCCTATTCCAAAAAGCAGTTCCGCGTATCCGTCGCTTTGACCTTCAAATGCCCCTGCTGCCTCAAAATATATAAAATGAGTAGAGTATAACTTTTTAACTTCTCCTCCAATTACCGCAAATTTTGACTGTTTTTCTTCGGTAGTTGTTTTTGAGTTTATAGGTTTGTAAATTTTTAAAACAGGAGTAAAAATTAAATTTGCAGTATCTGCGTTTTTAATAAAATATACAGGTTTTAAAAAGTAATAATCCTTAAAATTATAATCGAGTATAAAACCTAACTGGGTAGAATTTATACTCCCATCTTTGAATTTGATTTTATTAATATTAATTCCATAAGCTAAATTTTTATATTTATACATTATCCCTGAATAAACTTTTATCATTAATCCGCTGCCCTGAGGTGCGGCTCCTCCTCCGCCTGCTCCTATAAAGCTTCCAATATCTAAGAAAATACTGGAAATTGGGTATTTATATCCGATATTTATTCCTCCTGTAAAAAATCCTCCCCTTTTTCCGCTAACGGCAGAATAAACACCAATACCCCCGTAGAAATTATTAAAATTAAAAAGGTAGCTTGTCTCAAGCAGTCCTAAATGTTCATTTTGAAATTTTAAGTTCTGATAAGAAATTCTAAAAGTATTGTTGGTGGTTAGTGCATAGGAAAAAGCGGTAGTGATTATTAAAAGGAGTTTTTTCATAAATTACCTTTTTAAGCACTCTTTTGAAGCTTTTTTAATGAAATTTAAAACTTCAGGAGAAGTTGAGTTCCATAAAAAGTATTGATATGTAAATCTGTTTTCTAATTTTTTTAAAACACATTGGCAGTATTGATATTTGTTTGGAACAGAAGAGTTTTCCATATAGTTATGTATAAATTTAAACTTAAATTCAAGAGGATAATAGTATGAAAAAAGTAAAAAAGGAAAAAAAGCTAAAAGCTTTTTCATTTAATTTTATTTCTGACTATCTTAGCGGCTTCTACCATATTTTTTAGACTCGGTTTAACTTCTTCCCATTTTCTTGTTTTAAGACCGCAGTCTGGATTTACCCATACTTTTTCAGCAGGCAATACTTCTAAGATTGCTTCGATTTGTTCTACCATCTCTTCAGTTGAAGGAATTCTTGGGCTGTGAATGTCATAAACCCCAGGTCCTATTTCACCTTTATAACCTCTTTCTTTAAAGATTTTAAGAAGGCTGTTATCACTTCTTGCATTTTCAATTGAGATAACATCAGCATCCATAGCTTCAATAGCATCCATAATGTCACTGAATTCAGAATAACACATATGAGTGTGGATTTGAGTTTCTGGTTTTACGCTTGAAGTTGTAATTCTAAAGCTTGTAATTGCCCAGTCTTCATAATCGGCTCTTTTTTCGTTTCTAAGTGGATAACCTTCTCTAAGTGCTGCTTCATCAACCTGAATTACTTTAATTCCTGCAGCTTCAAGAGCCTCAACTTCATCTCTTATTGCAATTGCCATTTGATACGCAGTTGTACGTCTGCTTTGGTCGTCTCTTACAAATGACCAGTTAAGCATTGTAACAGGACCTGTGAGCATTCCTTTCATTGGTCTGTCAGTCAGACTCTGAGCGTATGTAATCCATTCAACAGTCATATCTTTAGGTCTAGAAACATCTCCATAAATTAGAGGAGGTTTTACACATCTGCTTCCATAACTTTGTACCCATCCGTTTTGAGAGAAAGCAACTCCGTTTAACTGCTCACCAAAATATTCAACCATGTCGTTTCTTTCAAATTCACCATGAACAAGTACATCAAGGTCAATTTCTTCTTGGAATTTAACGGCATCGGCTATCATTTCTTTGATTTTTGTTTTATATTCTTCTTCGCTTATAATTCCGTTTTTATAATCTCTTCTTAATTTTCTAAGTTCAGGAGTTTGTGGGAAACTTCCGATAGTAGTTGTTGGTAAAATAGGGTATTTTAGGTTTTCGTGTTGAAGTTTGATTCTCTCAACAAACGGCATACTTCTGTGTTTGTCTTTTTCTGTTAAATTACTTACTCTATCTTGAACAATTGGGTCGTGAATTTTTTTGCTTGTTTTTCTTGTAGCAATTGCGATTTTGTTGCCTTCAAGCACTTCTTTGTCGTATTCGCTAAGTTCTTCGTCTTTTACAAGTTTATTAATTACTCTAATTTCATCAAGTTTTTCAAGAGCGTAACTTATCCAAGATTTAATGTCTTCATCCATTTTTGTTTCATATTTTAGAGTATAAGGCACGTGAAGTAAGCTACAGCTGCTTCCTATGTGTACTTTATCATTTTCAACCGCTTCAGTTAGACCTTTTACAAAAGCCGCTGATTTTTCAATATCATTTACCCATACGTTTCTTCCGTTTACAATACCGATACCTACTTCTTTTTTGGCATCTACTAAGGCTTTAATGCTGTTTTCAGCTCCTGCTACGAAATCTAAAAACATACCTTTAATAGGAGTTTTAGCTAAAACTTCATTTGCTTCGTTTGAGTGTTCAAAATAAGTGGCTACATAAATATTTGCATCTTTTGCAAGTTCATTATAAACTCTCTCAAGCAGTTCAAGGTCCTCTTTTGTAGGGTTTGTAACAAAATAAGGCTCATCCATCTGAATTGTAACGTCTGGATTAAGTTCTTTTAGTTTTGCAATTATTTCTTTATAAACAGGAATTAATTTTTCGATAATCGCTTTTTCATCTCCATTTACGATTTTAGAAAGTTTTACGTAAGTAATCGGTCCTATGATATTAACTTTTGGTTCAATTCCAAGTTCTTTAGCTTCGTTGTATTCAAGAATTATTTTTTCAATATTTGGTTTAAACTCCATATCAATATCAAGTTCTGGAACAATATAGTGATAGTTTGTATTAAACCATTTTGTCATCTCCATGGCTTTATGGTCTTTATCACCTCTTGCCATAGCAAAGTATCTGTCCATACAGTTTTCGATATCTTTATATCTTTCAGGTACAGCATTTAACATAACAGTCATATCCAGCATGTTGTCGTAAAAACTGAAATCATTTACGCTAATCATATCAATACCAGCGTTTTTTTGATAAGTTAAGTGTCTTTTTCTTAAGTCACTTGCAGTTTTTTTAAGTTCATCTTGAGTAATTTTACCGCTCCAGTAGCTTTCTAACGCTTTTTTAAGCTCTCTTTGCTCACCGATTCTTGGGAAGCCCACTACATATGTTGCCATTTGTATCCTTTTTTGCCGAAATTATATCAAAATAAAATTAAAAGTCATTCAATGGGTTTAAAAGCTCCGTTTATTATCTGATACAGTTTTGTTTTATAGTTTATTTGGTTATTAAAAATGTAAAGGTTAAAATCATTCATATAAAATTCATCAGAACTTGTAATTTGATTGTATATTTTGTTTAATAAAACAGATGTTGAATAATTGAGCCAGTTATATTTTATATCGCTGTCTAATAAAAGATTTACATCTTCTATTATAACCGGAACTTTGGTTATTGAATTTGCAATTAAAAGTTTTTCAATATCTTCTGGCTGGGTAATTTCAATTAAAAGCGGATTATAGTCAATCTGGGTTGTTAGCTGAAGTTTTGTGTCTATGTTTTTTGCCGTAATGTTTGATAAAACCTGAGCCGTTTTTCCGGCTGTAGTATTAAAAAATATAAATGAATTGTTTAACTCGTTGTAATTTATATAAGGATAATCAAAAGGGGTTATACTTAAATTTAATTCATTTTCATATTTAAAAAGTGTATTTGAGATTTGTGTATTTTCGTTTATTGCTACGGCTTTATCATCATCTATATAGAAGCTTAATTTTTCAATCTGATTTTGAAAATCAATTCCTCCAAAATAGATATTAGTTGTATTTATGTCGCTAAAGTCTTTTTTATTATAAAGAGGTACGTAAAAAGTTGAATTAAACTCTTTTAAGGATTTTATATAATTTTTGTCTGTTACATAAACTAAAATATCTGAATAGTTATTTGAAATTTCGCTTAGATTAGTATCTTTTGGAAAAACTTTAAATGAAAATTCTATATCTTTATTTAAAAAATAAGCGTTTATTGAATTTAAAATGCTTGGAATAAATTTAAAAAGTTTTTGTTTATCTATAATAACTGCAAGTGTTAATGAGGGTTTTATTGAAACAAATTCCTCATCTAATATTATTGTCTCTTCTTGTGGTTTTGGAGGAAGCGGAATTTTTGAGATTGTTGGTATTTTTGATATCGTTATTTTTGTCAGGTTTTGTTCTGTGTTATTCGTTTCAATGCTAATATTTTTTTCATCTGCAATTATAGTGGTGTTTGTTTGAGGAGGGGAAGTGACTTCGTCAAAAGGGGTTTGAAATATCAAGACATCTTCTGCAAAAAGCAGGTTAAAAATAAAAATTAAAAATATTTTCCTCATAACATACTCTTTATAAGCAAAAAGTCTTTGTATGCTTCTTTTTTTGCGCTTGGGTTTCTAAGTAGAAAACTTGGATGGTATGTCGGTATCACTTTTTTTCCTTTATATTCAAAAATTTGACCTCTTACTTTACTGATTGGTGTATGTGTATTTAAAAGATACATAAATGCCGTTTTGCCAAGACATACTAAAATCTCAGGATTTATTATATCAATTTGTTTTAACAAATAGGGTTTGCAGGTTTCTGCTTCTTCAATAGTCGGAACTCTGTTGTTTGGCGGACGGCATTTTACAATGTTTGAAATATAAACATCGTCTCTGTTTAATTTTAACACATTTTCAATAATTTTTGTAAGGAGTTTTCCTGCCCTTCCTACAAAAGGTCTTCCTGTTTTATCTTCCATTTCTCCTGGTGCTTCTCCTATAAACATAATTTTAGCATTTGGATTACCTTCTCCAAAGACAACATTTGTACGGGTTTTACTTAAATCGCAAAGGGTGCAGTTTTTACATATTTTTTCAAGTTCTTTTAATTCATCTGGCATTTTTATCTCTTTATCTTCGCTGCTAAATCCTTCAAAATATTCCACTCCGGCTTCTTTTAGTTTATACAGGTGTTTGAGTTTGATTAAGTTCTTCATGGTCCTCCATTTTTATTTTTCCGTTAATTGAATAAGTAGGATATGCTATTTTTATATCTTCTTCTTTTAAAAACGCATCAAGAATTTCAGAAGAGATGGTGCTTCTTAAGTTTAGAGTCGCATAATTGTTTAGATACCAGCAGCTTATTGTAATTCCGTTTTCACTTATAAATGTATAAACTCTTGGTTCTACATTTGCATTTCTTATATGGTAATGGGCTCTGAGTTTTTGAATTCTTTTTTTGGTAATTTCCGTATAACCTTTTGAATATTTATTTACTATCTCTTTTGCAAGATATACTGCTTTTTTGTAATTACTATCAAATGTTATTGTTATATCAATACCATCCCATACAGTTGAGAGTCCGTGGTGAGTATAATTAAAAATAGGGTTTGTAAAAACTACGTTGTTTGGAATAAATACAACCCTTCCAGCACGTCTGTTGTAAAGATAGGTTGTAAGGGTTACGTCTTCATAAATGACTATTTTTGTAAGGGTAATATCTATTACATCTCCTACAATTTTTACCTGTCCGTTTTGAAGATATATTTTTATCCTATCACCTACTTTAAAATTACCGCTTGTCATTATTACAATCCATCCGAAAATATTCATAAACCAGTCTTTCATAGCAATTGCAATACCTGCTGATGCAAAACCTAAGATGGTAATTAAATAAGTGGCGTTATTGATGTAAAAAAATGAAATTATTAAAATTATTACAGTTATATTTATAAAGTTTAAAATTTTATTTATTATATAAATGCTTTCGTCTTTTACATATTTTCTTACGGCTATTTTAATTAAGGTGAAAATAAAAATACTTATGGCAATGAATACTGCTAAATATATAAGCTTATTTATCTCTTTTTGTATTTTTTCATTTACTTTTTGAATATAAATTTCCGCCTGGGTTTTTATTGTATTGATTTTTGTTTTATAAATATTGTTTATTGTTTCAAAATCTTTTAAAAGTTTTTCAAGGTCTTTGTCTTTTATTCCTTTTTGTTCTTTCAATTTTTTAAGTTTTAACAGTTCTAAGTATGTATTGTAAAAGTGGTTATAATACTCTTCGTTTTGTTTTATTATGTTTTTTATCTCTTTTTCATAGTTTAAGGCTGTAAAAATATTAAAAGGGTTGTTAATCTCCGGCGGTTTTGGAAGTGTTTTTATTTTTATAATGCTTTCAAAAATGTTTTTGTTGTTTTTTAAAAGTTCAAGTTCTGTTTTTATGCTAAGCAGTTTGTCTTTATATTTTTGAGGATTATATCTTGCAAGGCGTGAATATTTTTTGTAATCTTCTTCTAATTTTTTGTATTTTAGATATGTCTGATAGTTTATATAAAATTCATTTTTTGAGAGGTTTTTTGATATCTCTGATATACTGTTTTCTAAGCTTATATTATTTTCCGCAAATGCAAAAAAGAAAAAAATAAAAACTAAAAAAACTCTCAACTAAACTTCCTTAAAACATTTAATACTTTTTCTTTGTCTATGTTTTTTACAATTTTATATTGTCCTATTTTTTCGGGAATTATAAATTTAATGTTATTATCGAGTGTTTTTTTATCTAAAAAGAAATGTTCATAAAACTCTTTAGGGTTTTTTACTTTAAATTCTGTTGGGAGATTGTATTTTTTTAGTGTTTCTTTTATTTCTTTAGCTTCTTGTTCGTTTAAAAAACCAAGTTCGCGGGAGAGTTCATTTGCCATTACCATACCTATTGCCACAGCTTCTCCGTGAAGGTATTTTTTGTAATTTGTCAGGTTTTCTATAACGTGTCCGAAAGTATGTCCGTAATTTAGTACGCTTCTTATGCCTTTTTCTTTTTCATCCTGACTTACTACCTCAGCTTTAAGTTCAACCGCTCTTTTAATCATCTCTTCAAGAGTTAAATTCCCATTTTTTATATCTTCAAAAAACTTTTTATCAAACATTACAGCCATTTTTATAATTTCTGCCATTCCTGCTGCAAATTCTCTTTTTTCAAGTGTTTTTAAAAAATGGGTGTCTATATATACGACTTCTGGCTGATAAAATGTTCCAATTAGGTTTTTTCCGTATTTGTTGTTAATCCCTGTTTTTCCTCCAACAGAGCTATCCACCATAGAAAGAAGGGTTGTTGGGATTTGAATAAATTTTACCCCTCTTAAGAAGATACTTGCTATAAAACCTGTCATATCCCCTATAACTCCTCCGCCAAATGCAATAAGGGTTGAGTTTCTGTCAAATTTTGCATCAAAAAGTCTATCAAGTGCATATTCAACACTTTGAAAATTTTTATACTCTTCTCCGTCTGGCAGTGTGATTATCTGGAGTTCAGGGGCTTTTAATTTGTTTAAAAGATAATTTATATGAAGTCCGCTGACTTTTGGATTTGTAATAATGGCTACTTTTGAATCTATTTTTATTTCTGGCAAAGTTCTTATTAAAATATCATAAGTTTTGTTTGGAGTATTAACCGTTACTTTCATTGTCATCCTTTATAGGTATTAAAAACTGGTTAAATTTATCAAGAAGCAGATAAGACTCTTCTATTTTTGGAAAAAGATATTCAAAAACTTTGGCTCTTGGGACTTTTGCAAGAGCTTCTATTAAACAGATGTTTTGTTCTTTTTTAAGTAGAATTATAGGATTTTCTTTTGAATTTATAAACTCTATTTTTGTAAAATTGAAACTTTTTGCCAAATTTCTTAAATATTCTATTATCTCATCGTGTGACTCTTCGGGGTCTATATTATAAAATTTAATTGTAAGGTTTAGCTGATAGGATAGGTCAAAAATTACCGGAGCTATTTTGGTGATATATTTGTCATTTAAAATTACACTTAGGGCTTTACATTTTTTAATTGACTCCTCGCCCATTTTTAAAAGCGGTTTTTTAAGTTCAAAAAAAGTTTTTTTGTATTTATAAAAGAATTTTGTATTTGTAATTATAAGTCCTATATTTACAAATTTTTTAATATCGTTTTGAAGGGTTTTTTTATAATCGTGGGAGTAGTAATCTGTTAATATGTCAATGTGTGAAAATTTATAAAGTTTATGTATCTTTGATGTAAGTGATGGATTTATAATTCTTATTATCAGTTTTTTGTTTTTAAGTTTTCTGTGTAAAAAAAGAGCGGCTTTTAAAAGTTTTGATATATCTTTTTTTTCCATATTTTTCATATCTAGCAGAAGATAAATATTTTCCCCGTAAGGTTTAGGAAATGCCCCTATATTGTTTTTTATCTGATTAAAAAGTTCTTTTAACTTTTGAGGGTTTCCTATTAAAATTAATTTGTCATTAGGTAGGATTAAAGCATCTTTTGTATCTGTTTTTACTTGATTGTTTCTGTAAATTGCCGCTACTTTTACATTGTATCTGTCAAAAATGGATGTCAGTTTATATGCAAAAGGAGAGTGGGGCGGGATTTCCACTTCTAATATTTCCCCTTCTCCAAAGCCTATATCCCTTGCGTATAGAGGAACTCCAGGTAAGAAATCTATTATTTTGTTTGTAATAATTTCTGGGACGTCTATTATTTCTATATGATTTATATCCGGGGTTTGAAAATCCATCCAAAATTTTACAAAAAGAATAGGGGTTTTATAATGTTTTACTTTTTTTAATAAAAATTCGGCTTCATGTTTGTTTTTTGTAAAGATGATTATTTTATTAAAGTCTTTTCTAAGAAGGTGTCTGTAAAGCTCAAATGCAAAAAAATTTATTTTATAAAAAAACAGGTTTTCTTTTTCTTCAAACCCGTCTTTAATTTCGTCATCTTCGTAAATTATATGAAACTCAGCTAGATTAAGATGATTTTCGGTTATTTTTTTTATTAACAAAACCGCTTCTTTTGCCCCGGCAAATATAAGTATTTTGTTCAACTAAAGCCTTTTTACCGAAATTATATCATAGTTTTATTTTAGTATAATTTCATAAAAAGGCGCTTTATGGAATTTAGGATAGATAGGGTTGATAACAATGCAAGAGCCGCTACAATCAAAACCGCACACAGTGAAATAAAAACTCCGATTTTTATGCCGGTAGGTACTGCGGCTGCGGTTAAGAGTCTTGATGCTGTTGATATGACAGAAATTTTAAGTGCTCCTATAATTTTAGCAAATACTTATCATCTGTATCTTAGACCAGGGGATGAGGTGATTGCTTCTTTAGGAGGACTTCATAACTTTACAGGTTATAAAAGAAGTTTTTTAACAGACAGCGGAGGTTTTCAGGCTTTTTCTTTAGGAGATAATGTAAAATTCAGTGATGAGGGAATTGAATTTAAAAGCCATATAGACGGGAGCAGGCACTTTTTTACTCCTGAAAAGGTTATAGATATAGAATATAATCTCAACAGCGATATTATGATGGTTTTAGATGATTTAATCCCTCTTCCAAACTCTCCTGAAAGGATTAAAAAGTCGATTGAAAGAACTACAAAATGGGCTTACAGGAGCTTAGTACATCACGTTAAAAAAGGTAAAAAAAACAACCTGTTTGCAATAATTCAAGGAGGGGTTGATTTTGAATTTAGGCGTATAAGTGCACAGAGTCTTGTATCTTTAGAATATGAAGGGCATACGTTTGACGGGTTTGCAATAGGAGGGCTTAGTGTAGGGGAGGAAAACCAGCTTATGTATGATACAATTGAAGCCACAACCCCTTATATGCCTTTTGATAAACCAAGATACTTAATGGGAGTCGGGACTCCTGAGGATATAATTGAAGCGATTGATAGAGGGGTTGATATGTTTGATTGTGTTATGCCAACCCGTAATGCGAGAAACGGACATCTTTTTACTACTTTTGGGGTTCTTAAAATCAAAAATGCAAAATATAAATTAGACAATAAGCCCATTGATGAAAATTGTAACTGTTATACCTGCAGGCATTATAGCAGAGCTTATCTTAATCATCTTTATAAATCAAAAGAGATGACTTATGCAAGGCTTGCTACTATTCATAATCTTTATTATTATTTAAATCTTGTAAAAGAGGCAAGGGAGGCTATTTTAAATAAGAGATTTAAAGAGTTTAAAAAAGAGTTTTATTCTAAACGAGGCTTTTAAGCTCTTTTTTTAAAAATATCTGCAGCTCTTTTATTATCTCTTTTTCTCTTTGAGTTATATATTTTTCAAGTATTTTTTCATCTTTTGGGTTTGGCTCAAAATAGAAATGGTATCTAAATGTAGCGTTGTTTAATTTGCTTATAGATTTCAATTCTGCCTGTAAATTAAAATAGTAAGGTTTTTCAATATCTAATATAAAAGAGATATTTACAATGTCTCCTACTTCTAAAGGAAGTTTGTTAGGAGATATTAAAGCCGTTCCTCTTAAAGATATATCATACATTTTTGTTTCGAAATTTTGTGAATTTTTTGTTATATTGACAATAATGTCTTTATGGGGTTGAACCCTTATATAATTTCTTTTTGCAGCTTTTCTATTTACTTTTTCTATATTATAAAGCTCTAAAACTTTTTCTTCTGGAAAGACTTCTGATATGTAGGCTTTAAAGGTTTTGTTTGTTTTAGGCTCTAACAGAAAAATCTCTTTTTGAAATTTTGATGCCACTATCTGATAGTAGTTTGCCTGTACTTCCACAAGACCTTTTTCTTCGTTTAAATAGCGTATAGTTGTTGTCGATGTTATAGGAATTCCTTTATAGACGCTAAGAAGTGCTAATTTTATATTTTTTATATAAAACTCTTTTATTTCAGGAGGAATTTTTCTTACTGCAAATACAGGTTCTTTTAAATGATAAAGAAGATATTCTAAATAAAATTCTAATAAAGACGTCAGTTTTTTAAGCTGAGAGAGGGAGTTTTTTTCTTTTATTATGTATTTTATAAAAGAGTTGCTAAGAAGCAAAAAGAGTTTGTTAAATATATCTTCAAAATCTATATTAGCCTCTTTTAATTCTTCAATTACTATTGAATGATTAAGAACAAACTCTTCAAAAGAGCCGTTTAAAAAAAAACTCTCATACAGCTCTTTTACAAAATTTTTGTACTCTTTTGTAATGTAGAGATTTGGATTTTTCTTTTTTAAAATCTCTAAAAAATTGATAATAAACTTAATTTCGTTTTGTAAAAAAAAGCTTTTATGTTGTGCTAAAAAAGTTAAAAAATTGTTTTCAAAAAATTTATTTTTAACCATTATGTCCTAAACCTTGTTGGAAGTTGTTTAAATTCAAGTTCTTTTTTGTGTTTGATTATTGTGCCGTTTTTGTCAAGTTCTACTTCAATGTATTTTTCTGCTCCCATATAATCTTGGGATATGAGTTTAATTTGTATTTTGTCTTTTTTTACTTTTATATCTCTTGGAGAGTCTTCCATTCCAAAATCGTAAAGTTTAGACCATTTTATTTTATTGTTTTTTACAAAAACAACTAAAAGGTCTTCATCAGGGTGCTGTTCGCTTCCTATTATAATATAACCGCCGTTAAATTTTTTTATAAATTTTGGAAGCTGATTTCCTTTTGCATTGAAAACTTTTAATTTTCCATCTTTATATATCTCTATATCGGCTCCGTTTTTATAAGTTGTAAGTACAATTGCGGGATTTTTTTCGTTTGTCATATCATTAGGGATATCAAACTTATTCCCTATTGCTTTTTTAGATTTTATATTTAGGTTTTCATCTAAAACAATTAAAACAGGCTGATTTTTTGTCTGGTCATATCCTAACAGATAAATGTTTTTTTCATCTGAAGACAACTTATGCCCTTCTATTAATTTGTTTATTACTTTTTTTTGTTTTAACTGATAATTTTTATCAAGTTTATAAATTGCAAGCCCATTACTATCAGGCATATAAAAATAGTAATTTTCTTTGATTTTTGTAAGAGCGTCTTGAGAAATGTTATAGGTTGATAATATTTTTTTATCCATTTCTCTTTCTTTTATTTTTTTATTTATCTCTGTGTTTTTGTTTGCACATCCTAAAAATAAAAAGGGGATAATTAAAAATAACTTTTTCATTTTAGTTCCTATTCATAAAAAGTTACGGCGCTTTTGCCGAATTTTTTAGTTTTAATTTTTTTGTATTTACCAAGATGTTCTGGAAATTCGTAATCGCTTTGGTGTTCTATTAAAATTTTTTCAACATTCATTTTCGGAAGTTGTTTTATAAGGTTTTGGACTTTCTCATAAATATCTTCATAGCCTTTTCTTATTGCAAAAGGAGGATCAAAATAAAAAATTGCCCTGTCTTTCTCTCTTTTTAATCTTTCAATTACATCCCATATAGTCTCAAAACTATCACCTACAATAATTTCGCATTTTTCTTTATCTTCTGGTTTTAGTGAATCTATATTTCTTTTTAAAACTTTTGCGGCTTCTGGATCTTTTTCAAGAAAATATGCTTTTTTTGCACCCCTGCTGATTGCCTCAAGCCCTATGCTTCCAACTCCGCTAAATACTTCAACCCACGTAGAATCAGGAACTTCCCACTGAAGTGAGTTAAAAATTGCCTCTTTTAAAATCTGTTTTGTACTTCTTGTTGTCTCTTTTGTGTTCATAAAAAGTTTTTTGCCTCTGTATTTTCCGCCTATTATTTTTATGTTTCCTTTTTCCATCATAGATAATCCTTTATAAGATGTTTTAATTTTGTTTTAAACTCTTCACAGAGTTTATCAATTTCCTCTTCTAAAGAGGTTTTTTTTATTAATTTTTCTAATTGTAAAAGTAAGCTTGATTTTGTAAATGGTTTTTTGATGTCTTTTCCTATAATAATACCATCTTTTTCAAAATCGTCTGTTATTAAAACGCCGTTTTCATCTAAATATTTTTTTAAGTAATACTCAAGGGTTTTTTGCAAAAGAGGGGAATTGCACTTAACTTTTACTTTCATTCTTACCTTTTTACATAATTTTATCATAAAAATTAAACTTTTTTTACTTTTGCCGATTTTATTTAAAGAGTCTTAAAGGAGTTTGTTATGGATATTTTTTCTAAAATAAACAACGTTACAAAAAAATATGACATCACTCATATAGAACAAACTTCTAAAACAGAAAGTATAAAAAACATAGAAAAAGAAAAAAGTGATAATGATTTAAATTCTAAATCAAAAGAAGAAATAAAAAGAGAACTTCAAAAAGTTGTAGAAGAGTTAAACGAAGCTATGAATCCTTTAAATAAAGATTTAAAATTTCAGTTTAATGATAAGGTTAATGAGCTTGTAGTACAAGTAATTGATAAAAAAAACGATATAATAATTAGAGAATTTCCTCCAAAAGAAGCTTTGAAACTTATGGAAAAAATGAGGGAATTAGTAGGGCTTTTATTTGATAAGAAAGGGTAAAAATGGCTGATTTAGGAACTCTCTCTTCACTTGGAATAGGAAGCGGGGTTTTAAGTTATGATGTAATTGATAAACTTAAAAACGCAGATAAAGAGCTTATGGTAAAACCTCTTGAGGATAAAGTTGATTTAATCAAAAAAAAAGAGAGCGCTTTATCTCAGTTTATTACAATAGGTGCGAGTGTAAAGAGTGATATTATAGATATTGCAGACGGGACTTTGTTTGCAAAAGTGAATACAGATGTTAGCGGAAGCAGTGTAAGTATTGAGGCAAATGATGGGGTAAAGCCTCAGGATTTTAGTATTGATGTTAAAGAGTTAGCTCAAAATGACATTTATGAATCAAAAGGTTTTGCATCATTAGACAGTGTTGTTAATTCATCTTCTGAGAGTGTTACTTTAGATATAGGAGTAGGAGGAGAGAGTGTAAGTATTTCTTTGCAAAGCAAAGCGAGTTTAGAAGATTTAAAAAATGCCATTAATGATGCAAATGCGGGGATAACCGCTACAATTATAGATACCGGAATAGGAAATAACCCTTATAAGCTTATATTAAAAGCAGACAATACCGGAGAAGATAACATTATTAAGTTTGATTATTCTAAAATAGAGGATTTAGGACTAAATGCCACAGATTATACTTCTAAAAGTTATGAGTCAGAAGATGATATTGTAAATGAAAGCGGGGATACTCAGACCTTTAAAGTGACGGTAAATGGGACTGAGTATGCTATGGAGGTTGAAGATGGAGCTACTGTTAGTGATTTTATTGATGCTATTAATAATGGAGAATTAAAAGATAGTGATGGAAACTCTTTAGGAATTAGTGCTGATTTTGTTGATGGGCAGATTAAATTTAATTTAAAAGCTGTTGGAGATATAAGCATAGATGATTCAAACTTAACTACAAATTTTAATGACAATACCGATTTTTCGAATAAAAACAGGATTCAACCAGCTCAAAATGCAAAATTTAAATATAATGGGGTTGAGGTTGAAAGAGGTGCTAATACCATTGAAGATTTAATTGTAGGAGTTAAAATAAATTTAAATTCTACAGGTCTTTCAAATGTTTCTATTAAAAACGATGTGGATGATATTGTTGAGAGTATTAAAAAATTTGTAGCTGATTATAATCAGATGATATCAAACCTTCAAAGTCTTACGGCTTATGATAAAGAGACAGGAAATGTCGGACTTTTTCAAGGAAATAGTGATTTTACTATGCTTCAGAGCCGTTTTAGCGAGGATTTGTTTGGAATTACATATACTTATAAAGTCAATGATACAGACAGAAACGGCAACACTTATACTTTGAATGCCTTTTTTTCTGCTGCTGATGCGGGGTTTGATATGGATAGAAACGGTATGATTAGTTTTGATGAAGAAAAATTCAGAGAAAATTATGAAAAAAATCCGGATGTGGCGCAAAGATGGTTTGAAAATACTTTTACGACTTTAAAAAATGATTTTGAAAGAACTATTACAGGTAATAACTCAAACTTAAATCTGCTTTCGGATAATTTAAAAAATGAAGAAAAATCATACGAAGATAGAATTGACGCTATGAAAAAATATCTTGATACAAAATATGAGATAATGGCAAAGCAGTTTGCGGCGTATGATGAGATGATTAATAATTTTAATGCTATGAGCCAGACATTAACTATGGCAATAGAACAAGCTATTAATGCTAAATCATAAGGAGATTAAATGACATATAATAATGCGCTTGATAGTTATAATCAGATGAATGTAAATATAGACAGACCGGAAAAACTTATATTAATGCTTTATGAAGGGGCACTTAGATTTACTCATTTTGCAAAAAAGGCTATAAGAGAGGGAGATATTGAAAAGAAAGTAAAATATATTATTAAAACTTCAAACATTTTTATTGAACTTATTAACTCTTTAGATTTTGAAAAGGGAGGGGATATTGCTTATTATTTAAACGGACTTTATACTCATCAGTTAAAACTTTTAGCTAAAGCAAATGCAGAAAACAAAGAGGAGTATTTAGACGATGTTATAAGGGTTTTAAAAGGTCTTATAGAGGCTTGGAAAGAAGAAACGGGGCTTTGATGGAAAAATTTGATTTAAATGAAATAAAAGTAGCGGTTATTAACAGAAATTTGGATAAATTAAAAGAGCTCTCTTTTAAAGAACCTTCTTTTTCTACTTTTGAAGAGGCAAAAGAAATTTTGTTTTATATTCAAAAAGCAAATGAAATCTTAAAAGAAGAGAAAAAAAATATTTTCAATCAGATGCAGGAGATAAAAAAACTCAGAAAGTTTTATGAGTCTCAGCAAAAAGGGAATATAAATTTTAAGTTTTAACTTTAAAAAAACTGCTGCCACTTCCTGAAAAGTATCCAAAATCTTTATATTTATATAAATCGGGATAAAGCATAAGAGCGGGTTTAAGTAAATCGTTTAGTTCTTCTGGTTTGTATTCAAGAAGCTCAGTTGTGCTTTTTTTGTCAAAATCAGTATCTTTTGGATTAAAAAACATCTGTTTGTACATATTATAAACATCTGCTGTTGAACATTCAATAGGAGGTGTCATTATTTCAAGTTCAAGTGCCTTTTCGTCTCTTGGGACTACAATTTCACCTCTTCCATACACATCTGCAACCTCTGCATCTGTTATAAAAAACGCAACGTCACTTCCTACTTTTTTACCGATTTCTATAAGTTTATCTGTTGATAAATTAAGGGAGCTTTTTTCATTTACAAGCCTCAAAAATGCGGCTGCATCGCTGCTTCCGCCTCCAAGTCCCGCCATTTCGGGTATATTTTTATGAATTCTTATCTCTTTTCCTATAAACCATTTTTTAATATCCGGATATGCTTTTGTAAGTTCTACATAGGCTTTAAAAACGGTATTGTCTCTTAAAACGCAGTTAATATCTCCTACAATGTTAAATTTTTCAGCTTCAACTATTTCAATTTCATCATATAAATGTTTTACTTTCATAAATCTCGATTTTATTAAATGATAAATTCCATCGTGTCCTACGATTTTTAAAAAGATATTTACTTTTGCGTGTGCTTTAATTTTCATTTATAACCTTTTTTAAAAAATCGAGTTTGTTTTTAGAAATTTCCTTATTAGCTTTAATATTTTCTTTTTTTATCTCTTCAATAAGCTCACTTCTTAAAATCTGCACCTCTTTTGGAGCTTCAATACCTATTTTTACCTGGTTTTTATTAATCTCAACAATTACAATTTCAATGTTTTCGCCTATTTTTATTCTCTGATTTTCTTTTCTTGAGATTACTAACATAATTCAATCCTGTTTAAGAGGTATTTTACCTCACTGTTTTTTATTTCAATAATAGCAAAAAAGTTTTTATACACTGTAAAATAAACGCCTTCGTCTTTTATTTTAAAATTGTTTATATCAAGTTTTTTTCCTAAAAGCAAATCTTTTTCATCTCCTAAATAAAAGTTTTGAGGGATTTTTAAATATTCAAGAGGGTTTAAAGGTTTTTCACATTCATATATAAACTTGCCTTCTTTTGTTCTTTCAAGGTATGTTAAAGTTCCGTAAGTTCCTAATTTTTTTGCAATATCAAACCCTAGTGTTCTTATAAAAGTCCCTTCGCTTACAGCTGCTTTGAAGGTGATAAAAGGGTGAGAATAGTTAATCAGTTCAATCTCAAAAACTTCAACTTCAATTTCTTTATTTAAAAACACTTTTTCATCTTCTAAAGAATAAGCTCTTTTTCCGTTAATTTTTTTTGCAGAATATTTTGGGGGAAGCTGGGTTTGTTTTCCAACAAAAGAGTTTAAGGTCTCTTTTATTTTTTCAATTTCTATTTTTTCTGTGTTTTTTATCTCTTCTATTTTTTCTATATCGAGTGTTTTAGAAAAAGCTCCAAGCATAAGGGTTGTAATGTATTCTTTTGGGGTTTTGTCTAAAAACCTAAAAAGTTTTGTATATTGTCCGGTGGCTATTATTAAATTTCCGCAGGCAAACGGGTCAAGGGTGCCGGAAAACCCCATTTTTTTTATGCCGTATTTCTTTTTTAGCTGATTTAAAAATTTATTTGAGCTTATAAACATAGGTTTTCTTGCTACAAAAAGTCTGTTCATTTTATACTCTTTCCACAAAGTCACTTAAAATTTCTCTAACACATCCGCCAAAGTCAATTTTAAGTTTTGTTTTGTTTCCGGCTTTGTTTATTCCAATTACCCTGCCTGTGCCAAAAACTTTATGTTTTACAAGAGTACCTTTTTTAAGACCGTTTGAGTTGTTTAAATTTACCCTCTCTCCTTTAATAAGTCCCGCTTCTGTTAAAAAGCGGCTTTTTGTAACGTTTGAGCGGACTCCTCTTAAAAAGCGGCTTTTTACATATGAGAGTGTAAGCTCTTTTTTTGCACGTGTTATTGCCACATATGCAAGGCGTCTTTCTTCTTCGATATCTGCATCATTTAAAGGAAAAAATCCCTCTTCCATTCCAATTACAAAAATATGCTCAAACTCAAGCCCTTTGCTTGCGTGAATTGTCATAACGTTTATTAATGAATCTGCAATTTTGTCCTGGTCTGATTCAAGTGAGAGTTCGTTTAAAAACTCTCTTAAACTTAAATCTTTTTTTTCTCTCATCATTCCGTAAAACTCTTCAACATTTCTTTTTTTATCTTCATCTTTATAAGAAGTTGAAAGTTCTATTGCTTCTTCAATGGCTTCAGGAAGTTCATCTAAAGGAAGTTTTGAGAAAGTTTCAATCATTAAAGCAAACTCTTTTAAGGTTTTTGCCGCTTTTTTACTTAAAAAGTTTAAATTATCTTCTTTTATGAATTTAATAAATGATTTATCACCTTTTGCTTCTTCAAGTTTTGAGATTGTTGTTTTGCCTATACCTCTTCTTGGTTTATTTACAACCCTTTTAAATGAATAATCGTCATTTAGATTGATTATAAGTCTGAGGTAACTTATTAAGTCTTTAATCTCTTCTCTTTCATAAAATTTCATTCCGCCTACTAATTTATAAGGAATGCCATAGCTTCTAAGTCCGTCTTCAATAGAGCGAGAGAGGGCGTTTATTCTGTAAAGAATTGCAATTTCATTTGGGCTTACCCCTTGGTTTATAAGTTTTTTTACTCTTTTTGCAATATTTTCAGCTTCTGCGCTTTCATTGTAACTTTCTATAACTTCAACTTCTTTTCCATCTCCTATGGCTGAGATGAGTTTTTTATTGTATCTGTTTTTATTAAAGCTTATTAAGTTGTTTGCTGCATTTAAAATCTGATTTGTTGAGCGGTAGTTTAGTTCAAGTTTGATAATTTTTGCATTAAAATCTTTTTCAAATTCCAAAATGTTTTTATGGTTTGCCCCTCTAAATCCGTAAATTGACTGGTCATCATCCCCTACAACACAGATGTTGTTATGGTTAAGACAGAGTTTTTTCAATAGTAAAAGCTGAATTTCATTTGTATCTTGGTATTCATCAACCATTATATATTGGTATTTATTTGAAATCTCTCTTGCTAAGTCCGGATTTTCATTTAAAATTTTATAGGTAAGTAATAATAAATCATCAAAATCCACTAAATTATTCTCAAGCAGATAATTTTGATATTTGTCGTAAATGTGTGCCATCTTTTTGTAAATTTCTTCGTTTGCTAAAGCATATACATCATCTGAACTTAAAAAGGAATTTTTATACTTGCTTATCTCTTTTGCCATAAAATTAGGAGGCAGGTCTGAAGAGATTGATTTTAATATTTTTTTCTGGTCGTCGCTGTCTATTATTACAAAGTTGTTGTCTCTGTTAATTAAATGTATATAAAGTTTTAAGAACAAAAGACCGAATTTATGAAAAGTTGAAAGAAGAGGGGGATGGGAAATTGGTACATTTATTAGATTTAAAGCTCTTTGTCTCATTTCGCTTGCCGCTTTGTTTGTAAATGTAAGAGTCAGTGTATTTGCCGGGTCTATTCCAAGAGATAAAAGATAAGCAAGGCGTGAGGTTATTGTTTTTGTTTTTCCGCTCCCGGCTCCCGCTAAAACAAGCAGTGCTCCGTCAATATGGGTTGCTGCTTTTTTTTGGGCTTCGTTTAATTCATCTAAAAATCTCATATCTCCTCTTTTTATTTTTATTATATCAAAAAAAGCTTTGCAAAAAGTTATAAGTTTTAGTTATAATTATCATAAAAAAGAGTGAAGAGATGGTTATAAAGTATTTAGATAAAATTTATACATTTTTAGTAATAAACAGGGAATCGAGTTTTTCAAAAGCGAGTAAAGTCCTTGGTATTTCGCAACCTGCAGTTACTCAGCAGATAAGGACTTTAGAAAATTTTTTAGGGGTTAATCTGTTTGAAAGAAAAAAAAACGGCGTAGCCCTTACAAAAGACGGGCAGAATTTTTTAAAGATTGCAGAAGAATTTGAAAGATTTTTAAGAGATTTTGACAAAAAAATAGATAAGTTTAAAAAACTTGATACCCCTTTTTTAATAGGAGCAAGTCCTACTGTAGGTAATTACAACCTCCCTGAATGCATTAAATACTTTAAAACCCTTATAAACAAAGAGATAAATTTAATTATTAAAAATAACGATGCCCTTTTTGATGATGTGAAAAATTCTGTAATAGATTTGGCTTTTGTTACAAAAAAAGTAAATAACGGACTTAATTATGTAGAGTGGCTTGAAGATGAGCTTGTTGTTTTTTCAAACAAACCTCTGCCTCCAACCCTTGAGCCTGAAGATTTAAAAGATTATAAAATGATATGCCGTGAGCCAAACTCTTCTACAAGGGAGTTTATAAAAAAAGCCTTTGAAGAGCAGCATTTTGAATGTGATACACTAAATATTTTAAGTGTCGTTCATAACTCTACTGCCTTAAAATTTACAGTAATGAATTCTCAAGAACAGGTTGTTTCAATTATCTCAAAAATGGTAATAAAAGATGAATTAAGAGAAAAAAAACTTTTTGCCGCAAGAATAAAAGGGCTTAATTTAAAAAGAAAAACTTATATTGTCTATAAAGAAGAAACAAAAGAGATAGGGGCGATACTTAAATTTATTCGCTCATAAATCTTTTGTTTCTCGGGTTTAGTGCAAAAGGATTTTTTGGTTTTGGCTTTGGTTTTGGAAGGGTGGCTGCAGGATTTATAAAAAGAGGTATTGGTACATCTTCTTGATTAATTTGAATAATGTTTTCAATCGGTACTATAACCATACTTCCTATGTTTTCTTCTCCGAAACCCGCTTCAAACGCTAAATACTCTTCATCTATCCTTGCACTATCAAGCGTATAATTTGCAATAGCAAAAAGAATTACTTCTTGAAAGTTTTTCATAATCTCTTCTGGAAGGGCTGGTTTAAATTCTATTCCTTCAAGATGGCATAAAATATTAAACTCCTCTTTAGCTATTAATAAAAGTGTCAATATGCTTCTTGCGTGTGCTTTTTTAAGTCTTCTAAACTCTTCTGTTTGTATAATCATTTGTAATTCCTTTAAATTCATTTACCATCTCTTTTACAACATCAATGCCTTTTTGCCAAAAATCCTCTTTTTCTATATCAAGCCCGAAAAGTTCAATAAACTGTTTTTTTGGAGGAATGCTTCCTCCTTGAGATAAAAACTCAATATACTTTTCTTCAAAGTTTTCAAATCCTTCTTTATAGAGTTTGTAAAGACTAAGTACAAGAAGCTGAGCGTATGAATATGCATAACAGTAAAAAGGTGAATGGATAAAGTGAGGAATATAGCTCCACCAGATTTTATAGTTATCAGTTAAATATACGCTCTCTTTAAACATTTTCTGGTTTTCTTCCATCCATATTTTATTAAACTCTTCAGGTTTTAGCTCATCAAAACTATGAACTCTTCTTTCAAAATTTGTAAATACAATCTGTCTAAAAAGAGTTGCAAAGATATCTTCAAGTTTTGCCGCGTATGTTTCTATAAGCTCTTCTTTATTTAAAGATTTTTTAATCTCTTCAAACAAAAGCATTTCTGCAAAAATACTTGCAGTCTCGGCAGTTGTTAAAGGAGTGTCCTGATTTAGATATCCAACTTCCCTTGCAAGATACTGATGAATTGCGTGACCAAGTTCGTGGGCTAATGTAAAAACATCTCTTCTTTTGTTTGTATAGTTTAAAAGTACATAAGGGTGTGCCGCAGGGGTTGCTGAATGTGAGAATGCTCCTCCTCTTTTTCCTTCTTTTGGATATACATCAATCCATTTCTCATCAAATGCTTTTAAGGCTATTTTATAAAAAGTAGGTGAGAAGTTTTTAAACGCCCTTAATACCAGCTCTTTTGCCTCTTCAAAAGAAATTTCCGGAGTTTTGTCACTTAATTTAATAGGGGCGTATCTGTCATAGTCATACAGCTTTTCATATCCTAAAAGCTCTTTTTTTGTTTTATAATATTCAGCCACAATGTCTGTATTTTCATTAACGGTGTTAATTAAAGCATCAACGCTTTTTTTGCTTACTTTGTTTGCTAAATGCCTTGGTTCTTCAGGTTCGTCATATCCTCTTATATCGATATAGTCTATTTTCCAGTCTTTTTTTACCTGATTGTAAATAAAGCTAAGTAGGTTTTGATGAGGTTTTAGACCTAAAGTAAGGCTGACTTGAGCTTTTTTTCTCTCATCTCTATTTGGTGAATATAGCTTACTTAAAATCTCCTCTTCGCTTAAATATTCTCCTTCAAAAAAGAATTTAAGTCTGCTTAAAGTTTCATCAAAAAGTCTGTTAAACGCAGAAGATGATGTTAAATCTTTTTTCATTAATATTTTTTCTTCTTTTTCACTAAGTTTATAAGGAGCTTCTTCCTGCAGATGAAGCAGATAATATTTATAAATTCCGGCATTGTCGATAAATCTTTGCTGTTTATCAATTGGCAGGTGAATAAATTCAAGTTCAAACCAGATTAAATGCTCTTCCGCCTTTGTTGCAAGTTCTTGAAATTTTGCAAGAAAATTGCCTTTGCTTGAATCTGTTGCAAAAATCAGATAGATGTAAGTAAGAGCCCTTCCTATGTTTTCCCAGATATCTTCATACTCTTTTAAAACTTCTATAAACTCTTCGGGAGTTAATGTATAAAGACGGTTTTTATATTTTTTTTCAAACTCTTTTGCTCTGAATATTGCCTGTTTTAAAAATTCTTCAGCTTCAGGAATAGAGTCAAAAAGTGCAGATAAGTCCCAGTTCATTTATTTCCTTTTTTAGTTAATTATATCAAAATCTTCAATTTCTCTAAATCCTAAAATTGCGTTAATCATTGCTATTTTTTTAAAATATTTTAAATCTGCTTTATGAATGTCAGTTAATTTTATTTTTTTTTCGTTTAAAAGTTTTTCTCTCACTGTGCCTTTTAAAAGAGGGTTTTTTGGACTTAGCCATTCTTTGCCTGTAAAAAATGCAAGGTTTGATATGGTTGTATCTGTAATTAAACCGTTTTTAACTAAAATAAATTCATCAAAATTTGGGTATTTTTGGTAGAGGTTTTCAAAATTTTTTCTGTTTTTATATTTAAATGAGTAGTTAAAATTAATATCTATTGTTTTAAATTTTTTAAACTCTCTTTTTTTAATATCAAAAAGCTCAATCTCTTTTATTCCAAATTGATTGTAAGTAACTCTTACTCTTAATGGCTTTTGTTTAAATGTGAATTTTTCTTTTAGTTTTTCCCACTCTTTTTGGTTAAATTTCCATTTAAAAAACTTAAAAGTATTTTCAACTCTTTTTAAATGATATTTAAAATTTTTAATGTTACTGTTTGTAACAAGCATTGTTTCAATTAATTCCATTTTTCCTCCAGTGATTAAAATTTATACACTTTTTAAGAAAAATTTTACTTTAAGTTAGTTATAATTATTTCAAATTTTCAAAAGGAGAGCAAATGAAAATAAAAGAATTTATTCAGGAATGTAAAGATAGAGAAATTGAATTTGTCGATTTTAGATTTACAGATATTAA
>Ga0256836_1000383_pt1 | contig 24354 bp, 27 predicted proteins | sample 4561380metaG_FD_185974 | JGI IMG/M metagenome (GOLD analysis project Ga0256836, IMG submission 185974) | Hydrothermal vent microbial communities from Guaymas Basin, Mexico - 4561-380 | ecosystem: Environmental > Aquatic > Marine > Hydrothermal vents | place: Mexico: Guaymas Basin | collected...
GGAGTGGCTCTTTTTTTTGCAGGGTGTGCTGATAAAGAGCCTGTAGCTACAAGTGTTACACAGCTTGCAGGGAATATTGAAGTTGCAGGTTGGAAAGATTATAATGAAAGTAATAATGAGTGTAAGCCAAAGGTGATTGTAAAAGAGGTTGTAAAATATAAACTTCCTCCTGATAGTGATGGAGATGGAGTTCCTGATATAAAAGACAAATGTCCTAATACTCCAAGTGATTTGTTAGTAAATCACGAAGGATGTCCTATTATTACAACATTAAGATTTATTTTTGATTTTAATAGTTATAAAGTCAAAAAAATCTATTATCCTGAAATTGAAAAAGTGGCTAAGATTTTAAATGCAAACCCTAATTTGAAAATAGAAATAAGCGGACATACTGATAATTCAGGTAGCCCTAAATATAACTTATGGCTTTCTCAAAAAAGAGCAGAAGCTGTAAAAAATATTTTAGTCAATAAATATAATGTTAAAAGCAGCAGACTTATTGCAAAAGGATATGGAGATAAATACCCTCTTGTGCCAAACACAACTGAAACAAACAGGGCTTTAAATAGAAGGGTTGAAATTGTCGATATAACAAACAGGGTAAAAGAGGTAAATGGTTCAAAAAAAATAGACCCTGTTAGATATTTAAAAAAGGACTAAATTTCCTTTCCGTTTATAAACAGTTTTTGAACTTCATTTGTATGAAGTATAATTTGAAGAGGCAACAGGTCTAAATTTTTAACTTTGCCCGGAAGTTTAAAAGAGATTATATCCGCATCTTTTCCTTCTTCTAATGAACCGTTGTTTAAATCAAGGGCTTTTGCGGCGTTTGTTGTTACTGATTTTAATAAATCTATTGCAAGATATTTTGGATGCAGATTTACGTGCATTAAAAGGGCTGCTCTTATCTCTTTAAACAGATTTAAAGAATAATTTGAACTAAGTCCGTCTGTTGCTACTAAATAGTCGATTGTATAGTTTTTTACTCTCTCAAGGTCTAATAATCCTACATTTAAAAGTCTGTTTGAAACAGGACAGTGGATTATAGAAGCGTTTATTTCCTTTATTTTTTGAAGCTCTTTATCATTTGCATAAACACAATGAACAAAAGTTGTTTTAGTATCTTTAAATTTTTCTATAAATTCAATAGGTTTTATCAGTGGTTTTGCATTTTTAAAATGTTTTTCAAAAAATAGTTTAAATTCCCCCTCTCCTTTATCTAGCCAGCGTCTTTCAGCTTTGCTTTCCATAAAATGTGCTTGAAGAGGCAGGTTTTTTGTTTTTGCTATATTTATGGCTTTTTCCATTAAAATAGGATGTACTGAGTAAGGAGAATGAATTGAAATTCCAACTTTAAATTTATCATTTTGAAGTTTTAACGATTCTTCAACCCTTGCTAAAAAATCCTGATAAAGCATATCCACAGCCGCAGGGGTTGTGCCTATTATTTCATTAAAATAGACTACTTTTAAAGGGGAGTGTTTTAAATACCTTAAGTCATTTCCGGTTGAGCTTATTTCTCCAAAGGCGCAAACCCCGCTTTTTTTCATCTCTTCAATAGCCTTTTTAAAACATTCTCCTTTACACGAGATGAAAAGCTCTTCTCTGTTTTCTATTACGGAATGAAGCCAGTTTATAAAATCTCCATATTCGAGGTGGGTTTTGTTTGAACTGAATTCAAGATGAATATGGGAATTAATAAGTGCCGGCATTACGACAGAATTTTCTCCAAGATAAATTTCTCTTTCACACTCTTTAAGGTTTTTTCCAATTTCTACTATTTTTTCATCGAAAATAATTTCTCCATTTTTTAAGATTGTATAATTTTTATCCATTGTCAAAATGTAATCGGCTTTTAGTTTAGTCAATTTTTCTCCTTAAGTTTTTCTAAATTATAGTAAAATTACATAAAAAAAGGAGAAAAAGTGAAAATAAAAGTAATACACGGACCAAATTTAAATATGCTTGGTATTAGAGAGGTTAATTTATACGGACCTATGAAACTTGATGACATTAACAAAAATATGGAAGTTGTTGCAAAACAAAACGGTTTTGATATTGAATTTTATCAGTCTAATCATGAGGGGGATATTGTAGATGCAATTCAGGAGTGTTTAAGCGAAGGTGTTGATGGACTTATTATTAATCCTGCTGCATTTACACACTATTCAATTGCAATAAGGGATGCAATTGCGGCACTTAGAAGTAACGGCCTTCCTGTGGTAGAGGTGCATCTGACAAACACTGCGGCAAGAGAAGAATTTAGACAAAAATCATTAATCTCTCCTGTAGTGGCAGGTACAATTGCCGGATTTGGACCTTTTAGTTATCATCTTGGACTCATTGCAATGATGCAGATTTTAAATGAAATTAAAATGGCAAAAGAGGTCCAAAAACAAGGTCAGTAATGAATTATATTTTAAATAAGGAAAATGAGATTTATTATGAATGTGGCTGGAGCAGTGATAATGCTCTTTTTTTATTCCTTGATGGAAATAAATATGTAATAACTGATGGAAGATATACCCTTGATGCTAAAGAAAAAGCAAAAGCTGAAGTAATTGAAGCAAAAGATTTAGTAAAAAAAGCAAGGGAACTTATTTTAAAACACAGAATAAAAACTCTTAAAATAGACCCTACAAACTGGGATAAGGAGAGTTATGAAAAACTCTCAAAAGTTACAATTCTTAAAAACTCTCCTTATTTTTCCCATAAAAAAAGAATGATAAAGTCAAAAGAGGAACTTAAGATTATAAAAGAGGCTGCAAGACTCGGAGCTGAGGCATTTGAAGAGTTTAAAAAAGAGATTGATGAAGTGGATGAGTATGAGCTTTCATACAGATTTAAAGAGAAATTAACTCTTAGAGGAAGAAGGGCTTTAAGTTTTGAACCGATTGTTGCAATTAATGAAAATGCTGCAAAACCTCATGCAGAAGTTAGCGAGAAAATATTAAAAAAGGGTTATTTGCTGCTTCTTGATGCAGGAATTAAACATAAAAGATACTGCTCTGATAGGACAAGGACTATTTTTGTAGGGGATAATATCTCTATGAGTAAGTTTCAAAAATTTAAAGATAAAAAAATTCAAAAAGTCTATGATACCGTTTTAAAAGCTCAAGAGGCTGCAATAAAGGCAATTGAAATTGGAAAGCCTATAAATGAGCTTGATAAGATTGCAAGAAATATTATAGAAGATGCCGGATATGGTAAATATTTTGTTCATTCTTTAGGGCATGGGGTTGGGCTTGATATTCACGAATGGCCTTATGTAAATTCAAAAAATACTATACCGATTCAAGAGGGAATGGTTTTTACAATTGAACCTGGTATTTATATTCCTGGAGAATTTGGTGTGAGGATTGAAGATATGGTTGTGATTGAAGATGGAAAAGTTAAGGTATTAAGTGAGGAGATTTAATGAGTATTAGCAAAATAAGGACTCTTCTTTATAAAATAGCTAAATATTTAGGGGATTTTAACGCAATAAAAAGAGCAATTGAAAAAAAAGAGATAACACCTATTGTAAAAAGGGTTATAAGAAGAATTTATGGATATATTACAAGCAGGGGTATGCCTAAGTGAAAATTATAAAAACAGCTTTTTTCCCGGCTCCTATTAAAAAAAGCAGTAAAAAAAACAGAGCTCTTATAGGAATAGGGTGTAATATTGGTAACTGTATAAGAAGATTTAAAAAACTTTATCTTTTTTTAAATTCCCATCCAAAAATTGATGTAATTCAAACTTCAATTATCTATAAGAATCCTCCTTTTGGCTATTTAGACCAACCCTGGTTTTATAACTCTGTTATGGTTGTAAAAACAAACTTTTCACCAATGGAGCTTTTAAATTTTGTGCTTTATGTGGAAAAAAAATTTGGTCGAAAGAGAAGTTTTAAAAATGCTCCAAGAACATTGGATTTAGATATAATTATGTATAATAACATTAAGATGAATACAAAAAAATTAATTTTGCCTCATCCTCATTTTAAGAAAAGAGATTCGGTTCTTGTACCTTTAGCGCTAAAGGATTAAATTGAAACTAAAAACTTTTACAGCCCCTACTTATACAGAAGCATTAAAAAAAGTAAAAGATGCCTTAGGTGATGATGTTATTATTGTTTCAAGTAAAGAGGTTAAGAAAAAAACTCTTACTTCAGAGGGGCTTTATGAAATAGTGGTTGCTGTAGAAGAAGATGTTTCTTTAAAAGAAGAGAAAAAAAACAATGTTGAAGAGGTAATGCTTAAGCTCTCAAGTGCTGCAAAAGAGATAAATAAGACAATAAAAGAGCCTGTTAAAGAGATAAAAAATAAACTCTCTCCTGAAGAAGAGATTTTAAAACTAAAAGAGGAATTTAGTAAATTAGCAGATACTATTAAATTTTTGCAAGCTACCATATGGGATATGTCTCATAAAGAGAATTTAGAACTTCCTCCTGAATTTAGTGAAATTTATGCCCTCTCTAAAGCTAGCGGAATGTATTATAGACATTTAGATGAAATAATGAAACTGAGTATTCAGTATATGCCTTTTAAAATGAGGAAAAACAGAGAAACTATTAAAAGATATTTTCATACACTTCTTAAAAAGATGATTCCAATAAGGGTTGAGAGGGAAATAAAACCTCCTCATAAAAAAATTATGATGTTTGTTGGGCCAACTGGAGTTGGAAAAACTACAACAATTGCAAAACTTGCTGCCCGTTATGCTTATAAGCTTTCTTCAAGACATAAAGTTGGAATAATAACACTTGATACTTACAGAATTGGAGCGGTTGAACAGCTGATGACCTATGCTAAAATGATGAAATTACCAATTGAGACTGTAGTTGATCCAAATGATTTTGAAGAGGCTTTAAATACCCTTAGGCATAATGATTATATTTTAATTGATACAGTCGGAAGTTCGCAGCATGATAAAGAAAAAATAGAAAAATTAAAAACTTTTTTAAGTGTAGATTCTTTTGCGGAAATTAGTGTTAATTTGGTACTTTCCGCTGTTACAAAGTATGAGGATTTAATAGATATTTATAAAAACTTTTCAATCTTACCAATAGATACATTAATTTTTACAAAACTTGATGAGACTAAGACATATGGCAATATTTTTTCTTTGCTTCTTGAGACTAAAAAGCCTGTTAGTTATTTTTCGATAGGTCAAGAAGTTCCTGATGATTTAATAGTTGCTGATGCAAATTATCTTTTAAAAGGTATTTTAGATAAGGAGCTTAATTGAAAACACAAGCTGATAAATTAAAAGATTTAGTAAAAGAGAAATCTTCAAAAAAGCTAAAAACCCGTGTTATTGCAATTACAAGTGGTAAAGGTGGGGTTGGAAAAACAACTCTTAGTGCAAACATAGGGTATGCCCTTTATAAACTAGGATTTAAGGTAGCTTTGTTTGATGCTGATATAGGTCTTGCAAATTTGGACGTTATGTTAAAAGTAAATGCTAAGAAAAATATTTTAGATGTTTTAAAAAATGAAGCAACTTTAAAAGAGATTGCAGTTGAAATTGAACCAGGATTTTTTTTAATTCCCGGGGAAAGCGGAAATGAGATTATAAATTTTGCAGATGAGATGACTCTTAGCAATTTTTTTTCCCAGCTTGATTTTTTTGAAGATTATGATTTTTTTATTATAGATACAAGTGCCGGGATTGATAAAAGGGTTCAGGTGTTCTTAGATGCGGCTGATGATGTGATTGTTGTAACTGTTCCTGAACCCGCAGCAATTACAGATGCTTATGCAATGATAAAAATTATAAGTGAAAAAAGGGATATTGCTTATATGATATTGAATGAAGTAAATTCTGAAAAAGAGGCTACTACTATTTTTAGTAAAATTTTAAAAGTTGCAAAACAAAATTTAAAAGAAGATTTTAAACTTTTAATGCTTGGATTTGTTAAAAACGACAGGTCTATTTATATTTCCACTACAAAAAGAGAGCTTTTTGTAAAAGAAAATCCTCTCTCATCTGTTTCTGAACAGGTTTTTAATATTGCTAAAAAAATAGCAAGAATTTCGGAACGAAAAGTGCTTGAAGAAAATGGAGGAATTGCTAAGTTCTTTAAAAAAATTCTTTCAAGTTTCTAAAGGTATTAATAAATGAGAGGAGAAAATTTTATCTATTTTGCTACTGTCAGCGGCTTTTTTATAGGAGTAATTTTTTCAATCTTGAATGAGTTGTCAATAGATAGTTTTTTATTTGCTACAATTATGATAACGCTTGTTTTTTATTTAGTAGCGCTTAGCAGTGTGGCTTTTTATATAAAATATGTTGATGTTAAAAAAGTTGTTTATCTTAATAAAAAAGAGATAGATACTATTTTGGATTCTCAGATAAAAGAGCTTGAAAAAAAAGAAGATTTTATAATAGAGAGTTATGAATTTATAAAAAAAATTGAACAAGAGGAGTTGGAAATTTTTAAAAAGAGTAAAAGATGAGTTCTAAAAACCCGTATGATGAGACACTAAAAGCTTATAGGGATTCATTGGCAGTTGATTATATGCCTGCTGTAAAAGCTATGGCTGCAAAGCTTAAAGAAAGACTTCCAAGCAGTGTTGATTTTAATGATTTAGTTTCTATCGGGTTTGAAGAATTGGTTAAAGTTTCAAAAAGATACGACTCTTCGATTAATAATAACTTCTGGGGTTATGCCCAGCGTAGAATTTATGGGGCAATGCTAGATTTTTTAAGAAGTCTTGATACTCTTAGTAGAGGTGATAGAAAACTTATAAAAGAGATAGACAAAGTTATAGAAAGATTTATATCTAATCACGGGTATGAGCCTACAGATGAAGAAATCGCTGCAGTTTTGGATATAGATGTTGAAAAAGTCAAAAAAGCAAGAAACGCAAGTGATATTTATTCTGTAATGCCTATTGAAGACCAGCTTAATTATTTTGATAATATAGAAAAAAAGATAGAAGAAGATGAATTAATTGAAGTTATTTACGATATATTAAAAGATTTAGGGGAAAAAGAGCAGTTAATAATTCAACTTTATTATTTTGAAGAGTTAAGCCTTAAAGAAATTAGTGAAATTTTAGGTGTAACTGAGAGCAGGGTTTCTCAAATTCATAAAAAAGTAATAAAAAAAATAAGGGAAAGATTAAATGGCTGATATTTTATCTCAAGAGGAGATTGATGCTCTTTTAGAGGTTGTTGAAGAAGAAGATATTGCTCCAGATGAGCTTGAAAAAGTTCCTGATATTCTTGAACAGCGTCAGGTTACTCTATATGATTTTAAAAGACCAAACAGGGTATCAAAAGAGCAAATTCGTTCAATCCGTGCGATTCATGATAAAATGGCAAGGAATTTAGCCAGTGATATATCTTCTCTTATGAGAAGTATAGTTGAGATTCATCTTCACTCAGTTGATCAGATGACATATGGTGAATTTTTGATGTCTCTTCCAAGTCCTACAAGTTTTAATGTCTTTTCTTTAAAACCCATTGATGGAAAAGGGGTAATAGAGTTAAATCCAAGTATTGTGTTTCCTATGATAGACAGGCTTCTTGGAGGACCGGGACTACCTTTTGATAATACAAGAGAATTTACCGATATAGAACTTAATTTGCTTGACCAGGTGTTGAGGGTAATTACTCAAAATATGAGGGATGCCTGGTCGCCTATTATGGATATGTATCCTGTTATTGAAGCAAAAGAATCAAGTCCTAATGTTGTTCAGATTGTTGCTCAAAATGAAATTGTCATTATGGTAGTAATGGAAATTATTATAGGCCAAACAAGCGGTATGATGAATATATGTTATCCTGTAATTACAATAGAGAGTTTATTGCCAAAACTTGCGAGCAGGGATTTAATGCTTAGTGAAACTAGCAGTAGAAAGAGTAGAAACAAAGAACTAAGAGCACTTCTTAGAGGTGCAAAGGTTGATATTGAAGCAGTGCTTGGGTATGCGGAACTTAGTATGCAGGAAATCCTTTCTTTAAAAGAGGGAGATATAATAAAATTAAATCGTCCTGCCGATGATACGGTTGTTGTCAAAGTTGATGGAAGAGAAAAGTTTATTGCGGAATTTGGGGTAAGAAGATACAGGCGTGCTATAAAAATAAAAGAGGTTTTAAGAACGGAACACGATGAAATTAAAGAAATTTTGGAAAAACTTGAAGAAAAAAGAAAGTCAAAATTAGAACAAATTACAAGTGGAGGGGAAAGTGGTGAATGATTTTATTAATCTGCTTTTATCTGAAATGAAAAGTGTAATAGAAGGATTAATAGGAGTTGCTCCTGAGATTGAGCTAAAAGAGAAAAAAATACCTAAAATAAATCCTCCTTATGTAAAGGTTACGGCTAAAGTGAAGCCAAAAGGTGAGATTTGCTTTGTAATATCTCCTGAGTTTGCAACGGCTGTTTCTGATATGATGCTTGGGGGTGATGGTGAGGTAAAAAGTGAAGTTAGTGAGGACGACCTCGATGCTACAAAGGAGATAGTCTCAAACATTTTAGGCTCTTTATCTACAACTCTTGAAGCTCAGGATAATATGCCAAATTTAGATTTTGAAGTAATTGATGCAAGTTTTGTAGAAACAAATGAAAATTTTGATTATGAATCTGGACTTATTATTGAGTGTAAAATTAATGATTTGTCAAAAGAGTGTTATGTTTTAATGGATAAGGATTTAATATCTCAGTTAGAGCCTAAAAATGAAGAGGTTCAAAAGGATATTTCAGAAGAAAAAAGCCAGCTTGAAATGCTTATGGATGTTAAACTTCAGTTAAGGGTTAGAATCGGTAAAAAAACAATGCTTTTAAAAGATGTAATTTCTATGGATATAGGAAGTATAGTAGAACTTGACCAGTTAGCAAACGAACCACTTGATATTTTAATAGAGGATAAAAAAATAGGAGAAGGTGAGGTTGTGATAGTTGATGGTAACTTTGGAATTCAAATTACTTCAATTGGTTCTAAAGCTGAGAGGTTAAATTCAATGAAAGGTTGAAATTAATTTTTTTTTTTGATAAATTGCACTCAAAAAGGTGGGATGTGTTTAAATTTAGTGAAATTAGCGATTTATGCATTAAATGCGGTAAATGTATTCCGGGATGTACGATTCACAGGGTAAATCCGGATGAAGCAACATCTCCGAGGGGTTTTTTAGATATTTTAAAAGGTGTTGAAGAGGGTGAGATTGAAATTGACAAAACATTTAAAGATACAGTAGAATCGTGTTTTTTGTGTAATCAGTGTGTTGAGGTTTGTCCAAATTCACTTCCGACTGATTTTATGATAGAAAATGCAAGAAACCTTGTTGCAAAAAAATATGGTATTTCCTGGTGGAAAAAAGCATTTTTCTTTATGCTCAGACATAGATGGGCATATGATTTAATTTCAAAACTTGGATTTTATTTTCAAACCTGCGGATTTAAAATAGAAGAGGAAAAAAAATCAATCCGTTCAAAATTTAGCCTTCCGATGTTGCATAAAGGAAGACTTTTGCCTGCATTTAGAAAAACTACATTTTTGAAAAAATACCCTGAAAACATAAAAGTTTCCGGAAAAAGAAAGGTTGCTATTTTTATTGGATGTATGGCAAATTATAACTATACAGAAGTTGGGGATGCTTTGGTAAAAATTTTAAAATTTTTGGATATTGATATTTTTATTCCTAAAAAACAGGCTTGCTGTGGGGCACCTGCATATTTTACAGGAGATTTTGATACAACCGAGTATTTAATTAAAAAGAATATTGAATATTTTGAAGAGTTTATAGACGAAGTTGAAGCTATTTTAATCCCAGAAGCCACTTGTACTGCAATGATAAGAAAAGACTGGGAAGAGTATATAAAACATTATATGGATGAGGACTGGCTTAAAAGATATAAAAAGATTCAAAGTAAGGTTTTTGGAACTACTGAGTGGCTTTATAAATATACTGACCTTGAAAAAAGGCTTAATAAAAAAATTACATCCGTTACTTATCATGATGCTTGTCATTTTGGAAAAGTTTTTAATATCAAAAAAGAACCGCGCGCACTTATTTCTAAAGTTGCTGAGCTTAAAGAAATGGAAAATCCGGATTACTGTTGTGGATTTGGGGGTATTACAATTCAGAGCGAAAAATTTGATTTGGCAAGAAAAGAGGGGCTTATTAAAGCCGAAATGATTAAAAAAGTGGATGCTGAAGTTGTAAGTGCCGAGTGCAGTGCCTGCAGAATGCAGATAACAGAACATCTTGACAAGATTGGAGATAAAAAATTATTTAAACATCCGCTTGAAATAATAGCCGAAGCTATAGATAATGAGTAGTTTAATAAGTTATTGGCAGCATATTTACGAGCACTTTAATCCTGTTGCTTTTTCTTTTTTTGGTTTTAAAGTGCACTGGTATGCTTTAATGTATATAACCGCTCTTTTGCTTGGATATTTTTTGGCTGTTAAATTTGGAGAAAAACTTGGATTTAACAGAAAAATTATTGATGAATACTTTGTATGGGCTGAGGTAGGGATTATTCTTGGGGCAAGGATTGGATATTTTATTTTTTATGTCCCAAACAATGCCTATTATCTGCTGCATCCCTGGGAAATGTTTAATCCTTTTGAAAATGGACATTTAGTTGGAATTAGGGGAATGAGTTATCACGGAGCGGTAATTGGTTTTATTATCTCAACACTTTTATTTTGGAAAATTAAAAAAATTGATTTGTGGAAATTAATGGATGTTGTTGCACTTTCCGTACCCCTTGCTTATACTTTTGGAAGAATTGGAAACTTTTTAAATCAGGAGCTTTTTGGAAGAGAAACAGATGTGGCTTGGGGAATTTATGTAGATGGAGTTTTAAGACATCCAAGTCAGCTTTATGAAGCTTTTTTTGAAGGAATTGTTACGTTTTTAATTATTTATTGGTTTTATAAAAAATTTTATAAATGCAAAGGTGAACTTATAGGTCTTTATTTAGTGCTTTATGGCAGTTTTAGAAGTTTTTGTGAGCAGTGGAGGGCGCCTGATCCTCAGCTTGGTTTTATAATAAATCATTTAACAATGGGACAGATTCTTAGTTTTTTTATGATAGCCGGAGGAGTTTTAATATTTTATTTTAGGAGGAAACTATGCAGAAATTAGCAATTGTGGGAGGAGGTATTAGCGGACTTAGTCTTGCATACTATCTGCAAAACGATTATGATGTAAGTGTTTTTGAAAAAGATAAATGGGGAGGTAAGGCTTATACTCAAAAAATAAGAGATTATTTAATGGAAGAGGGGGTTAATGGATTTTTGAGCAATTCTCCAAAAACACTTGAATTGTGTGAAGAGATAGGAATAAAACCTGTTAAAGCAAATGAAAATTCAAAAATACGCTATATATATGATGATAAACTGATTAAAATCCCGCTAAAACCTCTTGATTTTTTAAAAAGTGATATTTTAAGCTTTAAAGGAAAACTTAGAGTTGCAATGGAATTTTTTGTTGAGCCTATCTGTGATAGAGAAGAGAGTGTTGAAGAGTTTGCTATAAGAAGGCTTGGCAAAGAATTTACACGTCGTATGATGACTCCTATGCTTGCAGGAATTTATGCCTCAACTCCTGCTAAAACTTCAATGAATGCAGCTTTTCCTAAACTTAAAAAGATAGAGTGTGAGTATGGAAGTCTTTTTAAAGGAATGATAAAATTAAAAAGAGGGGGGCAGCCAAGCGGAGAGCTTCACAGTTTTGAGTATGGTATGAGTGAATTTATAGAAAAACTAAAAGAAAAAACAAAAGCTAATTTTATTAAAAAAGAGATAAAAGATATAGATGAACTTAGGGATTTTGATAAAGTGGTAATTGCAACTGAAGCATTTGTGGCGGCTGATATTTTGAAAAAATATGAAAAACTAAGCTCACTTTTAAAAAGAATAGAGTATAATCCTGTTGCAATTGTTGGATTTGATTATGATAAAATAAAACCTGTTTGTTTTGGTATTTTGACAGTAAAGGATAGAACTCTTGGGGTTTTGATGGATAAATATATTTTTCCAAATAGAAACGGTATAAGGGCAATGGTTGGTGGTGCGAGATGGAGTGAAGTTAAGGAGTTAGATGAAGAAAAAATTATAAAAATTGCAAAAAATGATATAGAAAAAATAACAGGTGCAAAAAATCCAAAATTTACTTGGGTTAAGCTACATAAAAATGCTATTCCAAATTATTCTTTAGGACATCAAAAACTTGTAAGCGACATTTTTGATGAAGCTAAAAAAGCAGGTGTTTATCTTCACGGAAACGCATATAAAGGGGTTAGTTTTAATGACTGTATAAAAAATTCGTATGAGCTAGCTCAAGAGTTAAAGGGGAAAAATGTTTGAAAATCTAACTTATTCTTTGTTTGATTATTTTGATAAAATGCCTTTTGTTGTTAGTTATATAGCTGGGCTTTTAAGTTTTCTATCTCCTTGTGTTTTGCCTTTGGTGCCGATTTACTTTTTTTATATAACAGGAATTAGTGCTAAAGAACTTCAGGAAAGGACTCTTAGTAAAAAAGAAAAAATAAAAATCTTTATTAATTCTTTGCTGTTTATTGCCGGTTTTAGTGTTGTTTTTGTGTTAATAGGAGCTACTGCCGCTAATTTGATAGGAAATATTTTTGCAAATAAGTGGTTTAATATGATTGCCGGAATTATTATTATCTTTTTTGGAATTCATTTAGGTGGATTTTACAGGTTTAAATTCTTACAGTTTGAAAAAAGGCTTCAGCTTCAAAATACAGGAGCCTTTTTACTTGGATTTTCTTTTGCTTTTGGCTGGACTCCTTGTATTGGACCTATTTTTGGAACTATTGTTGGAATGGCAGCAAGTGAACCTGCAAAAAGTGTTTTTATGATGATTTTATATACGCTTGGACTTGCTACTCCTTTTGTTATTATGGCTGTTTTTACTATATGGGCTATGAAACTTATAGAAAAAATGAAAAAATATTTAGGAGTTATTGAGAAAATAAGCGGGATTTTGCTTATTTTAGTTGGAATTTATATGCTTTATAAAACTTTATAGTTTGTTTTTTAATAAAAATTATTATATAATGTGTGTCAAATTTTTACTAAAAAGGAGCTAATATGAAAAAACTATTAGTATTAGGTTTAATTTCAGCTGCAGCATTTGCATATAGCGATTGTGCTATGTGTCATAATGGTGGAATGGCTAAAAAACTTGACACAATGACACCTGCTCAAATTGTTAAAAAAATGAAAGAATACAAAGCAGGAAAAGGTAATCCTATGATGGTTAATATCGCTAAAGGAATGAGCGATAAAGAAATTGAAGAAGCGGCTAAAAAATACGGGAAAAAATAATTTTTTTCTTTTCCCTTTGTGAATTTACAGTGACTGACTCTTGAAGTTTCCTTGAAGTTTCCTTGAAGTTTCCTTGAAGTTTCCTTGAAGTTTCCTTGAAGTTTTAGTCTGACACTTTTTGGTGAGATAAAAAAAGCCCAAAAGGGCAAGAAAATTATTCGTGAGTAACAACTGGCATTGGAACTTCGTTTGCTAATGCTTTTTTAGGATCTCCATATTTTTTAAGCATTTTCATTCTGTAATCATAAATATCTTTCATTTCTCTAATATCTTGCATTACTTGGAATACACCATGCCAGTGTGCATAGTCTGGGCTTCCCATTGCTGCACCATGTCTAAATCTTCTACCTTCATGATGCCATAGATAGTAATATAATTTGAAGAATGGGTCGCTCCATACGTCAGATTTAATTAAACCTTTCTTTTTAAGGTCTGCCATCATTTTGTTTGCAAAAGATTTATATTGATTATAAACTTTTACAGCCGCATCTACTCTTTGGAAATAGTTGTTTGTAAATGTTGCTTCGTGACAAGTCATACAAACTTTTTTCATTTCAGCTCTTGCAGCTTCTGGTCCGTTAGGGTGACCTGCTTTAGCATTTCCTCTAATTACAGTTTTGTCCCAGTCAAGTTTTCCAGCACCTTTCCAGAATGCCCAACCTGCTGTTTCATGTCCTCCAGTTCTTAAGAAACTATCTGGTGCCCAAAGGTTCCATTTAAGTCTAAGTGAAACGTTGTGAGTAGCTTTTAGCCCATTGATTCCGCTCATATGACAAGTAAAACATGTACCAGCTCTTACAGTTTTTCCTGGGATTTGTTCTCCAGTTTCGAAATTGTAATCTTCTTCATTTGTTTCAAAGATATGTCCATGAACACTTGATTCGAATACTTCTTTCATTGGGTGGTCTGGTCCTAAGTGACAGTTACTACAGCTTGCCGGATGTCTTGCTTCAGCTGCATTAAATTTATGTCTGCTGTGACATGCAAGACAGTTAGATACCCCACCGTCTGGATATAATGCTGCAATACCGTCGTTTGGCCAAGTAGTTGCGTCTGGTCTACCTTGAGAGTCTAATTTAATTGCAGTACCGTGACATTGGATACAGATGTTTGCTACGTTTAAATCAGCTGTTCTTGGATTTTTAGCGTTTGCTTGGAATACAGGACCGTCAGTTCTTATACCTTTTTCCATTTTAGCACCGCTAACACCATAAGATGGATTAGCACCTTTTAAGCTTTCATAATGATAGCTAAGTTTTGTCATTAAGTAACCGTGTTTGTTTTTAGGAGTTGCAAGCCATTGAGCAGCACCTCTTGCGTGACCTGAATTTAGGTATTCTGTTACTTCTTTTGCGTGACATTTAGCACAAGTTACAGATGAAACTGCAATTTGAACTGTCCAATTGCTTCCTTGCATTGGGTGTGCTTTAAATGCAGTTGGATAATCTTTTGGAACAACGTGACATTCCACACATCCAACACCAGCTTTTGCGTGTTTAGAATGTTGCCAGTCTGCAACAATTCCAGGATCCATTGTTTTATGACACATTAAACATTGGTCGTTACTTACACCTTTTGGATGAAAGTTTTTAAGTTTTTTATAGTTTGGGTTTGAATCTAAGCTGTTAGCTGCGAATGCTAAACTACCGATTGCAGCAACGCTTAATCCTGCTGTTAGGATTTTTTTCATTTTTACTCCTTTTTGAGACATTTTCTCTTAAGTATTTTAATAAAAGAAAGTGTCTAAAAAGTGCTTTTAAAGAAAAAATAGAAAAAAAAATGTAGAAAAAAAGAAGATTAATATTTTCCTTTTAAGGAACCAAAATATCTTATCTCTTCTGCTTTTTTATCGGTATTTAATTCTTCAACAGTTGCGTTTAAGTCTATCTCTTCTTTCATTTTATCAAGCTCTTCTTCACAGTAACTCATATGCATATCTGCGCTTATTATAAAAGGTAAATTTTCAATTTTAGTTAATTTTTCAATTTCTTCTTCAACATTTTCACCTTCTATGGTAATAATTATTACGCCTTTTTCTTTATCTCCAAAATGTACTTCACAAAGTCCTGATTCTTGAAGATTTAACCATACGGCGTCATAATTTTCTGGTCTTGTTCTTACAATAATACTTGAAATGTTCATTTTACTCCTTTTATTTTAATTTCCATATTATAATTTCAGCCGGTGAGAAACTTATAATGCTTTTTTCATTTAGGTATTTCATATTATTTAGAGGCATTGTATGTCCTTTTAATAAAAACAGAGGTTTTTTATAAATAGAATAAACCATAATTTGATTTTTTTCATCATACTGAATTGCAAATGTATCAAGTTTTGGAGAAAGGGCTGCGGCGTAAGGTAGGAATTTTGCTTTTAGGGTAACTTTTGTAACTCCTGTATCTGTATAAATTCCAATTCTCATATCGCTGGTTGCGTTTATTATTAAGTTTTGTTGATAATCAAGATTTAATGTTTTATCTTTGTTAAAAGCTATAATTTTTGCAACTTTTTTTCCGTCACTTACCCTTACTACTTTTACAGCTCCGCTTTCATCTCCTATAGCCACTTTTGTTTTAGAGTTGTTTAAAGCATATGTTGAAAATACGTAATTTCCAATTTGTTTTCTATAAATTTGTTTTTTGTTTTTTAAATCATATAGAATAATTTCGTCGCTTAAAAGTCCAAAAAGAATTTTAGTGTTAGTAATATATTTTGCTTTCATTAAAGTATCTTTTGTTGTAAAAATTTTTGTTAATTTATGGGAATTAAAATCAAAAATAAAGAGTATTCTAACAGCATTTTCTCCTTCTGCTAAAATAAGTAAATTTTTTCCATTCGGAGAGATATCTAAAGAATAAATTGGCATAGAGATTAAATCTCCCATAAAGTCGTGAATTTTTGGCAGTTTGAAAGAATATATGCTTTTAAAAGTATTAAAATCTTTAATTACAATTTCTCCGTTTTCAAGTCCGGAGATTAAATAACTTTTGTTATAAGCAATTTTTGAGATGTAATAATCGTATCTTATAAACTTGTGAGGTTTTAGAGTGGTTAATGCAAATAAAAAAGATGCAAAAAGTAAAAATACTGTTTTTTTCATAATTTTCTCCTAAAGAGGTTTTGTTTCAATTGCATTAGTAGGACAAACACTAATACAAAACCCGCATCCTGTGCATTTTTCAAGGTCAATTGCGGGATTAAACATTCCATTGTATATTATAGCAGATTCTTCGCAGATATCCTGACAGGAAAAACAGATTGTTTGATTCCATGCAATGCATTTTGAAGGATTTATAATCATTTCGACATTTAATTTATCTTTTTTGTAAGCTATTGATAAAATGTTATAAGGACATTTTATAGCACATTCATCACAGAATGTACACCCGTTAATTCCAAATCTGATTACAGGGATATCGTTTTCTAAATGTATTATTTTTTCATTGCATGCACTCAAACAATCTTTACCTTCACATTCAATACATTTCAAAAAATCTTCTTTTTTTTTGAAATAAGGAGGAAAAATAAAAGATTTAAAAGGAGAAGAAGCTCTCCTAAAAAAATTTCTTTTTGATTTATCTATCATTTTACTCCCGCTTGAGATTTTAAACTCTCAAATTTATTTTCAACTGCAACTGGAACACTTGCCTGTGGTGTGTGACAAGTTGTACAGAAATATCTGCTACCTGCAAGTTTTTTGATTTTTTTACCACCTTTGAAGTTATCAATAAAGTGACTCTCAGGAATTGGAGTAACTCCAAGAGCTTTTGCATTTTGAGGTAAGTGACAATTTAAACACATATTTTTTCCTGCTTTGATAGGAACCATTCCATCTACACTGTGAGGAATCATAGGAGGTGCTGTAACAAAAGATTTTTCATAAGGTTTTACTTGTCCTGGGATTGGTGCTGGTGCATTGTATTTTACAACAGGCAGGTTTTCACTTCCTGCATTTAAATCAGATTTTCTTATACCTGTAACTTGAACAGTTTTGTTAGATACTTTGTTAGCACTTTGTTGTTGAGAACAGCCGCTAAATACAATTAATGCAGCTGCTGCACTAATTAAAGCTATTTTTTTCATTTTTTTCTCCTTTTTGTTTGATTAAATATCTTAAAGTAAATTTTAAAGCATTGTCATTACACACTTCAATGCATCTTCCGCAGTTTGTACATTCGATACCTGAAATGTAGTCTGATTTTTTGTTAATTACGGGTGATAAAACCTGATTTTCAGGACATATTGTAAGACATTCCCCGCAATTTGTACACTTTTCTTTTTCGTGATAAACTCTTATAATACTTTTTGCCCCTATTACACTATACATTGCTCCAACAGGACATATATGACCGCACCATCCGTTTTTTAGTAAAAAAGCATCGAATAAAAATATAACTAAAAGCCAAATCCATGCAAATCCGACACTAAAAGCAACCGCTCTTGTAAACATTCCGATAGGGCTTATAAATTCAAAAGCCGCAGCCCCTATTACAGCTGATGCAATAAGCATTACAATTAAAAACAGATATCTAAATTTTTTTATTTTTTGAGCTGAGATTAAATTATCTTTTTCGTGATGTGTTTTTCTTCTAACCCATGCGGCTAAATCAGTAATTAAATTTACCGGACACACCCAACTGCAATATGCTCTTCCGCCTATTAATCCATAAAAAACAGCTACAATTAAAACTCCAATTATTACGTCTAAACTTATTGCCGCTCCTGCAGCTACCATTTGCAATACTGCAAAAGGGTCAGCTAAGGGTATTTTGTCAAAAAGCTTTGAAAAGCTAAGGTTTCCTACCAATATTTTTAGACCCCAGTAATTTGCGGCAAAATACAAAAATAAAATTGTAAATTGAGTTATACGTCTTAGGATGAGATATCTATTTTTCTTTATTGATCCCATGTTACACCTTCATTTAGGTTTTCAACAGCACTTTTTTTGCTTCTGCCAGTTACTGTTTTGGTGTTTGTAGAAGCATTTTTAACTCTTTGTTGGTCTTTGATATCCCATCCTTTAACATATCTATCACCGGCTTTTCCTAAAAATACTTCTCTTGGGAAAATTTTAATAGCCGGTTTTTCAGTTACACACGCCATTTCACACATTCCACATCCCGTACAAGCTTCTTCATGCACTACAGGAATTCTGTAAGCGTGTTTTCCTGTTCTTTTATTCTGTTTCCATTCAATTGTAATAGCTTTATCCATTTCAGGACAAGCCCTATAACATGCCGTACATTGTAGTCCCCAAAAAGCAATACAACTACTTGGGTCAATTACCGCAACTCCCATTTTTGCATAATCAATTGCCACTTCGCCTTTATCATTTTTACACATATTAGGTGTAAGTGCTCCTGTAGGACATGCATACATACAAGGTATGTCATCGCACATAAAACAAGGTCCCGTTCTTGGTATAAAATAAGGCGTTCCGATAGGTGCCTTATCTCCGGGGCTTGCAAGCTTTAGTGTTTCAATCTCTTTTCCGTCGATTATAACTTTATTATCCCTGTTTTTACATGCTTCAACACAAAGTCCGCATCTGATACAGGTTTTTATAAAATCCTCTTCTTTTAAAGCCCCAGGAGGGCGAAGAGTTAAGGGCTTGTCTTTATTTTCTTCAACAAAAGCTCCAACAATTGTCCCAGCAGCAACAGCGGCCGCTGAGGCTTGAGCTAATGAAGTCAGAAAATTTCTTCTTTTTGTATCCAAGTGTTACCTTTAGGCTTTATAAATTTTAACTGCCGCTTTTTTATAGTCTGTTTCTTTAGATAATGGACAAGTTGCGTCTAAACAAACTTTATTGATTAAGATTTTTTCATCAAACCAAGGAATAAATACAAGTCCTCTTGGAGGTTTGTTTCTTCCTCTTGTTTCAACTCTTGCTTTAACTTTACCACGTCTACTTTCAACTACAACTAAGTCAAATCTTTGAAGTCCAAGAGCTTTTGCATCTTCTGGGTTCATATAGCAAAGTGCTTCAGGCATTGCTCTATATAGTTCTGGTACTCTCATTGTCATTGTACCACTGTGCCAATGTTCAAGAACCCTTCCTGTACATAGCCAGAAGTTGTATCCGCTGTTATCATATTTAGGGTCTTCAGGGTGTACCATAAACGGTCTAAAGAATATTTTTGCTTTGTTTGCAAGATGAACTTTTCCTTCACTTGCAATTGGTCCTTGAAGGTTACCTTTTTTGATTGTTTTTAGAAGCGGTCCATAGAATGCAAATTTTTCACCAGGTTTTGCATATTTTCTTGCATATGGGTCATAATCTACGTTAAATCTCCATTTAGTCTCTTTTCCATTAACTACAGGCCATCTTAGACCTCTTACCCTATGGTATGTGTCAAAGTCTGCAAGGTCATGTCCATGTCCAATACCAAATTTTCTATACTCTTCCCAAAGTGCTTTATGTACGAAGAATCCATATCCTTTAAATACTTTACCATCGCTTCCTATAATTTCTCTTCCATCACCTTCAGCCTCAGTGTTTTTATGCATTTTTCCTGTTTGAGGGTTTTTTGCAATTGGATCTGGCCATGGGAAGTTTTTGCGATATTCTGGTCTGTTGTAAAGTACATCAAATAGAGTCATTTCAGGGTCATATCCCATCTCTTTTGCTTTATCAAGCACATTTGGTAAAACTGTTCCATCTGGAAGTTTATGTTCTTTCCATACTTCTTTAAGTTTAAATCTTTTAGAAAATTCCATAATTGTCCAAAGGTCTGGCATTGCTTCGCCAGGAGGTGTTACTTGTTGTCTCCAATGTTGTGTTCTTCTTTCTGCATTTCCGTATGCTCCCCATTTTTCATAAATCATAGCAACCGGTAAAATCAGGTCTGCAACTCTTGCAGAAACTCCAGGATAACACTCATTTACAACAATAAAGTTATCCATTGTTCTTGCAGCTTTTAGCCAGTGGTTAGCATTTGCAGTGTTTTGCCATGGGTTATTTACGTGTACCCAAGCCCATTTAATTTTTCCTTCTTCAATATCTCTCATAATTTTTAGGAAGTGGCTACCAACTTTTGGATTTAGAGTACCTTCTGGTAATTTCCACATTTTTTCTGTAATTTTTCTGTGTTTTGGATTAGCTACAAGCATATCTGCTGGAAGTCTGTGAGCAAATGTACCAACTTCTCTTGCTGTACCACATGCACTTGGCTGACCTGTTAATGAGAATGCCCCGCTTCCAGGAAGTGATTGTTTTCCAAGTAATAAGTGAATCATATAAATTTGTTCATTAACCCAGCTACCTCTTACGTGTTGGTTGAATCCCATTGTCCAGAAAGATACAACTTTTCTGTTTGGATCACAGTAAAGGTCTGCTAATTTTTGAAGCTTTCTTTTAAAACTCTCAAGGCTTTCGTTTTTATCCCCTTTAGCTACTTTTGCTACATAGTCTAATGTATATGGTTCAACTGCTTTTTTGAAATCATCAAAACTGATAGCCCAGTGCCAGAATGGTGCTTTTCCTTTTGCGTGTTTCATCACCATTTCATCACCGGCTTTCCATTTTCCAATAGCCGATAAAGCAACTGCCTCTTCTTCAGTTACTACTTTTGCAGCCTGTTTTTGAATAGTTTGAAGTTCTTTTTCCGAATATCCAAGTTCTTTTGCTTTTTTAGGATTTCTAAGTCCGTATCCAATATCAGCATGTCCTGTTGCAAAGATAGTGTGTTTTTTTACAAAATCCCAATTTACCGCATTTCTATGGATAATTTCTCTTGCGATATAGTTCATAATTGCAAGGTCAGTGTTTGGTCTGAAAATTATTTCCATATCTGCAAGGTTTGAACATCTGTTTCTATAAGTAGATAAGTTTACTACATAATATCTATCAGGGTTGTTTAGTTTAGCATCACTTACCCTTGACCATAGGATTGGATGCATTTCAGCCATATTTGCACCCCAAGTAATTACAGTATCTGTAATTTCGATATCGTCATAACATCCTGCAGGTTCATCTATACCGAATGTTTGATAAAAACCTACAACGGCACTTGCCATACAGTGTCTTGCATTTGGGTCGATGTTGTTACTTCTCCACCCACCTTTTACAAGTTTAACTGCCGCATAACCTTCTTGGATTGTGTATTGACCTGAACCAAATACTGCAACTCCTGTTGGTCCAAGTTCATTATAATATTTTTTAAATTGTTTTTCCATTTCATCAAATGCTCTTTTCCAAGAAACAGGTCTGAATTTTCCGTTTTTATCAAATTCACCTTTATCGTTCATTCTTAGAAGTGGTTGAGTAAGTCTATCGGCACCGTACATAATTTTTGCGTTAAAATAACCTTTAATACAGTTAATACCTCTATTTACCGGGTTTAGCGGGTCACCTTTAACTGCTACGATTTTATCATCTTTTACAGCTACCATAATACCGCATCCAGTACCACAGAAACGGCAAACTGCCTTATCCCATTGCCATCCTTCTTCTGCTTGTGTAGCTGCTGCTTTTGCTTCTTGTGGAATACTAAGTCCAGCCGCGCTTGCCGCTGCTACTGCTGCAGAAGTTTTTAGAAATTCTCTTCTATCCATTGACATTATGCTCTCCTTTTGGATTTTTTACATAATAATGATACTACTTTTCGGGGAAAATGTAGTATAATTTTTGAAAATTTGACAGAAAAAAGCACTTTATTGGCACTTTTTGTAAAGGATAAATATGATAAAGAAAGTCCTGTTTTTTGGTTTTTTTATAAATCTTCTGTTTGCAAACAGTATTATGGTTGCCGCTTCTGCAAACACATCTTATGCTATGCCAGAAATTATTAAGGAGTTTAAAAAAGAACATTCTAACATTAATATAAAACTTATTTTAGCAAGCAGTGGAAAGCTTGCGGCTCAGATAATGCACGGGGCACCTTATGATATTTTTTTATCGGCTGATATGAAATATCCAAACTTTTTATATAAAAAAGGGTTTGCTAAAACTAAGCCAAAAGTTTATGCAAAAGGAGCAATTTGTTTGTTTTCAGTAAAGCATAATAAGTTATCTTTAAAAAATTTATCAAAATATAATCAAATAGCAGTGGCTAATCCAAAAACAGCGCCTTATGGAAAAGCGGCGATTGAGGCATTTAAAAACGCAGCTATTTATAATAATGTAAGAGACAAGTTAATTTATGCAGAAACTGTATCTGCTGTTATCTCTTATAGTGTTAATGCCGCTGATATAGGTGTTGTTGCAAAATCTTCTCTGTTTTCACCAAAAATCAAAAAGATGAAGTTTTTTTCAAAGGAGATAGACCCTAAACTTTATACGCCTATAAAGCAGGGAATAATACTTTTAAATAATAAAAAGGAGGCAAAAGAGTTTTATGATTTTATTTTGTCCGATAAAGCTAAAAAAATTTTTGAAAAATATGGATACAAATGAAGTTTAAGGCGCTTTTAAAAGAGATTATTTCTTTAGATGGAATTAATCTTTTAAAATTTGTTGTGGATGATATAGAGATAAAAGTGTTAATTTTAGAATTAAACATCAATCTTAAAAAAGGGGATTTTGCCATTCTGTATGTAAAACCAACAAAACTTTATGTCTCAAAAAAAAGGTGTGAGTTTGAAAATGTAGTGGAGGTTGAGATTAAAAATATAAAAAATGGAAAAATTGTTTCTGTAATTGAGGGAAAGTTTAAAAATTTTGATTTTGAAGCCATTATGTTAAAGGAAATGGTTGATTTAGACAATAAGGGGTATCTGTTTTTTAAGTCAAGTGATATTTCTATATTAGGAAAATGCAATGATTGACTTTACTCCTTTTATTCTTTCTTTTAAATTGGCTTTTTTTGTAACTATTATATTGCTTATTATAGGAATTCCTTTTGCTTGGTTTTTAGCTTCTACAAAATCTAAGATAAAACCGCTTTTAGAAACAATTACCGCTCTTCCTATTGTTCTGCCGCCTTCGGTTTTAGGGTTTTATCTTTTAGTAGCACTTTCTTTAAACTCTCCTATTGGACGTTTTTTTTATGAAATGTTTGATGTAAAGCTTGTTTTTTCATTTCCGGGACTTGTTGTTGCAAGCTGTATTTACTCTTTTCCTTTTATGATTCAGCCTCTTCAAAGCGGTTTTGAGAGTCTTGATAAAAGTTTAATAGAGGCTTCTTATGTAAGCGGTAAAAGTAAAATAGAAACTCTTTTTAAAGTTATTATACCTAATATAAAAAGCAATCTTTTAACTGCTGTTATTATTACTTTTGCCCATACTATAGGGGAGTTTGGGGTTGTATTGATGGTTGGAGGCTCAATTCCGGGTAAGACTGAGGTTGCAAGCGTTGCTATTTATGACTTTGTTGAAATGATGGATTATAAAAGCGCTCATATCTACAGTGCCATAATGTTAGTTATAAGTTTTTTGGTTTTATTTGTAGTATATTATATAAATGAAAAAAACAAAAGAAAATTTAATGATATTTATTGATGTAAGAAAAAAACTTCACGGTGTATATAAAGATATGGAGCTTAAATGTAATATTGAGCTTAAAAAGGGTGATTTTTTAGCCGTTTGTGGTGAGAGTGGAAGTGGAAAGACCACACTTCTTAGAATAATTGCCGGGCTTGAGAGGGCTGAGGGGAGAATTGTTGTTGATGGTGAAGTATGGCTTGATAAAAAATGTTTTTTGCCTCCTCAGAAAAGAGAAATAGGGTTTTTGTTTCAAAATTATGCCCTTTTTCCGAATATGAATGTTATGCAAAATCTTTTGTATGTCAATAATGATGAGAAACTTGCTAAAAAACTTTTAGAAATGTCAGAAATTTATGAGTTAAAAGACAGATACCCCGCTTCTTTAAGCGGCGGACAAAAACAGCGTGTTGCACTCTGCAGGGCTTTAATGAAAAAACCAAAACTTCTGCTTTTAGATGAACCTTTTTCTGCACTTGATCCAAAAATGAGGGAAAAACTTCAAAACGAACTTAGTTATTTTCATAAAGAGTTTGATTTAACTACTATTATGGTTACCCATTCACCAAGTGAAATATATAAACTTGCAAACAAAATGATAGAGATAAAAAAAGGTGAAATTGTTAAAAAAGGTAA